>OJDH01000238.1_pt1 | contig 35517 bp, 31 predicted proteins | sample 1592761 | NCBI WGS metagenome assembly OJDH01 (sample SAMN05416855, study PRJEB24817) | seawater metagenome | isolation source: Sea water | place: Canada:Atlantic | collected 2013-11
GATAGCTAAGCGTGGGCGGCCCATAGCTAGGATTGGTAGTATTAAAGTTAATTTGGAAACAATAACCGTTTCGCGTGTCTTGCATCGCGCGTTGTTGCATCGCGCGTAACGCTGATAATAAACGTGATTGATAGCTGTATTCAGCATAGCCGGTACTATCAAAGCGACTCGCTGCGGATACAGCCAGAATACCAATAATAAGGATCACCACTATTAGCTCAATAAGGGTGAAACCACGTTGCACAGCATTCACGGGGAATATGTTTTTGCTGCCCAACGTATTCATTCATTTTACTCCAAACAGGAAGCCGGAAAAGCAAGGCCAAATTAAATTTGGCTAATCACTAACACTCTTGCGGCTTAACCAGCTTAACAGCCAGTGGTAATGCTGCCGATCGTTGGTTCTTCACCTTCAGCTGTAGCTGCTTCATTATGAATGTAGTAGGCATAACAAGCCCCAGCATTCGTTGTACCGTTTGGATAAACGATTAGCGCCACATTGCTCTGGGTTGGCAAAGTCGTGAAGCCATCTGCAGTAAGATCAGCACCTATATCCTGAGATTCATCAACACAAAATTCAGAAGTACAAGCTCCACTGGTTAATTCTTCAATATTTGCGTCAAGCATATTGATCCAAGCAAGATCCCAATCGTGAAGAGCATATCCGAAATCAGTTTGCACGTTATCACCGTTTTTCAGCGCCAGGGTTGCTGCTGCTGATGCATTTGTCCCATCAAGTAGAGATTTAGCATGAATAATGTCGCTGGCTGACTGCATTGCACCTTCCATCCCTTTTACAACAGATGCTCGGGCATCACCTTGAATATCTAAAAATTTAGGCGCTGCAGTTACCGCCAAAATACCCAAAATAACGATAACAATGATTAATTCAATAAGGGTAAAACCACCCTGTTGTTTGCTGCTTTGCATAATGTTTCTCCCACTTGCTAAATATGAAAATCTAAACTTTTTTATTTTAACCACTTGAGTTGGCCTAGGCCATTAGCAAATGGTAGCGTGTCAAATTATTGACTAATTATTACTAAAAACAATTACTTGCCCGATGCGCGGATCGTATATAAAACCATTACCAGCCGTGTTGTCAACAGGCTCATTGGTATCGTTTTTTATCGTTTGGGTTAAATAATAATAACAAAGATCATTTCCCCCAGAACCATTTCCTTCGCTCTGACGAGTAAAATAGCGGTGCTCATCAAACGGGCGCTCATTCCAATCAGATGAAATTGTCGGCGCGCTTTGCATGATTAAATTAAAAATACTTTCACAATCTAGCAGACTTATTTGCGTATCTTCGGTACTGCTGTCGGTATCAAGTTGTCCTGTGGGGTATCCAGTGTCCTGATCAACGCCGATTCGAATATCGTCGATAGTCACAAAACTCAGGTTCGTTGCAAAGTTCTCCTTCGGCCGCCCTTCAATTTCCCATTGAGCTCGCACTAAGCCAACACCTGTTGCATAGCCACCTGCTACGCCTTCAACAGTGGCATCTTCAGCCTCTTCAGTCACATCAAGTAAGCGTGGTAAGGCAGTAGCAGCTAATAGACCTAAAATAACCACGACTATAACCAACTCAATTAAGGTAAACCCTTGCTGGCGCTGAGCGTTAAGCATTGAAAAAGTTTGGCGCTGTGATTTAGCTAATTTCGTCATATTTATTTACCCATTAGGTTAACTTATTATTTTGGAAACCTGTCCCGTATACACTTTGTACTCAAAATAAGGCCCTGTTGATAATCTGTATCGACAGATTGATGACAGAGCATTATTGTTTATTTGCACGCCATCATAAAATTCAGCGTACATTTTGAACCCTTCAACTTCTAGTTCTGTATCCAGTACGTCTCGCCATAAAGCAGCGCACCCCTTGCTTGTTGGTTCTAATCTTGGCCAACCCAGATGGCTCATCGCCAGAGGGTGTCTACCTGTTTCATTACCCTGCGTATCGTACTCAATCAACAAAATACTGCTAGGCCTGCCCTCATTTTGCCACTGCCAATGCGCATTCAAAGTACTTTTAGTGAACTGCTCTACTAAATTCTGCAGCGCTACCTTGCGAATACTTGGACTACTGTCATTGAAATAAACGATAAACCCCAAGATAAGCGAGGTGAACACGACCACGACAATCAAATTGCTAAAGAGGCTACGTTCTCGTTCATCAGAGGCTTCATTTCTGCGCATAGCTTAACCTTGTATCGCTCCCATCATGTTCCACATGGGTGTAAAGATGCCTAAGGCCAGTACCAGCACCATAGCGGCAACGACCATGATAAGAATAGGCTCGATTTTAGAGGTCAAGCTCTTCAAATCATAATCCACTTCACGCTCGTAAAACTCGGCGGCTTCGCCGAGCAGTTCATCTACTCGGCCTGTTTCTTCACCTACATTGATCATCTGTAGCACCAAAGGAGTAAACATTTTACTTGAGCTTGCTACCCGTGAAAGGCTTTCACCTTTTTCGATGTTTTTGCGCATTTTCACGATCCTATCAGCCATGAAAGCATTACTGACCGCATCTGCAACCAAATTTAGGGCAGTGGTTAATGGAACGCCGGAGCGCAACATCATAGAAAAGCTGCGGGCAAAACGACTGAGTAAAGTGCGCTCGAATATGCCCCCGACAATAGGTAAACGCAGCTTGGCTCGGTCCCAGTTATAGCGCCCTTTGGGCGTATTGATGTACCTAGAAATCAAATATATTGCCACGATAATGCCTATCAACATATGCGGCCACTTTGTAATGAAAAAATCTGAGGTAGCTAATAATACGCGGGTCATTAATGGCAGTTCAGCACCAAAGCTAGAGAACATATTGGCGAAGACTGGTATCACAAATATATTCATAATAATTAGAGCTGCGACGACAGCCAAAATAACAAATGTTGGGTAACGAGTAGCCGCTTTGATTTGTTTTCTGGTTTCTTGTTCGCGCTCCATATAGTCTGACAATTGCAAGAAGGCTTCATCCAGCCTACCGGTATTTTCCCCAACGTGCACGATGCTAACAAATAACTGACCGAAAACTTTGTTGTGCCGATGCAGGGCTGAAGATAGCGTGCGTCCTCGCTCTAACTGGTCGCACACATCATTCAAAATTTTTGTCATGCGTTCACTGTTCGAGGTCTCTGCCAAGCCCTTCACTGAGCGAATGATCGGTATGCCAGATTTGGTCAGCGAATACATTTGGCGCGAGAAAATAACCAAATCCTCAAGTTTGATGTTCGGAGTGAATATGGATAAATCCAGAGACACGTTAGCAGAATCACTCACTTCTTTTATTTCAATTGGAGTGAATTTTCGGCCAAGTAAAATTTGCGCCACACTGGAGGCATCACTCGCTTCTAGGCTTCCTGAGGCGAGCTCACCGCTGGCGTTACGGGCTTTGTAGGTGAAATTAGCCATTATTACTACCTGGGCCATTATCGCGAGGCTCTAGCTCGAATGAAAACTCGCCACTTGATGGAGTTGGTATATTTTGCGCACGACTAGTCCCTGAAGTTGACGCAGCCCCAGACTCTGCATTCCCCCCAGGCAATACAGTTTGGCTGGGTTGAATGTTTGTCATTTCAAGTTCATTGTTTTCTTCTGGCTCTGACTCAGACTCTGTCGCGCGAGCTTGTTCATCAGCCACCATTTCAATCAGTTTCAATACTTCATCGACTGTGGTGATGCCCATTTTGGCATACGTTAATGCGACTTTTGCTAAAGGCACGAAGCCAGGGCTGTGAAGTGCAGCTTGTCCAAACTGAACGGAGTCATTCGTTTTCAATGCATTCATCATGCTCTCTGTCATTTCTAATAACTCGAACACACCTACTCGACCACGATAGCCTGTATTGTTGCAGGTTTGACAGCCACGGCCGCGGCGGAACGTCACGTTGGCCACTTGAGAGTCGATACTTTTCAACCACAATGATTCTTCACGTGTGGGTTGATATGCTTCACTGCAGCTTTCACACACTTTACGCACCAAGCGCTGAGCAATGACAGCGCGTAAAGAACTCGCCACTAAATACCCTGGGGCCCCCATATCGAGCAGACGCACCGCACTGCTGATAGCATCATTGGTGTGTAAGGTTGATAACACTAAGTGACCCGTCAAAGCGCCCCGAAGACCAATTTCCGCCGTTTCTTGGTCTCGCATTTCCCCCACCATGATGATGTCAGGATCTTGCCTTAGCGTTGTGCGTAAAACATTGGAGAAATTCAAGCCAATCTTACTATTGGTCTGCACTTGGTTGATGCGTGGTAAGCGGTACTCTACTGGGTCTTCGACTGTGATAATTTTAGCAGAAGGCTGATTTAACTCACTTAACGCGCCGTAAAGGGTGGTTGTTTTACCAGAGCCTGTGGGTCCGGTAACCAAAATCATACCGTGGGGGCGTTTCAATAGCACACGAAAGCGTTTTAGTAAGGCCGCTGGCATACCAGTTTGCTCGAGAGACAGTACACCAGCTGACTGGTCGAGCAATCGCATCACCACTGATTCACCATTTTGTACCGGCATAGTAGAGACCCGCACATCGATGGAGTGGCCCTTGATACGCATATTCGTTCGCCCATCCTGTGGAAGGCGTTTCTCCGAAATATCCAGCCCAGACATCAGCTTTAACCTTAAAACTAAAGCTGAGGCTATGTTCTTTTCCTTGATAATGTTTTCTTGCAGCACGCCATCAACCCTTAAGCGAATACGTAACATCTCGCTGTCTGGCTCGATATGGATATCTGACGCTTTGGTTTGTAGTGCATCTTCAAAAATCGATTGCAATAAACGGGCTACGGCAGTGTCTTGCTCGTTGTCGACGCCTGTATCGAAATCAAACTCTGCATCATCTTGGTATTCTTCCGCTAACTCTTGGGCGAAAGAAGCAATATCTTCCGTTCTACGGTAAAAACGATCGTACGCTTGGAACAATTGCGCGTCACTAACAACAGCGACTTTAACGGGTTTAGGTAGAACGCCAGATAAAATATCAAGCGCGGCCAAATCAGCAGGATCGCTCATGCCGACCAGTAGATGATCGCCCTTATCGTCAAGCACCAACGCTCTGTAACGTCGCGCCTGAACCTCTGGCAGTAGCAATACTGCTTCTACCGACACCCTATATTGGGTTACATCAATTAATGGCACACCCAAATGCTGAGATAAAAAGGTAAGCAACTGATTCTCGGTCATAAAGCCAAGTTCAATCAGCATGTAACCTAACTTACGGCCACTTTGCTTTTGTGCAGAAAGGGTCTGCATCAATTGTTCTTCGCTAATAATCCCTTCTTGTACAAGAAGATCCCCTAAGCGAATTTTGGCTTTAGGCTTCATTCTATTCCAACCAATTCTTTCAATCGTTGACGTACAAACGTAATCACTTGCGGTGACAACTGTTGCTCGTCGTCTGCTTTTTGATAACTGATTAACGCTTGTTTATTTTCACCTGCGCTGTCCTGGGCGATGCCTAATCCTAACCACCACTTAGCCTTGAGTGGTTCTGCATTGACGAGTCTTTGATAATCTTGTTGTGCTTGAGCATAGTGTTCAGTCTGTTGTGCGAGCGCTCCCCGGTATGCATAGTAATCACTGTGCAGTACCAAAGAAGGCGAGACTTCCAACAATAGGGTTAACGCTTTAGCTTGTTGGTTTTGTTGAGCCAATAATCTGGCGAGCATTAAGCGTAAATCGTGAAGCTCGGGTGAGTCTGCTAACCCTTCGTTGAGCAAGGCTTGCGCTTCTAGCATACGATTTTCAGCAAACAGCAGGGACGCCAACTTCTTGCGAATGCGCAGGTTATCTGGCTCTTGGCTTAGCAACTGTTGCAACCCTTCAATGGCGATCAATGTTTTGCCGTCTCGCAAAGCTTGATTAATAGATTGCTTTAACCCTGCTTGCGCATTTTGAGTTCGATTGGCTTTCTTACTAAATGACGCTTTGGGCGGTATCACTTTTTCTGCTGCAACGTAGGGTGTTCTCATGTCACTTTGAGGATCGACAGCGGCTGGACCAACTTCCACTGATGCAACATTTTGCAAGTGTGCAACTTGCGTCTCTGGCTTCTTGTTAATTTCAGGTACCGCTTGCACCTGTGAATATGTTTCAGGCTGCTTTTTACTACTTGCTGATAAATCTACGTTTGCCCTATCTGGCGGTTCAAGCCAAGTCATGTCGCCTTTTGCCTGCGTGTCAGGCTCAGTAGGCTCAACTACAGCCATATCCTGTAATGCAGGATTAATCATGTTACTGGACGTGTCCTCACTAGATACATCATCTGTCACTGCAGGCCACATAAATGTCACTGCGGCGAAAAGCAACGCAATCACCATCAATAAAATTAACCATGCCAATCTTGTTGTACTGCGCTGTGGCGGCTGATAGTCCGCACTAACTGCATCAGGTGCAGTCTGCCTAGCCTCAAGATCTTGCAGCATTTTGTTCACCACACTCATAAGGTAAACCTCTGATACACGATATAACCAGCCAGTGCAATGCAGATAGCAAGTAATGTCAGCACGAAGGCTTTACCCATACCGAAGCCCATTTTATAGGCTGCTTCCGTGTCTGCTATGGCTAATTTCACGTGCTTGATTTCCACTTGTTGTTTGCCTTCACCATACGCCAACATCAACGCTTTGTGGCATAGCACATTCACGATTCGCGGAGTGCCTTTACTGGCTTTAAACAATAGTTTGCACGCTCGGTTAGAGAAAATATCACCTCCTCTATATCCGGCAACAGACATGCGATGACGCACATACTGGAACAGCTGGTCAGCATTCATGAGCTTAAGCGCATAGGAAAAAGTGACCCTCTGTTTTAATTGACGCAACTCAGGTAGGGCAAGCTTGTCGTCTAGCTCTGGTTGACCAAACAGCACTACCTGCAATAATTTTCGCGACTCAGTTTCTAAATTAGTGATTAAACGCAGTGCTTCAATACTTTCTACCGGCAATGCTTGAGCCTCATCAATAATAAGGACGACTCCGCGATTCTGTTGGTTAATTTCAATCAGTCGACGTTGGATACGCTGAGTAAACTCTTGTTGATCAGCGTTTTCGCTTAATGTCACGTTAAGTTCAGCGGCTACAGAGCGGCGCAATTCACTTGGCGTTAAATAAGGGTTCGGAATATATGCCGCGACGAAGTGTTCTGGAAGTTCGTTAAGTAACTTGCGACAGATCAACGTCTTACCCGTCCCCACTTCGCCGGTCACTTTGATAAACCCCTCACCGGTTTTAATAGCAGTGAGAAGCACCTCAATTGCTTCTTTGTGACTTGGCAAGCCAAAGAAATAGCTGGTATTAGGGGTTAAGGTAAAAGGCAATTCCTTTATACCGTAGTGGTATAAATACATACAGTTAATCCACGTGTAGCCAGTCAGCCATTTGATTACGGCTGCGGATTAACTGCTGGCGCCACGTGTCTGCACCCACCACAGTGGGTCGAAGTAAGATAACCAGTTCTTTCTTGGTTTCTGTTTCTTGGCGGTTCTTAAATAAATTACCCAGTAGCGGAATATCACCTAATAATGGCGTTTTTGACTCTGTTTCAGAAATAATTGACTGCATGAGCCCGCCGATAACCACTATTTCACCTGAGCGAGCATGAATAATCGTGTCTGATTCACGGATGTTGCTTGCAGCAAGAGGCAGTACGAACTGCTCTTCGTTTAAGGTTACAACCTTCTCCTGTTCTTCGGTTTCAATCACAGATGGGTGCACGTGCAATAGCACCCCACCTTGTGCATCAATTTGCGGGGTTACGTCTAACGCGATACCGGAAAAGAAGGGTGTCAGTTCAATATTGGGTGTGGTGGAACTCGTCGCGGCGGTCACTGTACTTTGACTGGATACGTCCGTCACAAAGTACTCGTCATCACCCACTTTAATGACCGCTTTTTGATTGTTGATCGCCGTAACTCTCGGGCTAGACAAAACCTGCACATTGCCTTGGGTTTGTAATAAGTTCAACACGCCGCTGAAGTCTTTATTAACGAACGATAAACTTGTAATACCCCCCAACGACGCTGAAATAGCATCCCCTAAGCTGCCTGCAGTGCTGGAAAATTGAAAGTCAGTACTGCCACTATTGGCTAACACTTCTGTCCAGTTAATACCTTGCTGATAACCATCGCTTAATGACACCTCGAGAATGCGTGCCTCTAAAATAACTTGGCGCTGTACATGTTCTTCTGATATGGCCAAAAACTCTTTAACAGAGCGTATTTCATTAGGCATTGCGCGCACAGTCACTAACCCAGCTTGGGGCATCACCATCACGCTACGACCTTCTTCTGCGCCAATCATGACCTGCAATGAAGCCAGTAAATCCTTCCAAAAATCGGTTTCAGTACTGGTGGAAATACTGGTGCCATTCCCATTATTTCCTGAATTTAAGTTATTTGAGCTACCGGAAGAGGAATTACCGCTAAAGCTGTTTTGCGAGCTACCTGAGCTACTACTGCTGCTGTCCTGCGCTTGTGATACACCACCAGAGGTAATACTGGTTTGCGTCGCCCCGTCTCGTTTCATCAACAGATAATTCACGGCAAACGTTTCTGTACGCATGCCAGAGGGATAAATGCGGTAAATATTTTGTCTGCGCTGCACATCGTAACCATATATTTCAGTGACGATATCGAAGATCTGCTCTAACGTGACCTGTTTTAAATTCAAGGTGATTAAACCCGACACAGATGGATGAATAGCCACGCTGAAGGGCGTATCTTCAACGATACCAGCGAAAAAACTCACCGCATCGATTTGCTGAGCATTAATATCAAATTTGGGTTCACCGAAGAGCGCTTTGTCAGCTTGCTCAGATTTGGGCATTAACGTTTGATGAACGGCATCAGGTAAATCAGGTACACCTTGCTTTTTAGGACTAACTGTCTTTTCAGTGTCAGCAATTGCGGCGTCCAGCGATTTTTCATAATGCGTAGTATCATGCTTTGCCTGACAAGCGACTAAAACCAGCAGAAATCCGCTTAGCGTAATGAGCTTAAAATCCATCATTTGCATCTTTTATAAATTGAGAGTGATTGACATAAAGTTCTTGCGAACCTTTGGCGCCGCGCAATATAACTCGACCTTTACGGATCGAGATGAGTGTTTTTCCTGCCACGTCCTGCCCTTCTTTAACATTCATACCATTAATAATGGCGTGCTTGTGATCACCATTAATAAATATGGCGCTGAGTATCAATGTATCGGCTATTTCCCCTCTAGCTGAAGTGCTGGGAACGGCATCAAATGGGCGGGTTGGGTCCGCTAAAACCTGACCGGTCGCGACACTCGTAAAAGCCAAGGTCATAGCAAAAACAGCCAGCATAGTCTTTATGTTTCTATGCACATCAGACTCCTATAAACGCTTTGCTGGTACTCAAGGTATACAGCTCAACTTCAACCGAAGCGTCCGGATAGCCAGTGACCACGTAATTAAAGCGTTTCCAATAAAACTGCCACCTAAGATTTTCAATGCGCGTTAAATAACGTTGAATATCAAAGTAACTGCCCTTTAATGACAAAAGCACACCGTGGCGGTACAAGTTAATATCTACTAATTCGTTGGCAATGATTTCAGTGTCACTGTCTTTTGCACCCATGTTAAGCACGGGCGTTGGGGGGATTGACTGCATGCTGATTAACGTAACGCCCTGACTTTCCGCCAACACTTTTTCCAGTAGTAACGGCATTTGCTTAGGCGGCACTAAATTGACCGTTTCTTGTTGTAAGTTTGTGTCTAAATCAAGGCTTCTTTGCTTAAGTTTATCTAGCGACGCCACCAACTGCTCATTGGGGTCATTATTAAACGCATACTCACTGACCTCGATTTGTGCTTCAACGCTGCGCACTTGATTACGCACAGAAGCGATATTCTGCTCATCCCGGGTGACCGCTTCATTCATCGGCTCGATGAATAACAGGTAACCAACCATACCAATTACAACCACACCACTGAGTAGAATCAGTAGTTGTTCGCGTTGAGTAATGGCGAGAAACTGAGCGAAAAGTTTATCGTACCTTTCCTTCACTTCTTAGCTCCTTGATTCATGACTGCTCGGCGCATAACCACTTGGCTCATGGCTGTTCCTCCGCTTGTAAGTCACTTATTGCTTTGGTGCCAAGGGTAAACATCAACTGTTGATTTGGGTCGCGATACAGCTTAGTAGTAAAGAATTCTTGGCCCCTTAGGCGCTCTGTTAAGCTCAATTGCGTCATCCATTGAGGGATAAGCGATGAATCGGTTGCCCCTCCTTCCAACATAACTTGATTCTCATCTAATTGAATTCGGGTTAACCATAGCCCGTCTAAGTGATGCTCTGCTAGCCCCGACATCAAACCTGCAAAACCATTCGATTTAAACTGCTCTTGCCCAGATAACTCATCAATTACACGCTGCTTTAAACTCACTTCTAGCTGCTTACTCTCAATTGCCGCAAGCAATTTAGGATCTTTCGTGCGACTCGCTAATGTTTCGTTTAGCTCAACGAGTCGGTCCTCGACCTGCTGCTTTTGCACTTCAATCGCCATTAAGTCTGCTTTTACGCTTTGTCCATGACTATAGTCATAATAGTAAACCAGCCCAACAATCGTGAATAAAATTGCCCATATAGTCAGTACGAACGACAGCGTCAACACTTCTAACTTAGGGTGTAATTCGGGTAAATAGAGATTGATACGAGACTTCATTGTGCAGCCTCTGTATCCAATCTAACATCTGACAACGCAGCACCTAAGCTTGCTAAACTGACCGTTTTATCTGGCTGGGGTGAAGCCAAAGGCAGTGCCATGACGGTCACAGGCATAAAAGTCAGCTCTTGAATGATATTCGCCAGCTCTTGTTGGATAGTTGAATTGAGGTGAACGACAATCTTGCGTACGGATGCTTGGCGCAGTTGACTCTCGAAATAGTCCATGGAGCGCTGAATTTCAACACTCAAGGTATCTCCCATCCCCATCTGAAACTCCTCTAACGAGAAGCTAGCCAAGTTTTCATAGCCTTTTAAACGCCGTGAGAAGAATAACTTGCCTTGTTTAATAATATTTAAATTTATCTGGCCGCCATTCTCTTGGAATAAAGTCAGAACAGCATCATCATCCGTTGGCAGAAGCTCGCTGGTTGCCAACTCTTCTATGGTAATGGTATTGAGTTTTAACTCTGCTCGGGTAATACCTTTGATTATCCCGTTAATGTGGGTGCGGCTAATGGCGACCACATTAACCTTTTCTTTACCGCCAATCACGGCTGGGTGGTCGTAGTAATCAAAGACATGCTCATCTGTACTGGTGAGCTGTTCTTTAATTTGCCATTTGAGAGCGGAAGCAATTTCTTGCTCTTCCACTTCAGGCCTATCTATTTGAAAATGCTGATATTTATTTAACCCCAAAGCAATATAACAAGGGGTGCGTGCTAAATTATTGTTTGCTACGTATTCTTGCAAATGTTTCGCCCAATCTTGCATAGGCAAAGTATGTTGATCTACCCATTGGTAGACCCCAGATTTTTTTTGGATGACATTAAGGTGCAATTCAGCATCACCCATCTCAATTCCAATCGAGTGAAATTTTGATGGTTTGCTAAAGTATTGCTTTATAAACTCGCGCCAGCTAATTCGCATTGTTTAATTCATATCTTGTTACATTGCTCTGCTATTACAGCAAAATTTAGGTTAAAGCACCAGCAATATAAACCGCTATCTTAATCACGATTTATTAGCCATACCAATAAGTTAACTTGAGGATTTGTAGCTTAATTTCGCATCAGTATAGGAGACAATAGCGACATTGCGAATCGTAAACAATTAGACAATCGGCTAAAAAAAAGAGGCCCGTAAGGCCCCTTTTTTTAGGTAATTAAACGTACCTCAACTTTTATCTTGCGTTAGTACTTTCGAAGATTTTATCAGCTGATTCAGCCACAAACCCAGTAAATAATTTACCGTCAGGCTTAGGATAGCGTTTAGCGAATTCGTAAAAGCAGCTAGGAATGTCTCGCTCACCGTCAGTAAATGCCACCGGATGCTTATCTGCCAGCGTCGATGATTGCTCTAGCATGACTTCAACCGAGCCTTTTATTTCGCCGCCAGCGGTATTCAATGAAAGACCAGCCGCTTTCACCGCTTGATTAATTTGTTCGATAGAATCAAATTCGCTGAGATGGTTATTGCTGACGGTGAAATGATTCGCACGGTAGCCCCACGCAGCTACCCAAGCCGCAAACTCAGATTCTTGTAATAACTGCTGATAGGTAGCGTAATCAACATCCCAATGACGCCCAGAATATAAGAAATTATCTTGCGTGACTGCATCAGCGCTCATGTTCGAAACAAGTGATCGAATAGTTTGCTGTAGTGATTCGCTGCACTGCTCAAGCAAAAGCTCTGAAATAAACACTTTGGGTAAGTCTGGATTTTCTGAGTGCTCAAAATGTTTAGCGTATAGCTTTTTGCCTACAAAATGATATTCACCACAAGCCTTGTAACCCAACGCCTCAAAATGCGCCGCCAGTGCATCAAGGCCTATCCCAGGTAAGTTGAAAGTACGTAATGCGATGTGATCGTTAATCACTTCTTGTCCTTGTGTTTGGCCAAACAAGTTATGAACGGTAACCGCTGAAGGGGTAACAGCGAGGTAACTTTCCCACAGCTTCTCAAATAATGTATTCACGTTAGTATGCATAAATAAAAACCTTTCTATTCAATATAATATCTTGCAAAGGCGGTTTATCCTTTGCGCCTAGTTTATTCGCGCTACAACCCAATAAAGCGCACATCGCTGGCATCCTTTAAGCCTAATTCAGAGGCCATCTCAGCACTAATTAACAACGTATTGTTTTCTTTTTCATACCTGATACAAGGCGAGATAGTGGCGCGAAACTGGCATACATCTGTGCTACAAAGCATGTAGTTCTGAGCACCTGAATCCATCGCCGGTAACTGGCTTTCATCCGTTATCACCACAGTGGCCAGCTGACTTTGTTGCACTGTACGAATGCTCTTAAGAGCCACTTCCACCGTTGGCCCCGCATCAAATAAATCCACGTAACCACGATGAAGAAAGCCTTCTTTTTGCAATAATCGAAGTGCTGGGGCCGTTTTTTCATGTACCTGACCAATCACCTTTTGCGCCTCTTCACTCAACAGCGCCACATATATTGGGTGCTTAGGCATCAATTCTGCGATGAATGACTTGTCGCCAATTCCCACGAGGTAATCAGCTGTTGGAAAGTCGATACCAAAAAAGTTTGGCTCCAACCATGCCCAAAAAGGAGAGTGCCCATTATCATCAGAAACGCCGCGCATTTCAGCGATAACTAAATCAGAAAAACGCTCCGGATGATTTGCCATAAACAAGTAGCGTACCCGAGAAAGCAATTGTCCGGCGAAACCACGACGAAACTTTTCGCGCACAAATAAGGTACAAACCTCTGACGCGCCTGTGTAGTCGTTGCAAAGGTTAAGTGTCTCTACGACTTTTTTGACACCTAATCGCGGTGAATAGTGCACATGACTGGCAATATGATAATGATAAAACGGTGCATCGAGCCCAACTGCGGCTTCAATGCCAGTAACGCCAATAATCTCTTTGCTTTGAGTATCCTCGAGTACGAACAGATAGTTTTGTTGGCCAGGGGAGGTCACTTGCTCAGCAAAGCTTTTTTGAGCACGCGAAATCTTGCTAAGTAGTAGCTCATCGTTATCAGGCAATGAGGTAAAACCGTGACCAGACTCAACAGCAATTTGCTTTAACGCCGCAAAATCTGCGGCGCATATAGGGCGAATAACCAGCATGCTAGTTAGCCTTTAACTACTTGAGCAACGGCCAATTCAAAACGCTGTAAGCCTAATTCAATGTCTTGCTCTGGGATCACTAAAGAGGGAGTGAAACGCACCACGTCAGCTCCTGCTATTAGGCACATTAAGCCATGCTCTGCAGCAGCGACTAAAAATGCTTTTGCTTGGCCCTTATATTTTTCGTTTAATGCGGCGCCGAGTAACAACCCTTTGCCACGTATTTCAGCGAAAGCGTGATATTTGTCGTTGATACGCTGTAAGCCTTCGCGAAACAACGCTTCACGCTTAACCACGCCCTGCAAAACGTCGTCATTACTAACCACGTCTAATACCGCTTCTGCGACAGCGCATGCCAGTGGATTACCACCATAAGTTGAGCCGTGCGTGCCAATTTTCAAATGCTTGGCAATATCGGTCGTGGTGAGCATAGCGCCAATAGGAAAGCCGCCACCAAGGGCTTTCGCCGTGGTTAGAATGTCTGGTGTTACTCCTAAGTTTTGATAAGCGTACATTGCCCCCGTACGACCAACACCCGTTTGCACCTCATCAAAAATCATCAGCGCATTGTGCTTATCGCACAGCGCCCTAACGCCTTTTATAAAATCAGCGTTAGGTGAAATAATACCGCCTTCGCCTTGCAGCGGCTCTAGCATTACAGCGCAAGTTTTATCAGACATAAGAGCCTCTAAACCTGCCAAATCGTTGTAATCTGCATGTGCAATATCGCCTGGCTTAGGGCCAAATCCATCACTGTAAGCGGCTTGCCCGCCCACAGTCACAGTGAAAAACGTACGTCCATGAAAGCTCTTGTTGAACGAAATAATTTGTGACTTTTGAGCCCCATACACATCTAACGCCCAGCGACGAGCGAGTTTCAATGCTGCCTCGTTAGCTTCTGCGCCTGAATTGGCAAAATACACTTTTTCAGCGAATGTTAATTGCGTGAGTTTTTGGGCTAGGCGCAACGCCGGCTCGTTGGTCATCACATTAGAAAGGTGCCACAATTTTTGCCCTTGCTCTGTTAGAGCTTGCACTAAAGCAGGGTGACAGTGACCCAAACAATTCACCGCAATGCCACCAGCAAAGTCGATAAACTCTTTGTCATTTTGGTCCCACACCCGAGAGCCTTTACCGCGCACTGGAATAATCGCAGAGGGCGCATAGTTAGGGACCATGACGTCATCGAATAATTCTCTGGTTAATTGCATTGTTGCGCTCCTGTAAGGCTTAAAATAGTTACGTTGCTAATAAGCATCGTTAAGATAATTGACTATTATCGAGGTAAACAGATTAAAATTGCAGTAGCATTGTGGTCAAAATGAACACACTATTTAGCAAATAAACCAAATAAAGTATCAAAATGATAACTAAGCAAGAACAACAACTGTTATCCATCTTGCGCTCCAACGCCAGAGCCAGCATTTCGGATTTAGCGCGAGTGCTAAATCTATCTCGCTCCACGGTTCAAAATAGAATGACCAAACTTGAACAGTCCGGCGTCATTAAAGGTTATGCAGTGCAATACGGCAGCGAATACCAAGACAACCTCGTGTCTTCTCATGTATCCATCAAAGTACGCCAAAAACTCACCGCCAAAACCAACGCAGAACTACGCCAAGTCAGTGAGGTTAGTGAGCTGTACGCCATTAGTGGTGAATATGACCTCATCGCTATCGTGCAGGCTGAATCGCTGGAACAACTGAGTCATATTTTGGATAACATTGGAAATCTTGAAGGAGTGGAGCGAACTAATTCGTCGGTTATTTTAGAAACTAAATTTAAGCGTTAATTTCAGTGATAATTTAAGCGCTAAGTTCTATTAAGCGTAAACTCAGCAGCTTAGTGGGCTCGCTCGATATAAATAACGTAATTAATTATCCATTGTGATTGGCAAGTTCAAAACTATTCTCTTGAATATCGTCAGGCGTAATATTTTTAACCAACTGAAGAAAGCTCATAGTAGCAATATTTGCCATGTGTTGAATCGAGTCGTTCCACACTTTGCCGTGGCCAACGAACATGGTCATGCCTTCCATGGATGAAGAAATAAATAAGGCCACCTTTTGCACCTGCTCAAAGTCCAGTCTCGGGTTCAGCCGCATAATGCTATCCTCAAGCGGTACGCGCACACGGGCGTATATTTCGTCCATTAACTTATCTGCATACTCATCATGATTAGCCAAAGCCCATAACTCAGGGTAAAACGTGGTCGTTGTGGGGTTACCCAAATCAAGCACAATAAAATTGATAATCGATTTGAGGTGCAACTCAGGATCATTGTTCGCCCCTAACCGTAATCTTTCAAATTCATCCATAAACTCATCAATACTGTGATCGAGCATATCTTTGAGCAAGTCGTTCTTGCTTGGATAGTAATATTGTAAATTTCCCACGCTGATTTGCGCGCCCACAGCAACCTTACGCATTGACAGCTTACTATAGCCTTGCTCAATCAATATGGTTTTAGCGGAATCCAGTATCAATAAAAGGGTTTCTTTACCGCGGCGAGACTCCCCTGTCCCTTTCCTAATATTTCTCATTTTATTCAATTAGTTACCTTAATCAGGTGTGCTATCCAATGCGTCTAGTTTTTTCTTAGAATCGATTATAACAGATCATTCCACAAGTCCTGCAAATGCTTGAATGAACGCTCAAAAAACACCCTCATGTAAAAAATTCGTAAAAAAAGCTTGGATCAATTGTACAAGTGTACTAATTTAGTACATACGTACTATTTAGCGCATTAATTGTTCAATGCTAAGTCGAATGATTTAGCCAACGAAATATCAATTACTAGGATCACTCAAATGGTTAGCAAAAAATTACTACTTCTCTCATCACTGCTGTTCTGTTCAGTGAGCCATGCCGAATTACCCAATGACACCGTGCCCAAAGTGCTCACGCTTCCCCAGACGCACGGCGAATCATGGTTGTATGTGCAAGACATGAATTTTTGGGGAATGACTGAAGGCAAGGTGATCATTTTAGATATCGCCAGTAACACGCGTAACTATAAAGGCCAAGTCAGCACTGGCTTTTTCGGCTCGTTTATTCCTTCCACCGAGCGCAATGAAATGTACAGCGCCGAAACCTATTACTCACGCGGTACTCGCGGAGTGCGCACGGATGTTTTGTCTGTTTGGGATAACGCCACTCTTAGCGTTAAAAAAGAAATTGAATTACCTCATAAAAAACGCGCACAAACAGTGTCAGAGAAAAACGCCACACAGCTAATTGATAACGACAAGTACATGCTTGTTTTCAATTTTACCCCCGCTACCTCGGTTTCCGTCATCGATATGCTTGAACACAAGGTGCTCAACGATGTGGATATCCCAGGTTGTAGTTTAATTTACCCTTCGGGAAAACGCGGCTTTAGTACCTTATGTGCCGACGGTTCAATGCTGAGCATTCAGTTAGATGAACAAGGCAAGGTTGCCAGGGAAACCCGCGTACCGTCTTTTTTCAATGTGGATGAGGATCCCCTGTTTGAGAAATACGCTCGCATCAATAATGTCGGCTACTTCCCGACATTCCACGGCTACATGCAACCCGTTGATTTAAGCGGCCCAGTGGCTAAACCTCAAGAAAAATGGGATCTGCTAAGTGCCAGTGAGCGGGAAAAAAACTGGCGCCCAGGTGGCTGGCAAATCATTTCTGGCCACCCAGATGGGCGGGTCTTTGTTTTGATGCACAAAGACGGTGTGAATGGTAGCCATAAAGACGGCGGCACAGAAGTGTGGGTATATGACACCAAGCAGCATAAAAAGATCAAAACTATCCCTCTTGAAACCCACGGCATTTCGCTTGAAGTCACCAAGGGGGATGAGCCTCTTCTAGCCGTCACCAATGCGAAAATGATGATCGACGTATACAACCCCAAGAGTGCCAAGTTAGAGCGCACCTTGTCTATTGGCGGTGATAACGCCAACCCCTTCACGCTAACAGCAGTGGAGTAACCTTATGTTAACCAACCTATTACTCGGCTTACTTAGCGTATTTTGGATAGCTTGCGCCGTCCATAAACTGGCAGATTTAAACAGCTTCACCCACAACCTAAAACAATACCAATGGGTACCACCCATTCAACGCGACATACTAGTAATAGGGCTGATTTTAGCCGAAGCGCTAAGCGCCATCTTATTGCTACTGCCTGCTATGCAGCTATTCGGGCTAATACTCGCTTGCGGGTTACTACTGGCCTATAGCGGGCTTATCGCCCTGAATATTTACTCTGGTAATCAAGATTTTGATTGCGGGTGCCTATTTGGTAGTCAAGAACAACGCCTGAGTGTCAGCCTTTTATGGCGAAACGCAGGTATTTTATTGCTGCATGTGGTCGCGTTTTTTGCTCTGCAAACCGCCACATCTCGCACGTCAGATGTACTCATTAGCTTATTGTTCGGCGCTGTAGCACTGCTTGTTGGAGTTATTGCTCAGCAACTATTTCGTAACCAATCTCACATCAACGCTCTAAAGAGGTAACTCACTATGTCAAACCTATTTCTATTCACATTCGCCCTCTTGTGGGTACTGGTTATTGCACTTGGTGTTGTGGTTTACGCCCTAGCACGTCAAGTGGGAGTGCTGTATGAACGTGTAGCGCCAGCAGGTGCATTAGCCATGAATCAACAATTAAAAGCCGGCGATAAAGCCCCTGAAATTTCAGTTAAAACCATCACCAATCAGAAATTGTTTATCGGCAAGCCGACCAAGAAGAGCACCTTACTGTTCTTTTTATCCCCGGATTGCCCAGTATGTAAAGAGTACCTACCTATCATTACCTCCCTATCCCATGCCGAGCGTTCGCATTTAGACGTGGTATTTGTAAGCGATGGAGATGAACCAGATCATCAGGCTTTTATTAAACAGAAAAAACTCGAAAACTTCCCTTATGTGCTCTCAGAAGAAGTGGGCAAAAAATACGGTGTGAGCCGCTTACCTTACGCCACCCTTATCGACAAGAGCGGCATTATCTCTTCAATGGGCTTGGTCAATTCTCGCGAACACATCGAAAGTCTGCTCAATGCCCAAGACCTCAATGTTGCATCGATTCAAGAATTCCTAGAGAAACAAGGAAACAACGAACGCACCCTTTATAAACAGGCTTAACGAGAGACTCTATTATGAAATGGTTTGATAAATTCTTTGAAAATAAAACCCGTAATATCGCCCGCACTAGTTCAAGACGTAGTTTTTTATCCAATGTGGGTAAAGCCGTGGTAGGCGTGTCAGTTATTCCAGCCTTACCCGTTGCCAAAGCTGCCGGTGGCGGCGCCTCTGCGGGAGCCCATTACCCTGGCGTGGCGGCGCAACCTAGCACGAATAAAGGTGATCCTGGCGACCCAACTACCTGCGAGTACTGGCGCTACTGTGGTATCGACGGCTTTTTATGTTCTTGCTGTGGCGGCTCTCAATCAGCCTGTCCGCCGGGCACTGAAATGTCACCAATAACGTGGATAGGCACCTGTCTTAACCCGGCGGACAACAAGCACTACATCATTTCTTATAACGATTGCTGTGGTAAGGCCGCATGTGGACGTTGCTTCTGTAACCGCAATGAAGATGACACCCCTATGTATCGCGCGTTTTCAAACAACGACACTAACTGGTGTGTGGGCGCATCGAGCGAAACCTATGTTTGCTCAACGGCGGTCATCCTCGGCACATCAATCGAATCATAGCTGGGAGTATTCCTATGCCTAATCGTTTTCGAGTCAGGTCATTAGCCACTCTGGGGATTGCTTTACTGATGTGGCTGCCCTTGGCGAGCCACGCCAATGACGCCCAGACCAAGATGAAATACACCTTGTTCTGTAGCGGGTGTCACACCGCAGATGGCCGCGGAAGTGGCGACCCTCGCATACCTGACATGCGCAACTACGTGGGCTATTTTGCCGCCGTTGAAGGTGGCCGTGAATTTTTGATTCAAGTACCTGGCGTGTCAACCGCGCCTTTAAAAAGTAAGGAGTTAGCTCAAATCGTCAACTGGATGCTGCGCACCTTTAGTGCAGATCAACTACCAGATGACTTCAAACCGTTTGATGAACAAGAGGTGGAGCGATTGCGGCAGTACGTTCTACGTAGCGAATTGGGAGACACGCGCAAAGCGCTGGTTACCCGAATAGAAGAGTACAAAAAAAATAATTAAACACACTGGATTCGCAACTAGGAGACACCATGAAAACACTAAACTATTCGAGCATATCCACCGCGGTCGCGCTTGGCCTCGCCAGTATAAGTGGCTTGGCCAGTATTAGCACCCACGCTGATGTATTAGAAGTCATAGAGGTGACCGCACAAAAACGTACCCAAAGCGTTCAGGAAGTGGGCATTTCAATCACCGCTTTCAGTGGCGAACAACTCGATGCTCTTGGCTACGACAACGCCCAAGAAGTCACCGCCATGGCGCCAGGGGTCACGGCCATTCAGCCCAATGGCCCGTCTGCGTTTTATATCAATATTCGTGGCGTAGCGCAGAATGACTTTTCTGGTGATCATCAAGAATCCCCTGTGGCAGTATACTTAGATGAGGCGTACATCAGCGCGTCATCTGGTGCTGGCTTTCAACTGTTTGACATCGAACGGGTAGAAATACTCAAAGGGCCGCAAGGCACACTATTTGGCAGAAATGCGACGGGGGGCTTGGTACATTACATTTCACGCAAGCCCACCGACACCTTCGAGGGATATGGTAAGGTTACCTTAGGCAGCTATAACCAAATCCTGACAGAAGGCGCTATAGGCGGCGCACTCACCGACACCCTCTTCTCTCGCTTCTCATTCACCACCAATAATCACGACCCCTACATCAACAATACTTTAGGTAAAGATCTCAACAACGGAGACGACTGGGCAGCCCGTTTGCAATTTTTGCTTGAAGTCACAGACGAAGTGGAATGGCTGATCAGTGCCAGAAGCGGTAAGCAAGACATAGACAGCGGATTTTTCGAGCACTCAAGCGCACGCTTAAATCCTGAAACCGGCTTGGGGGAACATTTTGACGGCCCCAATTTAACGACATCAGCGTATCAAGAGCCTGATAATGGCGTGTACACTGGCTCCTATGACAGAATCGGCTTTAACAAAGTCGAAAGCCAAGGCGTCACCAGTAATATACAATGGGATTTTGGTGATATTCTGCTGACGTCGATCACCGATGTGTGGAGCCTAGAGAAAGACTACATCGAAGACTCAGACGCCTCGCCACAAGACTACTACAACTTCTTTTTACAATCGGATGTTGACCAATTCTCTCAAGAGCTACGCCTTAACGGCCAAAGTGACAATAGCCGCTGGGTTGCTGGGCTGTACTATTTAGACATCGACGGCACGTTCGCCAATGGCGGAGAAGTGCGCGGGTTTGTTGACCAGCTTGCAGGCGCTGGAGCAGGTACCGGCCCTGAAACAGGCGGGCCCGTCACAATTTGGACCCCTTTTGACACCACCACCGAGACTTACTCTGTTTTCGCCCAGTTAGAATACGATCTAAATGAGCAATGGACCGTTATTGGCGGCTTGCGCTGGGCTAACGAAGAAAAGTCCATCGACTACTCGCAAAATTATGTGGAAATTGCCGATGGCAGTAACCCATCTGCTGCCAATATCGTCAACCCAGATCCATTGGGCTTTGGCGGCCCGCTCTTTGTATTTAATGATGAAACCTTCGATTTTGCCAGCCTAGATGATGATTACTTAACCGCCAAAGCGGAAGTAGATTACAGCCCCAGTAAAGGCACATTATTCTACCTAAGCTACAACCGCGGCATTAAAAGCGGCGGCTACAATGCTCCGCTCGATATCACTGACTTTCTTGATGGTAATCCTGAAACCGGTGGCCCAGAAGAAATGCAATTTGGCAAAGAAACCTTACATGCCTATGAGTTTGGTGTGAAACATCAGCTCAATTCCACCACTCGGGTCAATGGCGCTGTTTATTACTATGACTACGACGACTATCAACCCTTTCGCTTAGAAGGCTTAACCACGTTCGTTTTCAACACTGACGCCAGCGTCAGCGGTGCCGAGCTTGAGATCACGTCAAACCCAATAGACAACCTAGACTTGCTACTTGGCGTTAGCTACGTCGACAACAACGTGGAAGATGCCTATCAGCTCCCTAACGGTGATCTAGTCGACCGACGCGCTGTGGTCACCCCAGAGTGGAATATTAATGGTTTAGCCCGCTACGGTTGGCAACTAGCGGACGGCGAGCTAGCAGCGCAAATAGATTTTGTTTACATGAGCGATCACTACTTTCAATTGAAAAATTCACCCGTGGGCGAACAAAGTGGCTACGCCCTATTTAATGCTCGGGTGTCGTACACCTCTGATGATGGCAAATGGGAATTTGCTGGCTTTGTAGACAATCTGCTTGATAAAGAATACCGCGTAATGGCCTTCGATCTCGCAGGCGGGCCTGAAGCTGGCGGGTTCGGCATGGTTGAGAATTACTACGGCAAACCCAGATGGTGGGGGCTCAGTGCTACCTACAATTTTGAATAAAGACACAATAGATTAGGAACATTTTATGGCGCTTACACAAAGCTATATATGTGGCAAGGCTGATGCTCAGCTTATTTACCAAACCATTGGTAATTACTTTGATTACATTAGCCAAAAACATGCAGACAGCGAGGCCTTGGTGGTTGCCCACCAAGACATTCGCTGGACATACGCCACCCTCAAACAAAAAGTCGATGAATTGGCCACTGGCTTACTCGCCCTTGGCATAACGTCTGGTGATCGTGTGGGCATCTGGGGGCCCAATTCTTATGAATGGACCGTCACCCAATTTGCAACCGCAAAGATTGGTGCGATCATGGTGTGCCTCAACCCTGCTTATCGCCTTCGTGAATTAGAGTACGCGCTAAACAAGGTAGAGTGTAAAGCCATTGTCTGCGCAGAACAGTTCAAAACCAGCAGCTACCCGCAAATGTTACAGCAGCTCATACCTGAACTGGCGCACTGTGAGCCGGGGAAAATTGAAAGCTCCGTTACGCCCCATTTACGCAGTATTATAAAAATGGGCAACAGCACTGTACCTGGTATGCTCAATTATGAGCGCGTGACCCAAATGGGCGGTGATGCTGAGCGGAATCAAATGGCGACTATTACCAGTCAGTTACTGCCGGACGATCCCATCAACATTCAATTTACCAGTGGCACTACCGGGCAGCCTAAGGGTGCGACTTTAACCCACTGTAATATTCTCAATAATGGCTTTTTAGCCGGTGAAGGCATGCGCCTGAGCCCCAGTGACCGAGTGTGTATACCGGTTCCCTTGTATCATTGTTTTGGCATGGTATTGGGTAATTTATCTTGTATCGCCCATGGTGCCACCATGATTTACCCCAACGATGCGTTTGATGCGTTAACCACTTTGCAAGTGGTTGAAAAGGAACGCTGTACTGCATTACACGGTGTGCCCACCATGTTTATTTCTGAGCTCGATCATGCAGATTTTAAGCAATTTGATTTATCTAGCTTACGCACTGGCATTATGGCGGGGTCATTGTGCCCTGCTGAAGTTATGAAGCGGGTGATCAATGAAATGCACATGGAACATGTGCTCATCGGCTATGGGCAAACTGAACTTAGCCCACTGAATCATTTGACCCTGCCAGAAGACCCATTACAAAAACGCGTAGAAACCGTAGGCCGTGTGATGTCTCGCATCGAGGTTAAACTTGTGGATGAATACAACCGGGTAATTCCTATTGGTGAGCGCGGCGAAGTATGTACACGCGGATATTCTGTGATGCGTGGTTACTGGAACGACCCAATTCGCACAGCTGAAACCATAGATGCAGGCGGTTGGCTGCACTCAGGTGATATTGGCATCATGGATGAAGATGGCTACGTAACCATAGTCGGTCGCAGTAAAGACATGATTATTCGCGGCGGCGAGAACATTTACCCCAAAGAAATAGAAGAGTTCTTATACACCCACCCAGCCGTGCAAGACATACAAGTATTCGGCATCGCCCACACAGACTTTGGTGAAGAGGTATGTGCTTGGATCTGCTTAAAACCTGGCAGCAGCGCTTGTGCTACTGAAATCACTGATTTCTGCAAGAACCAAATTGCCCACTTTAAAATCCCCAAGCACATACGGTTTGTCGAAGAGTTTCCGTTAACGGTGACCGGCAAGGTGCAAAAATTCAAAATGCGCGAAGTCATGGAGCTCGAAATTTCTCAAGTTTCACCTTCTTCTTCCCCATTAAAATAGAGGATAAGACATGCAATCATTTTCAATGCTGATAAACGGCGATCTTGTACAAGGTAATCGCCCGTTAGATATCATTAATCCAGCCACAGAAGAAGTATTTCAACGTATAACCTGCGCTGATGAAAGTCAGTTCGAGCAAGCCATTGGCGCAGCGAAAGCAGCGTTTCCTCAGTGGCAAACCGTTGATATGCAAAACCGCAGAGACAGCCTAAACAAATTAGCGGATGCTTTAGAAGAGCAAACCAATGTTTTCGCCGAGCTGCTCACTCAAGAACAAGGCAAACCATTGGCCGAGTCTATTGCTGAAGTGGGTTTCAGTTGTGCCTTTATTCGATATTTTGCCCAAAGTGAATTACCCATTGAAACCTATCAAGATGATGAAACCGCCAAAATAGAATTACATCGCGAACCTCTTGGCGTGGTCGCAGGTGTGGTTCCTTGGAATTTCCCGCTGATGATCGGTAGCTTTAAGTTGGCACCAGCAGTGCTGGCTGGCAATACGTTTATATTAAAACCACCTGCTACCACCCCTTTGTGCGTGCTTAAATTGTCTGAAATATGCCAGCAGATATTCCCTAAAGGTGTGGTGAATATCATTACTGACAACAATGACTTGGGCCATATTCTTAGCACCCACCCTGATGTAGCGAAAGTGGCATTTACCGGTTCAACCCCCGTGGGTAAAAAGATCATGTCGGCAGCAGCGACAACGCTTAAGCGGTTGACGTTAGAGCTTGGTGGTAACGACGCAGGTATAGTACTACCCGATGTTGATCCGAAGAAAATTGCCCCTGCTATTTTTGCCACGGCGTTTATGAACTGCGGCCAAGTTTGTATTGCTCTTAAACGCTTATACGTGCATGAAGATATTTACGACGACCTTGTTCACGAGCTCAGTGAACTGGCGAATAATGCCACTGTGGGCAATGGGCTACATGAAGGCGTTACCTTTGGTCCGATTCAAAACAAAGCCCAATTCATCAAAGTACAAGAGTACCTAGCCGACGCAAAAGAAAACGGCGTTATCTCCGCGGGCGGCGAAGTACTCGACGGCCCGGGCTTCTTTATGCGCCCAACCATAGTGCGTGATGTAACCGATGGCTGCAAAGTAGTAGATGAAGAACCATTCGGCCCTATTTTGCCAGTGATCAAATACAAAACCATAGATGAAGCTGTTGAGCGTGCAAACAACTCAGTGTTTGGCCTAGGTGGCTCGGTGTGGTCAAATGATTTAGATAAAGCATACGACGTCGCCAAGCGCTTAGAATGTGGCACCACATGGATAAACCAACACTTAGCCTTTGGACCTACGGTACCTTTTGGCGGCGCAAAAGAATCGGGTATCGGAGTCGAATTCGCCCAAGAAGGCTTATTGGAGTACACCCAAGTGCATGTCATTAATATGGCCAAACAGACCTTTTAATTTTTGACAGCATGAAATCTCGACAGCCGCCCATACTCATTGTGGGCGGCCTATTCTGCACTTCCTATCTATAAGCTGATCTCAACGGTTTAAGCACACGTATTTATTCCCAGTGATTGACTCTAGGATGACAGGTGTTTATTTTTGAAAAAGCTATATTCAGGGCCTGAAAAGCGTGGATTGTTTTGGTTTCGTCACGACCTGCGTTTACACGATAACCCCGCACTTGTTGCGCTTAGTGAACAAGTGGATGAATTATTATGTGTATTTATAATCGACCCACGATGGTTTAAGAGTAGCCATTTTCAGTCGGCGCATATGGGCGATAAACGTTGGGCGTTTCTGCAACAGAGTCTGTCTAACTTACAGGATAATTTGCAGCAGCAAGGCCATCAGCTGTTTGTGCTTGAGGGAGAAACCTTAAAGGTACTCGATGCCCTAATTGGTAGTTATACTCCAAATATAGTCGCCTCAGGCATGCACCCCGGTGTTTATGAGCGCCAGCAATGGCAACGATTAAAGCAGAAACAGCCTGATGTTCATTTTATTCAGGAAAACGCTCACAGCTTATTTCAACCTGATACGCTACCGTTTGAAATAGAATTTTTGCCCGCAAGCTTTACTCCATTTAGAAAACGCGTTGAGGATCAGAGTGTTGCTCTCGCTTTACCAGCACCGACGGCTCTGCCACCCGCTCCCGATTTACCTTGGTTATCATCTAAAAATATGGACCTGACGAAAAAAGCAACAGGGCTTGCCTTCACAGGAGGTGAGGACGCTGGCTTAGCGCAACTTGAGTACACACTTTTTACCAGCCACAACATTAAAAATTATAAACAAACACGCAACGGTTTGGATGGTTGGGACTATTCCAGCAAGCTATCCCCTTGGCTAGCTAATGGGTGCCTTTCTGTTAGGCAAGTACTCACTGAGCTAACACGCTACGAATCAGAATATGAAAAAAATGACTCAACCTATTGGCTTTACTTCGAGCTGTTATGGCGAGAATACTTCCAATGGCACCTGTTCAAATACCAATCAAAACTATTTCAGTTTTCTGGGACGCAAGACACCCGCCCGTTGACCACCTTTATCGCTCCAAGGTTCGCAATGTGGTGCCAAGGTCAAACGCCTTATCCCATAGTGAATGCCTGTATGAAACAATTAAATCACACTGGCTACATGTCAAACCGAGGCCGCCAGTTGGTCGCTAGCTGCTTGGTGAATGAGCTCGGTGTTGATTGGCGCTTCGGAGCCGCCTACTTTGAACAACAACTTATTGATTTTGACGTGGCATCAAACTGGGGGAACTGGCAGTACCTTGCAGGTGTAGGCGTAGATCCCAGAGGGCATAGACGATTCGATTTAGCCAAGCAGACGCAACAATACGATCCAAATGAGGAATTTGTGCGCCAATGGGCTGGCGATACGCACGTTAACGGTATAGACCAAACAGACGCAGCAGACTGGCCTTTTGAGTAAAGAACAAATCAATGTGGTGTGGTTGAAGCGGGACTTACGTTTAAGAGATCATCAAGCCTTATTCGCTGCAGCACAGCAACCGTTGCCGGTAGTGATGATGTACCTATTTGAGCCCTCGGTCATTTCCGATTCTCATTACGATGTACGTCATTGGCGGTTTGTGTGGCAATCCATCGTCGACTTAAACAGCCAACTCGCCGATTATAATGCTCGCATTGTTGTATTCTTCGAAGAAGCCCACTGTGTGTTTGCTCAACTTATGGAACGTTTTCATATTGCAGGCGTGTACAGCCATCAAGAAATCGGCCTTGCCTGCACTTATACGCGCGATAAAGCTATCGCGCGCATGTTAGATGCTGAAGGTATAGACTGGCACGAATACAGTCATGGTGGCGTTATCCGGGGTGCCGCTAGCCGTCGAAACTGGGAGCAGAATTGGGATAAACATATGAATGCTCCATGTGCAGATGCGCCCCTACATGAAGTCAATTGGCTAACCTTTGCCACCTTGATGACGCTAGATGCCAGTGAAGCATTGCCACAAGAGTATAAAATGCAAAGTCCTGCATTTCAGCTTGGCGGTGAAAAGCGCGCTTGGTACACCTTGCATCATTTTCTGAAAGAGCGAGGCAAAGCTTACGCCTATTCAGTTTCTAGCCCGATAAAAAGCAGAACAGCCTGCTCTAGGCTTTCTCCCTATTTGGCTTGGGGAAACATAAGTACTCGCCAAGTTTATCAATCAACTTCATCTAAAAAGTACAAGGAAGGATGGCAAAGAGCCATCAACGCCTTTCGGTCTCGCCTGCATTGGCATTGCCACTTTATTCAGAAATTTGAAAGTGAATCAGACATGGAATTTCGCCCAGTCAATAAAGCCTACCTTGCTTACGAATATGAGCAAGGTGATGAAAAAGACGCTAACTTACATGCTTGGAAAACGGGTCAAACAGGCATTCCCATCGTGGATGCTTCGATGCGCTGCCTGCATCAAACGGGTTATCTAAATTTCCGCATGCGAGCCATGTTAGTGAGTTTTTTGTGTCACCACTTAAATATTGATTGGCGAGAAGGGGCGACCCACTTAGCCCAATTGTTTTTAGACTTTGAACCAGGGATACATTATCCGCAGTTTCAAATGCAAGCGTCAGTAACGGGAACCAACCTTATTCGCTTGTACAACCCGGTTAAACAATCACAAGAAAAAGACCCAAACGGTGAGTTTATTCGCCGCTTTGTGCCTGAAATTGCTGAGCTACCGGATGCACTCATTCACACGCCATGGCTACTTACGCCCATGGAATGTCAAATATATGAAGTGCAATTAGGGCGAACATACCCCCACCCAATTGTTGCACTTGAGCAAAGCGCGAAGCGCGCAAGAGATACTTTGTGGGCATTTCAGAAACGTGATGATGTTCAACAAGAGAGTAAACGGATCCTAAAGCAACACACACTGGTAAATCGCCCCAGAAAAATCTGAACCTTCAACGATAAAAATACGGTTTCAGCGAACCTAAAACGCCGACTTTTTCTTATCTAAAGACGTTCTATTCGCCGCGCACCGCTTCGAGCAGTATTTGACATTCTCCCAGTCTTTTTGCCACTTTTTTCGCCATGAAAAGGGCCGCTGACAAACGGGGCATATTTTGCTGGGTAAATGTGTTTTGTTCATCATCTGTAACCGTTAATAACGTCGCTAACGCAGGTCTTTTCGCTCAACTAAATCACCATTTTATGTCTTGTTTAGCCAAGCTTAACGCAACTTAAATGAAATGAAGCATTTTACTCTTTGTCACAGTCCTTTGACTTAGCCCACTAGGCCCGCAGGACTGTTTCGCGATTAAAACGCTTCCATTTAGACCAAAATTCGTACTGCAAAGATCAACACGCCCTAACGAATATTACTCAAAGAAGTAACGGAATGTAGCACCAATCGTTCTAGGTTGGTTGGTCGTAAAACCAAGTCTTGCTCGACCTCCACGCTCTCTGTCCAATGACAACAACGCATTTTCATCAAACAAATTGTTGGCGTACAACAGAATTTCGTAATCGTCATAGGCTAAACCAAAGCTAAGATTCATTGTGCCATAGGCATCAAGCACCAAGTCTAATTCGGTGGTTTCCTGACCCGTTGCTCCACCAAAGGCCAAGCCAGATACAAACGTGCCTGCGCCGGCGACTTGGTCGCTGGGTTGTGTTATCCGGTCCCCTACGTACTGATACGACCCCTGGAAATAAGTGCTATTTGAAGAGAACAAAGGCGAGGCGAGATCATAAGTAAACGAAATCGAGAAACTTTCTTCAGGCACTGACGCCAAGCGGTTGCCATCTTCTACACCACCGAGTACCGCACCAGAGCCATCAACTACGGTTGAGTCAAATTCTGCTTCTATAATGCTACCGCTAAGAGAGAAGAATAATTGATCTGTAAACTGACGTGTAAGCTCAAATTCTAGGCCTTGCGTGTGGGCATCAGGCACATTGAACGACACTCGAGAAGAACAAGAGCCTGCATCCAAGGTAACCTGTAAGTCTTCGATATCATTGTAAAACGCTGACACATTCGCGCTCCAGCCGCGTCCAGAAGATTTGAAGCCGAACTCATAGTTGGTTAGCTGCTCATCTTCATAATCTTGGAATGAACCAAAAATCGCTTCGTCTTGATCAGAACACAAGCTTCTATTCAATGGATCGTTTACCCCACCCAGTCTGAACCCTTCAGAAATCTGCGCGTTAAGATTCACATTATCGTTTAAGCGATATTGACCAAGAATACGGGACGTAAAGCCATCAGATTCGGTTGCATCGGTTTGATTGTCACCATTGGCAAACAAGCCCCCTGAAATAAACTGACGCTCTTCTTCGTAGTCATAAAAACGTGAGCCCGCAGTCACTTTGAGATCGTCGTTTACTTGGTAATTAACTTCACCAAAAATGGCTAGTTGCGTTAGATCGTAAGGCAAAAAAGCGTTGTAGGGTGAATCTACATCAAACCCATTGGCTACGGCAGCTGAAGTACCTGCACCTAAGGTGGCATCCGTAAAGCTATCGTAACCAGGTGTAGGTAACGTTTGTTTGTAAGTTCGATCAGTTGATGAATAAAACGCGCCGACAATCCAATCTAACGCGCCGTCATCGTTTGATGCTGCGCGCAGCTCGAACGTGTCTTGCTCCACTTCTGTACGATCTAAAAGGTTCGATGGCAGCGTGACCGCCGCATCAGGAAAACCTAAATCAACGCTTACTGAGCCTGATAATGCGCTCGCGTCGCGGCTCACTAGAATATCTCGGTCTGTATAGCTGTATACAAAGGTAAAATCGGCAATATCTGCCGCGTATTCTGCGGTCAAATCGGCTATCAGCGTATCGTCAGAGAAGCCCTCTTCTAATAGTAAGTACTGCTCTCTTTCTTTTAATTCTTTCGCTGGCCACGCTGTAGTGTAAGGGTTGGCAAAGATATTGAACGCGTCTTGTCTATTAAAGCCGTTTATTTCGAGTTCTTGAAATATGATCCGCGGGGTAATAGTGAGTTTGTCATTTGGGCTGATAACAAACGCCACTCGCCCACCGGTTCTGTCCCCATCGTTAACATCTTCTCTAAAAGCATTATCAGGGCCGTATGCATCGATAAACCCCGCATACTCAGTGCGATAAACCACCGCACGCATAGCGACAGAGTCTGAGATAGGAAGGTTTACCATGCCTTTCACATTGCCGCCGGTGCCACCGTCTGATACTGAATTCAGGTTCGCTTCAAATTTCCCCTCGAACGTGTCAAGTTCGGGTTGATTAGTAATATAGCGTAACGTTCCGCCTATTGAGCCTGAGCCAAATAGCGTACCTTGAGGGCCGCGCAGCGTCTCTACACGATTTAAATCAAATAAGTCTAAGTCAGGGGTGAATAACGAAAGAGAAATAACACTTTCATCCAAATAAACGCCCACTTGCTCTTTCACTCCCGGCTGGTCACGTACGATTTGCCCAGCAGATACACCGCGCATGGATACTTGGCTTTGTCCAGGGCCAAGATTTTGAATCGCCACACTAGCGACGTTGCGTGCAATATCTTCTAGGTTACTAGCACCACTTCGTTCAAAGTCCTTCTGGGTTTGCGCGTTGATTGAAAATGGAATATCACCAATTGACTCTGCGCGCTTAGTCGCGGTGACTATGATTTGCTCAACACCTTCTTCTTGAGCTTTGTTTTTGTTTTGAGCGGCGCTTGTTTCCTGGGCAATCGCCCCTGTACTGATCAGTCCCATCACCGCGGCACTTATAGCGCATAGGCGAAATTTTTGTGTGTTTAGTTTCAACATTTGTCCATCCAGATTGATTGTTGCTTTTTTGTTAATAACCGTCGTGTAATGTGGCAAAAAAAGTTGGGCATTTCTACTGCTTACCGACGATATATTGTTATTTTTGTAAGTATTCCTGTCCAAACCCAGAATAAAAAGCTTAAACCTGAGGTTTGCGCATGAGTATATAAAACAAGTTTCATTACTGTGAAAGCCGACCAGAGCGTGGTTGAAAGACTGTTTGGAGATAACAGATTTTGCATAACTAAAGCTGTGGGAAGACAAATAAATGTCTTTATCTATCACTTTTATTCGCCGACTTATTAGATGAGTAAACCTAAGAGCAACGCAAGTAAGCAGGGTATAAATCACCATTTAGCTGCTGGCTCACCACTGGAAAATTACAGTGAAACCACCACCTTCATTTCAACATATATCGGTTTTTCGCACGAATCAAACAGATACAAAAAAGCCGCTTAATAGCGGCTTTAAGGAATATTTTTCAACTTTTTTAATTTATACGTTTCCTAAAAAGGTTTCCTTTACCTAAGATGTAAAATTAATTTGTATGCTTTTTGTTTGGCACTGTAATTCGTGGCTTAAGATGAGGTCTAGCCTTTTTTTCATGTTTTCTTGTAATGTTTTTTGTATCTTTTTTACTTAAAAAGGAAGTTATTATGATTTTTAATACACTATATTGTTGATCAGGGCGGGATTTAACTTTGGTTAATATTTAACCAAACAACAGTTCTGAACGGAACTCGCCGTTCCAGGCGGCCCCTCTGCGTTTTGCTGCCATACTGTCCTTTTTACCTTGATGCTGACGAATGATATTCAAGCAGACTCGATTGAATAACGCCATGTGTGTTGCACCGTCTGGGTCGCTCACTTTCATTTCGTCTTCACGAAACACAACATCCAATACCCAATGCAACCTGTTTTCAATGTGCCAATGGTCGCGAATGGCTCTAGCTACCAGTTCTGGACCCATGTCTAGAGAACTAACGTAAAAATGGGAAGTGTAAGACGTATCATTCTTCGTCTTTCTACCTCTGGCTACTTCAATGACGGTTTTGACATGCGGCCATTTCTCACGTAACTCATCAGATAACGTTATAGGCAGTTGCATAGTAATGCGGCTTTCTTCCCGCCCATGACCAGCGTTAATTCCTTCGTTTTCCTCACTAGCTTGCATATCTTCGTAATGAGCTTCAAAGTGCGCCTTTACTGCCTTGTGTAGTTTGCCTTGATGCGCTTTTACTTGAACAATAAAGTCGCATTTACGCTTACGGATGAGGTCGAGTGTGTCACGTTGACAATGCAGCGCATCTAAAGTCACGATGCTGTCTTTTAATGCCAGCATGTCAATAATGTCGCGCGCAATTTGTCCTTCCTTTCCCTTGCTATCTGAGGACTGTTGATACAAGGCTAAGCCGTTTTCGACATCATAGGCACTGACCACATTTAAAGCGCGCTGCACACTGCCAGACCAACTCCCACGTAGCACTTTACCATCAATCGCAATATGGGGTTTGTTCGATGCTTCTCGGCGACTGTTAATCCAATCAATCAGAGCTTTAATCAACGCTTCAGTATCTAAGGCTTTAATTATATTCGCGATGCAATGGCGACGGGGAATACCATTATCGAAACGGCGATGCAGCCTTAGTCAGTCCAGCTGCATTTCGCCAAATTCCTTAATAGACTTCCACCCATCTGCGCCGCTAAGCACCGCGCTTAGTGTGAGAAACATCACATCGATAAGGTCGTGTTTGACATTGATGTCTGTTCTGGGATCTTCAATTTGTTCTAGGTGACTGATGATGCTCATTGGATGGCCTTTTGAATAAGAATAGCCGATCAGATCATAGCAATGAGCATTAGTTCAATTTAAAGTGGGATCCCGCCCTGTATGCCAAATTGCTGTAGAACTTTACAGTCGCACTAAAGTCGATCACCAAATATCATGTATTTATGTACAGTTATTATTGGACTCGATTTTCATTTGTCTTTAATATTAGGTTATGTGTTCAAAAAGCAATCAAGAGAGTTTTTATGCCATCTAGCGCTCAGATAAGACAAATTCAACAGAGGCTTCAAAGAGAAGCTAGAGAGCAACAAAGAAAAATAGACCAATACAATCGTAATGTTGAACGTGCTCAGAAGAAGACCGTGGATGATTTCAACCGCGAAGTGAGAAAAATTAATGCGGCCAATCAGGCTCAAGTAAAAGCAGTGAATGAATATAATCGTAAAATTGCAGAGCGCAATAAAGCAAATTTTCAGAGGGTTCAGACTTTCAACTCTGAAGTTAACCGGCAGAACACTCAAAACGACAATAATAGCAAGAGACTATTGTCCGATATAAAACAACAATTAAGGAGTCCATCTAGCAGTATTAGATATACCCCTACAGAGGAGAGACTTGCAGATAGAGTCTATGAAGCGGTATCAAAGTCAGATTCAAGAGAATATGATGTTTTTCTAAGTTACGCGAAAATAGACGGTTATGAGACAGCATCTAAGCTAAGAGATGAGCTAGAAAAACTAGAGATTTCTGTTTGGTTCGATGAGGTAGCTATAATTCCTGGTAAAAGTCAGTCTCTCCAGATGGACTCAGGACTGAAGAAAGCAATAGCAGGAATTGCAGTGCTAACGCCTGCTTATTTAGCAGGAAGATTTTGGACTGAAAGAGAATTGGGTGTGCTTTTAAACAAAGAAATTCTAATTCCTGTTTTAAAAGGCTGCACATTTGAAGACGTTAAAGAATATAGTGGCATTCTTCCTGATCTGGCGGGATTCGTCATCGATTTAGATGAGACTGTTGAGACCGTAGCCTTGAAAATTGCTCCAGCGGTAAAGATTGAAGCACCCGTTTAGATTACGCATATCCGCCACGCGCAATAACTTCGATATAATTAAAAACAGCTTCTACATGACCGCGCTCAACAGCAACTTTTGCTGTTGAGCCGAGCGCCGAAATATGTTCGGTTTCGTACCATTTGATAGCTGCTCCGTGGCTACCTGTCCACGCTTCAACTTTTGAAATTATATACTGTTCATCATTTTCCATTGTTTCCACTATTTGTACTTTCACATTAAAGTAATCATATAGCCGTTCTGATGAGGAGGAGCATACCTTTGCTACGTTTTTGCACCAGTCGATATAACCCAGCTTTCGGTCAAGCGACCATAAGCTAGGAAGTGAAGATACATTGGATATTATGTCTGCTAATTTGATTTTTTGCGCTTCATTGCTCCCACTTGCAACCTGATTTAGTAGTGCTATTTTTTTATCATCAGAATCGGTTGCTGAATTGCACGTAAGTTCTAACACTATTTTTAAAACTTCATTCCCAAATAGATAGTTAACACCGATACTGGTAACCTCAGTGTCTTCCAAGATGTCATGCAAAACTGCCGCTATTAGCGTATTTTCATTGCTACTTGATTCATAAAACTGAAGAAGTTGCACCACTTCAATTAAGTGGTTTAGATAAGGTTCGCCGGTACTCTTACGTTTTTGGCTCGCGTGATGTAGTGAGGCAAATTTAATCGCAGATTGTAGTGAGCGGGTGTGCTGATGTCCGTATAGTTTAGCGCTGAATACACAACGAATTAATGTCTCATAGGGTTTCATCTCATCTGTAGTGGTATGCTCAATAGGCAATGTCGATAAGACAACAGCATGTAGCTCACTACCTTTAAGACTATTATTTGAAATTAAGCATTGATATTCGCTTGGCAACTCATATACGTCAAAGTTTCCTAAGCCAGCATAGAATCCGTATAAATATTTCTTGCGTTCTGGACTGTAATAAAGAGATTTAGCTGCTATCCAGTTACTGATATTTTTTAACGCTATTTCAAGAATTATATCATATCCCATAATTTCTCCCGTCTAGCTTTCTATCCATACGCTGAATCGCACTTAAGTAGCCAGAACTGATGTACGCATTGGAGAGTTAGTAATGTAAGTCCATGTCATCATTATTACCGTTACTTATTCGAATCTTAATTCATGAAAACTGAACGATCAATAGAATATACAGCGTAACCAACTGTATTTATTAGACTTTTAAAATAAATGATTGACAAAACATCAAAAAATAACCTTAACGGAATATAAATCTACAATTAAATCATTGGGTTGACTAAGCATCTACGAACAGAAAAGTAAAAAATAAGTCGAACCGTATTTACAGGTTCCAACTACCATTTTTGATAGGCCCGAATTCAGATAATAAGTGCACCACTCATGGTTAATTGGGGATAGACGAACAA
>OJDH01000239.1_pt1 | contig 35447 bp, 35 predicted proteins | sample 1592761 | NCBI WGS metagenome assembly OJDH01 (sample SAMN05416855, study PRJEB24817) | seawater metagenome | isolation source: Sea water | place: Canada:Atlantic | collected 2013-11
CTTAATTCTCACTTATGAAAAGAGGGTGGTGTCAGATCAAGTCGGAACTAATTCAAAAAAGAAGGCCTCCATCTGCCCGACACAAAAGAATTACCCACTTCGCTCTTCAATTCGCCGTAGGTAATCCTTGTCCTTATGGTAGCGAAGAAAACACCCATACTCCTGCACCCCCCTCTAAGCTAGAATACTTAAAACTGTGGGCGAGGAGCACCTTTTCGTTTTAGATTAGGGATAAATTTCGGATGATTAGAGACCCAGTTAGACACCCCCTCTTCGACTTTCTTTATTTGAGTTGGGCTCAGTTGAAAATCGATAATATCGATTAACTCTAAAGCCTTAGCGTCTTCATATGCATTGGCGATACTCAGCCATGTATACGCTTTTACAAAATCTTGTTTAACCCCATTTCCAATAGCATAGCGTAAACCTAATGCAGATTGTGCTTGAGGAAACCCTCTTAAAGCCGCTTTTTCGTACCATCTAAAGGCGATTAGGTCATCTTGCGGTGCATCATTCCCTTTTTCATACATAAGGGCAATTTGGTATTGTGCCTCTTGATACCCATCAAGAGCCAAAGGATAAATTATTGCAAAAGCGGTATTCATATCCCCTTTAGTATAAGAGTCTAAGCCGCTTTTAAAATCCCATCTTAGTAAACTTGCGGGTTTGGATGTAATTGAGTTTGGGTTGAGCAACACATCGGCAAGCTTTTTTGCTTCCGATATTTGATGGGGTGCCATGAAGTTAGAAAGAACCTTCAATTTACGCCCGGCAGTCACATGTCCATTTGAATCCGCATTTAAGAGCCAAGCATAAGAGTGAACATAATTGCGTGTAAAATATTTTACGTAAAATACTCCAAGATCGTGTTGTGCTTCGACCAAGCCTTGCTTAGCTGCCTTATCATACCATTTGATAGCAACCTCAGTACTCTTCAGCCCAAACATTCCAACTGAAGCTATCAAGCCAAGTTTATGTTGTGCTTTAGCGTAACCTTTTTCTGCTGCTAATCTATACCAGCGATAAGCCTCTTTTCCTTTCCCCTCAGGTCCACCACGTTCTTTGAAGTAAATTGTTGCAAGTTCGTATTGAGATTCAACATGTCCTTGTTCTGCAAGCTCAATAAAAATAACCTCTGCAGTGTCTCGATCACCCTTTTTTAACGCAACCACGGCCTTTTCGAATTTACTCTCGATTAGGGTATTTTGAAGAGAACTAATAGCTCTAACTGGTTTTGTCGTTATTCCATAAACAAGTAACAATGAAATGGCCGCGATAACGAAATGTTTCATATTGATGACCCGATAGTTTCTGTAACTCTTGAAAAGTGATTACTCAATCTAGACCTCATTACTCCTCAACAAACCGCCAACTATCAGCCCCGTCGAACTTACGGATTTTGATATCTGCAGCCTCAATACGGTCGAACAATCGGGCGTTGACGGCGATGCGTGGATCTGATGTCCTTCTACGCTGCTCCAATGGGTCACGCAGCCACATGAAGTACAGTGATGAAAGTCGATGGTTTCATCGCCCCATCTATAGGCTTTGGTGGCGCCGGGTTCGCATTCCACGGTAACTTTTTCCGGCGTATAATGACACCAAAGCGTGCCGTAGCGGTGGCAAAGCGAACAGTTGCAACTTACCAGGAATGCTGGTTTTTCAGAAACAGTGATCCGAACGGCTTTACAATGACATGTGGCTTCCAATGCCTTCTCCTGTGTCGACGTTAATGATAATAAAAATATTTGTGACAGAGCCTAACTAATCTCTTTACGTAAAGAAAGCGGTAGGGATTTATCTGTAAGCTTTACATCCCAGACGACACCAAGTACAACGGCGCCAGCATTAACGACACGATAAGACCTCACGGCCGCCCACAGTGAATTGCGGCCTATAACTTTACTTATTATTGCAGCGCCTTAAAATGATGCCATCAAACTGATGGCCCTTGCCGCGCAGCCAGAACGTCCTCCGGAACGACAAAAGCCGGGAAAGTTCTGTTTCATACTCAGAGAGAAAAAGAACATGTCTAATTCGGAAACCCCGGTAAATGACGAAAACGCAAATGACGACAAAGTAAATGAAGAAAAAGTAGCCGCTAAACCGAAAAAAGTGGCAAAGGCTAAAGCGCCCGCAAAAGCTAAGGCTGAAACGAAAGCCAAAACTGAAACAAAAGCGAAGGCTAAGCCTAAGCCTAAGGCTAAAGCCCCAACAAAAGCTAAAGCTAAAGCTGAAGCTGAAACGGCAGAAAAAGCTGACAAGCCCAAGAAAGTTGCTAAACCTAAAAAAGTAGCTGAGGCTTCAACCGACACTGAGACAAAAACTAAAGCTGTTAAAGCCAAAAAAGAAGCGAAGCCTAAGGCAGCTTCCAAAACCTCATCAAAAACGACAAAAGCTAAAAAAACTGTTGAGGCTCCTGCAACCGAAGCAGTAGAAGAAGAAAAAATTGTTGAGCCTGTTCAAGCTGTAGAAGCAGAGACTGCTCCAGCGGACGCCCCCTCAGCTGCCGCGCCAGAAGAAACACAAGAAGAAATCACCGAAGTAGAAGCTCCAGTAGAAGCAGAACCTGTGATCGAGAGCGATCCGTTTGAAGGTGTGCACCCTGCTCTTGCAATAGCTCTTGGAAAAAAAGGCTATAAAGCTTTAACACCTGTGCAGAAAGCTGTGCTTGCTCCTGAACTTCGCGATGCTGATGCCTTGGTTTCTGCCCAAACAGGTTCTGGTAAGACTGTTGCTTTTGGTATTTCGCTGGCACCAACCTTGCTCGGCGACGATGACCGTTTCAAACGTGCTTCTGCACCTCTTGCCCTGATCATTACACCAACACGCGAACTTGCCCTTCAGGTAATGCGCGAGTTGGAGTGGCTCTATGCAAATACTGGCGCACACACAGCGACCTGTGTTGGTGGCATGGATATGCGTGCAGAACGTAGCGCGCTTAATCGCGGCGCTCACATCGTTGTTGGTACGCCGGGTCGTCTACGCGATCACATCGAACGCGGTTCCTTGAACATCAGCGCGCTTCGCGCAGTGGTTTTGGATGAAGCCGATGAGATGCTTGATCTCGGTTTCCGTGATGATCTTGAGTACATGCTCGACACCACACCTAAAGAACGTCGTACTCTGATGTTCTCTGCAACAGTTCCGCGCTCTATCGGTATGCTTGCCAAACGCTATCAGCGTAATGCGGTGCGTGTCAGCACAAAAGCCGAAGAAAAACAGCATAGCGATATTGAATATCGCGCCTTAACAGTTGCCCCTAACGATAAAGAAAACGCAATCCTTAACCTGATCCGTTTTTACGAACCTAAAAATGCGATCGTATTCTGTGCAACGCGAGCCACGGTAAACCACATGGTAAGCCGCTTTGCTAATCGTGGGTTTGCAGTCGTGGCGTTGTCTGGTGAATTGAGCCAGAACTTGCGTAGTCACGCGATCCAGTCTTTGCGTGATGGTCGTGCACAGGTTTGTATCGCAACAGACGTTGCCGCGCGTGGGCTGGATTTGCCAGACTTGGAATTGGTGGTTCATGCCGATATTCCTAAAAGTCGCGAGCCTCTATTACACAGATCAGGTCGTACCGGCCGTGCAGGTCGTAAGGGTATTTCTGCACTGATCGTACCTTACAACTGGCGCAAACGTACCGAACGTTTGCTTGATAGTGCCAAAGTAAATGCGACTTGGGCTAATCCACCATCAGTCGACGAGATCATCCAGCGTGACCGCGAACGTTTCCTCGCCACACCGACACTTATTGAGCCTGTAAAAGACGACGAAAAGTCTTTTGTAAAAGAACTTTTAGAAAAACACGGCGCAGAACAAATTGCTGCCGCTTTGATCCGTACCCAAAATGCTGGGCGTCCAGCACCGGAAGAGCTTATCACTCGTTCCGATAGAGGTGGCCGAGACCGTGACGACCGCAATGAGCGTGGTAGCAGAGATAGAGATCGTGGTAGAGACAGAGATGACCGCGGTGGAGACAGAGGCGGTGATCGTAGTGGGGATCGTGGCGGCGATGGTGGCGGTAGAGGCCGTAATGATAACTTTGGTGCCACGCGCAAAGAACGTGTAGATTTTGAAGACGGCGTCTGGATTTCCATGACGGTTGGTCGCAAACACACGGCCGATCCTAAATGGCTTCTGCCAATGGTATGTCGCGCAGGCTGCATCACCAAAAATGAAATCGGTGCTATCCGCATCCACATGGCGGAAACCCATGTAGAGTTGACCCCTAAGGGCGCTGAGAAGTTCTTTGAAACTATTGGCGGCAACAACCGGATTGAAAAGACCATTACCGTCAAACGTCTCGAAGGTATTCCCGAAGAGCCTGATGATGTCATGGACGACAAAGACGCCAAAGGCTTTCACCGTCAGCCGCGTGACAGCAAAAAGCAAAAGCCGTTCCGCGATAACTTCAACAGAAGCGATCGTAGCAAAGAATACAGTAACCGGGCTGCTGAAGGTAAAGATTTTGGCAACAAAGAAGAAAAGTCCGGTGAAAAGAAATTTGGCGATAAGAAATTTGGTGACAAACCTTTCGCCAAAAAGAAATTCGGTGATCGTAAAGCTGGTGAACGTGATTATGCCAACAAAAGCGGCAAACCTAAATCAAAAGGTAAATTTGGTTCTGACGGGAAGTTCAATGATCCGCAGGCCGATGGCGCTAAAAAAACCTGGTTTGAGGATGGCGTAGATAGCGCTGAAGGTCGCGGCGATTCAAGGGGTGAACAAGCAGATAAACCAAGAAGCTATAAAGGTCCCAAGGGCGGAAGAAAATCTTACGAAAATAAAACCGCTAACCGCTCAGGTAACAATGGTGCCTTTGGCAAACCCTTCAAAGGCAAGGGCGGTAAGCCGACAAGTGACAATACCGGGTCTTCTACGCTAAAACGTAAAAGTCCTCCTAAAAAAGACTAACGAGATAATTAATCTCGGCTAAATTAAGAGGAACAGCGGATAAAGTCCTGAAGCTGTTCCTCTTTTTATTTCTACTGTATTTATTGAACACTTTCAAAACACACATCTACTGGTTATCATAACCTTACAAATAAATACCATAACGGTTATTTTAGCCGCATATTTCGACTATGTATTCAGGCTAAATACTCGGGGGACATTATTATGATAGAAAAAACAGGCCGTACCGCCACACTTGTCCCCATGGCAGAGGCAGATTATGAAGCGTGGAAAATGCATGGCATCAAAGCTTTTGCCGATGACAAACAACAATCTGGCTATAGCGCCGAACAAGCCTTGAAACTCTCACAAGAGTCACACGAAAGTGGCCTACCCCAGGGACTAAAAACCCCTGACAATTACATCTTCACCATACTCAATGCTGCCGAACAACCCGTCGGCGCGACCTGGTTCGCAGTAAAAGAACATTACGGTAAAAAATCCGCTTTTATCTACGACATCGAGATCGACCTCGCCAACCGTGGTAAAGGCCTGGGCCGTGCGACCATGACGGCCCTTGAGGATGAAGTAAAAAAGCTCGGCATTGACAAAATTGGCCTTCACGTCTTCGCCTTCAACAAAACCGCCCACGCCCTTTACGCTTCCCTAGGTTACAAGACTACAGATATCACTATGGAAAAGGCTGTATAATTCTGGGTTATTTTTGGCCCACCAAACGTTCAACTTCTGAGATAATTTGATCACTTAATTCCAATGGACATCCCCAGTAATCAAAGATTCCTCCGTCATTTGAGTTTTGCCCACAAACAACAAAGACACCTGTACCAAACAGGGTTTTCAAATGCATTGCGAGCCAGCCGACAAAACCGGAATTATCAGCACCATTTGGGAAGTGAAAACGCCAAATAGCGAACTGTTCTTCATTCGGATCATCACGTTCTATAAGTTGGCTCCACACTTGATCATCACGAACAAGAGCAAGAGCTTTTTCATCAGCACGCGACTTAAATTCACCTAAAGGAAATTCTTCAAAAATATAAGCCCCCTTGTAAACAGTTAAGCGAGTTTCTTGAATAACACGCTCAAGCCGCATTGCTATTTCTGATGAAGTTTCATGAGAGATATTAACCATTTCATGTTCTTTTCAATTCGTTGGATAGATCTTAAATATGTAATGAATAAGAGGAAGACTGAGGGTAATATAAAATGATTGTTGTACTTTCAGCTAATTATATTTTGCCAAAATCGCTATCTAAAAATTATCTTTTCCAATTCCCTTTTATTAAAGAAATATCGTCTATAACAATGTTTCCAATACCTCGAATACCTTGGGGTCTTGGGCTTGAGCGGCGTTAAAGCGCATAAATCTATCGGCCGTATTGTTCAGACTAAAGACACTTCCGGGGGCCAACACTATGTTTTGGGCGAGAGCTCGTTGAGCGAGGTTAGCACCATCAACACCCTCTGGTAACTCACACCATAAAAACATACCACCTCGAGGCTCCACCCATGGCTTTATGCCGAGCTTGGCTAAGCGTGCCGAGGTTATGCTCATTGCACCAGCCAAACGGGTTCTGAGCGCATCTAAGTGCTTTCGATAGGCCCCATCCTTTAACACCGTTAGCACCAATTCTGCCGCGAAATGGCCTGCGCCAAATGAAGTCGCAATACGTAGGTCAACCAAGCCATCAATCCATTCCGGACGGGCGATGATATAACCGCAGCGCACTGAGGCCGACAGGGTCTTTGAGAACGAACCGATATGCACCACGCGATCCAAGCCATCAAAAGCCGCGTATCTTGGCGCGGGTTCAGGCTCCAGGTCGGCAAAGATATCATCTTCTATAATGGTGAGGTCGTGTTGCTCTGCCAGTCTGAGAACGCGGTGAGCCACCACAGGTGATAAAGTCGCGCCCGTAGGATTATGAAGACCCGAGTTGGTGATATAGAGCCTAGGCTTGTGTTCCTTCAGGGCCTGTTCAAATTGGTCCAAATCAGGGCCGTTAGGCGTAAACGGCACCGACACGACTTTGGCCCGGTGCGCGCGAAGTAGGGCGTGAAAGTTAAAGTAACAGGGATCATCAACAATCACGCAATCACCCGGCTCCAGCAAATAACGACAGAGTTGATCGATGGCCTGTGTTCCTGAACCAGTGAGAATAATCTGGTCAGGGCTGGCATCAATGCCATAGGTCGCTGCCCGACGCGCAAGGAACTGTCGCATTTCAGAAAGCCCTAACGGGGAACCATATTCAGTCAAAATGGCATCATTGGCACGTGAAAGGCTCCGCAACGCCTTTCGAATAGGGACCTCTGGCATCCATGACGCTGGCATCCAGCCGCATCCGGGCTTGAGATATTGTTCACCTGCTTCCAGTGATTGCCGCGACACCCAAAGTGGATCAACTTCACGGTCCAGCTTTGGCCCTATTTCAGCCAGGGTTAAAGGTGTAAGGTGTCCGGAATTATTACCCGACATTTGACTGGTAACAAAAAATCCGGACCCACGCCGGGAGAGAATGACCCCCTCAGCAGACAGTCGGTCATAAGCTTCAACCACCGTGGATTTGGAAACCTGCATTACCTCTGCAAAGCTCCGAATTGAAGGTAATTTTGCACCAGGCACCAGTGTACGAGCAGAAATACGCTGCTTAATCGCCTGCATCACCTGTTCCACCAAGGTCCTTGCCAAAGGATGAGTTTCAATATCACCCGTTCTCTTATCGTCTAATCTCTGGTCACCTAATCTCTCGTCACTCGCCATCTGTACTTACTCTGTTACCAATACAGTTTAAACAAATTGTACTGAACTGTATCTGGTTAAACTCTCTCTCGCAACCTACATAGAAACGGTGACAGAGAAACATAATTGAAATCGAATGAGATTAAAGAGCTGGCAGTTATATAGGCTCAAATGGGTGGTGGTGATATGAACAAGACAACAAGTGGATGGATCTGTGGTTTCTTAGGCATGCTGATTTTCAGTGGCTCTCTGCCAGCAACAAGGGCTGCCGTGGCCTCGTTTGATCCGCTATTTCTCACTCTCGCCCGAGCAAGCATTGCTTCCCTATTAGCCCTTGCCCTACTTCTGGCCTTTAAGGAAAAGCGGCCCGCTAAAGAAGACCTTCTCTCTCTTGTGATCGTTGCCAGCGGCGTCGTTATCGGTTTCCCACTGCTCACAGCTTTCGCCTTACAAACTGTCACCTCAGCCCACTCGACCGTGTTTATTGGCCTGCTGCCTTTGGCAACGGCGATATTTGGGGTATTACGCGGGGGCGAAAGCCCCCGCCCTGTTTTTTGGATCTTCTCTGGACTTGGATCAGCTCTTGTTGCTGGTTACGCGCTTACTCAAAATCTCGGGCCACAAAACCTCGGCGGAACAGGCTTTGCCGATATCCTCATGTTTATAGCCATTATCCTTTGTGGATTGGCATACGCTGAAGGAGCAAAACTGTCTCGTAAACTCGGCGGTTGGCAGGTGATATCCTGGGCTCTGGTGCTCTCGCTCCCGCTTATGGCACCGCTCACGATCTATACCATGCCCGCTTCTTTTGTCGGCATTGAACAGTCCGCCTGGATTGGTCTGGCTTATATATCGCTCTTTAGCATGTTGATCGGCTTTATTTTCTGGTACCGCGGCTTGGCTCAAGGTGGCATCGCAGCCGTTGGACAATTACAGTTATTACAGCCTTTCTTTGGCCTCGTGCTTGCCGCAGGACTTTTGGGAGAGACCGTGAGTTGGTCTATGATTACGGTCACAGGTGCTGTGGTGTTCTGTGTCGCCGGAGCCAAGCGATTTGCCAAAAGACAAGGCACCAATTCAGCTGCAAAAATTGGTCTTATGAAACAAGCCCCTTTACCGAACAAACTTTCCGCAATCCAAACTGAGAGATAAGGCCGATATAATGAACTCCTTAAACGACCTTCTCCTTTATCTTCCAGCAATATCCGTATCTTATATCGCTTATCTGGTTGCGACTATCAGCCCTGGCCCCGCCAACCTTGCGATCATGGCAACATCTATGAGTGAGGGACGTAAACCTGGCGTACTGCTTGCTGCAGGCGTGGTAATGGGGTCCTTGACATGGGGAATACTAGCCGCAGTTGGTCTCTCGAGTTTTCTATTTTCCTATGCCTGGCTTATGACCGTGATGCGTATCGTTGGAGGGCTCTATTTGTTGTGGCTTGCTTATAAATCATTCAGGTCCTGTCTACGACCCCAAGAACCCAAGGCGCCAAATCCAGGTGATACTGGCAAGAACAGAACCGGATCACAGTACTTCTTGTTAGGCCTTGGCATCCACTTGACCAACCCGAAATCTATCTTTGCCTGGCTCTCCATCATCGCCGTCGGTGTCAGTCCCCAAGCCCCGGTTGAGATTTCTTTTGTGATCGTTGGCGGTTGCTGGTTAATGGGGATTGTTGTCTTTGGTGGTTACGCCCTCGCCTTTTCGACCCAGAAGATGATCACTCTTTACGGATCTTTCCGCCGTTGGATCGAAGGCACCGCATCGGTAATTTTTGGCCTTGCTGGATTTAAATTGCTGACAATGCGGTGATCACAATTATATCGCCTCGTCCACCTTGACGGGGCGGTATTTGTAAATAAGAAATCAACCCAAATCGGCGCCCCCTTTTTCAAAGATACGAGTAAGATAATCCTATCAATTAGAAAGTTTTTGGTTAACACTCCAAATCAGAGTAAACCAAGTCGAACCCTCTGATTGTGCGAGCCCAAAATTGCAGTTGTTAAAACGCTTCAGTCCCATACTAACTGTTATCGGCATACAGCTCGTAGTGTTAATAGGATTGTACCTTCTTATCCAAGGGTTATGGCAGGGTTTTTCCTTCAGCCTATCACTATGGGCGAAAGTGAGCATTCAAGCGGCGGGGGCTGTTTTGGTAAGTTATCTTTTTCGCCTCCCCCTTTGGTGGATTGCCATTCAATTCATTATTCCGTTTGCTGTCGTGCTCGCTATTATTTTTGACCTTCCCACTTGGGTTTACCCCCTCGCCTTCTTCGCTTTGCTGTTGTTTTACTGGAATAGCGCGGACGAACGCGTCCCCTTATATCTAAGCAATAAAACCACATGGAAAGCGTTGGCTGATTTACTGGAAGAAGATCGGTTAAGTGGAGATAATAAGCCGATCCACTTTATAGATCTTGGAAGCGGTTTTTCAGGTACTTTGGTCGCCCTCGCGAGACAATTCCCCCGGCATACTTTCACTGGGGCGGAAACGGCCCCGCTTCCTTATCTTGTATCCATTATCAGATGCCAGATATCAGGTCTTGATAATGTACACGTTCAACGCAAAAGCCTCTGGGATGTGGATCTCTCAAGATACCAATGGGCCTATGCGTTTTTATCTCCAGAACCAATGCCCCGGCTTTTTAAAAAGGTCATATCAGAAATGCCCAAAGGCAGTAAATTCATAAGCAATTCTTTCGTCGTACCGAATAATCCGCCGACGGATACACGTATACTAGAAGACAGGCGTCAGACCGAGCTGCATATTTGGGATATCAATTGATATCAGTTAATATCAAGCCCATCCTATGGGGCACAATAACTCTCAATATTGATTAAAAGGCGAAGACATTATGGCGTGGGTTTATCTGGTGTTGGCGGGCTTATTTGAATGCGGTTGGGCGATTGGCCTTAAATATTCAGATGGTTGGACCAAGTTGGTGCCTTCAGTTCTCACAATGATCGCCATGGCCGTAAGTTTTTGGCTGTTGTCTGCGGCTATGAAAACTATCCCAGTTGGTACCGCATACGCTGTTTGGACTGGAATAGGTACCGTCGGCGTTGCAATCCTCGGCATGGTCCTGTTTGGCGAGAGCCACGATATTATGCGTATGCATTTGTCTGCTTCTCATCGTTGCAGGTATTTTAGGATTAAAGATATTCTCCCCAGCCTAATACATCCCCAGTAGATACAGCAGACAACATAAAAGGCCTGATAATTTGTTAGTATTTTCAGGCCTTTTATACACTTCAATTTGCTTATTCGTTATGATCAGCTTCCAATATCAGGAGCTTCAATCTCGCCGTCGGCATCAATCCAATCCTTGATGGAACCGAGATTACGTACATCACCGTAGCCCATATCCATCAATGCCTTGCCACCTAAGGCAGAACGCCCACCAGAGCCGCAATAGAGCACAATCATCTTATCCCGTGCCAAATCCTTGTGATGCATTGGGGTCGTTGGGTCAGCTCGAAACTCCAGCATGCCACGCGAAATATTTATGGCACCTGGGATAATCCCCGTAGAAGCCAATTCTGGTTCATCGCGAACATCGACAACGACAACATTACTTTGACCTAAAACTTCCATTAAACCAGCTGGACTTATTGTTGGCACTGCCTTCTTGGCATTTCCAACAATTTCCACAACGGACTTAATCATAACAAAATATCTCCTTAAATCTCTTTTAAAATCAAGAATGGTTCCACCTAATGCTAACGGGGAATTATTACTCAGGAATTATCAGGTGAAAATATAATTCGCTATGAAATTTAGTCTAAATTTACTGATAACAAATTAAGAAGAGAAATATTTCGCATTAGCCGTTATCAATTTTTTCAATAACGACATGAAAATTTCCGGCATTACACCTCTGGCCTAATTTTGCTTAAGTGTCGAGAGACACCTTGAAGCACTTGTTGAACCGCTCGTTATCAGAATGGCTATTTAAAGTAATGTCAGTGAAAACCACAACACCCTCTATGCCACATTTAGTGAGCAGCTATCTTCCGAGCACCGCTTGGGTAACGTTCTTTGTCGGCATCATGATCTCTTGGTGGGCTTTACTATGGATGTCAGCCGAACACGCTGCAATAACCCGTATTGGCCCCTCAAACCTTGGTGTTGAATTTTTACTTTCCCTTTGTTTAACAGCCACAAACGAGCTGACATTTTTTGGACTTGTCGCAATGTGGTCCGTCATGTCTCTTGCTATGATGGCGCCAACAGCCGTTCCGATGCTTAAGAGTTATCAAGACATACTTATTGCCGGCAAAGGGAAAGTTCCAGCGCATGCTTTCTGGGCTTTACTCAGCGGATACCTCAGCGTTTGGCTTTTGTTCTCAGTCCCTGCAGCAGGCCTGCAACTGCTATTTTCAAACTTCGACTTAATAACGTTTGATGGAATTATTTTATCCGGCTGGCTAACGACTGGACTACTAATCCTAGCTGGTATTTACCAGTTTACCCCCATGAAAGAAGCTTGCCTAAGCAAGTGCCGCTCTCCCATGGCCTATTTTATGGGGCGCTGGCAACCCGGAGTGGCCGGTGCTTATCGCATGGGTCTTCATCATGGAGCAGTTTGTGTTGGCTGTTGCTGGGCACTAATGCTGCTTGGTTTTGTCGGCGGGACTATGAACCCCGCTTGGATGTTTGGCGCAATGATTTTAATGATCGTTGAAAAGCTACCTGACATTGGCCGCTATATCACCGCTCCACTGGGCATCGCCCTACTTTCTTCTGCAATCCTCGTTTTGTGTCAAACCCTTGGTTTAATTTAAGCCAGCTGCCCTTACTCATTCATAGGTCACATGTATGGGCCTTATTTTACGGAGTTATAATCTATGTCCTCCAGCTCAGAAACAAATTGGTCCCTCAAGGGCGAGCTTATATTGAACTGTAACTGCACAGTCTTCTGTCCTTGTGTTGTATCCCTTGGCAAACATCCACCGACCGAAGGCTATTGCCAGGCCTGGATGGGTGTTCGCATCGATAGCGGTCACTTCAATGGTGCTGATCTTTCCGGACTAAACGTTGGCATGGTTCTCGATATCCCTGGCAACATGGGCCGTGGCAACTGGACAGTTGGTGCTTATATTGACGAACGCGCCAGTGAAGAAGCCTATGACGGCATCTTGAAAATATTCTCTGGCCAGGCTGGTGGTACAACAGGTCTGTTCTCCATGCTGGTTGGAACGTTCCTCGGCGCGGAACGGGCTCCTGTGGAATATCAAAATGATGGCAACAAACGTCGTTTGGCGGTTGGCCGTAAGATTATCGGTGAGATCGAGCCCATTGGCGGTAAGGACGAAGGTCAGGAAGTCCAGGTAACCAACACGGAATACTGGATGGGTGCCAATGTCACCATTGCCAAAGCCAACAGGGGACGGGTCCGCGCCTTTGGTCGTGTCTGGGATTTCGAAGGCCGTAGTGCCGAGATCTGCCAAATCGATTGGTCTGGTTAAAATAAACATCCTATCAAGCAATACTACTCTTGGGGAGAGAGACATTATGAAAACGGACAAGGATAATTCCGAGTTGATGCCAAATCCAGCGAACCATGTCCCGCTCTCTCCCCTTTCTTTTATCGAGCGAGCCAAAGACATCTATCCAGAACGTACCTCTTTGATCTATGGCTCTCGAAAATACACCTGGGCCCAAACATACAAGCGTTGCACTCAACTGGCCTCTGCCCTCAGCCATCATGGTATTCAAAAAGGGGATGTTGTCTCAATTATAGCCGCGAACACGCCTGAATTGTTCGAGGCACACTTTGGTGTTCCGATGTCCGGTGCCGTACTCAACACCATCAATACAAGGCTAGATTCCGATACTATTGCCTATATCCTTGAACATGCAGAAACTAAGATCTTAATCACCGATACCATCTTTTCTCCTGCCGTAAAAGAAGCTCTTATACTTTCAAACCGCCAAGATATTCTCCTTATCGATATCGTAGACACGCAGGCCGAAGGTGAAGCTCAAGGTACGGTCAAACTCGGCATGATGGATTACGAAGGTTTTCTAGAAAGCAGTGACCCTGACTACAATTGGTTTCTCCCAAATGACGAATGGCAATCGCTTGCTCTCAATTATACGTCTGGTACCAGTGGCCGTCCTAAGGGAGTACTCTACCATCACCGCGGTTCGTACCTAATGACAATGGGGACTGTGCTTGGCTGGGAATTATCAGGCCACCCTGTATATCTTTATACTGTTCCCATGTTTCATTGTAACGGCTGGGGTCATGCCTGGACCATGGCTGCCCTTGCCGGAACTGTCGTGTTTTGTCGCCACATCACAGCAAAAGCCATATTTAATTCTATCGCGGATCACGGTATCACCCATTTTGGGGGAGCGCCTGTTGTGCTTAGCATGCTGGTTAACGCCACAGATGAAGAACGCCAATCGTTCAATCATCCAGTTAAGGTCATGACAGCAGGCGCACCGCCGCCCGCCTCTATACTCGAAGGAGTGCAAAACCTCGGCTTCGAAGTTATGCAGGTTTATGGCCTCACTGAAACGTATGGCCATGTTGTTCAATGTGCCTGGAAACAAGAATGGGATCATTTATCGCCCGGTGAACAGGCAAGTCTAAAGGCCAGACAAGGGGTGCGCTTCCCCATGACTGAAGGACTTCGCGTGGTTTGTTTGGAAACAGGAAAAGATGTCCCCCAAAACGGTCAAGCCATGGGTGAAATTCAAATTCGCGGCAACACGGTCATGAAAGGTTATTTAAAAAATCCCGACGCAACTGCCGAAGCCTTTGAAGGCGGATGGTTTCATTCTAGCGACCTCGCTGTTGTCCATGCCGATGGCTATATTGAAATTAAAGACAGGCTTAAGGACATCATTATTTCTGGTGGCGAAAATATTTCCTCGGTCGAAGTTGAAAACACTCTGTACAAACACCCAGCTGTAGCAGTGGCAGCCGTAGTGGCCAAACAAGACGACAAGTGGGGAGAAGTTCCTTGTGCTTTCTTGGAATTAAAACCAGATACAGCTTGTAGTGAAGAAGAAATAATAGCCTTTTGCAGAGAACACCTGGCCGGGTTCAAAACACCTAAGAGTATTATTTTTGACATCCTTCCCAAAACATCGACAGGAAAGGTCCAAAAATTCCTATTGAGAGAACGTATAAAATCAATAAGTTAAAACGAGACCTTTTATGAGAAGCTTAATGGCTTTGTTTATCACCAAGCATATTATTTTTACTTTGCACTGTGTATCCTCAGTTGGCTTGGCAATCTATAGCTTCAAAACTGGCTAATATCCCCCATAACAGCTATAATAGCGACCCTCGACAACCCTTAGCATAACTATCCAGGGGATGTACCATGGCTGTATCAATCACAATTCAGAATTATCTGAAGGACTTAAACGTCCGTTATGTACCACTCGAGCACGAACACACAGAAACCTCATCAATGACTGCCGAAGTCGCTCACGTACCAGGATCACGCCTCGTTAAGGCTGTCGTGATCAAGGACCAGACCAAGTACATGATGGCCCTCTTGCCAGCTTCTCACCATCTGCGTTTGAAAGAACTTGCTGAACTGCTGGGCCGGGAAGTAGAACTTGCCTCAGAAGAAGAGTTTTCCGCACTCTTTACAGACTGCGATAAAGGTGCCGTCCCTGCTCTGGGCTTCGCGTACGGCTTAGAAGTCGTCGTCGAAGATAGCTTAAATAAAAACGATGATTTGTTCTTTGAAGGTGGTGATCATGAGACCTTAGTTCACATGGAAGCAAGGACCTTTGAAAACCTTGTTTCAAGTTCTATTCACGGCCATTTCAGCCATCACGACAAACACCCGGAAAACCGGAGTGGCTTTCGTTACGAACATAGCTAAATAAAACTAATAAGGCACGTTTCTGCAAGAAGCCCTCTCAGGGCTTCTTGCCATGAGGTTAAAATAAAGATCGATGTTTTAGGCGTCCGGTCAATGGTATTTTTTCGTTCTCATATCGAAAATAACGAACTTCAGCCTGCAAATTACCTCGCAAGTTAATAGTCATACTCACCCAGGATACTCAACCAGAATGCTCAAATTGAGAACGAAGGCTGTATTACCTCTGCTTTGTCTTAAATAAATAATAACGATCTGTGTAATATTATACATCAGTTGTTACCCTAATTTTATATCAAAAATGCCCCACCAGTATCAATCAAGAGGGTATTTTTATTTCAAGAGGGGCAAAAATTGACGCGACTTCCTCGGCTAATATTACACTCAGACCTCTTCTATAGATTGGTCACTTGTAGACGTGGGCTAAATCTAAAAAGCATCGTTCTGGCCCTCACCGTAATTTTGTTCCTTACAGGTGTAAAACCTGGGGCCGCCTCTGATCGTTTGACATTGGTAGCAGCCGCGGGAACTGTTGATACCGTTATCAGTGAGGTTATTTTACGAACAGCTTACCAACGCATCGGGCTTGAGATCTATATCGAAAAACATCCGGGTGAGCGTGCGCTGAGGCTTGCCAACAGTGGCGAGGTCGCAGGCGACGTCCAACGTATCGACGGCTTGTCGGCCAAATACACCAACATGATACAAATCCGCCCCGCTATAAATTTCATTGAAGGCTCAGCCTTTAGTAAATCCCAAACCATTCCCATAGATGGATGGAAAAGTTTACAAGATTATAGGATTGGCCTTATTCGCGGCATCAAGTTTGCCGAAAACAACACCAAGGGTATGGATACTTACGTAGCAAGGGACTATGCCAACTTGTTTCGGATGTTGGACAAGGACCGAATTGATGTTGCCATCTCCCCTCGGCTCAATGGCTTATATCAAATCAAACGCTTTGGTATTCATGATGTCACTCCATTGTTCCCTGCGATCGCCAGATTTGAACTCTTCCATTATCTTCATAAAAAACACGCGGCTTTGGTGCCAAAACTTTCAGCAGTCTTCACAGAGATGGCCGCATCAGGAGAGCTCAAACGGATCCGTGAACACGTTATTAACGTTTTGATGTCATTGGCCGAACAGAATCTTCCTCTCTGTGATGATACCTATGACTGTTTTGAAACCAACCATGGCAGCTAAGAAGTTTGATTTAAAGTTCGCTTGAAAATTGGCTCATTGTAAAGGCCTGTATAAGTGGCAAACAATAATACAAATACCATTCCCTTTAAGTCGATTTCACGACGCTTGATATTGTACATTGTGCTATGCAGCTCCCTGGTCACACTTTTGCTCACCATCTTCCAGCTCCAAAGAGATTATCAAACAGACATTGCCGAGCGAGATAAAGGGCTCGAGCAAATCAGACAGGTTCATTTAGAGACTATAAGTCAGGGTCTTTGGGCCACAGATACAGAGCTTCTACAGACCATCATTGAGGGTCTCGTAAATATCCGAGATGTCAATTACGCTGCCATTATAGATGATAATGAAATCTTACTGTCAATAGGGGATAAACCCGTCGATGACAGAGGGACAAAAAACTTTCCATTAAACTATCGATACCTTGGCGAAATTGATAAAATTGGCACCTTAGTGGTTGCCATTGATGTTGAAGCAGCCTTTCGACGCGTCCTCGATCGAGCTTTGATTATTCTCATCAGCAACGCCTTTAAAACGGCTTTGGTCGTGATTTTTACGATTATGATTTTTCACCAGATGGTAAGCCGCCACTTAACGGGAATTACCGACTATCTGGGAACTCTAGATCTTTCACATCCTTACGCTCCCCTTAAGCTTGACCGTAAAAATGAACCCACCAAATCATCCGATGAATTGGATTTGGTCGTAAGGTCAATTAATCAGTCTTCCGATCGGATCAGCCAAGCCTTTGCCCTGGAACAGGAAATTAAAGAACGTGAACATGCCGAAGCTTTACTGCGTAAAAGTGAAGCTCGCTTAATACAAATTCTCGACAACAGTCCTTTTGGTGTATCTATCGTCTCACGAAATGGTCGAAAGCAATTGTATTACAATCGTCGTTTCATCGAAATGTTCCATATTCCAGAAAATGAAACCGACATTGAGAGCATAATATCTAATAGTTACATCTACCCATCAGACCGAGAAGAGATCTGGTTACGTTACAAACGAGAAGGCACCATAAACGGATTTGAACAACAACGAAAACGCACAGATGGATCTTTTTGGTGGGCCTATGCGGATTGGAGCCCCTACGTCTTTGCCGGGGAAGAAGCGGTTATGATCTGGCTTTCTGATGTCACAGAACATAAGCAAGCCGAAGAGAAGCTCCAACAATTAAACGAACAGAAAAACAAATTCTTCTCCATCATCGCGCATGATCTGAAAGGCCCCTTTAATTCTCTTCTTGGGTTTTCAAGCCTGCTGTCGATCAAGGGCTCAGAGATTGATCCAGAAAAAACGGTTCAATACGGTGTAGCAGTTCACAAATCCGCTCAACAAGTCTTTAAACTGTTGGAAAATCTCCTCGATTGGTCGTTGCTACAAATGGATCGCATGGAATTTGAAATTGGCCCCGTTCGCGTTGAAGAGATTATCCAAGAAAACTTAGAACTATTTGGCCCCACCGCTGATGAAAAAGCCATCCACTTAACCTCTGACTGCGAGCAAGGTATCATAGTGATGGCCGATACCTATATGCTTGATACCATAGTAAGGAACTTGATCCATAACGCGATCAAGTTCACCCCCGTGAATGGCGAAGTGACGATAACAAGTCGAGCCAATGGTAAATGGGCTGAAATAGATATCTCTGACACCGGAGTTGGAATTCCCGCCCCTAAGGCCTCTCGCTTATTCCGGTTAAACGAAAAGACCTCCACTTTGGGTACTGGCGGGGAAACCGGTACAGGTCTTGGACTTCCGCTTTGCAAAGATCTTGTCGAAAGGCAAGGAGGACAAATCAAAGTGAAGAGCCGTAAGGGTAAAGGCTCTAGCTTTCAGATCAAATTACCGCTTAAACCTTCAGAACTTAAAAATTGAACATTGAATAAGTTGGACGCTAGATGATAGCTTGAAACTGCTCATACTAGACATACAGCTTAATAGGATTATAGACGAACTAAATGGCGGAACCCTATTTAACTGAGCTTATTGCTCTAGCGAACAAAATTCCCAACCGATCAAAAAACGAGGCCCTCACCTGCAAACACTTTTTCAGCGGGGCTGCAGCCCGTATTGACGGACATATTTTCATGTCGCTTAGTCCTGTCGGACTTGCGCTTAAGCTACCAGAGCCGCAAAGGAACGCGGTTTTGGATCAAGGGGGAAAGCCTTTGAAATACTTTCCCAAGTCCCCAATCAAAAAAGACTATGCAGTACTCAGCCCTCAACAAAGAGAGGACACAAGTAGTCTCTTCGACCTGATCAACTTGTCGATAGATCACGTCTTAACCCTCACAGCGCAAGAGCGTGTTTAAGAAGTTGTGCTTAATCTTGCCCTAGAAGTACTCTGGAAGAACTTTAGCCAGATTGTCCCGAATACGATCCCGTAATGGTTGATCAAAACTTTCACGTTTGAAGGTTTCGCCGGTTACACGTTCAAACAAGTTGATGTATTTCTCACTAAAGATCTCGAGAGTCTCATCAGGGATATTTGGAATATCGTCTTTATAGGGATTGCAGCGCTTACTGACCCAAAGCCGTAGAAACTCCTTATCCAGACTTTCGGGCTCAAGCCCTTGATCCATGCGCTCTAGATAATTTTCAGCAATCCAGTAACGGCTAGAATCAGGGGTATGGATTTCATCTGCAAGGGTTATGCGTCCTTGTTCATCAACACCAAACTCATACTTGGTATCAACTAGGATCAAACCGTGTTCGGCAGCGATTTCGCGTCCGCGGGCAAAAAGCGCCAAAGAAAGCCTAGCCAACTCTTCCCAAACATCGCGTTCCAACACCCCCTGCTCAACAATTTGGGCTGCGGTAATAGGGGCATCGTGTTCGCCCTGTGCTGCTTTTGTCGTCGGGGTGATAATGGTTTCTGGCAGCTTCTGATTTTTGGATAGCCCCTCAGGAAAATCATGCCCATAAAGAGTCCGCTCGCCACGTTGGTACATCGGCCAGATCGAAGTTTCGGTCGATCCGGTCATGTAATCACGCACCACCATTTCAATCGGTAACATTTCAAGCCTACGGCCTATCACCACGTTGGGATCTGGAAAGCTTATAATGTGGTTGGGGCAGATATCTTTGGTTTTTTCAAACCAGAAACGGGCCGTTTGATTTAGGACCTGTCCCTTGTGAGGAACGGCAGCAAGGATGCGGTCAAAGGCAGACTGGCGATCCGTTGCAATCATAATACGGCGACCGTCAGGCAGGTCATAAGCATCGCGGACTTTACCCTGATAATGCTCTGGAAGCTCTGGGTATGCAGCATCGGTTAAACGATTAGCTAATGCCTGTTGAAAGTCCTGATTTTTGTCGCTCATTGCGATCCTGCCTCTGACTGGTGTCGTGCCAAATAGACTACTATTAGATTCTGGGGACCTAGATATCACTCACGAGGCCAGAGGACAAGAATTCTAAATACGTTCAGATATCCCTAAACTTCTTTACACGCTGGCATTTTCACTTAAAAAATCAACTATAAATAGTAAAAAAATAACAGCACGTACTTCCATCTTAGGTAATACTACTTACATTGCTTAATTTTTATTTGTGAAATAAATTTAACCATGAATATACTTAGGGTGAAACTTAATTGGATCAATACTAAATGAAAGAGCTATTTTACCCTGAACACCAACAGCTCTATGACTATTGGAACGAAAAGCGGGGAAACAGGTTTGCCCCAAAGCGCATTGACATTGACCCAATTGATTTTCCATACCTTCTCCCAAATCTTTGCATATACAAAGTACACAGAGATCCTCTGGAATACGAAACCACCCTGATGGGTACGAATATCGTTTCCATGTGGGGTGTAGATTATACAGGTAAGTATGTGAAAGACATCGTCTTAGGGCCACTTTACCCTTCGGTTAAACGGCATTTTGATACGATGATCAATGAAAAGAAACCAACTCTGCACGATCTCGATGCAAGCTGGATCGACAAAGACTATATTAAATATTCTCGACTAATGCTGCCGTTGTCAGAAAATGGCCAAGACGTTGACCGGATTTTGGTTTGCATTGTTCTTCAGAAGAAAAACCACCTCATTCAAGGTGTAGATCATCCGTCAGAAAAATGGGTTTGATCGCTCTTAATTTTGTAATTTAAGGATTTCAGTAAAGGGTTCGTTCTTTTCTAAATAATCTGAAAACCGGATCATAAAAGGAGAAAATTCAGAACCAAGATAATGATAGAGCGGTGCTGATAATATTAGCTTCAGCTTAATTGGAGCGGGTTTTAACTGCTCGTTCCTTATAGCTCTGCCAACGGTAATATCAGCAGCTAAAAGGCTTGTTATTTCTCCTGAACTGTAGGCACTAAATAGCTCTGTATTATCATTAAATTTTCTAGCTCTTCTGCCTTCGACGTACTTTTCCTGCCAAATGACGCCAAAAGTATATCCCACCGGGATTTCCGTACTGTGGATCATATCAGGATGAACCCAGAGCGAAGAATGTACGTCCAGTAACTTGACTTTGGATCTAATAAAGTTACGCGAATAAAGCGGTTCAACCTTATCCAACCTCATTACTTCGCCATTAACCTGCCCAATATTGAACAAAGCAATACCTCTGCGTCCAGGTACCTGAACCAACATCACTCGGCAATTAAGGTCTTTATATATTTCCTTAATCCTCTCCCCAACGGTATCGGAGAGAAACCCATTATTAACCGTAGCAAGTGTGGCAGGACAATCTACCGCAAACTGTGCTCTGGCAAGTTTGGCTTCAATTGGTATGACACTTAGCAAAAAACCAAGCATGAAGAGAGCTTTTCTGTCCACTAAAAGCACTTTAACCGTTCCGAAGTAAGTAGGATCTATACTCCCTTATAAAGTAATGGTTTTAAGAATACCTTTACCCAGGTGGAACGAGGACTTCGTTATCTTGGGTGAGTTGTTCGAGGGTTGGTAACATGCGTCCTTACATTACATTACTATTCTTTTCTTTGATTTTGTTAGCATGCCCCCTGAGAGCAGAAGAAAAGTTAATTATCAAACATTATCAACAACAAGATCGTTACGAATTTGGCCTTAAAGTTCTTACTCTGGCACTAAGTAAATTACAGTATCCCTTCGAAATCCAAACACCCCATACCCAAAACGTAAATGAGAAGCGGGGCGAATATCAGGTAATTGAGGGACAGCTAGACCTTCAGTGGATGTCAACGACCAAAGCGCGTGAGAAAGACATGATTCCTATTAGAACTCCCCTCTATAGAGGGCTTCTCGGTTTGAGGCTTCTATTGGTAAAAAAAGAACGGCACAGCCAACTCAGTAAAATTGAAACTATTGATGATCTTAGAAAATATGTCGGTGGACACGGGCGTCATTGGGGGGATTTACCAGTATATCAAACAAACAATTTGCCTGTCGTAACCAACGTAAATTACGACAAATTATTTCTGCTCTTGATCGGTAACCGATTTGATTATTTTCACCGGGGATTGAATGAAATATGGGATGAACAGCAACGCTATTCGGATCAGCTGAGCATTGCCGATAACATTATGTTGTTCTACCCGCACCCAGTATATTTCTTTGTTACTAAAAGCCGACCTCTCTTGGCCAAACAAATAGAAGAAGGCCTTCAAATAGCTATTCAAGATGGATCTTATAGAAAATTATTTTTACAGAACTTCGGGAAAATTATTCAGCAAGGTAACCTGGATACGCGGAAATTAATCGTCCTAAAAAACCCGGTTATTCCAAAAGATACAAAGCCTTTCGATACCAGCTGGTGGTTACCGCTAAAATTTCAAACTCAGCTGAGAGACAATCCCTAGTGCGGGTATTTAATAAGGTATCGTCTAAAGTCATAACACCGATACAGAACGATCTCTAAGCCGATGCCTCAACAGATGGAGGTTTGATAAGCCCTAGCGTCTTCAAGAGTGTCAAAAAGCTTAAATATCCAATCCGTACTCGCCAGATTGTCCCGGTAAGTTTTGTAAAGTGCGATAAAATCATCGTCGATTGAGACAAAGATGGCATGCATGTGCGGCTTATATGTTGCAAAAACCCGGTCCGCAAAGGGTATTACTAACGGTACTTCATGGGTTTCTTCCACAATGGTCATCTTTGTCGCGTCTATGATGAAATAGCAACTTTCATCAGGTTTTGGATGGTTATAGATATTTTTATGGAGGCCCATAATGTCTTCTACATTGAATTTTCCCCTGAGCATTATCAGGGTTCCGAATTCTTCATATTCAAATGAATGGTTCATTCAATGCCTCACACTATCCGCAAAATATATCACGTAATCTGATCTCGTTTTCTAATAATATAGAATTTGGGTTTCCTTGCATAGCCGTGCAAATTCTTTCCCCCGATTACAACGAGGGCCAGACATGAGCACCGCTTTCGCAAGACACGAACAAACTCTCAAAGGAATAGACTGAACAACCGTCCTCTTCCCCGTTTCGACAGCAGCCTATTTTTTCTGATTATTGAGATACTCAATCAACATCTTATACGACCCGAGAATATGGTCACGGGTTCGACTGGCCGCAAGATCTCCATCCCCCTTGATACAGGCATCAATAATACCAAGGTGCTCTTGGTGCGCTTTTTCCATGCCGTTTGTTAAAATCAATTGAGCCCTCAAATAGGAATCAACTCTGTCTATGGCTTCACCAACCAACTTCAAGTGATAGGGTCGTTGTGCGTCGCGATACAGCGTTTCATGAAAACGGCGGTTCCACTCCCCCCACTTGGTTGCATCGGTCTCGGTATTAAACAAGTCGCAGTATTCGCGGGCCTCCTCCAGTGTTTCCTCGCTCATAGAGGCAACAGATCTTTCAATCACAATCGGTTCCAAATGAGCCCGTATTTCGTAAATCTCTTCGGTCTCAGCGTGTGAAAGGAGTGATACCACGTATCCTTTGTAACGCAGACTTTGTACAAGCCCCTGAGCTTCAAGCCGCTTAAGGGCTTCACGAACGGGAATACGCGACACATTAAACAGGTTGGCGATGTACTCCTGGCGGATCGACTCCCCGGCTTGAACCTGGCCGCTTATGATCGATCCGCGAAGCGCATCAAAGATAACATCTGACGAAGATGCCGTTTTTCCTAGGTCGGTAGCAAATATTTTCAATTTTCTCTCCTGTTCTAAATCTTCTTTTTTTTCAAACACATCAATCTAGGTTTTTGATTTTTTGGAATGTGAAAACCTTTTGATTGATGATGAAGTAAAATTATTATATTGAATATTGTATACAATGTGCAGTATACAATATTCCACGCTAATTGAAAGCAAGCAAAAAGACTTGTTGAAATCAGCCTCAAACCAATTCCGCAATAAACTTAATTAAAAGACTTAATAAAGAAGCAAACCAACAGTTGGAGGAATACATGTTAAAAGGTTTTATGAAGACGCTTGCGCTCGGCGGATGCCTTGCTGCTTTTGTTGCACAACCCGCCGCTTATGCGGATAAGCTCGATGATGTTATTGACGAAGGTGTTCTGCGTTGTGGTGTGGTGCTAGATTTCCCACCAATCGGTTATCGCGATGCTAACAACGAACCTGCAGGCTTTGATGTTGAATACTGTAAAGATCTCGCGGCTGCACTTGAAGTAGAGCACGAAATCATTCCAGTTACCTGGGCAGAACGTCTTCCTGTGATCGTAACTAATTCTGCAGATGTTGTATTTGGCGGCACATCTGACTCCCTGGCTCGTGCAAAAACGGTCGGATTTTCAATTCCCTACGCCATTTACTATGCACAGGCCGTGATTGGTAAAGAAACTGGTATCAAGTCTTTTGAAGACATGAAGGGCAAACGCGTTGCCGCAGCGGTTGGAACCGTACCAGAGCAGGAATTCCTTAAAATTGCCAAGAAATGGGGAACTGAAGACCTCTACCAGGGTTACCAGAGTGAAAACGAAGTTTTCCTAGCAGTTGCACAGGGTAAAGCGGACGTTGGTATCACAACCAATACAGCCGTTAAGCCAATCGTCGATAAGTACGACACCATTGCAGCAGGACCACGTATGCCGTGGACCACAGATTACACGTCTGTTGTTGGCCCTCGTAAAGATACCACTTGGCTCAACTACCTGAACCTTTTTGTTACCCATCAGGTTCGTTCTGGTCGTTACCAAGAGCTTTGGGATGCCTATGTAGGTGGTGAAGCTCCAGAACTCCGCATTCCCGGTGTGCTGTACTAGGCCGTCTATTGTACTGAGGCTTAATCCCTCTAGTGCCTAATCTACCCCCCCTCAAAGCTGTTAATTTATGCTTTGAGGGGAACAGTAGGAGTTTCCCCGCGTGGATTATAATTTTCACTGGCGTCCGGTATTTAGGAAAATCCCAGAACTTCTCGAGGCTGGATTACTGACCCTTGAAGTTGCGGTTATTTCCATGATCCTTGGAATAACAATCGGACTAGGTTTGGCTTTACTCCGGATGAAAGGCCCGACGCCTTTACGTCAAATTGCAACAACCTGGGTTGAAATCGCAAGAAACACCCCGGCCCTGTTTCAACTGTTCTTCTTTGGCTTTGGTCTCGGTGCCTTCGGTCTGCACCTCTCCCCCTACCTGATTGTGCTGGCAGGTCTGACCTTTAACAACGCTGGATACCTGGCCGAGAATTTCAGAGGTGGCTTTCTTGCCGTGCCAGATACCCAAATTCGCGCGGCAAGATCGCTTGGCATGACAGCGGCACAAACCTATATCCGGATTATCATTCCGCAGGTATTGCGCATCGTCTATCACCCCATGACCAATCAAATGGTTTGGGCTGTGTTGATGAGCTCTCTCGGCATGCTGGTCGGATTTCGCGAACTCTCAGGAGAAACCCAGTTCTTTGCCTCCAAGACCTATCGCATTTTTGAATATTTTGCCGTCACCGCGATCATTTACTACGTCATCGTCAAAATCATTCTTCTCGCCTCAAACTTTGCCGCCCGTCGGCTCTTTAGATACTAAGAAAGGAACATGATAAATGAGTAATTCAGCTTCCTTTTTTACCGACTTTCAGGCCACTGACCTTTTGTTCTTGGGCGAAGCGGCCGGTCGAACTTTGGGCATTTCGCTGGTATCCATCAGCATCGGCACCGCGCTCGGTATTTTCTTTGGCTGGTCACTCCAGGCTTCTAAATGGTTTGCTCAGGCAACGATTGGTACCGTTTTGGATGCCTTCAGATCAGTCCCCTTGATCATTCAGCTCATCCTATTTTACAACTTCTTCCCGATTATCGGTTGGAAGATGGGACCCTTTGCTGCTGGCGCCTTTGTTCTCAGCATCTACACGGCTGCGCTGGTGGCAAACGTCGTGCGTGGAGGCATTGAAGCCGTAGGTGAGCCTATGCGCCGTGCGGCACGGTCTCTGGGCATGTCTTACTGGCAAGACCTGCGGTATGTGGTTTGGCCCATCGGTCTACGCGCAGTCTTCCCTTCATGGGTAGGAGTGGCCCTTAGTGTCATCAAAGACAGCGCCCTTGTTTCTGTTTTGGGTTACATGGAGCTGCTACGGGCTTCGCAAATATTGATCACTAGAACTCAAGAGCCCTTTATCATTTTGGCCTGTGCAGGTGCCTTTTACTTTGCACTCTCTTATCCTCTCTCAAAATACTCCCAAAAGTTGGAAGAAAGTTGGACCTCATGATTGAGATCAAGCAACTCCATAAATATTTCGGTGCCCTCCATGTCCTGCAAGGTATAGATCTCAATGTCAGTAAAGGCGAAGTTCTCAGCATCATAGGGTCATCCGGTTCAGGGAAATCCACCCTGCTCTATTGCATCAATGGTCTGGAAGATATTCAACAAGGAGAAGTCTTGGTTGATGGCACCACGGTCCATGACCAAAAGACCAATATCAATAAATTGCGCCAGAAACTCGGCATGGTCTTTCAGCAATGGAACTCCTTCCCCCATCTCACCGCTTTGGAAAATGTGGCCCTGGCCCCTAAGATCGTAAAAAATTTCTCGAGGGATCAGGCAAAATCTATTGCCGAAAAGCAACTCAAACACGTTGGCCTCGGTGATAAGCTTGATGCCTATCCCTCTGCTCTGTCTGGTGGGCAGCAACAACGCCTCGCCATTGCACGGGCCTTGGCGATGGAGCCGGAATACATGCTGTTTGACGAAGCAACTTCGGCTCTCGATCCGGAACTGGTCGGCGAAGTCTTGGATACCATGCGTCTTCTCGCGGATGAAGGTATGACGATGATTTGTGTCACCCATGAAATGGGCTTTTCGCGTGATGTATCAGACCGCGTTGCTTACTTCCATCAAGGTGTCATGGAAGAGGTCGGGCCGCCCGAACAAATTTTTAGTGCACCCCAATCGGTTCACACGCAAAAATTCCTGGCAAACGTTCGTTAGAACACACTAGGAAGAAATCATGGTGTTTACGGTTTATGTTAGCCCTGAGGGCACAAAGCGAAGTGTAGTTTGCCTATACCAGCGATGTCGAACGATGGAAAATATAAGTGAGAACACTATACACTCTTTTTAACAACTATAATTAGTACAGGAATAAGACCATGTGGAAAGGCGTAATCCCAGCCGTCACAACCAAGTTTGATGTCAACGACAACCAAGATCATGTAGAAATGAAACGCTGCTTTGATTACCTCATGGATGCAGGCTGTGATGGCTTGATCGTTTGCGGATCTCTTGGTGAAGGCTCTATGCTTTCAAAAGCAGAAAAGATCGCCCAATTAAAGACTGCCAAGGCGTCAACAGGTGACAAGCCCACCCTTATGACCATCAACGAAGCCGCGACCCGAGACGCCTGCGATATGGCACAAGCATCTCAGGAAGCTGGTGCCGATGGTATCATGCTGGTGCCAAGCCCGATCTATCACACGGATCACCGCGAAACCGTTGCCACCTTGCGTGCCGTTGCAGAAGCAAGTGATCTTCCGATCATGATCTATTCCAACCGTGTTGCTTACCGCGTTGATGTGACACCGGAAGTCATGTTGGAATTGGCAGACGAAAAACGTTTTGTGGCGATCAAAGAAAGCTCTGACGATATTCGCCGCACCACGGAAATCATCAACAAGCTCGGCAACCGTTATGACATCTTTACAGGCGTTGATAACCTTGGCTTTGAAGCTTTGAGTGTTGGTGCTGTTGGCTGGGTTGCTGGTCTTGTTGTTGCTTTCCCGAAAGAGACCGTTGCGATTTATCGTTTGATGCAGGCTGGCCGCAACCAGGAAGCCCTCGAAATTTATCGCTGGTTCCGCCCGCTTCTCGATCTCGATGTATCAACTTATCTGGTTCAAAACATCAAACTCGCCGAGCAAATTGAAATTGGGTCCAATGATCGTTGTCGTATGCCACGCATGCCTTTGGTTGGCGCTCAGCGTGAAAAGGTCGAAAAGGTTATTCGTGATGCTATCGCCTGTCGGCCAAAATTACCGACAATTTAAGATCGCCTTCCAACAGTTTAATTTATCAACTCCTTAGGGTCCTGCCCCTAAGCTAACGACATAACTTTCGGGCACTTACGCGGTTGCTCGTATATACTGGGCGAAGTTTCCTGCTCGACCTTCGCCCAGTACTTTTTTTGATAACCTTCTCGGTCTTTTGTAAGGCACGTCCCATGAACAGCTACTTCCCCAGCATCCTCAATGACGCAATTGGCCCGGTCATGCGCGGAGCCTCAAGCTCTCATGTCGCCGCAGCTTATCGTATTGGTAAGCTTGGTCGGGATTATATGGGTGGAGAGTTAACCAAGGTCCTCATTGAATATGATCCCAGTGGATCACTGGAGCCCACCCACGACAGCCAAGGTTCTGACATGGGGCTGTTCACAGGACTGATGGGCTGGGATATTACCGACGACAGGATGGTCAACGCGATTAAGCACCTCGAAGCAGACGGTATTGATGTTGAAATCGCTATCACAGATTACGGAGCCATTCATCCCAACACTTATAAGCTCACCTTAACCAACGATCACGAAAGTTGCTGCATTCTGGCAATTTCCATTGGTGGCGGCATTATCGAAGTTATCGCCATTGATGATTTAAAACTATCGATGTACGGCGACTATTCTGAGACCTTGATCTGGAGTGATGCCCCAGACCTTAAAGATTATTTGCAAGAATTAAAGGAATTCGATGCTGTACTGGCCCACAAAGGCATCCAAGGACAAGTTTTACAGGTCAAGGGGCAATCCTTTATTAGTCGGGATATGCTCCCTGAAAACATTGATGTTAAAGCGATAAAAACGCTCGCGCCTATTCTCCCGATCGGAAGCTCTGCAAAAACGGATCTGCCTTTCACAATCAGTGAAGAAATGGTTGCCTATAACCGGGATAAAAATCTCTCGCTTTGGCAACTTGCTCTGAAATACGAAAGCACTCGAGGCAATATCACTGAAGAAGAAGTTTTTGAAAAAATGCGCGAGATCGTGCAGATCCTAGACAAATCGATAACCGCCGGAATTAAAGGCACCCAGTACATGGACCGAATTTATCCAGCACAGGCCCCGGCCTTCAAAGAAAAAATGTCCGGCAACAGCTTCCTTAACATGGGGCTCTATAACGACGCAATTCTCGCTGTGACCGCCCTGATGGATGTCAAAAGCTCTATGGGGGTCATTGTTGCTGCGCCAACCGCAGGATCATGTGGCACTTTACCGGGCACCTGTCTCGGGGTCGCAAATGCCTTGAACATGTCCGAAGACCAAAAGGTTAAAGCCATGTTATCCGCGGGGATCATCGGTGTGTTTATTGCACGTATGGCGACTTTTTCCGCAGAACTCGGTGGCTGTCAGGCCGAAACGGGGTCTGGCTCAGGTATGGCCGCAGCTGGATTGGTGACCCTTATGGACGGCACCTTTGAACAATGCGTCTCCGCTGCTTCCATTGCGCTGCAAAATACCTTTGGTCTTATCTGTGATCCCGTTGCCAACCGGGTTGAGGCGCCTTGTTTGGGGAAAAACGTCATGATGGCCGGAAATGCATTGTCTGCTGCGAACATGGCCCTTGCAGGATTTGATCATCTCATTCCGCTGGATGAAGTCATTATTGCCATGCACAAAGTCGGACAGGCCCTGCCCTGTGAACTCCGCTGTACAGGCAAAGGCGGCCTTGCCATGACACCAACCGCCCAAGCCATCGAGCGCGCACTTAAGGAACAACAAACATCCTAGGATCTTTTTGGAGTGTTAGAAGACTGCTCTGCTGAAAAAATAGGCCCGCGGCCTCCTCACCACCTTAAAAAACTTACTTTTCACCCGTAAGTAGCCACTCGGAGCATTCAGGACCGAGCTCGGAAAGCGCTCTTTTTTCATAAGCCGCACTTTCTTTGTCAGACAAGATCTCCTGCCACCTGCCATTGGTGCCTTTATTAATAAACGTCGTCGCACCACCATCCCAAAAAGCTCCCCCGAGAGGAACACTTTCAATGGCATTTTCCTTCATATAATCAAAGCTACAGTGCTCAATAATATTATCCCAACTGCCCTCATCGATTGGGATATCAAGAAAATCGGCGATGCGCCTGATTTCTCCAGGCATATCGGCCTTCAAGTTAGAAAAATGCAGAAGTTTAACATTGGGTAAATTGCGGATCTCCCACCACGTTCGAATGTTCTCCCAAAACGACCAAAAGGGATAACCATCTTTTTCCAACCAGTCGTGAAAATACTCTTCTCGATTTCCCGGTGGTGGGCTTATCGGGGGGCCAACCCTTCCTGGGGTCTCGTTCAAAGCCTGATACCAGAGATCATTGGCATTCCGATGATGGTTATATAGGCTCCACACCACATCACGGCCATCTCGACCAATGTAGAGGTATTTTGCGCTGGGAGAGAATACCAACGCGTCGACGGGCAAATGGGTTTTTAAAAACCTACGGTGAGTTTGCTGTTCAATTTCTTCAAGTTTGATTTCTTTTGGTGGGACACGAAGATCCATCCAAGGTGACATCTCCGCCACTGCCAGTTCACCTTTACCCTTAAAAATCAACTGGCTGATGATTTGCTGAAGCCAAGTCGTGCCCGCTTTGGCATAGGTGGCAATGATAATGTCGTCATCGCGAAATTTGAAATCATTCCAGATGGTCGAATCAAAGTGGTGACTATGAAGCTCGCGGGTCTTCACTGGCCACGTGATCTGCGAAGGGGTCATATATCAGGGCTCCCTGTTATCAACATCACCGCACTCAAGTCTCTAGCAAAAGAGAATAACAACTGCGGCACGTTTTGTCTGTACACATCGTCAATGGGATAGAGAACTGGGAAACTCAACCTAGCTTATTGTATCTTTATGCCAGTTTGCATCGTCAAAGTTTTGTATTTCAATACGGTAGCCGTGTGGGGAAACAAAGAGAGAGCTATAAACCGAGAACTTTTCAGAATGGGAAGGTTCTTTGATGTACTCTACCCCCTTAGAGGTCAGAAATCTATGCCAACCATCAACATCATTTGAAACAATGGTGATCATAACCCCCACTTGAGATCTTGGACGGTCTGGCAGACAGCAAACCCCGAGATAACTCAATTCTGTCAGGCGATAGATGTGACAAGCCCCCTGATCTACTACAAACTCCAGTTCCATAGTATCTCGGAAGAAACTTGAAGCGATATCTAGATCATCACAGTAAGTAAAGACGATTGATTGGTTTATTTCTGGGCGCAGAGTTATTTCCTCCTGGTCAATGACTAACCGCTGTAAATGAAGTTGAGAAACTCAATAATGCGTAATAGACACAATAAAACCGATTAACAGGTAGGAGTTTAATCGAGCTTTATTTCTTTAAAACTGTTGACTTCCCAACGGTTAGGGACAAATCCACTCTCTGGGTTAGAAAGACCTGACAGGCGCGATATGGCGCCAAGGATATATTTGACACCCCCTTGATCGTCGAGAAGAGGAAGGTGGATCGCCTCGACCATGACATTCATATCATCTTGAGAGATTATTTCTTCATGAGATATATAAGGGGTGCGCCGATTAGCCAATTGCTCATACAGTTTTAAAACTTCGGCCGAATAAGGACCAAAGTTGTCTTCGTCTATAAACTGCCCGGTAAAATGTTGTCCAAGAGAATTGTTGAGATAAGTCCCCTGAAGCCGAATATAAGCGGAAAAAGGATCGTAACTCAATTCAACCAAAAAAATATGAGGTAAAATTTCAGTGGGGATCAACAAGGGGTCAAGCGCAGATTTATAAGGTAAATCTTGTTCTAGAGGTAGTGATTTCCAATATTCTAAAATACCTTGTATCGGTAAGGTTAGGCCTTTTGTGTCAGCGGTTGTATCCACGATATATGCCCCAACTTTTTTACTAAACTCACTCAGAAGAGAAATCTGAAACAAACACTCAATAGCCGGAATGAAATCAGATCCATATCAGCTTATCCAAAAAACCAACCGCAATGAAGGGTTTTCTTTCGCATAACGTAATTATCACACAGGTTGTAGCTCACATCCTAAAACCGAAAATCGCCCGTTAAACCATACTTTGCATTAATTCTTTGTGTAATTTATCACTTTTTTCTGCATCTTGAACTTGAACAGAACTACCAGAACCGCCCGCTTGTTGGGTGATTAGTACCTGCTCAGAACCAGAGCTCCCTTTTTCATTTGATGTGGTTTGCCCACTCACACCTTCTTGCTCTGCAATGCCTTCAGCAAGGGAACTTTTAACTTTTTCATCAATGAGCTGGGTTATCTTTTCTTCAATTTTTTTACGTTCTTCGGGTGGTAACCGTTCCAGTTCTTCCTCGGTCATCCCTAAAGATCTGAGAACCTGCGCCCTCATCCGCTCTCCAGGAGTTTTCCCAACTAATTCTCTATAAGCCTCCACTGCATCACTATGGGCTGTAGATTTAGCATCTGGCACTGACGTAGAATTGGCCCCAGAACTGGTCCCTGAATTAGCCTGTGGATTGGCTGAGGCTATTTGCTGTGCATAAAACAGGGTTTGTGAAGTTTGACTGCTCGCAAGCGTTACCTGAGATCCGTCTGTAGGGATAGGGTTACTTTCAGCGGCAGAAGTTACCTTGTTCGAAGCTCCCGCAAATAATGATGCGGCTTTATTTTCCGCTTTACCTGCTTCCGGCTGGGCAAATTTTTCCCGCTCGACCTTCTGCACGGCCTTAAGCTCTGTAAGCCTAAGTTGCTCTTTATCCCGGTCAAACCCCCAGTTAACCCCGGGTAGACTGCCAGCTCCACCAATTTGCATCGTTGTGTCCGTCTGATATCAACAGAAAATACTCAACTATAACAAGCAAATTTTATGCCATATCTAGGTTCATCACGACGCCATGTCAGGCTCTAATGATTTATACCACCGGCCCTTAACCAACCCGCAAAGGCTTCTACGTCTGGATTGCTACGCCCCTGTCCCGGGTAAGCAAGAAAATAGCCGTAATCAGCGAGTTCTACGTCAGATAAACGTACCAATGTACCAGTAGCAATTTCTTGTGACACAAGTTCATCATTTAACGCGACACCCTGCCCATCAATCACCGCTTGCACACGTACATTTGGATCTGGGATGATCAAGGTATCTTCGTGACCTGGAAAGAACAGACCAGAGACGTCAAACCAATTTGACCACGCATTGCTATCATCACGATCACGCAATAAAGTAAAGCTAGAGAAGGCTTTACCCAGCCCATCACGCTCAACCTGTTCAGCCATTTCAGGGTTGCCAACCGGCCACGACGGACTGGAAAATAGGGGCTCAACATCCATATCATTCCAATCGCCATTTCCCCAGCGAACCGAGAGATCTATACCGTCTTCCTCTCCCCCAAGTTGGTCGATCATAGGCTGGACCCGCAAACGAATATCAGGATATGAACGCATAAAATCCATCAGTCGTGGGGATAACCAGCGTGATGCAAAATAGGTCGAAACTCCGATCGTTAAGGTACGGGTATCAGCCTGACGCAATTCACTGACCTTCAGTTCAATCTTATCAAAAGCCAGCCTTGTCGTGCTAAGTAAATCCTGCCCTTTGGCCGTCAGTAATACCCCACGAGGAAGCCGTTGGAATAACGTAAATCCCAACTCATCTTCCAGACCCTTGATTTGATAACTGATAGCTCCTTTGGTCAGGTTCAACTCTTCAGCAGCAGCCGCAAAACTTCCGTGCCGGGCAACAATATTGAATAAACGCAGGTTGTCATAATGTCTTAACCTCATACTTATCGTTTAAATTATTTGAACCCTAAGAGCAAATCTTTTGGTTTGTTCTTTTCCACATCTTATTCAAAATACATCAATAATTTTGATTTTGTTTTAATCTACGTAACAATTGGATTAGTAATTTTGGACAGTATATCTCAAAATTCGTCTCAAGACCCAACGCCCCTAAGGCGTTCGCAACGGCGTGGACGTGAAGCACGGGTTGGGGCGAGAAAATCAAACTATGGCAATAGTCAACAGCCACCGCTTCATCATAGACGCATCCCGGCCTATAACCTCCTTGACGACGAAGCACTTACAAAACTCGAGGTACAGGCAGACTGGATCTTGCATAAAATTGGCATTGAGTTTCGCGGCGATGAAGAAGCCCTTAACCTCTTTCGAGAGGCCGGTGCAAAGGTTCAGGGGGCCTGTGTGCGTTTTGATCCCGGTCATGTTCGTACGCTCTGCGCCAGTGCTCCAAATGTGTTTAAGCTTCACGGTCGCGACCCACAAAACACGGTCACCCTAGGGGGTGATCATATCGTCTTAATGCCCGGTTATGGCTCTCCCTTTGTCACGGACTTAGACAGAGGCAGGCGCTATGCAACACTTCAGGATTTTGAAAACTTTGTGAAGTTGTCTCAACTGTCACCCTGGCTCCACCACTCTGGTGGAACTGTCTGCGAGCCTATGGATGTTCCGGTGAACAAAAGACATCTCGACATGGTTTACAGCCACCTGTGCCACTCGACCAAGCCATTTATGGGTGGTGTAACTTCCGTTGAGCGCGCCCAAGACAGCATTGAAATGGCGCGCTTGGTATTTGGCACAGTGTTTATGGAAAACAACGCTGTTATTCAGGCCAATATCAACGTGAATTCTCCATTGGTATTTGATGATACCATGTCAGGTGTCTTACGAACCTATGCCGCTGCCAACCAGTGCGTCGCGGTTTCTCCTGCCATCTTTGGTGGGGCGATGGGGCCGGTGTCTCAAGCTGCCGTGATAGCCCAAACCCTAGCTGAAGGCATGGTCGGCATTGCCTTGGCTCAACTGGTGCGTAAGGGCTGCCCAGTTATTTTTGGAAGTTTTCATTCCACCATGAACCTGAAGTCCGGCGCACTCACATTCGGCACCCCCGAAGCCAATCTCAGCACCATGGCCCTATCACAACTCGGACGCCGCTTAGGCGTGCCTGTTCGTTCAGGTGGAGGGCAAGTCACGTCTTCCAATGCAGCGGACGGGCAGGCTATGCAAGATAGCGCGGCAGCGATGTGGTCAACGTTAATGTCAGGAACCAATCAAGTATGGCATGCCGCTGGATGGCTTGAGGGCGGCTTGACCATGTCCTATGAGAAATTTGCTATGGATTTGGATCATTGCGGCATGATGCTCAAAATGTTGCAGGGGGTCACGGTCGATGAAGAAACCCTGGGAAGGGACGCCTATTTAGAAACGGGACCAGGACAAAATTTCCTCTCTACCGCACATACCTTACGCAACTTTGCCACCGCCAACTATCAATCAGAACTCCCAGACCTGTCTCTTATACACATCTGACGCTGCCGACGAAGAGGATAGTGGAGGTCTCGGTGGTCGTCG
>OJDH01000240.1_pt1 | contig 35354 bp, 45 predicted proteins | sample 1592761 | NCBI WGS metagenome assembly OJDH01 (sample SAMN05416855, study PRJEB24817) | seawater metagenome | isolation source: Sea water | place: Canada:Atlantic | collected 2013-11
AGTTTGCCAAAAAACACTCTGAGTAGATCAACTTCTTATACTGATTGGTATTAGCAAAATAAAAACATGATATTGCACAAAAAACAGTCTAATGGGGCGGTATTTACCAAAAATAATAAATTAATCGGTAACAGCAATTCCAAAAACTTTGTCCCTGAGTATAATAGCCAGCCTATGGCTAAGAAAAACTCAAAAAACTCCTCCGCATCTATAGCACGTAATAAACGTGCCACATTCGACTATAAGTTCGAAGAGAAGATGGAAGCAGGTCTGTCCTTAATGGGATGGGAAGTAAAGTCTATTCGTATGGGCAAGGTAAACTTGTCTGAAAGCTATGTATTTATGAGAGATGGCGAAGCCTTTCTTTTCGGATGTACTATAGCCCCACTGAATACCGCATCCACCCATGTTGTTTGTGACCCTATGCGCTCACGAAAACTTCTACTCAAACGTAAGGAGTTAGATAAGTTACAAGGGCTGGTCGACCGTAAAGGTTACTCTATCGTTCCCATTTCCATGTACTGGCAAAAAGGTGCATGGGTAAAAATTGAGATAGGTCTTGGTAAAGGTAAGAAAGAACACGATAAACGTGAAGATACCAAAGACAGAGAGTGGCAAGTCGAAAAGGCTCGCACAATGAAAAAAGCCGTACGTGGCGAGTAATTAAGTAATAGAAACGTTTAGTTATCATCTTATTTGCTAGTTAAACAATCGAAACGTACGGATAACGAACAAACGATCGTACGAGTTGCAAAACAGGCTTGGTAATCAGCTGGCAACGCGTTACAATCAGATTGTACTTGGGGGCGATTTTGGATTCGACAAGATTCTCGAAACCCTGGGAGCATGCCGAGGGGCGGTTGGCCTCGTAAAAAGCCGCACCGTTATAGTTGCAAACGACTCTAACTACTCTCTAGCAGCTTAGGCTAGCTAGCCATCTTGCCGAAACTTCTCAAATGGGTTTGGTTTATAGATGGTCATCTCACATTTGATAGCGAGGGAACCACGTTCAGGGGTGAACCGCGAAATAGTACTGAACTCGCCAATTGCAATCCTGTCTTTCGGAGTGTACTTGGTTAATTAAAAGAGAGACTAAGCATGTAGCGCCTTGGATGTAGGCTTTTTGGACGCGGGTTCGAGCCCCGCCGCCTCCACCAATTACTAAGAAAGGCCAACCTTAACGGGTTGGCCTTTTTTTATCTTTGATTTCAATCTATTACACATCATCTTGCTCACTTCAGAACAACTTAGATACCCTGTTTTTACTAGCTCCTTGCCATATCTCAATGATGTAACAATGCTTAAATGGCGGCAAAGTGGCGACAGCCAAGTTGTAGCGCGTCGCTGATCACGTTTAATCCCCTGTGTTGATTCAACCTAAAGTTAGCAGGTCTTGCCCCTTTGTGTCCTAGAGCTGTAGCTTCTTCACATATTGGTTATCGAAATTTGCCATACCTTAATTAATGCATCAGACAAGAATCAAGACCTGACTGACAACTACAGTTTAAAGCTGACTCTATGACGGTGCAGAACACATGAATGATGGCAACAAAGGTGCTTGCTAGTATGATAAGGGCACCTTTAATTTGGAACAAATACAGGCTTCACTTCCCATGAAGCTGATCTTGAGCATCCGTCGAATACCACCATCGTGAGATTTGGTTAAAGATGGGAAAGAGTGTCTTGTTCCACAGGAAAGTAAGAATACACGTAAACTGACACCTACTGAATGCCGTCAATTATTTGGATATCCTGAAAACTTTTGGATAGCTGCAGCGAAGACCTCAACGCATAAGCAATTTGGTAATTCGGTTGTAGTACCTTTGATAGTGGCTATATCTCACTTGAATCATAAAAAACAAAGTGGCACCGACCGTTTTAGATGGTGCTACTATGTTTATCATTCATTCGACTGTCTAAAGTTACAAGTAGTTAGATGCCATATATTCTACATAAACCATCAAAATCAATGGAAATAGATGAACTTTTTAAGCCATTAATCCTATCATTATATAAAACATCTAAATAACGTCGCTTAACATCTGGTATACCGTAATGAATTGCGCGATGGCAATTTGGGCAAAGAACGATTAAATTTGCCGGAACGTCTAAAGAGTAAGAAAAATGACGAGAGTATGATATAGGGATCAGGTGATGAACCTCAACATATGGCTTTCCAGACGCCGCTGACATGAAAGATGTGTGAAGTGAGCTATATTGACAAGTGTACCCAGCATTGCGGATTTCCTTTGCAGCTGTATTTGCATTTCGCTTATGTCTTGTAACTGTTTGTTGACTCTGACCTGCTTGAGCTTGTGGTGAGTGGATCTCTTTTTGATAAAGCTCATCTTCATCATCTAATGCATAATCAGCTTCATATGCTGCAGTTTCGTTTTTCCCGTTTATGATATATTCCCACTCATCAATATTCATCTCACCGATATATGGAACGGACTCTCTCGGGCGAGTAAAAATAAACCAAATAGTGTTACTTGTTGGATAAAAGTGAGACTCTCTATTGAAATATAGTCTTAATTCATTTCCAGATCCCTTTGGATATTTGACTGCCAAACTATGGGTTTCAATTTGATTCTTGCCATAATTCCATACATTGAAGGAATGGTATAATGGTAATCCATCAGGGCTTGCACCTCCACCTCGAGTGAAAGAGCTACTTGGGTAGCATAAATTTAAGACCGACTTTTCATCTCGATCAATTGTTACAGACTTGTCTCCCGTCGCTTCTCGTAATGTAACTTCAGAACCAGCTCCCGCATTTGCTCCAAAGTGGTTTAATAGTTCTTGTGTGAATAACATAAATTACCCTGTATATTTACCGGTTTACTTTCTTTTCAGTATACTTATAGAAATAATTACGTCAACCGGTAATTATACAGGGTTTGATAACAAGAGCATTCCTGTACACATAATTAGCTAACTAGCTCCAATAAAGCCCCAAGCTATGAACAACAAAACCCTAGTCTTTATCACAGCTGTAACCCTCACGGAATCGAGGAGTAACCCAGTTCCTATAATGGTTTGACCGTTTTCCCTCCTTACCTTTCGCATCCACAAAACTGAAAAACACTGAAATAAACTGCGATCCTTTCAGATCTCCGATCTTTGCAAAGCCTTTGTAGCTGCGCGGGCTTGCGATATGAACTGTAGTAATAGAAAACTGAAAAAAAATAACAATAAAAAGCCCGCAGGAGGGTGAGGAAGAGTGCGGATTCCGTGGCGTAAGTTCTCAGTGGTGCCAGATTCCGTGACAAAAACTGACTGTACTGCAGTCGTTAACACGATGAGAGAGATAGCTTACTGCAGGCAATAAAAAGCCCCGCAGATTTGCAGGGCTGTTGTTGTGGGCCAGTTACTTCGTTATGGGGTCAAGCCTTCCCTTCTGGCTGCTCGCTTGTGATGCTTGGCTGCTAAAATCACCGGCTTGAACTGGTGCTTCCGTTTTACCTAATCCCGATTTGATACCTGAGTGAGTATGGCTAGCGCAGGTGGTGGCTAATGCTTTGACGGTGGCCATGAGTTCAGATAACAGTTTAAGCACGTTCTCCCCTTCACTGCCTAACCAGGTCTTTGGGCTTCGATGGTCTTGCTCTGCACTGGCTGTCACCGTTCTCGTCTCACACTCAAGCTTTGCCAGTTTGCCAATGATCTCCTGCATGGATTCATCAGTCTTGTTCTCGAAGTTACCTTTGTCATCAATATGCTGATACACACCATCGCGCACTTGATTGCGGGTTTCGCCCTGCTTGATGGCTGGTAAGTCCCAGCCGAACGGCAGCACACAACGTATAAACGGTTTATCCGGTCGGCCATACGCAAAGCCAATTTCAACTATTGAACCGACTGCTGGCGGCTCTAATCTGCCCGCCCTATTTCCAGCACCTGGCAAGGGTAATGGAACAGCCTCTAATATACTTGATGTGGTTTCATTACCATTTTCATCGAGCAGTTGCACGTCAACTGCATAGCGTGGGTAGAACGGATCGCTATGTCTTTCACCATCAAGTGTTGGTAGTTCTGGCAATGCCACCACTTTGGCCCAATGGGGGAGATGATAGCCGCCTGACAGCTCTGGGAATATATTAGTGATTTTACGTTTTTCGGTGCGCTCGTCAGCTAGGGTCGCCGTCCAAGTTAAGGTCATGGTATCGGATTCAAGTTCTACTTGCTTAACACGATGGCCATTTACAATGGCACCAGGTCGCATGGCTGGCATGGCCATTAGCTGCCAGCTATTGCCATATCGGTTCTGGCTTAAGCCTTGGTCGATATCCACAGGCTTACTTGCCCAGCGGCAATCTTGAAAACTGCCTACAAAAATTTGACCATCGGGTTGCTGGTACCAAACACAGTCGGCTATTCCAAATATGCCACCAAGGCTGGCTAATAACTGATAGCCTGTCCCTTGGCTGGTAAAATTTGCCACTTTAACATCAAGATAATCTGCGCTATCAGGGATCACTAAGCTTAAACCGCTATCTTCGGCTAATTGAGTGATCACTTGCCTAAATGTGGCGTGACGAATATTTATAGGCAATTTTTCGGCTAACACACTGGCTAACTCACGTACAACAATACGATTAATGCCTTTGTTACTTGGGGTCACTTTTGTAATGTAGCCACTGAAATAACGCGTCAATTTGTTCTTGTAGCCAATATCTAACACCACTATTTGACCACGCTTAACCTCTCCTTTCACTTCAAAGAAACCACGGCCAGCGGATGACAATTCCAGCACTAGACGATAATCAGATAGTTCTAGCGCTTGTGTCCCAACGGTTAAGCGTTTCGTTAGCTTCATGTTGGCTCACCAATGGCATTATCGATGCCAGTTAATATCTTCTCCATTGATGATACTTCCACCGCTGGCGGTGCATCGGTTATCGCGGCTGTGGGGATCACACTGGCAGTCTGTTCACTGCTTTGTTTCGTGTCAGCATCAGCTTGAGGTTGCCGCTGCTCTGCAACTTCCGGAATACTTAAATACTCACGCAGTTGAAAACTGACATTCCACGCCATCAGCGTGGGGTGCTCCGGTGCCGTAATTTGACCGCAAAACTTTACTTGCCGGATTTTAACTGCCCTAGCTAAACCTGAGCCGATACGCCTCACAATACGATCACCCGCTTCATCTTTAGCAATTGCCAACTCAAACAGCCGTGAGAGTTGGCCCTCATCAGTAAACGGAATTAAGCCGGTGACTTTCAGCTCTTTGGCCTTTTCGCCCTGCTCACAACTTGCCGTACTTGATGTTTGCCCCGACATATCTTGTTCAGCGAGTTGCATGCTCAACGCAAGCTTGCAGGATTTGAGGCGGATTAATTCACCATCTAGGGCAATTTGGCTCATGACAATTCCTTGGATAGCAGCACCGTAACTTAAGGCGCCAACACTCGGCTTACATGGGTTGCTCGTACCCCAATGTCAGCCATTACTGTTTGCTCTGTTTTAATGCTGCTGGTTATCACGACCTCACCAGCGTCAACATCATTCACGAACTGAGTTGCAAGAGACTTGAATGGCAATGCAGCCGCTCTCACATCCGCTAATGAATTCGCCGACTCAAGCGCTACAATCAGTTTTGAAAAGTGCAGTAATAATAACTGGGCACAATCTGCGGTTGTACCCAATATGCTGTCGGTATCACCGGCTGTTTTTATTTCAGCGCGTTTACGCAATTTCGCTAGATGTTGCTGCTCATCTGCAGCAAATGCGACGGCTTGTTCATGCGTTATCGTGTTCTCTAACATGATTTATCCCTCAACAGGTGTGATTAGGTCGCTAAACGGTATAGGTTTAACCATAAAGCGGGTATTTAAATGCGTATGTAGCTCCCGAGTATCGTTAACGTCATTTTCATCGTTAAGACGGATAGGACTAAATACCCAGTTTGACGATAAACGGTATGTCAGTCCTCCACCCCGCAGATATACGCCTGAATAAACGTAGTTGTAACCATCGGCACCATAAGCAGGAGGGTTAGCATCAAGCGACTCCCGGTAAGCAAAGCCACCAAACTGCAAGTGAGATGCGGTGCTGTTGTACCTTTCATGGAATTTAACTAATTTAAGGTAATTAGCATCACCACTCCAAGGATATGCATTGCCTTCTAATTGCATTAATAACGCTGCGACATGCGTTGCATGGAGGGAATGAGGTTTATCCCAAGTATATGTTCGACTAATTTCCAACTTCCCCACACCGAAGCTATTGCTAGGAAACCGCCAGAATACCGGATACAAATAATCACTACTGCCACCAATTTTAATGGTTTGCACAAAGCGCTTTTCTGGAGTGGCGCTTTGAATAAAATTATCCACCTCTTGCTCTTTAGCGGCGACTTTGGCATCTATCGCCCCCATCTTACCCGCGACTTCTTGAGCGAGTGCTTGTGACGCTGTCGTTTGCTCTGTTGATGCACTCACCGCACTGGTGACTTCACCCAGCAGCTCATCGATTGCTTGTGTCATATTATAGTTCCCCTAATTGGCGAAGTTGTTCGCTTAATCTCATGTTCCAATGTGCGTTTTTCACACCACAGGTATTGGCCCCAATGACGCTGACTGCCGTGGTTACTGAGCTCATTTTTAACAGTGAAACTTCATCTGAATAGTCATACATCCAACTTTGTGCAGAGACCTGAACAGGCATAGCATTCGCAATGCCTAAGTGCTCAATAACAAAGTTACGGCTGATGGTATTGCCTTCAATACTGCCGAGTTGTTTAATTTTTTGAGTACTGGGCACGTAAGCAAAAGCAACCAGCTGATTATTACCCACTAGGCCTATCCAGTTGAAATTAAAATCACCGATATCAGTATCGAGCATCTGACTAAACGTAACGCGATTGTCATCAACAACACCGTGCCTAAACAATGACGAACGATGCACGATCTGCCCATCTGTTGGTATTGATTCATCACCAGGTTCGGGGCTTCTAAAATCCAGCCCTGGAATAAACGCAAATACGAACTCATCAATAATAAAGTCTTCAACATTGCCCACAGCAAGCGCAACGTATTGACTGCCAAAATCAGTTAATCTAGCCATGTAAGCCTCTTACTCGTAAATGTTGATAATCGTTGTCACACTCAGTTGCTAATGTGGCTGCAGTACTACGGTACTGTTCATCACTATTTGATAACGTCTTAATTGTTAGTGTTTGAATGTCCTGACTTGCCTCGCTCACGACCACATTGCACCCTATGAGTCTTGATGACAGATGATCATATCGACGGCAGGTTCTGCCATAGCTTTGAATAAGCTCTGCTAATAGAGCTTGATTTGGGGCAACGTCAGTATCATCGATTTCAATTGATACCCTGTCCCAATCAAGCCCGGCTTGGCGCTCTTTAATGCTGACAACATTGAGACCTAAGCGGCGCATGATGTGGATAAAACCCTGCGTACTCCCAGCATCTTTGGCATTAACAAAGGCATAAGCCACACGCTTACGATAGAGCCATAAAGGCTCATCTTTAAAGCGAGTGATATTACGCTCCCATGCCAATAAATTGAGCATACTCAACGAACAGGTTAACGGGTCTTTTTGCGCTAATACCCAAATAAACCAGCTGCGCACACGCTGCCAGAATGATTGCATCCCGCTACTCAACATGGCCGGTTCTTGTGGCTCAGACGTTGTGTTCAGCGTTTCGCCATCCATCCACCACGGTAACGACAACTTGGGCAGCTTTGGGCTGCTGTCTGCCTTTGCATCATCTGGCATTAACTCACCCCACGATTAGTGATAATTAGGCTATTTATACGCGGGAGTTCAAGGCCATTGACCAAGTCATTATTGCCCCAACGCACACTATTAAGTTGTGGCAGCATGGCGTGCAGTTCGCTGCTTAGGATTGAAAACACAAACACACTTTGTGGCTTAGTGCGGGTTAAACTTGGGTGTAGATCCGACCCTCGAAATGCCGCCCGTATGCGCGATTCAATATCACTCATCAAGGTGGCAATCTCATCGGCTTCTAGGTTGGCAATATGCCAAATATCAAGGGTCAGATCTGTGGGCGTTGAGGCAATAACTTGGGCCAGAAGATCGTCACCATGACCATGGTTGCCTTGAACATTGATGTATTGATTAATGTCATCAATCAATGCTTGAGGTGTTTCACCCACCTCCATCATTACATGGCAATTTGCAGTACCTGGACCCCGTGGCGCTTCATGCTCAAAATAGAGTAAATCACTGCTAATTCCCGCAAACGTTGATATTGCTGCACGGTACACGGCATCAATGTGGTAATTCCCCACACTTGCAAATTGATCACGTATACGTAATGCCAAATCATCATCAGTTTCTTTGTCTGCACCTGCTTGGGTTATCCAATCCCCTATGTTGCTGACTGATTCAATGCCTTCTACGGTTTCGGGTAGTTGATAGTAATAACCCGCGCCTAGGTTATGCCCCGCCCCTGCCATGTCAGCCTCACATAATATGGTTTTGGTCAAAGTGCCGGCTGGGATCACCGTATCGGTTAACACCAAAAGAGTATAAATAGCCCCTAATCGATTGTCGGTTTGTACGCGCGTTCCCGCTTTTATCAAGATGTCGGCATTAATGTCTATTTTATTGACGCTGATATACCCGCGTGTTTTAGCGGCTAGCTTTCGTTCAAGCCCGACATCCCACGCTTTTAACTCCAAATAAAACTCGCTAGCGGTAGCGGCAAACATGGCTGGCAATACGTGATTGGCTAATAATGTTTTTATCAACCACAAAACAGGCGTAACAACACAAGCCGAGAAGAGTTTCCAAAACGGACTCATTGCACTGTTATTAGAGATAATTGAATTAGCCGCAATAACATCAGCTTCTAGCAGAGCCGTAACACCTTCGGCTGTCAGCGGTACGCCTTCAGATGCTAATACCTTTTCAAAATCAACGTGTGGCCGAGACATAATTAACCTCTGTTTTGATATTGCCAAACTCATAAGTTGTGGCCGTTATCGCGATAAGTTCAGCTGATTGAATGTCGACATCAATCGAACCAGGTACTAAGCGCGTGTCGGTTTCAATGAGCAGCTCCATCTCTGTGTAAACATCATTTCGCATTGTTGGGCTACGCTGTGCGAGCAATTTAGTCACAAGGCCCGATGCCATCAGCATGTGCTTAACATCTTGGGCAATACTGGCACGGGTGTGTGTTAACTCTGGCTGTGCTCCCACATCCAGAGATAGACTCCCATCAACAATTAACAAATCACTGTAACGACTTAATTCAGCTATCATCCGGTCATTAACTCCTGTTGATCAGCAAGTTCAGCGAAACTGAAATTTTTAGGCGGATGCTTAATAATCACATCACCAAAGCTCAGACTCTTACTGTTGGTTTGGCTTGCGGCTCTATTCGCCTGTGCGCTCATTGCCGCCTGCTGATTCATTCGGGGGGTAATAGCATTGCTGATTGACTCGTTCACCATGGGCTTAACATCAAGTTGCTGAGTCAATGCTTCAGGTTGATAAGGTGCAGGTAGATTACGCTGCACATCGATTGATTGTTTAAGCCCATCAGGCACAAATGATGCAGGTTTGACTAACTGCAAATGCTGTTGCTGTGTGACTGACTCAGGCTGATAAGGCGCAGGTAGATTACGCTGCACATCGATTGACTGTTTAAGCCCATCAGGCACAAATGATGCAGGTTTGATTAACTGCAAATGCTGTTGCTGTGTCACTGACTCGGGTTGAATAACAGCAGGTGTGTTCATCCAAGGCCCGCTCATAGGTGCAGGGTTTGCGACTTGATTTGCGGCGGTTTGCTGCATCCACATAGGCACGGTTTGTTGATTATGGCTCTGCATAAATTCGGGGATCTGATGCTGTTTATCCAAACCACTCATAACAGGTGTTACGTCGATATCCATACCTGGTAGCATGTTTAACTTATCTACAATCCAACCCCATGTTTCTGCAAACGAGCCTTTAATACCATCCCACATAGCAGAAAAGTATTGGCCTATATTGGCCACTTTGCCGAATAGGTATTGCAGCCAAGCATCATTGGTAAACCAACTGACTAACTCATTCCAACCAGCACTTACAATGTCAAATGCCCAAGTAAAACAATCTGAAATAGCGGTTACTACCCAAGTAATACTATTAACAAGCCCCCCTAATATATAGGCCACAGTACCAAACACCGCCGCCCATACACCGCCCATGATTTTGAGATTAAATACCACCACATCGAGCAAGAAACTGGCGAACGGCTTAAGTACATTAAAGACAGTACCTAGAATATTAAACCAAGTACCAAATACACTCACCGCCACCCCACCGAGGGTTTTAAGCAAGTTAACTATGGCATCAACAGCGAACAAAATGGGTTCGCCCCAAGCAGTCCCAGCCATCATGGCGCGAAGGTCATCAAAGTAATAAACGGCTAAGCCCACCACACCAATCAATGCAGCGACACCAGCGACCACAAGCCCAACAGGATTGGCATTCATAGCGATGTTTAATGCCCATTGCGCTGCAGCTGCTATTTTACTTGTCCGTGACCAGCGCTGCATAAAATAGGGGATTAACTTCATTTGGCGACTTAAGCGAGAAAGATCTAATGTCAATATTTTATATATACCACTGGTCACCATGGCTGATAGATTCCACGTTACCATTGCCATCTTACTCACGCCCATCATTACCGTGAACGCGCCGCCTGCGGCAACCAGTCCCAGAATAGCAATTGCCCCATAGCCCAATACACGGGTTAAGTTGGGGAAGGTTTGCGTAAACCAAAGCACCTCTTTGCCCATGTCAGCTATCCAACCGACAAACTGATTAAAAGCGGGGAGTACAGCAGAGCCAAAAGCGGCACGAATGACATACCACGACTGACTTAGCCGCTCACTTTGGTCTGTCATGGCTGCGGCCATGAGCTCCGCCTGTCCCATGCCTTTAACTTGTCCGAGCTTATTAATGGAACCTGACAAGCTATCGATATCGCCCATCAATAACTTAACTGTCGATACCGCCTCACTTGAGCCGAACGCCTTCGCGAGAGCATCACTTTCAGCCAACTCTAAAGTGTCACCATACTTACCTTTAATCTTGGTCAGAATGTCGACCATCGGCAGTAAACTGCCCTGGGCATCGGTAAATTGTAGGTTCAGTGATTTTTGGGCTTTACCCACACCCGCTAAGAATGATTTATATTTTGTGCCAGACTCACTGCCTGACATTGTTGCTTGCAATGTACCAAGGATCGCCATCTGTTCATGCATACCAATGCCTGCACTTTGGGCTTCTGCACCAATAGCAGTAAACGCGCCTGACATTTCAGCACCAGTGGTTTTAAAGGCCTGCACAGCAGTCGCTGTCATCCCTGTGACTTGCTTAACCCAATCACTTTTCCCCATTGCATTAGCATCATTTTTAAAAATGCCGAACATGGTACCCATATAATTGGTAATGGTTGCGGCATCGGCTTTGGTGGCGGTTGCAAGTACGTTTGATGCAAGCGTGAACTGTGACAAGTCCGAGTCATTCAAACCCGCAATGGCCGACTGAATGTCATAACTTGAACTAACAAACTCAGTGGCTGATTTGCCATATTTCATGGCATATTCATAGGATGTATTGGCTAGTGTATCGAGTGCAGACTGACGAACGCCCAATGATTTTACTTCACCAAGAACACGATCCATTTCAATGGCAGGCATTAGCGCACTCTGCAGTGCCATGCCCGCAGCGGCCATGCCACCGAGCCCCATGCCCATCTGCATGGTTCCGGCTTGGTAGTTAGATGCCAGTCCATTGAACTGCTGAGTAATTTTAGCGATTGGTTTGGTGATCTGATCAACTAAACCAACGGTAAACATCAAAGGTTTTGGTAGACTCATCGCGATCACTTCCCCCGTTATTGCAGTTAACTCGATTTACCTGAAAACGCCCGATTCACACCATTGGCGGTGACGATTTCAAGACTCTCTAAATTGTTCTTATGCAGCCAGAGCGCACGGGCTATTGACTGCTCACTGTCATCTTCATGCGGCAACTGATGCCGCCTAATGGCCAACATCTGCTCAAACTGGTTGTGTTCAATTGCTTCAACCAGCGCCGTTATTTTTTTACTGCTATTTCCAGTGCGGGTGCGAACTCACCTTTTAATGCGCCTGCCACTTGCACCTCTGCACCAGGGGAGTTTTCAAGTAATTTTTTCAATTCCTCTTTTTGCGTCACATCAATTGAGCGCATCGCAAAGTTGTGTGATGCGCTGCAGATACTGCCGCCACGAGACACGCTATCGACAAAATCAGAGTGGTCATTCACGGTCAGGTTAAAGTTAAATTCTGTGCTGCCTATGGTCAGCGTAATGGTCTTTTTCATGCTGTATTCCTGTTGTTGATTAATTCTTTAATGTCAGTAATGCCGTCTTTTAGCTGGCGTTCCATACGATCACCGAGCTCCTTTACGTCATTCTTCGTCGCATAGGTCTCGGCAACATGAGTTTGATGGCTGCTTAACTCTTTGGCTGTGATTTTGTGGGCGTTATACAGAGTGATCATCACCGGCACGAGCACGCCTAAAATTAAACTCATGAAGGCAATCACCACCATGACCCAATCTGCCATTTGATTCATTTGGCCACTCCCTTAATTTTTTCAACCGTCCGTAGACCTGCAAGGCCAAGCATCGCGAGCGTGAGTTCCATCATCACATCAAGGGGTAATTCTGGAGTGCCCACCTCGGGCCACAACCATTGCAATATAGGGTTGATCACAAATGCAAACAGAAAACCAAAGCCACACACCCACATTAAAAAAGGTCTCGCACCCGCCACAAATACGCTGCGATGCTGCGCGGCCATGGTATTAGCCAGAGCTTGCATCAGCATGGGCTTTTGCTTAATTTCAGTCAGATCATTATCGAGCTGTTGACGCTCTTCATCTGATGTAAATAGTGCATCCCCCGCCTTTCCAATCGCTTCAATGGGGTTAGTGCCAAATATCGTTGAAAACCATCCCATGATCACAGCTCCACTATTCGAGTGATCCAGCCAAACTGATATTTCTCTTGGCTTTCATCGTTAACAGCAATATCAATACAAAACGCAATCCGAAGACCTCGAACCGATTCAGTCAGCACCTGCAGCCCTTTACGCTTTCGGTGAGCTAAAAACTGCTCCAAGGCCGTTAAAGTACGGCTACCAAATATCCCGTCAGCGTTGAGGTCTGCAAATAAGGTTTGGCGGTTATTCATCACGTTTAATGTGGTTTGCAACGCCTTTGCAGCACGGGGAACACCTGAGTTAATACCAAAGTCGAAAAGTTGCTCGGTGAGTGTTTCGCTGTGCTGGCTCACCTCATCGAGCTTTAATGGCGCCCAATACGTGGATTGATAGATATGAAAGGCCATCTCATAGGGCAACAACGCCATTTCACCTTGGTACCCATGAGCACGAGCCGTTTTCAAGGTAATGCCATACATGGTTTCACCACCACGATCGGTTGGGTCATTGACGTAACCGCCCTCGCGTTCGATTAACTCTTCAATGAGTCGGTTTTTTAATGCATTCATCGTTTCGCCCTTCTCTCTTCAAACGCCTTACACTCAGCACATAATTCAACACCAGCAACCGCATCTCGTCTTGCTTGAGCAATAACCTCATCGCACTCGACACAATTTGTCGCACTGGGCTTTGCAGGTTTAGCTAACATGCGTCGCGACCTTTCTCTAGCTTCTGCCCGTTCTTCATGTTTTACCGCTAAATCTGCATCATCCATTTTCGGTCCTTACTGAACGATGTCTTTAATCTCATCGGGGCGCAGATACGGCACACCATCGATATGAACAAAGTCAGGGCTAGTGACATCAAACGGAACTTTAAACACACTCGCACTGCCACCTTTACTATCAATATCGAGCAGATCACTCAATTTGATACGGCACCCAAAACACTCAACTTTGATTTCATCTTGTGAGGTTTTGGCGTAGAACTGAATATCAAAGTTATCCATTGCCCGCCATGCACCGGCTGATTTGGCCTGCTGACTGATTAAGGCAAAGTTAGATGCGTTAACGGTGAGTTCACCGTTTGCAGCCACATCACCATCAACAGCGCCATCAGGCACACCACCTGTTTGTGATACACCGCTGTTATCGGTGATCGTCACCGAAGCACTATCGATCTGCACTTGGGTATCACCCATGTGTGTTCTAAAATTCATTCCGGATAAACGCATGTCATTTGCTCCTCAGATACGTTTTGATAACAGCGTTTAAAGAACGCTAAGATCCAACATGATGTTAACGGTGATTGACTTAGGGCTGTTGTAGGGGCGCACGACCATCGCGATCGTCACTTTGGTTTTACTCATCCATACAATGGCAATATCCCCCTCACGTGGTGGCTCTATGTCACCAGGAAAAGGCACACCATTGACCTTAATCGTTTTACTCATTGCCCGTAATGGCTTCATAAAGTAAGCCTTGTTAAGCTCGATACTGGCAGGGGTTGAGTTAAGAATACGGTTAGCCACACGCAAGATGGCGCGCACGCGCACTTCACGACTGGCCTTGTGCACCACACGTAGGTTTTCAATCACCTGATAATCACCGCCCTCCACTTCGAGGGTAGAACCATCACCCCAATACACGCCCGCAACATCGGGGTACCACTGAGGCACACTCAATCGCTTCTTGGCTAAGGTATTCAAGCTAGCCATTGATAGCGGTACTTCAGCTAAGTCAGTTGGCATAACACCCAATCCAGCAACTGAGCCGGTGGCCACTCGCATTGGTGAATCCGCAATGCTGACGCTGCGGTTACATAAACGGCCAGCGAGTACACCCGCGTTATTACCGTTTAGCTGTGGTACTGGCACCACTAACGGCAGTGCTAAGCCAGCCACAAGCGCCACCATTTTGGCTTCATAAGCGGTCCACGTTTCGGTGGTGTTATCAATGCCAGGTAGTGCAACGATAGCTGAGCACCAACGACCATGAGAGCCCTGCAAACCTAAAACCATATCTGAAATAGCACTGATATCTGCCGCTGAGGTTTGTACATCGCTGAACACGACAGTCTCAAAACTTTGCACCTCATTTGCATGATCCACAGCAGTTGATAAGGTTTCATCTACAGCCAGTGGGTACGCAGCTGCGGTCCAGTTCTGGCCTGCATTAAGCTGTGCAGCAATAAGTTGTTTGCGCAGATCACTGTCGACAAACATGGCCTCAAGATCACTTTGAGCATTGAGCGAGAACAGCTGACTTTCTTCCTCTTCTCTCCCTGCTAAACCGACAAACAGGAAATGGCGCTCTATCGCTTGCACCTCACCCTGTCCTTGGTTTTGATTGTTTACGGTTACTTCACCTAATGGCATGGGGTTATCCTCTTAATTGGTTTAACAATGTGACTATTTCGGCCTGCACATTGGCAGGGGTATCACCTAAAAATGGACGTGGTGATACTTGAATATTCCAGCTTGGTTTATCTTTAATATCTCTCATGAGCCTTAGTACTTTCCCTGCTTGGCCAAGCGTCATCCTTTCCATTATTTCGGTAATACTTGCGCGTCTATATCGCTTCCCTTTCCCTTTACGGACTTTGTACCCCTCTCTCGCTAAAGCCTTGGCTTGCCTTCTTGTGCATGGAGATTGATAGTCTGGCGTTCCGTTTAACTTTTTTGCTTTGTCAGCTGTAAATTTCTCGGTCCCACCCTCTTGCTGAAATGCAGCAACCCGCCCAGCTTGGTTAGACTGATGCTTAAGCTCTAATCGATTAGTACTTTTCACGTAGGGCTCTAATCTACGACTGACACGTTTAAGCATTTTGTTATTTTTGCCATGTGCTCTAGGCGTGAATTTCTGACCCGTGACGGTTTTCTGCTCACGTATACGTTGACGGGCTTTGGCGCGCTGACTGCGGCCTAACTTCTTAAGCAGTGCCACACGTTTGTTAGCAGGCAATGCCAACATGACAAGTTGCTGCTTTAACGTAAGAGCATTTTTTGAATTTGGGGTAATGACTAAACTCATGCATCACCGCCTATGTTCACCAATGTGTCGATGGTATCGGCCACATTAACCGGCGCGATATCTAAGGTGTAGTTCTGGCCATTGAACACTATGCCGCCATTCTCATCAGGGATGATCTCAAGGTCATCGAGCAGTTCCAGCTCAATCAACACCGTGGTGTGGTCATCACTTTCAGCGTCGATATCAATATCAGGATCTGCTAAGTCATAGGTGTCTCTATCCCAGCCACTGTCGATCAAGTACGCCGCAATTAATGCAAGCAGGTTGTATGGATTCATTTTGAGATGAGGAAAATTCTGTATATGGATAACCGCCGTGTGCTTCCATTTGCCGATACAGTAGCCTTCAAGCCCTAAATCTTGATTGCTGATCACAATGGTGCCGTGCTCCTGCCAAGCATCAATATTATTGGCTTGAACGTGTGGCTTTAGGCTGGCCAGTAAAAACTCAGTGATTAACTGCAGTTGTGTTTTGCGGCTCATAAGCTGTGTACTCCAGCGCGGCCACGACCAAGTAACAAGCGAACGCTACGGTTGCTTTGAGCTAAAATAGCTTCTTGCTGTTCGGGCTCACTGGCTTTATTGGCTCCCGACTCTTTCTGATCTACGGCAGAAAAATAGCCCAGCAGATCGGCATGGGAACGCGCATAAACGGCTCCTCGATAAATGCTTTTCTGCTTCTGCGTAAAGTCAGGGCTTGTGCTCTGACCTGAGGAAACATTCAGGGTAAAAGGAGCGTCTGCGCCCAGTTCATGACTGGAGACAATTGTGATTAGCACTTGCTGAATTTCGGCACTGCTGCGATTGAGTGAGTCGGCGATCACTGCTTCTTCGAAAAACTCAGGGATACGGCGATGCTGACGAAACTCGCCAGTCGACAGCTCTGGCCAACCACTATCGTTGTCGATAGCAATGCTTGCCTGTTCACCTGAATTAAAGCCAAATCCGCTCATATTACTCTCATTAACAGCAGTCCAATACTGTACTAAATTACTAAAAGGGTTCAGTGCGGTTAGCGTCGACGTGGTTATTAACAGTCACCTGTTAAACACTCGGCTAGCGCACTGGAGGGTTGGGAGTCGGTCCCTGTTTACGTTTTCTCTTGACCAGTCTCTTGTGAGCCATAAGCCTCAAGGGCACGTAAACGCATATCAATCTGGTTTCTAACGGTCTTTACTCCGACGTTCTTATGCAGCCTTGCTGCCTTTTCAAGAAAGCCGTCTGCCTGTTGCAGTAGCTCCACATCGCCGACAGTGCTGGGTTTAACATCACCTGTTGTGCTGCGCAGTAAGCTGAGCCCCTTGAACTTATAAAACTTAGCGGTAATGGGCTCCGCCAACTTCCAATGGTGTACAACCTGGTTAAACACTTGGGTAAAGTAAGGCTCAACACTGCGGCCATGCTCACCCTGAGTTTCGCTCCAATCGAATACCGTATCGGAGATAAAACTCGGCCATTCGCGGCGAATACCTGGCGCCATAGGTTGGCCCAGTTCAATGGCTTTGAACGCCCACTCAAGTGCTCGGCCAAGGTCATCAATGTCGAATAGCCAAATAATGCAGCGAGCAAATAAAGGGTTGTCATAAGGTTTACTTCCACTGCCTACCTGCGCTAAATATTCATCGACTATGGGTTGCCACTTAGGCAGTAACACGTCGCGCTTATGGATTATCTTGTCTTGTCGTCTGGCGAAGCTTTTGAGCTTTTTCAGATCGGCATCGAGTTCAATCAACTGCAAATGCAAACTGGGGGCGTATGTAGCACACCCGGTTTGCGCTACTTTTTCGAGCTTCCTTTTGGCGTCTTTCTTTTCTTTGAAGGCGAGGATTGATGCCCCGCCAACGGCTTTTTTAGTTCTGCCGTCGCTTGCTTAAGCTCAGCTGTTGCATCGGTAATATCATCAGCGTTAGAGGCTAGTTCACTCGACGCTGTTTCGACTGAATCAGCGGCTTGATTCACACTGCTAGCACTGTCTTCTAAGTCGGTTTTGATATCAGTAATGTTGCCGTTATCATCTTTGGTTACTTCTGCAATAACGGTCTTGTCATTGCCTGCAGCAGGATCAATGCGGATATCCATGTCAACAAATCGTGCCCTTCGCTCTACTAGCTCAGTCGCGTTGGCAATGGCGTCTTGTTCATCACACCCCAAAAGCGCAGCCAATAGTGCTAGTGCTTCATTGTCAGGTTTAGGGTTATCTTCCAGCTTCTGGCTTTCAGATTTTTTGGCCTTAACGGCATCACGACGCTTTTTAAAATTGGAGATTGCACTCATAGCGATATCCTTGGTTTACCTATTTTTATTCGGCAGTGGTTGAAGCAATAAGGCACTCAAGGAGTGCCTTATTTTTGCTTAGCTTGGTTCCATCGCAGGAGCTGCACCAATGTTCATATTGGCTTCATCGATAGATGCATAACCTTCAAACTCTTCGATGGCGTAGCCTTCTTGGCGCCAATACTTATCTTCATGTCGTTTACGATCTTCAACATTTTCAGACTTGCGGTGGCGAGTGCCTCTTTGGGTATAGATGTGCAGATTAGAAAGCAACGTCACCGTGATACGCTTACCAGGGAAAAAGGGCGGCGTGTAAGCCGGTAAACCACCGATGTTCTGATCCATCTTTTGCGCGGCAACTCTTTCAGTGGGTTTATCAGCAAGATTCATCATTTTGGTTTGAGCCGTTGCAGTGAGATCACTCCCAACTAACACAACCAAGCGAGGGTCATTGCGAAGGGATGTATGAATTAGCGAGTTTTTAAGCTCGGTAGCAATGGCATCGAGCGTCTTATATTCACCCTCCTTCAACTCGCCTTCGGCATCTGGATTGAAGTAAATCTCATCCGTTACAATTTGGTCAGGGGCTTTTTCCTTAACAATTTGATGCCAGCCCTTGTTAACATCCTCTCCCATAGGATTAGCAACAGGATCGGAATCAATCGCAATCGAAGTACCGTTGAAGCCAATACGTAATAAGTCGAGTGCAAAACGCACGGTGGCGTTATTGCTCATCAGCTGCATAAACTGATTCGCGGTACCAGAGTTTGCCCACACCGCTAAAGTTGCCCAGGTCACCACGGCACATGAGTCTGTTTCAACTAACTCATAGCTATGACCGTCAACGCCTTGGCCACTGAAGAAACGACCATCTTTCTTACGACCGGTAGCAATGCCGTAGTTACCGACCTTCACGACCTCCCCTTTTATCTGGTCCACATCCATCGTGGTGATTAAAGCCAAAAATTTTACTGACTCTAACAGGGCTGCTTTTAACTGACGTTCCATCGGTTCAGTTACACTAAACTGCTGGCTTACATCGTCAACGCCGTAACTCTTGGCCATGTTGGCGCAATACGCGATTAACTGTGTCTTGGCTAATGGGGTTAAATTCATGGTGCTCTCTCTTTGTTAGAATGACGACAAGGCTCAATGCAGCGCTTAGACCACGATGAAACTTTCACCTTGGCCCGCAGGATCTGGCTCTTGCTCAGGTGTTTCTTGTTTCAACGCGGCAAAGTCGTTAGTTAACTTGTCTGTCTTGTCTGCAATGCCTGATACTTTTTCCAGTAGTGTTGCGAACTGCTCACCCGTGATACCTGTTGCTTCCTGTTCTAGCTCGAGCTTATCTTCTGGTTTTACTTCGGCAGGCTTTGCGCTAAATGTCTCCACCTTGCCTTCGAGGTCGGTAACCTTATTCCCTAGGCCATCAAGCTTGTCTGAAATTTGCTTAAACTGTTCTGCGTTCATTGGGTCTTCCTCTAAGGGGGCGGATGCCAGTTCTGGCGAGTTAGATTTAAAAAAGTTCTTCAAAATACGGTAGAGGTGCTTTTCTTGTTTGGGCTCCTCATCACTTTCAATAGTGGGGTAACTGATGACCAGCTGTTCAGGCGCACCATATTGATGAGTATCAAAGCGTTCTTTGGTTGAGAACTTAAGGCGATCGGTACCTAAACTGGCTGGTTCATCAGTGACGCCCAAACCGGTGAGGTAAGCTTTACCCGATTGGGCAAAATTGGGGTCGACTTCGATAGAGGTAAATACTTTTTGGTCTTGCTCGTTAGCAAAGATAAGTTGGGTATTGGGTTTCAATTTGGCAAATAGACGCAGCTTACCGTCTTGCTCTTCGGTTTTAACGCCAAGCACATCACCCCACGCACCATACCAACGACGATGATCCGGCCAGATACGCGCACCGTATGTTTCGACTTCATAAGTTTCAGCAATGTCGACTAACCATTGACGCTCAATAGGGACATTTCTAAATGTCTGCCCTTCGGTGGCGATACGCACCCAATCTGTTGTCAATTGATTCATATTTGGCTCAACTACACTGGTTAATCGATGGTTTAATCTGATTTAGATGGCCAGCATAGCCAGATGAAATGCCCTTGGCACTGGGTTTAGTTCGGCTCAATTCGGATAAAGGCCATAATCCGAATTGACCCGAAAATTAGTCCGTTATAGTCAGTATGTAAGTGAATACACTGAGGCCAGTTTTCATTTATATGGGCACACACCCCTGCAATATGGCCTACTCTCCCGAAATTCGTGAAGCCGCAAAAAGGTTATATCTACGTCGCTGGACGCCCGATGAGATCCGCGACGAACTCGGCTTGCCCAATAACCGCATCATCTATTACTGGGCTGATAAAGGTGGCTGGCGAGATATGTTGCGGGAGGAGGAAGTCGACGAGGCGATAGCTCGCCGTATTGTGTTGCTCACTGACATTGCCGACAAAACTGGCATGCAGATAAAAGAACTGGATATGCTGATTAATCAGCATGTGAAGTTGAAGAAGCAACGGGCAACACTCGAACGCGCCGCAGCTGGTGAACAAGATAGCCAACACAGCACAGATAAAGGCTCAAGTGGGAAAGCGCAGTCAAAAGGCCTGCGCAAAGGTCGCAAACGTAAGAATGATGTAAGTCATCTCAACGCCGATGATTTTGCCCCATGGTTCGCCACCCTATTCGAATACCAAAAAACCATGCATGAGAATTTGCATCAGCGGATTCGTAACATTCTTAAATCGCGGCAAATCGGCGCGACCTATTACTTTGCAGGTGAAGCCTTCGAGCAGGCAGTATTAACCGGCGACCCACAAATATTCCTGTCGGCGTCCCGTGCTCAGGCTGAAGTATTCCGCACCTATATTGTCGCCATCGCACATGAATTCTTTGAGATTGAGTTAACCGGTAACCCGATTGTATTGCATACCGCCTTTGGTGATGCAGAGCTGCGCTTCTTAAGTACCAACAGCAAAACGGCGCAGAGTTACCACGGCCATGTGTATGTCGACGAATACTTTTGGATCGGCAGGTTTGACGAACTCAATAAACTGGCCTCGGCCATGGCCACACACAAGAACTGGCGTAAAACCTACTTTTCCACCCCATCGACCAAGGCACACCCCGCTTACACTTTTTGGACGGGGGATCACTGGCGCAGAGGTAAGGCCGATCGTGAGTATGTGGAGTTCCCGACCTTCGATGAATTTCGCGACAATGGCCGCTTGTGCCCAGATAAGCAGTGGCGCTATGTGGTCACCATCGAAGATGCGCTGCGCGGTGGTTGTCAGCTATTTGATATCGAGGAACTGCGCGACGAATACAACGACGATGATTTTAGCAATCTGTTCATGTGTATCTTTGTTGATGATGCCGATTCGGTATTTAAGTTTAGCGACTTAGATAAATGCACCACCGATGCCGATCACTGGAGCGACTTCAAGCCAAAGAACCCAAGGCCATTTGCTAGCCGAGAGGTGTGGCTTGGCTATGATCCGTCACGAACCCGCGACAATGCCACCCTCGTGGTGATAGCGCCGCCCATTAAAGAGGGTGAAAAGTTTCGGGTGCTTGAAAAACATGCCTGGCGCGGGCTTAACTTTCAGTATCACGTGACCGAGATACAAAAGATTTATGCTAGGTACCACGTAACCTATATCGGAGTCGATACCACCGGCATTGGCGCGGGTGTATTCGACCTAATACAAACTCTATACCCACGTGAGGCCATGGCGATTCATTACAGCGTCAGCAGTAAAACCCGCTTGGTACTCAAGATGATTGATGTGGTACAGGCTCGGCGGATCAGCTGGGATGCCGAACACAAAGACATAGCCATGTCTTTTTTAGCCATACGTAAAACCAACACCGCCAGCGGTGACAACATGACATTTAAAGCAGGCCGAGATCAAACTACTGGTCACGCTGATGTATTTTTTGCGATTGCCCACGCGGTAATTAACGAACCCCTTAACCACGCACAAAAAGGTAAATCCACATGGTCCCTGTCGAGATAACTGCCAATGATGCAGAAAGTAATGAGCCTACTGAGCAGACAAATGCCCCTGTGGTTTTCAGCTTGCCCGAAACCGTCATGCCTAACATGTGGCTCACGGATTATGATTCACTGTATTACAACCAAATGGATGATTATTGGGAGCCACCAGTTGATCGGCATCTGCTGGCCAATCTTACCCGCCGCAATGCCCAGCATGGTGGCATAGTGCAGAGCCGCGCCAATATGGCCGCAAGCCGTTTTTCCTCTGGGGGTATGTCAGCACAAGAAGTTGAGGCGACCTTTTTAAACCTAGTGCAATTTGGTGATGTGGCCTTACTTAAGATCCGCAACGGCTTTCGCCAAGTGCTGCGTTTATTCCCTCTTCCCAGCTATCGCACCCGCGTAGGCAAAGACGGTGGTGCTGTCGTGCTCGAGCGCAATCAACAGGTCAAACGCTATAAAGCCAAAGATGTCATTTGGGTACGCCAGTATGACCCCGTGCAGCAAATTTATGGTTGCCCCGATTACCTTGGCGGACTGCAAGCGGCACTACTCAACGAAGACGCCACCCTGTTCAGGCGTAAATACTACATCAATGGCGCCCACATGGGTTTCATCATGTATGCAACCGATCCGAATCTGGACCCCGAAGTTGAAGAGGACATCAAAACCAAAATTCAAGACAGCAAAGGCGTGGGTAATTTTAAGAGCCTGTTTGTCAATATTCCCAACGGTAAAGAGAAAGGACTGCAGATAATCCCAGTGGGCAATTTTGAAAGCAAAGATGAGTTTATGAACGTGAAGAACGTCAGCGCCCAAGACGTACTTAACGCCCATCGATTCCCACCTGGCTTAGCTGGTATCATTCCAGCCAACACCGCAGGTCTTGGCGACCCAGCTAAATATGATGAGGTGTACTTTAAAAACGAGACAAAGCCACTTATTCGAAAGATGGTCAATGCAGTGGAGCAAGATCTAGAAGTCGGGGGCAAATTGAAATTAGTGTTTGATTTGGGCTAATTTTTACAGGATTCTTAATTAATAAAAGAAGCAGTGTAGTCATTCCGTCACTGCTTTTAAAGAAGCAAATAAACCGATAAAAATATAGAAGTTAACTTTATCCCGTTATTACAGTAGTTCTAGTTGCCAAAACCTCATCTTCAAACACTTGATTTTTAATGTTTTCCAACCCTCTGTTAACCCATTCCGCTGTAATAATTCTCTGTCTGTCGCCATTCACTTTCCCTCTTATATTCTGATTATTTTGTTCATTCAATGAGTTTAGAATTTTAGTTTGCATAGTTTGCATGCTATGTATACTTGCGGTCAGTTCAGACATTTGGATTGCTGTTCTATCTTCTGCTGAAATATCGACTTGATTAAGTTGAGCAGGGGCTGTCAATTCCATAAGCCGAATAAGAGAGTTTATCTCAGCTTTATCGTCTTTTTTATTGTATGTTTCAAGTAATGTCTGTGCCAAATTCTTTATTGCGTTCTTAACATCTCGATACCCCATACTTTTCTTATAATCGACATATCTTAAGCTAGAAACATCAAAAGGGGCGGTAGTATCATCATCAATCATTAGAACCGTCGGCTTATCAAAAGCTTGCCTAACACCTAGTTCATAGAACACATTTGGGTTTTTTGCACTCATATCACAAATAGCAATATCTGACTCAATCACCTTCCTGAGTATATCTAGCTGAATAAGGTTCGTATTTTTAGTCTCATCAGCCCTAATAGGATCCATTCCAGCTGCGTAAATTGCTGGCTTAATAATATCTTCGTACACCAAACTAAAATGACCTGATTCATATCCAGGTTGATTTGAGATCGGCATGATGACAAAGCAACTTGGTTTTTTTTCAGCAGGTGCCAACACTTTCTCTTCTTTATTTTTTGTCATTAATGAATACAAGCCTTAAATGATTTAAGAGCGACTTTACTCATAAGACACAGAGTAAAAACCCAGACTTTAATAATATCATAAACTTATAAAAACAGGAAAAAAGATAACAAAATCAAACCTTAGAATAATAAATATACAAACCACTTTAAATAGAAAGACAAAATAATGGGAGTTAAGAACGTCAGCACCCATCGATTCCAGCTCGGATTAACCGGTATCATTCCAGCCAAATATGATGAGGTTTACTTTAAGAATGAGACTAAACCGCTTATTCGGAAGATGGTCAATGCAGTAGAGCAAGATCTAGAAGTCGGGGGGCAAGTAGAGGCTAGTATTTAATTTGAGTTTAACACAGAATAAAGCTATGAATGTCATAGCTTTGGTATCCTTCAACGACCTTTTGAGTGACTGAAATAGTTAGTTAGGCTTCCTACCCGTGAAGTATTTATTTGTACTTTTCAACAACTAAAGTTGCAATGTTTCCATTCTTCAATTCAAGAGTTTTTGACACACTATCAGCCGTTTCAAAACTGAAAATCGACTCAGTTTCTAGTTGAATCGGTCCTGTAGTATTTTGGCATACTTCGCCATCAATAAAATCATACTCACGATCATCAATATCAAATTGAGTAATTTTTACGCTAGATACCTCATGATCAAATAGATAATCAACCCTGTGGCCAGAAATAAATTTTTTCGCCTTGAGCGAACTTCCGCTTTCATTGCATGTTGCAACGGCGTAACTAATGCTATCTAGGTTTCCTACACGTCCATCTCCAATCATCTGTGTCCTATATTCAGATATTAACTCTTTCTTATTTTGATCATGAACCTTCAAACTAACGTGATACTGATCGTACTGACTAGCATTCGCTAACGGCATAAATAAAAAAGCTAATAAACAAATTTTCTTCATAATAATTCCATTTAGTTTTAGAGATAAAATGAACAATTACTGTTCATAAATACAGTGATATCATATAAACTAAGCCCAATCAAACAATTGGGAGATTGTGATGCGAATTCATTGTACTGCTTGTGGTAAAAAGGCGATTATCGGTAAGACTAATCGCTTAAGTTTGGCTTACGCCGATCTGTATTGCTCATGCACTGATCCTAAATGCGGTCATACGTTCGTAGCGAACTTAAGTTTTAGCCACACCTTAAGCCCCAGTGCTAAATCAACAACAGCTATTGTCTCTGAACTGTTTCGTGCCCTATCCCCTGTTCAGCGTCTGCAGATTCAGCAAGAGCTGAACCTTCTTTAACATTATGAAAGTCCGACTCCCTATGCATTGCTAGTACATCGGCCAGAATAGCATTGCATACATCCTTTTTTGCTTCAGTATCTAGCTCTATAAACAGTCCATTCAGCAAGTCTACTTTAAGAAACAGCATTGATTTTTCTCTCATAGCTCAATTTTCCATAATTGACACACCAACAGCAGTGCCTAACCAATTACTCATACATTTCAAAACGCACAAAACTTAAGGCTAACCAGACAGATGTAAATGATATATCCACACAACTTGAAAAAATGGCGTAAAGAGCTACTTCACCACCAATCCACAGAGTAAAAACCTAGCTACTAGAAATAATCAAACTCACTCACCTCTTCATCAAACAGCCGCTCGAACTGTAATTGGCCATCACTTACCCACCAAATTCGGCCTGCATCGGTGAAGATCCTCAAGCCACTGCGGAGCTGATCAAGCGTATATTTATCGACAACACCGTGAGAGGCGAGATATCGCAATACCTCTTCAGAGAATTCAGCTTTATTGCATCCGAAATGGCCTCCCCAAACGGCATCTGTACAGTTATTCCCACAAGTCCGAGTATCGCCGCTGTCGCGACTCTTCAATCCAGAACCAAGCGGTTGCTTCCACTTGGGTATGGGTTTCTTATCCTCTTTGTTCTCAATAGCATCATTTTCACTAAAGATAAGCGCACGATCGGCTTTGAGCTTTTTATAGTTCACCTTCTCATCGTCATTCATGGCTCTAATGGTCCACTTCTCACCACGAGTGATTAACGATCTGACCTTGCTTTCACCATCGGCTTTCGTGGCCATGGCACACAACCCAAGTACTCGCTTGGTCATTTCACCAAACTCATTGCCGCATTCAGTCTCTTCATATTCCAGCTTGATTGGATTAACGGCCAAGGCCTGTTCAAAGACTTTCCAGTTTGATGAATCTGCCGCCGCTCTGGCGGGCTCTATCTCAGGGGGCTGCGGGCACTCTTTCAGCCTTCTGAGTTCGCGCCATACCTGCACAGAAGAAGACCCAAAGAATTGAAACTGACGCAGGCGGTGACGGCTGGCCCAGGCTGCGGCATTATCTGCAGCATCGTTAGCAGCTAAGCCAGATTCAAAATCTAACTCACCTTGCATGTGTTCACCTTTAATGTTTTTCGACAGGTACTTGATGATGTACCCCACAGCTGAGCCCTTGGTTTTATCAGCATCTTTAATATCGAGTCGGTGTTCCTCAGCCCCCTCTTCGTCGCCGTCGATCTCGAATGCGTACTTTTCCAATAAGGCTTTCAGCACATCTACTTTATCTGGGTGAACGAAGATCAGCATATGCCAATGGGGCGTCCCGTCTTTGTGAGGCTCACTAACTCTCAGCCCCTGAATTTTGATTTTGCGATATGACAATGCAGAGCGGATTTTTCGCCATTGACCAGACAGATAGGCCTGAGTAAAACGAGGGCTTTCACAGTTCCATTTATTTGAGTTGAAGTGGTATTTACTTGGAGCGGTAAGAGTAACCATCAACCCAATCTGACCTTGCTCCTCGGCAACTTCTTCAAGGCCGCGAGCTCTGACGATCAGTTCAACAAAACGATTTGATGGGTTGGCGTTGCCAGCCATAGCCGCATCAATCAGCGGTATGATCACCCCCGCTTCTGATTCAATCATCGTGTTCTCTAACCACTCACGACCAGTCTTTTGCTGTTCACACCACTCGTTGAAACTGTCTCGGCTCAGAAAGGGGCTGTTTTCACCCACCAAACCTGCAGCAATATTAAGATGCTCACAGCACTGGTCTCGCAATGTACGCAATTGGTTGAGCCACCACTTAGGGCTTGTCATGCGCAAAATAGCGCACTCTGCCGCTTCGATAAGATAATCTCTTTTAACCGCTGAATAGTAAGGTGGATTAATTTGCCACTGCCGACACACTGCAGCTGCGGCGTCATAGGCTTTAAAAAAAGCGATATCACCATGGTTCAGGCTAGCCGCGTCTTTCACTTCATCGAGAACGGTTAAGGCCAAACGGTTCGCCACATCTTTGAGCCGTTTACTTTTACGATATTTGATTAACTCGAACCCACCATAGTGAGTGGTTCGCTTGTCGTTACTTTCGTTAATATGTTTTGAGGTGAATTTATCGAAACTGCCAATATTGTGAAACGGGTACTTGAGCCAAACTTTGTTGATAAAATCAGTGGTCTTTCTCAAATAAATATTGGCACTACGAAAGTTAGCAGTACCATCTTTTTTGGTGAGTCGGCGTTGATACTCTTCGCTAATCTTGATACTGATTTTATTAGGCAGATGACTCAGACGGGCATTGGCAAAACTGCGGTTGCTGTTAAGTACCGCGTGGTTGGGTGAAACGTCATCGAGTAATTCATTAACTTCTTTGAGTGCCTGGCGCGCATTCGCTCCCTTTGGCAGTTCAGTCGATTTATAACCATCAAGAAAGTGTCGCTCTTGGTACTGCTCCGCTGATAACAACTGTATTTTTTGAGTATGCTGATAGTCAGAAACAAACACGCACTTGCGCCCTTTAGGCGGGATTTTTACAAATCCAGAAAAAAGAGCCGAGGGCAAAGCCTCGGACTGAATTGATAATGTAGGGGAAGGCATTACACCCCCTCAAAGCCGTGATGAGTTTTGGCTTTCTCTAAAGTGCGACGGATCCCTTTGGCAAAGTTGGTCAGATCATTGCCCAAAGCTTGCCAATACAAACAATCAAGCGCACCGGAGTACTTGGCAATCTTCATCATATTGGTACTATCTCTCAGGCTCCCGTTATCAATAAAGACTTGTATCTCTGCGGCAAGAGATTGCTTGTTGGTACGAAAATGCCTAAGTAAATGTTCGAAAGCAGCTGATTTCATTTATTCTGCTCCGCTTCGTTTTCCTGCACCTCTTTAATACATTTAGGGCAAGCAGTAGAACAAACCTCCCCCTCAGTTTCGTAGCCATACCAACCCGCTTTAGCGGCTTCATCAACGGCATCCCCAACAGTGCCGACTCTCGAAACATAATGCGTATCGGCACACATAAAACAGTTGATAGCAAAAACGGTCAGAGCTTCAACTTCAGTGGGCTCAACATTGAGTAACTTCATCTAAATCACCACTTGGTTAACGTGTATGTTGTTGCGGATAGCAATCAATCGAACGTGAAGCGTTTTTGCTATTGATAGTTCAAGTGCTTCGGCAACAGTCTGCAATGACTCGATCACCGATTCGGCAACGATGGGTTCTATCGGGTAGGAAGAATGATTTAAAGCGTTAATAACCCTGTTGGCTTCATTGCGAATGGCAATATCAGTTGTTAAACTCAGTGTTGTCGTTTTCATAATGTATATCCTTGAAGATCTATTGATTGAGTCGACACGGCCACATCCGCTGTAACGGAAGTGGCTTTTTTATGCATGGGATTTACGAGTGGGTTTTACATTAAATTCATCGCGACTTAGTAAGCTCTCACCAAACGACTTACCTAGATTTCTTAGGGCAATAATGGATAAACGGATCTGATTGCGTTCTTCGAAATTCATCGCTTCTAGAGGGATATTTATGTGGGTACTCGGCCTGAGTCGGGCACCAAATAACACTATCGCTTTTTGCTGTTCAGTGAGTTTGCTGTATTGACTCGCCGCAGCACTTCTACCGATCATGGTTCTAATATTGCTGAATCTATCTTTCGTGGTCAGTGTGTAGAGATCGTTCGCGGCATCGGCTGTTGCCGTTTTCGGTGTTGTTAGCGCTTGTGCTGTTTCACTCTCTATTTTTAAAGTATTCATATTGATCCTTTTAAAATTGATTGTTCTACATTAAACCCGGCATAGGCATAGCTTGCAGTGCATCGCTCGCGACGGTTAATACCGGAATAGCTTGAAACTTTTGCTCAACGTCATGAACAAAAATGGCCAGTTCAGCCATCACATATGTGGCGCGCCTTACCGTTTCGTGACGCATCCGTTCTGTAACTCGCTTTGTTGCTTTTACATCAAGTGCAAGTGCACCCAATTGCGCAGCATTGGCGGTAATATCTAACGCTCTGTCTGTCAGTGCTACTCGGTCTGCATGGTCTAAATCTTCTAGGCAAACAGAAGCAGCACAATTAAGGTCCATCAACACCCCATCGACAATGCAACGATTGCCACTTACTTTGGTGATCTTGATTAACTCGTGCACCGTGAGCTGATGTGGCTGATCAAGTAACAGCTTATTGCGCAGCATCTGGCTGCGAATTTTTGCCGACTCGGCAACCTCTTTTAATACTTCCATTTCGGCAAACTGACGTAACGCCCCCGCAATATGCGGTTGGTCGCTTGCTTTGTGTATACGGTCAGATTGGCTATACATAGACGCAAAACTCCTTTTTGCTAATATTCAATTGAAAATAAAAACGTTCAAATGACGATTTTACGAATTTAAGGCTTTAACTGACTAAGCACAGTTCTGAGGCTTCTTTCATCAGAGCCAACATGTTGATATACGGGCGCTCTTGTGGCTTAAACTTAGGGCGAATAGGTAGGCGTCCTTCACGGACTAGGTATCGAACATTGTCAACGGTAGTGCCTGTTCGGCGGGCATACTCTTCAAATGACAAGAATGGTGCGTCAATGTGTAGTGATAGATTATTCATTTGATGCTATCCTCGATTTATGTGTGTTTCTGTAATGTGGCGTTACAGAACGTTAAATTTCATTTCGAGTGGATTATTGATCATAATGACTGGATATAGCAAGATAAAAAACACTAAGTTTGTCAATCCGATTGACTCAGCCTTGCAAATCGAAGGTGGACGAAGGTTAATTGAAAGACTAATTCATCTTTTAAATTTACGTAACCGTATTGAATTAGCAGATTTAATTGGTGTTACAGCTGGTACCCTTTCAACTTGGACCACAAGAAAAACCGTTCCGTATGAATTATTGGTCAGATTGCACTTGGCCACAGGTGTTTCTATGGAGTATTTATGTTTTGGTGAGGGGGAACAGAACCAAGATATATTTGCTAAAAGCTATGGAAGCACCGTACCTGTTTATAAAGACGGTGAAACATATATACCTGCAGAAGTAGCTGAGAAAGAAGCATGTTTAAAATTACCAGAGCTCGAAGCATATTCAATAGAGAATGGCCGATTGGTGGCAGAAGCAGAGTATGTAATTAGTGATAACTTAGCCGCTGTAATTGGTATTGATGTTATTGCGGCTGATAAAGCTATTCATGAAGATAGCAACATCGTTTTTATCAATTCGAAAGAAACTACGCCAACATATGGACGATACCTTTTCAGCATTGCCGATATCTTCCAACTCGGCGAACTCCGCATGCTACCCGATGGACTCGTTTACTTATTTCATGGTGGAGACAAGTACCCTATTGACCCAAACACTACGATAATTCACGGCAAGGTTGTTTCAGTACTAAAAAAGTCTAAGTAGAGCCGAACTGAGTTTGATTGCTATATAAAAAACACTAGTTACAAGGATGTAAGAATGCTTAACGATAAATCAAAAGAAACACAACCAACAGCTAGCTCATTACAAGAAATTATCGCGATTACTGAAGAGATAACATTTAATACACAAGGTAGTTGGTTCAGAGGACATAGTGATTGCACTTATGAACTTATACCGACCGTATTTAGAAAGTCTAGTAAACAAACCGATGCGCCATATTACGACGAATCGCAACTACTTGAAGAGTTCGTTAGACGTCATCCAAAAGCAAAACAAGAGCACACTAACACTCTAGAGCTACTAGCTTACGCCCAACATTACGGTTTACCAACTCGGTTATTAGATTGGACTGAAAATCTACTTGTCGCCACCTATTTTGCCTGTTGTGATTACAATACTAAAGATGTTAAAGATGGCGAGATATTCATTCTAAAAAAACCAAAAGCCCCCAGCAGCTTCTTAGATTTGATATGTGGAGGCTTTGCTAAAAACATAATAAAGGCAAGTATTGAGGGAAATAACATAACAAATTTAGTCGATATCGTAGTCAACCTAACAAACGAATCGACCTCCTTATCTGATTTCATACACATCAATGACACTTGTATTAAGAACATAAGCAAGGAAAATTCATGGGAATTTGTTAAGCAACAACAAGAACTAGATATCTCGTTTAAAACCAAAGGGATTGATGCCAAACTTAGCAGCTCTTTTTTTACTTATTATCCCCCTCAAATAAATAAAAGACTCATATCTCAAAGCGGGTGCTTTACCGTACACTCAGGAAAAGTTTTAAATAACAAAGTTGTTTTTCCATTTAAGCCAGCAAAATCGAGTAATGGCAAAAAGATAAAATCTATAATTATCCCTAGCTGCTCAAAAGAAAAAATAATAAAAACACTGAATACTTGCGGAATAAATAAAGCTAAATTATTCCCTGAGCTTGAACATCAAACTCAAGACATAAAAAATAACTGCATGTATAAAAATTAGACTACATCAAGGACGATACATATGGACAACATCATAGAAAAAATCTACGACCCCATATTTTGGTTTCAGGGATTATTCTTCCCTGTTGTAGTTTACATAATAGCTAAACTCTTTAAGCTACTCCCCATGTTTTTAAAGGGAATAAGCAGGAAGTTTAAAAAAAATGAATTGAAGAAAGTCAAAGCATCACGCCGTAATCCATATTTGATTCAATTTCATATAGCAAAAGAGCGTAGCTATTTTCTGATTTTTATCATGACAGGATTTTTTTATTTAGTGTTAACCATGACTACAGGTATACCGACACTCCTAACTACAAATACTCTAGCTTTTCTTGTTGTCACAAGCCCCTTGTACTGTATTGAATTTGTATGGTTAATTCAAAGCTCACTTGTCAAAACGTTAATTATCTCTGCTAATAAAATACGGCCAAACTATGTCAATTCGTAATCTAAAAGACGGCAGCGACAAGCCTTGGATTTGTGAGTGTTACCCGAAAGGTCGCGAGGGTAAGCGCATACGTAAAAAGTTTGCCACTCGCGGTGAAGCGGCTTCGTTTGAATTGTTCACCATGAAAAAGGCGGATGATAAGCCTTGGCTGGGTGAAAAGGTTGATAACCGTCGCTTATCAGAATTAATCAAACGCTGGCATGATCTCCACGGCCAACAGTTGACTAAGCCAGAGTTACGCTTACGAAAGCTCGACTTGATATGCAGTGGTATGGGAGATCCTATTGCCAGCAAGATCACAGTTAATGACTTTGCCAACTATCGTCAGATGCGCCTCGATGGTGAGATTGAAGATGCGCAAGGTAAGATGAACAAGGTTAAGCCCAACACCATTAACCATGAGCATGCCTATCTCAATGCGGTGTTTTCTGAATTAAAAAAGCTAGGTGAATGGACCTTACCAAACCCACTCGATGGTATATCTCAATTTAAAATTGAAGACACTGAACTGGCGTTCCTCTATCCAGAAGAGATCCCCATTGTTCTAACCGAGTGTGACAACGCAGAATATGAACACCTCACCACTATCGTGCTCATCTGTTTGGCCACCGGTTGCCGCTGGTCAGAGGCCGAGGGTTTGCGCGGCAGTCAAATAGCCCACAACCGTATCACCTTTGTTAAAACCAAGGGTAAGAAGAACCGAACCGTTCCGATAGCTCCAGAATTAGCAGATAAAATACCACGTGCTAGAGGCCAACTATTCAGGCCATGCCGCAGGTCATTTGAACGTGCCATCAAGCGCACCAAGCTGAGTTTCCCAGACAGACAGATGACCCACATTCTCCGTCACACTTTTGCCAGTCATTTTATGATGAACGGCGGAAATATATTAGTATTAAAACAAATACTCGGCCATTCCGATATCAAAGACACCATGCGTTACGCCCACTTCGCCCCCGATCACCTGGACGACGCCATCACCAAAAACCCAATAGCTGCCCTATTGGGTAAAAGTGAGATTACAAATTAGGCTAGTAACTCCCGCATAAACTGCGGAACATTTTGGACGCTTTTTTGCGCTTTATTTTTTACGCAAAAAATCGGACAATTTGAGAAATCAGATTTGATGCGTTTGTTCTATCTCTATACTCGATACAGTTATTTTTTTTGTTTTAATAAATGACAACTCACTTAACGATTTTTCTATTTTTTCTATTTCGGATATTTGAATATCTGATTTATTACTAAAAATTGTCAGAAAAATTTTTGACACAAGAAGAGTACTAAAAACAGAGATTAAATAAGAGTTAGTTAGGTCAACAATATTCTTTATCTGACTTCCTCTCTCATTAGCATTTACATGGGAATATTGAAGAATTGATAGAGCTGACCAGTGATGATATTCTGCCATAGGTTTGTAATAATTTACGTACATTGATTTACATACAACATCTAAACTAAGAGCAATATCATGAATGTTTTCAGTTTGCCATTTATTAGAATATCGGCCTTTACTATTTTTAAAAAAGCGGTCAATATCAGTTATATTTTCTTCAATTTGTTTCTTCAGATCTGCAGGGAAACCTTTCTCGTTAGAATGCTCAACATACTCTACAAAAAAGTGAAGCTTCCACCTTTTTGCAAGTTCCTTAGTGTTTTTCGTTTTAATTGCGTACGCTAAAAACAAAGCACCTTCAAACATTGTCCTAGATATTAAAATCTTATCCGATGTCGTTATTAAAAGAGAAAAGCTTTCTGTATGACGAATTTGACGTTCAGTGAATAAGTACCCCATAAACATCTCCGGAGTCAATTGACCTAGTTCGTCTTTCTCCATTCTTTTTCCATTGAAAACGAGTTTCATCACTCGACTTGCCCTAGCTTCGATGTCGACTAGTTTTTTAAAGTCATTCTCATCAGGTAAATTACTTAAATCCAATTCCATTATAAAAATTCCTTCTCTGCTATATATAGATATAACGTCTTAGTATTTATGCATCGCGCTGTCTGCAAGGCATAAATCGCTTGTTGGACCTAGCCGCTGCCTCAATCCAGATTAATTGGTATGCCTTATGCTATAGGAGTTTGCTTTTTTGATGCTGGTCCTGGGCTGTAGAGCAGGATTTAGCAAAAAAAGATAGAATGTTCTCTAAGTTTTTTATTAAAATATCTTGTCATCTCTGCGTTCCTTCACTTCTTTTTAAGTTTAGCCGAACCAATGTTTGTTATACGTTCAGTTGAAGCTTATTTTGGCTCCGCGCAGCGGCTTAGTTCAACGCCGCATTAAGCGGACAAAAATAGTGGGTTAAAATGTGTAGCGAAGCGAAATGTAACCCACTGTTTTTTTTGTTCAGCTTAAATGATTCGTTATATTTTATTTTTCACTAAACGTGAATGGTACGCATCTAATTCTTTACAAACTTCACGGTGTTTAATATCGACTTCAGCAAATTTATTTCGGCAAGCTTGAGTAAAGCTATCATCTTTACCCCAGTCTTTTGCTGCTTTCATTTGATTACTCATTTCATTTAAGTAACCAGCTTTTAAATCTAGTAGAGCTTTAAAGCGATTTAGTTCATTCGCTTTTCTAGACTCTTTGATAGCCCAACGTGCATATAAAGCAGACAATCCAGAAATAAGCACTGCAATTACAGAAATCGTTTCAGATGAAATTTCGATGGTGCCTCCTAAAATATAAAGCTTTGCTAAGCGGCAATAAAATAGTTGGCTAAAATTCGCGAGGAACGAGCAAAAACCAACTGTTTTTTTGTCTGTTTAAGCAACTTGTTATATGCCTATACTCAGGAGTTACTTTGCTGAATTAATCCAGTCAACAAGATTTTCCACCCGTATCTCTCTACTCTTTTTACTGCGAGTAGCATCTTGTGAAGCTACTCTATACTGTGAGATTAAAGCAGATATATTTTTATCCTGTCTCTTATACACATCTCCGAGCCCACGAGACCGAGGCTGATCTCGTAT
>OJDH01000241.1_pt1 | contig 35315 bp, 39 predicted proteins | sample 1592761 | NCBI WGS metagenome assembly OJDH01 (sample SAMN05416855, study PRJEB24817) | seawater metagenome | isolation source: Sea water | place: Canada:Atlantic | collected 2013-11
AGTTTGCCAAAAAACACTCTGAGTAGATCAACTTCTTATACTGATTGGTATTAGGCCTTAAGCGTTCATACGCCTTAAAGACATTTCGCATCTGCCTATGCTCGATGTGTCGGTGAAGGCAATAGTCATACAGTTTATGGGTATTTCAAATACAAAAAAGGAGCCATAGGCTCCTTTTATCGACTTACACACTCTTTACAATTTGCATTGGCAAATTAACGAGTACGTGGGCAAAGCTCTTCAGTGCTGAAGAAGTAAGCAACTTCACGCTGGGCAGATTCTACAGAATCTGAACCGTGTGCAGCATTTTCATCGATGCTTTCAGCGAAATCAGCACGGATAGTACCTGGAGCCGCATCAGCTGGATTTGTAGCACCTAAGATTTCACGGTGAGCTAATACAGCGTTTTCGCCTTCAAGCGTCTGAACCATGATAGGACCAGATGTCATAAATGCAACAAGTGCACCGAAGAAAGGACGTTCACTGTGCTCAGCGTAGAAGCCTTCAGCTTGCTCTTTGCTTAGGTGAACCATTTTAGATGCGATGATTTTCAGGCCAGCAGTTTCAAAACGGTTATAGATAGCGCCGATGTTATTTTTTGCAACAGCATCAGGCTTAATGATAGAAAAAGTACGTTCGATAGCCATGAAAAGCTTCCTTTTTAATAAACAGGTTTTTGAATTCGCGCGGATTATACGAGATTTCTGACCAGAATCCTATCTTTAAAGACTATATAATGGGACAAAGATCTAATAACAGGGAATTTAATCGTGACGAGCGTCACATACGCAAGAGTAGGTGTAAACTTTAATCATTAACGACTAACGTTTAATATCAATATAAAGTAAGAGTATTAAACTATAATTCACTAATCCAACATGCCTGTATCGCCTCTAACACTCTCTCATTACAACGATTTGGATCATCATCAAAGGCATCCAAAGCCAGCACCCACTCATGCAGATCAGTAAAACGGATAGTTTCAGGATCTTTCTCTGGGTACTGTTCTAGCAGTTCTATGGCTATATCTAGCGAATCTGTCCATTTAAGAGACATAATGCCCCCCCCCCTTTTTTAGTGACTGACATTTGTAGACAAATTATAGGACTATAATAAAAAAGACCAGCCATTTAAGACTGATCTTTTATAGATAATTTGAAAAACTTAACTTAGTGGCTTTCACTCACCATGTTGATGGTGTATTTAGGAATGTCGACCACAAGGTCTGCCCCTGTTACTCTTGACTGACAAGATAAGCGACTTTCAGGCTCCAAACCCCATGCCTTGTCTAGCATGTCATCTTCTAACTCGTCGCTCTGTTCAAGCTCATCAAAGCCTTCTCTTATGATCACGTGGCATGTTGTACATGCACAAGACTTCTCACAGGCATGTTCGATGTGAATTCCGCTACGTAACGCAACATCCAATACCGTCTCACCTTCAACGGCTTCAACCACTGCACCGTCTGGGCATAACTCTTCATGGGGTAAAAATACTATTTGTGGCATCTTATTTACCTATTGATTACCAATTAAATACTGTCAACTGATTGGCCTTTAAGTGCCAATTTGATTGAATTATCCATACGCTTAGCAGCAAAATCTTGCGTACTAGCATCTACAGCCTCAATGGCTTTTTCTATTGCATCTGCGTCATCTTGACTACTGATCTGCGCTAAAGCTGCCATGCTTTGCTCAATCAAGCTCTGCTCATCTTTAGTCAACAGGTTTGCATCTTTTTGCAGCGCAGCGCTTAAGGTCTCTAGTACTCTAGCCGCTTCAACTTTCTGCTCAGCAAGCATACGCCTTGTGATGTCCTCTTTGGCATTAGCCATGGAATCTTTGAGCATAGCGCCAATCTCTTCATCAGTTAACCCAAAAGAAGGCTTAACTTGGATACTAGATTGAACACCTGTCGATTTTTCCATTGCGGTAACACTCAGCAATCCATCAGCATCGACTTGAAAAGTGACTCGAATATGCGCTGCACCCGCTGCTAATGGAGGAATACCTTTCAAGGTAAACCTTGCTAAAGAGCGGCAATCATCAACAAGTTCTCGCTCACCTTGAACCACATGAAACGCCATCGCCGTTTGGCCATCTTTAAATGTGGTGAACTCCTGAGCCTTAGCGACTGGAATAGTGGTATTACGCGATACAATCTTTTCAACAAGTCCGCCCATGGTCTCAATACCCAATGACAGCGGGAGAACATCGAGAAGTAAAAGATCTGAGTCAGGTTTATTACCAACAAGGATATCTGCTTGAATTGCCGCACCAATGGCAACAACTCTATCAGGATCTATGGTGGTTAGTGGCTTTTTAGCGAAGAATTTTTCAACCAACTCACGCACAAGCGGTACGCGAGTTGAACCACCGACCATGACAGTTTCAAGTACTTCATCGGCTTTAATTCCGGCATCACGAAGCGCACGGCGACAGCTACTGACGGTTTTCTTAACCAGCGCACTGATCAACGTCTCAAATGTCGTTTTAGTGACTGTGTGACTCAGTTGAGTTCCATCATCTAAATTCAAAATTGCGATAACTTGCTCATCACTCGTCAACGCCTCTTTAACTCTTCTAGCTTCGATTAAAAGCTGACGGCTTAGCGTTGCTGAAAGCTCATTAAGCTGCCACTCGCTTGATAAATAGTGATGTAAAAGGTGATCAAAGTCGTCTCCACCTAATGCCGAGTCACCACCAGTGGCTAATACTTCGAACACACCTTTATGCAAACGCAGTATAGAAATATCGAAGGTGCCACCACCAAGATCATAGATTGCAATAACCCCTTCCTGGCCAGAATCAAGTCCATAAGCGATAGCGGCAGCAGTTGGCTCATTCAATAATCTAAGTACTTTAACGCCCAATAATCCGGCAGCATCTTTAGTGCCTTGGCGCTGCGCATCATCGAAATAAGCAGGAACAGTAATAACCACCCCTTCCAATTCGCCACCTAAGGTTTTTTCTGCACGGGAAATTAACGGCTTTAAAATCTCAGCAGAAACCTGTATTGGGTTAACCTTACCTTGCTTTGTTACAAATAGAGGTAGCCCATTTTCGCTAGTCTCAAATTGATAAGGTAAATCTTGAGAACCAGACTGAATATCACTCAGACTGCGTCCCATAAAGCGTTTAACGGAAACAATGGTATTTTGTGGATCTTTAGCTGAGTTCAACTCCGCATCAACACCCACTTCAACATTCGACTCAGTGTATCTGACTACCGAAGGTAAAGAGTGATGTGACTTGTTATCGGGTAAGGTATTTGCAACTCCGCTACGGACCGCAGCAACTAAAGAGTTAGTCGTACCTAAATCAATACCAACAGCCAGACGATGTTGATGGGGAGCGGCACTCTGTCCTGGCTCGGCGATCTGCAATAGGGCCATAAAATTCCAACCTAAAAATTAGCCAAAAGTAGCAAGCTAATCAATTAAAAGACAATTAATATTGTGACATATTTAGTTAGTCAAACAAGGCATCTTCAATACGCTCAAGTTCAACTTGTAGTTTTGCCATAAATTTAAGCTTACGGATAAGATCTGCGGCTTGTAGTAGCCCGTCTTCGGAAAGATCGGCTAACAAATGACTTAGATTATCTTCTATCTGCTTAGCATAAAGACTAAATGAATCATGCAACTCAGAGATACAAGCATCGGGATCATTACTGTCAGTAATGTCTTCAAGCTCTTCACGCCATTCTATCTGCTGCATCAAGAACTGAGTATCTTTAACCGTTGTGGATTCATGGCTTAAATCAACCCCCTTGAGTGAAAGCATATGTTCTGCTCGCAATATCGGGTTTTTTAGCGTTGAAAAACCATCATTCACTTGTGCCGCTCGTTGCACGGCAATGCGCTTATCTTGCTCACTGGCATTAGCAAATTTGTCGGGATGAACCGCCCTTTGCAGTTCGCGGTAGCGCTCTGCAAGTAAGGCGGTGTCAATATGGTAGGCGGGGGTGAAACTAAACAGCTCAAAATAGTTCATGGTTTAATTCTTTAGACTGTTAGACTGTGAAGCTCTCACCACAGCCACACTCCCCTTTAGCATTGGGATTGTTAAACTGGAAACCTTCATTGAGTCCCTCTTTGACGAAGTCTAACTCGATACCTTGAAGGTAGATAAAACTTTTCGCATCGATAATGATTTTCACATCACCGATCTCGTAGACTTCATCATCAAGGTTTAAATCATCAACAAATTCAATGATGTAAGCCATCCCTGAACATCCTGATGTTTTAAGCCCTAATCGTAAACCAATTCCCTTTCCACGGCTGTCCAGAAAGCTTTTAACACGTTCGGCAGCCGCAGGAGTCATTGAAATAGCCATGTTAACTCCGGAAATTACTTACTTTGCTTTAACTTATAATCATCAATTGCCGCTTTAATTGCATCTTCGGCCAAAATTGAACAGTGAATTTTCACTGGAGGTAGCGCAAGCTCTTCAGCAATATCAGTATTCTTGATAGCGCCAGCTTCTTCAATGGTCTTCCCTTTAACCCACTCAGTCACAAGTGAGCTTGAGGCTATCGCACTACCACAACCATAAGTTTTAAACTTAGCATCTTCAATTATGCCATCAGCACCAATTTTAAGTTGGAGCTTCATTACGTCACCACAAGCTGGTGCACCAACCATACCGGTAACAACCGATGGATCATTTTTGTCGAAAGAACCTACATTACGTGGGTTTTCATAGTGATCGAGTACTTTTTCGCTGTAAGCCATGATACTACTCCAATATTCTATTGATTATTTATTGATTAAAACGGATTAATGGTGAGCCCATTGAACCTGTTCAAGGTCTATACCGTCTTTAAACATCTCCCAAAGTGGAGACATCTCCCGTAAACCATCAATAGATTTATTAATTGTTTCAATTGCGTGATCGATATCTTCTTCGGTTGTGAAACGCCCGATAGAGAATCGAATTGAACTGTGGGCCATCTCATCGTTTAAGCCTAATGCACGAAGTACATAGCTTGGTTCCAAGCTTGCAGAAGTACAGGCTGAACCAGATGAAACAGCAAGATCTTTAAGTGCCATCATCAATGACTCACCTTCAACAAAGTTGAAACTGACATTGAGATTGCCACAGTAACGTTGTTCAGCGTCACCGTTGATATAAGTTTCTTCGATGGCTTTAACACCATTCCATAAGCGATCGCGCAGTCCTGCAATACGTGCACTGTCTGACGCCATATCCGCTTTAGCGATAGCAGCAGCTTCGCCTAGACCTACAATCTGGTGTGTCGCGAGTGTGCCACTGCGCATACCGCGCTCGTGTCCACCACCATGCATGGCCGCCTCTAGACGAATACGTGGCTTACGGCTGACATAAAGTGCACCAATCCCTTTAGGGCCGTACATTTTATGGGCTGAAATAGACATAAGATCAACTTTAGTTTCTTGAACGTCTATTGGTAATTTACCCGCACTCTGCGCCGCATCGACATGCAAAATAACTTTCTTGCTACGGCATAGCTCACCGATAGCATTGATGTCATGAATAACACCAATCTCATTGTTAACATGCATGATACTGACAATAAGCGTATCTTCACGCATCGCTGCTTCAATGGTTGCTAACGGGATAATTCCGTTTGCTTCAGGAGCAAGATAAGTGACTTCAAAACCTTCACGCTCAAGCTGACGACATGTGTCGAGTACAGCTTTGTGTTCTGTCTTGCTGGTAATGATGTGCTTGCCTTTCTTCTGATAGAAGTGAGCAACACCTTTAATCGCCAGGTTAATTGACTCTGTGGCACCAGAAGTAAATACGATCTCGCGTGGATCGGCATTAATTAGATCAGCAACTTGGTTACGGGCAATATCAACCGCTTCTTCAGCCTGCCAACCGTAACGGTGAGAACGAGATGCTGGGTTACCAAAGATGCCGTCCATAGTCATGCACTGCATCATTTTTTCTGCAACACGGGGATCAACCGGCGTCGTCGCAGCGTAATCTAAATAGATAGGAAGCTTCATTACACACTCCGTACAGCGTAACCTTGAGTAAGGTCGAACAAAGTACAAAAAATATTATTAAATAACAAAGTTAACTTATACTGTTACTCTTTGTTCCTGTTGTATTTCGTCTTGTTTTATAGAGATAAATTGTACATCTCGTTTAGTCATTAAACCCGCAAGACTAATACCATTTAAAAAATCTGAAATCTGTTTACTCAGGTCACCCCAAAGTGAATGGGTAAGACAACGAGTGCCGTTTTGACAATTTCCTTGTCCCTGACAACGTGTTGCGTCAACAGATTCATCCACTGCACGCACCACCATACCAACAGATATCTCACCAGCATCAGCGCCTAAACGGTAACCACCGCCGGGTCCTCTGACACTAGAAACCAATCCTTGTTTTCTAAGTTTTGCGAAAAGTTGTTCGAGGTAAGAAAGTGAAATTCCTTGACGCTCGGAAATATCGGCCAACGGAACCGGGCCAGAGGTAGAATGCATAGCAACATCTAACATGGCTGTAACGGCATACCGACCTTTTGATGTAAGTTTCATAGCGACTACAGCTCCCAAAAATGCTTGAGTTAATTCAAACATACCCGAGTAGTTTAGTCAAGTATTAAACCTAGTGTTTTAGTCAAGTATTATTCCACAACTATTGTCGGACGGTCATTCAATTCTTTAACAAAAGTCCCCCCCGAGTTTGGTGGGGTATTTAACCTGTTTTACTCAATTTTTTCAATGCATCTTTACCATTATCCTCACTAAATCTCAGATAATGGGATCAAACTCATCAATCGCTTTTTTTCGCTTCTTAGCTGCAGCACGTTCAGCATCACTGAAATCATCGACTTCTAATTCTGGCAATTTTTCGGTGCACACACTACCGCCAAGCGTTTGAACAGCCTGACACACTTCCTGAACCTTAGAATCCATCAAATGCATATGGTCTAGCATTTGACCGATTGCATTGGCAACGGGGTCTGGATTATCTGGTGATACCGCGTAGGCATCGAAACCATATTTCTTCGCCATTTCAGTGCGTCTTTGAGATTGCTCTTTACTGACATCATTGGGTGTAGAGACCACACGACCGGGGATCCCAACAACAGTTGTATCTTTTGGCACGTCTTTAACCACAACGGAATTAGACCCCACTCGGGCACCATCGTGCATTGTGATAGGCCCCAAAATTTGAGCTCCTGCCCCAATGACGACATTATTGCCTAACGTAGGGTGGCGCTTACCCGCTTTCCACGTCGTACCACCTAATGTCACTCCATGATAGAGCGTACAGTCATTGCCGATCTCTGCAGTCTCACCGATAACAACACCCATACCGTGATCAATAAAAAAACGATCACCAATACGTGCACCGGGATGAATTTCAACCCCTGTTAACCAGCGGGAAAAAGTAGATAAACAACGAGAGGGAAGTCGCCATTGACGCTGCCAGAGTTTATGACTAACTCTGTGGATCCAAATCGCTTGCATCCCAGGGTAGTTCAACAACACTTCTAACGTACCGTGGGCCGCTGGATCGCGATGATATATCGAGGCAATATCATCCTTAAGCCTAGCTATCACTCCCATTGTTATCGGTTCCTTATGACTGATCTTCTTCTTTCTTAACTATTTTCTTATCAATTGAGGTCAACATACCGCGCAAAATATTCATCTCTTGTCTTTCAAGTCTAGCGCGACTAAATAGACGACGTAGCTTTGTCATCACTTGACCTGGATGCTGCTTAACAATAAATCCGGTATTTAGCAGAGTATCTTCAAGGTGCTCAAAGAAGTTTTCACGCTCTTGCGCGAACGGATACTCATCCACAGGCTCAACATAATCAGCGGGCTTGGCATTTTCAAAGTCTCGTTGAACCTGAGCAAGATGAGCAACTCTTGCCTCATAGCAGATAATTTGAACTGCTTGGGCTAAGTTCAAAGAGGTGTATTCAGGATTTGCAGGAATGGCAACGTGATAATTACACTTCTGCAATTCCTCGTTACTTAGGCCATTATTTTCACGACCAAACACAATAGCAACAGGCCCTGTTAGCGCAGAAGAAACCAGCTTTTCACCCGCCTCTCTTGGTTCTAACATCGGCCAATCTAGCGTGCGGCTTCTGGCGCTTGTCGCTATCACTAAACTGCAATCAGCAATCGCTTCAGCAACACTGTCTACAGTGACAGCATGTTTTAGGATATCCGATGCACCTGCCGCAAGGGCGATTGATTGTCCATCGGGTTCAACTCGCGGCTCTGCGAGATAAAGAGTGGAAAGTCCCATGGTTTTCATTGCACGGGCTGTGGAACCTATGTTCCCTGGATGAGATGTACCAACGAGTACTACACGTATATTGCTGAGCATGAAACTACTTAATTTTGATGACGGAACACAGAAAATAATATTATCACAGCGGAGTGTGAAATTTTAATACTTAAATCAGTATTTCACATAATTGAACCACAAATACACCCGAGTAAGGCCAAAGTCCCTTGCCACCTAGCTTGCTATTAAGCATGGCTAAGGTATAATGCGCCCCGATTATTTATATCTGTTCTTTAACATCCAGGGGATTGCAATGTATCCAATGCAAACTATTGCTGTGCGCGCTGCCCGCGCTGCCGGCCAAACGATTATACGTGCCTTTGCTGAACTCGACAAAGTCGAAGTAACAGCGAAAGGCATTAATGACTACGTAACTAACGTAGACAAAGAAGCTGAATCAGCCATTATTTATCAGATCCGTAAATCTTACCCTGATCACACCATCGTTGGTGAAGAAGGTGGTGAGAACAAAGGCTCAAACAAAGATTACGTTTGGATTATTGACCCTCTGGATGGCACTAACAACTTTGTTAGAGGCATTCCTCACTTTGCCGTTTCTATCGCGCTGCAATACAAGGGCAAAACCGAAGTCGCAGTTGTTTACGACCCTATCCGTGATGAACTATTTTCAGCTCTTCGTGGTAAAGGCGCCAAGTACAACGATTTCCGTATGCGCGTTTCTAAACGTGGTGAGCTTAACGAAACCATTATCGCAACAGGCTTTCCTTTCAAGGCAAAGCAACACACTGAAACTTACATGAAGATTTTCGGTGAATTATTCACACAATGTGCTGATCTACGTCGTGCTGGTTCTGCAGCTCTTGACCTAGCCTATGTTGCTGCTGGCCGTGTTGACGGTTTCTTTGAAATTGGTCTTAAGCCTTGGGATATCGCTGCGGGCGACCTTTTGGTACGTGAAGCTGGCGGTACCGTTACTGACTTCACCGGTAACCATGAATACATGACCTCTGGTAACATCATTGCAGGTGCACCTAAAGTGACGTCAGCAATTGTAAAAACAGCTCGTCCATTGTTGAGTGAAGCGCTTAAGCGTTAATTTGCAATAAAACAGATGTAAATAGTGTCATAGAGGCCATCCTTAGGGGTGGCTTTTTTGTACCTTAAATCCGGCTTGAAAAATTATCTAACCCTATGCTAGGAGCTGTTCAGGTCAGGGATTAGTATTAATGTGAAAAAGGTCACAGAGATAACCCGACATCGATTGTGGATCTTGCTACCATTGAAAAAAATTATTCAGAGGCTCCCATGAGATCCGTATACAAGCAATATAGTTCAAAAAGCTTGAAAGCCGTTGAGCATTTCGTGTTGTTGATTATCGCGTTAGCTACCATTGTTGCTATCGGACAAGAAGTATTTCATATCTTCGAAGTCGGCAGCGTGGCACTTGCCGATCTTCTCCTGCTTTTTATCTACCTAGAAGTATTGGCCATGGTCGCCAACTATATCGAGTCAGGAAAGCTACCTGTTCGTATGCCCCTGTATATCGCTATCGTTGCACTTGCTCGTTATCTTATTCTCGACATGAAAGGAATGAGTGACTGGCGAATCATTGCCATCGCCGTAGCAACCTTAATACTCGCATCGACCGTGATCATCATTCGATGGGGCCAGTTAAAATTACCCTACCCCAAAATCGAAGATTAATCGCAGTACGTCATCAAAAAAGAAACTCAGCCTCTTTCTGGCTGGGTTTCCCTCCATAAGCCCTCACCTATTGTACTATTTTTTGTTTTTAGCTTGAGAAGCATGCTACTTTTAAAGAGTATAAATTATGCTCTATAAAGGATGTGCCAATGGAAGATATTGAAGAGAAACGTCAATCTTTAAGAATTGATATGGAGTCCGATAAGATTGTGATCGACTGGCTTGATGATCAACATGAAAAAGTCGCTGAAGCGACCTGTGTCGATCTTTCTCGTCGTGGCGTGCTCTTTGTATACAGCGAACACTTTGCGCTAGGTTCATTACTTCATATTACATTTAACCCCCACAACGACAGTAGATATACTGTTAAGGGGCAAGTCTGCCGCAGCACAAATATCGGTCATATTTATCAAATTGCCGTCCAGCTAATTGATCTAAATTAACGCTTCTAATTCATTTACCTACTCCTATTCAGCAGCATCAAAGAGTCTGTTCTATACTTGTTCTACTTAATAATCCTCGGATGATTAGAAGAAGGAACGTGGAGATGCGTATATGATAATGCTCGTGGGTGGGGAAAAAGGGGGAGCAGGGAAGAGCTGTTTAGCCCAAAATCTGGCCGTTCATATTACCCAGAAATATCAAGCTAATGTTCTAATCGTCGATTGTGATCCCCAGCGAACAACCTCTGATTGGATCCAAGCCCGTAATGAAGACCCTACACTCCCTACCATCAACTGTATTCAACTCTATGGAAAAATCCGTAACGACCTTCTCAGCCAAGATCAAAGGTTTGATTACGTCATTGTTGATTGTGGTGGCCAAGACAACCTTGCCATGCGAGCAGCGATGTCAGTAGCCACTTATGTTTTGCTTCCTTTGCGACCCAAACGCCGTGATCTCAAAACACTTCCCCACATGGAAGATATGCTCAGTACATGTAAAATGGTTAATCCTAAGATGATATCTTGTATCGTCATGACCCAATGCCCTTCACTTCCGAGCCAATTTAAGCGAATTATTGAAGCAAAAGAGGTCGTACAATCCTTTGGACTTAGGGTCTTAAATTCTGTGACTTTCAACAGGAACATCTATGACGACAGCGAAGAGCAAGGTGCGTCAGTCATGGAGATTGAACCAGAAGGTAAAGCGGCGATAGAGATCGTTGCCATTGCCGATGAAATTTTCGCAATAGAGCCAGAAAACAGCTATGAGCTTAACTGATCTCAAACGGAGAAAGAAAAAGTCACCACGGGACTCTATCTCTGTTGATGACTTTATCGAAGATGCCAACAACTACGCTTTTGGCCAGCAAAGTGCCATCAGTCGTAACAAAAAAAAGCTTAAACAAGCGCAATTAAATGGCTTAGATAAACATTCGACAAAAATATTCAAACATGCGACATTTTCTCTGACTGAAGATGCCATTATTGTTTTAGATGATTTAGCGACACAATCAAAAATCGCAAAATCTCGGTTACTGCGAATTCTAATTCACGATTTTTTTGATAAATGTGACACAGAGAAACGCCAAATAATCAGTAATAGCGAGGATTAACTGACAACCGTCATCGAAAATACCTTTTCTCTTTCCAACAGCTTTTATATGAAAAAATCTGTTGCTTCAGCCTCACTTTTAACATCATCACCTTATGGCAATGAAGTCTCGAGTCATTAGGTTTAATGCTTAATAATCAGCCTCTCTTCACTTTGCTTACCAGAGACTATGATCAACGCCTCACTGCAGAACAAAATCATTAATACTCTATTTTGCAATTATCCAATGCTCTGGCAAAATAACCTTATTGTTTTTTAGGATAGATACCGATGTCATTAATCTTGCTTTTAACACAACAGATGAGCCTTTATCTGGTGATAGTGTACCTTGTCAGCAAGACGCCTCTGTTTAAGTTTTTTTCAGAAGCAGCCACTCGACTTCCCCATAAAATATTTATCTACCTAACTTTTTCAAGCTTTTGTGTTATGGCCACCTACTTTGGTGAGCACACAAATGATGCCTTAGCGAATACTCGTGCAATGGGCGCTGTGCTCGGTGGTCTACTCGGCGGCCCAGTGACAGGGTTTTTAGTCGGGCTCACTGGTGGATTACATCGATATAGCATGGGCGGCTTTACCGATCTAGCCTGCGCAATTTCTACAACTCTTGAGGGATTATCAGCGGGAATCGTTAGTCTCTATCTTAGAAAACTGGGGAAGAGTGAACTCATCTACTCTCCACTTGTGGTTTGCTTAGTCACTTTTGCCGCCGAAATGCTGCAAATGGGCATGATATTACTCGTTGCCCAGCCTTTTACAGATGCCTGGTCCTTAGTGAAACAGATCATCATACCCATGTTGCTCGTCAACTCGATCGGCGCAGCCCTCTTTATGAGCATGGTACGAGATCAAAAGGCCATGTTTGATAAGATGTCATCGGTATTTTCAACCAAAGCGCTCAAAATTGCTGAGCGTAGCGTCGGTATATTATCCAAAGGCTTCAATCAAAAAAGCAGCTCTGAGATAGCTAAAATCATCTTAGAGGAAACAAATGTCGGCGCAGTTGCCATCACAGATACCGAAAAATTATTAGCCTTTATTGGTGCAGGGGCTGATCACCATATTCCCGGTACGCCGATATCATCCAAAATTACCCAAGATGCCATCAACAATAATTGTGTCATGTTCGCAGATGGAGTTGATGTCGCCTATGCCTGCTCCATCTCGCCTCAGTGTAAATTAGGCTCAAGCTTAGTCATCCCACTTCGCAGTGAAACGGAGGTGATTGGCACCATTAAGCTTTATGAGCCAAAAAACAAACTATTCCTCAATATTAATCGCACACTAGGCGAAGGAATAGGCCGATTGCTGTCTAATCAAATTCTATTTGGTCGATTTGAGCAACAACAAAACCTGCTGACTCAATCCGAGTTAAAGTTACTGCAAGCTCAAGTCAACCCTCACTTTTTGTTTAATGCGCTCAATACTATCGCGGCAATTATAAAAAGAGACCCGCTAAAAGCACGACAACTCATCCAGCAGTTAGCTCAGTTTCTGAGGATCAATTTAAAACGCACAACAGGATTGGTGACACTCGATGATGAGCTGGAACACATAGAATCTTATTTAACCATAGAAAAAGCGCGATTTATTGACAGATTAACAGTCACCATTGATATTCCCAAGGAGCTTCATCACTACCGTCTTCCTGCATTTACATTACAACCCATCATTGAAAATGCGGTCAAACATGGCACAGCTCACATGCTTGACAAAGGCATTATCGAGGTCACCGCAGTGATCATAGAGGAGCAATTATGCTTAGAGGTGACCGATAATGCAGGTCTTTATCAAGTCAAAGAAAACTCTGAAGGACTGGGGATGAATCTCGTTCATAAACGGATACAAAATCAATTTGGCTCAGAATATGGTCTTAAAGTTGACTCTGAAAAAGAGGTTTACACTAAAGTGAGTATCCAATTACCTTTCACTGGAGCAGAAAAATGATCACCGCCATCATCGTTGACGATGAACTCTTTGCACGTGAAGAACTTGCAGACTTGCTGAGTGAACACCAAGATATCGAGGTCATTGGCCAATGCAGTAATGCCATTGAAGCACTGCAAGTCATCACTAAACTCAAACCTCAACTGGTTTTCTTAGACATACAAATGCCAAAAATAACAGGCATGGAGCTGGTAGGCATGCTCGATCCCGATACCATGCCCTACGTGGTATTTGTCACTGCATTTGATGAGTTTGCTGTTAAAGCTTTCGATAACCATGCCTTTGATTACTTGCTAAAGCCTATCGATGAGATGCGACTCACACAAACATTAAACAGGATAAGAAAAGATATTAGCCCTAAGCCTGTTAACATACTTGCCCCAAAAGAGCTTACTCACCTCCCCTGCTACTCAGGTACAAAACTGAAAGTACTAGCCTTAAGTGAGGTTGAATATATTTTCAGCGATTTAAGTGGCATCCATGTCGCGACCAGTAAGGGACTGGTACACACCCACTTAACCCTTAAAGTGCTTGAAGAGAAAACCACATTAGTAAGATGCCACAGACAATATCTGATCAAACCCGATGCCGTATCTGAAATTGAAGCACTGGAGACTGGCGCCGAAGTGACCACCTTATCTGGTGCTAAAGTTCCCGTGTCAAGGCGCTACCTTAAACCATTAAAACAGCTATTTGGCTTTCAATAAAAAAGCCTGAATAACTTAAGCCCCAAATAGCCGAAACTGGATACCACTCAACTGAGCTTTAACACCGCTTAGTCGCCAAAATCGACCACTCAGTACTTTTACACTTATCTATTTTGAGTAAATCTTTACAATCTCTTCAACTGAAAATGAGAGATTGTAATTATGACGTGGTTTTTAATGTGTGTTGGCCTACTTATTGGCGGATACTTCATCTACGGTAAATTTGTTGAAAAAGTATTTGGCATCAATTCTCAACGCCAAACTCCAGCATTTGAAAAAACCGATGGTGTCGATTTCGTGCCAATGTCTAAAGGTAAAGTTTACCTTATTCAACTATTGAACATCGCTGGTGTTGGCCCAATATTCGGACCCATCTTGGGTGCTCTGTACGGCCCTGCTGCCATGTTATGGATTGTATTCGGCTGTATCTTTGCCGGCGCAACACATGATTACTTCTCAGGTATGCTATCGGTTCGTAACGGTGGTAAATCTGTTCCTCATCTAGCGGGGAAATATTTAGGTAAAGGTGCTAAGCACTTTATGAATATTTTCGCTATCATTCTGTTACTGCTTGTTGGCGTAGTCTTTATCTCTGCTCCAGCGGGGTTATTAGGTAAGCTAACAGGATGGGATGTATCCATTTTCGTTGGTATTATTTTCGTTTACTATCTTATCGCAACTGTTGTCCCAGTCGATAAGATCATTGGTAGACTGTACCCATTCTTCGGTGCTTTGCTTTTCTTCATGTCAATCGGATTAACGCTTGCTATCGTCGTATCTAGCGAGCACACCTTGCTTCCTGGTTTTGAAGCTAAAGATTTCCTAACCAACCTAAACCCGAATGATATGCCACTGTGGCCAGCACTGTTTATCACCATTGCTTGTGGTGCTGTATCAGGTTTCCACGCAACTCAATCCCCATTAATGGCTCGTTGTGTTGAAAATGAATCAAACGGTCGCTTTGTTTTCTTTGGCGCCATGATTGGTGAAGGCGTCATCGCCCTTATCTGGTGCGCTATCGCACTCTCTTTCTTCGGCGGCGTACAAGGATTGAATGAAGGTATGGCTGGCAATCCAGCAAACGTAGTGTATGAAGCATCTACTGGACTGCTTGGTGCAGTCGGCGGCTTTATGGCTATTTTAGGTGTGATTGTTCTCCCTATTACCTCTGGTGATACCGCTTTCCGCTCAGCTCGTCTGATATTAGCTGAATTCTTTAAGATGCCACAAACTGAGCTACCAAAGCGTTTGTTACTTGCTATTCCACTGTTCATTATGGGTGCCATTTTAACCCAAGTAGATTTTGGTGTTATCTGGCGCTACTTTGGTGTTGCCAACCAAGCAACAGCAGTGATGATGTTATGGACAGCTTCTGCTTATCTACTACGTCACAACAAGCTACATTGGATCTGTACGATTCCAGCAATGTTTATGACAACGGTCGTGATTAGCTTCCTACTCAGTTCACAAACGCTCGGTGCAGGCTTACCCATGACGCTATCAACAATTGCAGGCTTAGTGTCAACTGCAATCATTACCGCCCTAGTTATTCTGAAAACCAAAGGCAAAGGTGATGAAGGGGTAATCGAAGAGGCATAAGCCTATCCGATATCTTCGCCCACTAAAAAGCCAGTCTTAATGACTGGCTTTTTTATTGACTCTTTTCTGTATGCAATTGGTGCAATACCAATCAGTACAAGAGACGCGTTACTCTTTTAGAACTTCAGGCTCTACCAACACGCTTGCTTCATCTGTGGACACCCACACCTGACCTTCGCTAATGTTGTATTGTATTTTCATACTCCTGCTAACAAGCTCGCCCATCTCTTTAACGGCTTCTTCAGGAATATTCCATACTTTAAGATTTTGATAACGAGAGAAATTTTGCTCATTCTGTTGCCACCAGATTGGCACACTGCGCCCACCATAAGTAAATAGCTGTACCTGTTTTGAGCGACCACAGGCTTTTCGAATCCACTTTTCATCACTTTGACCAAACTCAATCCAGAGTTCGATATCGCCAATTAACGACTTTTCCCATAATTCAGGCTCATCTTCAACACAAAGTCCTTTGCTGAATTCTAAGCTATCACTGGCATTCATCGCAAACGCCAGCAAACGTAACATCATTCTTGAATCGGTTTCAGAAGGATGTTGAGCCAAAGTGAATTGGTGATCTTGATAATAGCCACGATCAATATCGGCTATCTGCAAATTTACTTTATAAACCGTTGCTTTAGGTGACATAACTGCTTTTATCTTTAGATTATTGGCGTTAGTGTACCCTAAAACTTCATCAAGTATAGGATTGAGAAGTTCCAAAGAGCATCACTAAAGGTAATGATATAATTATTATAGACTTAAAATAGTTTATGCTTCCGATATGAAAGCATAAACTTCAGATAGGCAGTTTATAAAGAACCTGATTTAAGATGTTTAGCCTGAGGGAATTGAGCTTTTAACTGTGCAATTTTATCGGTGTCAGCATAAACAAGGCTACGCTTACCCGCCTTAAGCAACTGAGTTAATTCATCCATTGCCAGTAATGGCGCTCGAGTTGCGTCTCGCCTTACCAATTCATTGAGAGTGAGCGGCAACACTTCATTAGCAAAAATATGATCCAGCTTCTGCATTAAAGGCATGGCTGCTATCGGCAACATAGCTATTGATGTTTTATCGTCAATCAATAAAATCTCACCTACGCTAACGAGATTTTGAAACGACTCCTCATAATATTGTTCTGTTCTTTCATCAAAATGATCACCGTTAGCGCGAAAAAAATGCTCCCAGAACAATTTGCGCTCCTTAAACGCGGGCAATCTATCTTGTACTTCTTTACGCCGCGCTGCGACAAAATCAAATAAGTCAGTGAGCGAATGAGGTAACCAAGACTCTAAACGAGAGCGTAACTCACGAGCAAAAACCGGAGCAGCTCCTGCTGTGCTTATCGCTATCTGTAATCGACCTCTATCGACAATCGATGGGGTAATGAAACGGCAAAGATCTGGGCGATCAACCACATTAACCCAAATCCCCCGCTCTGTTGCCAAATGCGCTAAACGCGTATTCAGCTCATTATCAGCAGTGGCTAGGTAGATAAGATTGACATCGGCTATATCCTCATCGGCGACTGTACGCAGGGCAAGAGATATGCGATTTTTATCCGCATAAGCTTGTACCTCTGATGAAACATCAAGCGCAACAACACTGATGCACGCCTCAGTCCTTGCTAAAAGGTCTAACTTTCGACTCGCAACCTCACCAGCACCAATCAGCAAGACTTTTAGCTTTGCGGTATCAACAAATAAAGGAAAATACTGCATTCATGCAACTCCTATTATTGTCATTTGGTCTTCATTAACGGCAGCTGATGTTGAACCCATGCTTTATAACCACCCGTTAATGATCCCACGTGAGTGTAACCCATTATCTGTAAGTTCATTGCAGCTAACGCTGAGCGGTAACCGCCACCACAATAGAGCAAAATTGGGGTTGTTTTATCAGGAATTCGAGTCTCAATATCACGCTCAATAATCCCTCGGCCCAAGTGACTCGCATTGGGAAGGTGATCTTTTAACCATTCATGATCTTCTCTAACATCGATAAGTTGCCAGCTAGTATCACTTTGATACTCTTCAACCGACACTTCTGTGATTTGAGGCAATATGCTCTCTACCAGAGCTAAAAATGCAGCATTGTGTTGCACGACAAACACTCCAAAATAACGGACTATAGGAATTACGACTAATTGTGTTGAACACACCTTTCAGCACTGCATTGCCAGCAAAGCTCAAAGCTATCTTCATTTATTTCATGGCATTGAACACACTGCCATTGAGGACTTTCGGTATTCAATGATTCGAGTTGAGCTTTGGCTTTTTCATACTCTGAATCGCACACCCAAAGTTCAACATTTTGTAGATCTACAGGTAACTCTCCAATCCCACCAAGTAAAGCTTCACCTTTTAGTTGAACCTCTATTCCGCAGGCCTCCAGCAACCCTTTCCAGGTATGAGCTTGAAGAAGATTTCCACCCGCGACCAATCGATTACGCTTTTCCATTTATTATCCCCCAACATCTTCTTGCTCTTCTGGCAAATTTATAGGTTTCATCTCACAACGAGAATGATTGTTTAACATCCTACTGCCAAATAGGGAAGACTGTCGAGGGCTATTACTCAGCTTATTTTTAACTCTGCAACTGATATCGGTTTTATAACAATCGACGTAGCCCAGAGCTAATCGCATTGCGCACCATACTCTGCGAAACATGATTATATGTGAAAAATTACGTTTAAAAAAAGCGGTAAGTTGCAACTGTCAAAAAAGATTCGATACCCTATTGTCTGCCAATCAGTCCAAACTAGCACATTGTTAGAACATCCATAGCCAGTTTACTAAGCTATTATTGTTCCTGATTAATCTCGGCTGGATTTGATCCCGAGGGAAATAAAGTTGAATTATGGCAACCCAACTTATCCACTTAATATACAGAAAAACATCGCTAAAAAAGCCGATACAATAAGATGAATATTATTTTTTAATAATATAATCAATTAATTACTTTTTTACACCACTCGCTATACAAGGTCATTTACCCTACCCCATACTGTCGTTATACTGATGGACAGTATCCAATAAGCACACTCAGATCGCCTTACTTACCCTAGAATAAGTAATAGCAGGCTTGAAACGAACCTTAAGGTAATCAAATAAAATGAAATTTTTCAATAAAGCATTTAAAACGCCAAGTTACTTCATCTTTACTATTTTACTGATGCTATCGGTCAGTCAAAGCTCACTTGCTCATGATCAAAATGCACAAACAGCTTGGGATAAAATTGATTCAGGCGCATTAGTCGTTGATGTGCGTACTGCTGAAGAGTTCGCTGCTGGGCATTTGAAAAATGCCATTAACATCCCTTTTGAAAAAATCGCAACAGGTCTTGAAAAACGACACATAAGCAAAGACAAATCTATCGTCGTTTATTGCAGAAGCGGCCGTCGTAGTGGTGTCGCTAACGAAACGTTAATTAAAGAAGGTTACAGCAACACTTACAATGGCGGCGGATATGAAAAGTTAAACGCGCATACAAACAAGTAATGCTTTAAACGTTAATTATAAAATGTAGCCATTCATATTTTGAATTGGCTACGTTCAATTAGAATCCTCAGAAACATTGAACACAAAGCCACTCTCCTAATATCCATTTATCAATATTGTCTTCAAGGCATTTACTGCTAACAAAGAAACTCATTACACATAATAACTGCGCATTAAATGAGCGCTCACGTATTATTTTTTAATATCATATTTTCTTCATGAAAATTGACTTAAAAGATATTAATTCAATCATTTACAAAAAGAACGCAAACCTTCGGCTCTGTTATTTTTATAGATTCCACTCTCCCCTCCCTTAACTATTTACCTAATTAATTAGCATATAAATTCAACTGAACGCCGATATATATTGAATATTATGCGTTTTAAACTAAATATTAATTCAGTCTCCTCTGACCAGTACAAACCTATTTCATACCAAAACCCCAAATTAAACATTTCATTTACAACTGTTTCACACCTAGATACATTCTTTATCGAGTAACAAGGTTTTCTAGCAGAATGACTTAAAAACCATCTAATAATAATGATTAATATTAATTAACAAATAGAAGGCAATTATGACAACAAAAACAACGACTGTGGCTTTAAGCTTATCAGTATTAGCAATGGCAATATCAGCCAGTGTCACTGCTGCTCCCGTCTTTACCCCCGGATTACAGTCTCTAAACTCAGGCATTGAACAGGCCTCACCACTTCCAAAGCGTTACATCGTAAAGTTTAGAAATGCAAATGCGCTTGCCAGCTTTCAGTCTCAATCAAATGAGTTCAATGATGCGCTTTATGAGCCAAGATCAAACGAAGTCTTCTCGCACCACAGAGCAATGAACAGTGCCTCTGCCAAAGAGATGAAACGAATCGGTCGCAGTAATAGCTACACAGCCAAACTCAATGCTAAAGGCCTTAAAGCACTTCAACTTCGTTCAGATGTTGAATATGTTGAAGAAGATGTTCCAAGAAGATTACTTAGTGAAACGACACCTTGGGGCCAAACTTATGTTGGTGCTACAAGCTTAAGTGACTCATTAGCTGGCAACCGTACTATCTGTATTATTGATTCTGGTTACGATCGTGATCATAGCGATCTCAGCGGTAATAACGTCACTGGTAGCAACAACTCAGGCACGGGTAACTGGTATGATCCAGGTAACAACAATGCACACGGAACGCACGTAGCTGGCACCATTGCAGCCATAGCGAACAATAATGGTGTTATCGGTGTCATGCCAAATCAAAATGCCAATATTCATGTGATTAAGGTATTCAATGAAGCAGGTTGGGGATATTCATCCTCTCTTGTTTCTGCTATCGACACGTGTGTGAACAACGGCGCGAACGTTGTGACCATGAGTTTGGGTGGTGGTGCCTCTAGTACGACTGAGCGTAACGCCCTCAATACACATGAAAGCAACGGTGTGTTACTTATTGCAGCTGCTGGTAATGATGGTGATAGCACACACAGCTATCCGGCATCATACGATGCTGTTATGTCTGTCGCTGCAGTCGATAGCAATAAAGACCATGCTGCTTTTTCACAATATACCGATCAAGTTGAGATCTCAGGCCCAGGTGAGGCAATTCTTTCTACCGTATCCGTTGGTGAAGGCCGACTTGCTGATATCACTGTTGGCGGTCAATCCTATTTTTCACAAGGCGTCGTGCCTCATAATCGCTACGTGAAATCAGGAACAAGTCACGTAGGCACTCCGGTTTTCGGCAGTGTTACAGCAGAATTAGCCGAGTGTACGGTATCAGGCACAAGCTTTAATTGTGGCAACATGAGCAATAAGATTTGTCTTGTTGAACGAATCGGAAATCAAGGCGCGACTTATCCAGACATTGATGCGGTTAAAGCCTGTAACAGCGCAGGTGCTAGCGGCGTTATCGTTTACAGTAATACCGCGCTACCGGGTCTACAAAATCCATTCTTAGTTGATACTAACAATGATGCACCTTTAGTGTCAGTTTCTGTTAGTCGCGCGACAGGTCATGCACTTCAAGGGCAAGTAGGCTCAACAGTTACTCTTGCCAACACTAATAATGAAGATTATGCCTACTATAACGGTACGTCCATGGCTACGCCCCATGTTTCAGGTGTTGCCACGTTAGTCTGGAGTCATCATACCGACTGTAGCGCAGCACAAATTCGCTCTGCACTTCATGCCACAGCAGAAGATCTCGGTGCTGCAGGTCGTGACGATAAAACAGGTCATGGTCTTATCGATGCGGTAGCTGCAAACGCTTATTTAGCTCAGTCATGTGATGGGCCAACCGATCCAGGAACTGGGCCTGGTGACAATGTGCTGGTTAACGGTACACCTAAAGCAAGCCTTGCGGGTGCGAAAAATGAAGAGCTTCACTTCTCAATCGATGTCCCAGCTGATGCTTCAGACTTAAGCTTTACGATGAGTGGTGGCAGCGGTGATGCGGATCTATATGTACAATATGGCGCAGCACCAACGACAGGCAGCTACGATTGTCGTCCATGGAAAGGCGGAAACAGCGAGTCTTGCCCTATCACGAACGTCCAAACAGGCACTTACTACGTCATGGTTCAAGGTTACAGCGCATTTAGCGGCGTAAGCTTAGTGGCTAATTACACTGAGTCTACCGGTGGTGGAAACCCAGGTGGCGGCGCGGCAACTTACACCAATAACACTGGCTATTCGATCCCTGATAATGCATCTGCTGGTGTTAGTAGCGCAATCTCGGCAACGCGAACTGGTGACTCAGGTACGGTGTCGGTAAGTGTTGATATTTCACATACCTATATTGGCGATCTACAAGTTGAGCTACGCAGCCCAACAGGCCAAGTTGCCATACTTCATGACAACACAGGTGGAAGTGCTAACGACATCAACAAAACTTACAGTGTTGACATGACTGGCGTAGAGTCAGCAGGTCAATGGACACTGAAAGCGGTTGATAGTGCTAGACGTGATACCGGAACAATAAACTCATGGACACTCAGCTTTCAGTAATAAAAGCTGATATCAAACTCACTCAGTATCACAACTGATAGATAAAAGGGGACGTTTAACGCCCTCTTTTTATTGCTGCCTTTATCCCCAACTCGATTTACTGGTATAATTGATCTAATTTCAACTGATTCAGTAAACTCATGACACAAGCAAATAATCCACTCCACGGTATCAAGCTAGAAGCCCTACTTACAGATCTGGTCGAACATTACGGGTGGGAAGAACTCGGAGATAGAATCGATGTTCGCTGCTTTAAGAATGACCCAAGCATTAAGTCCAGCTTACGTTTTTTGCGTAAGACTCTCTGGGCCAGAGAAAAAGTTGAATATCTATACCTTAAGATGAATAAATTACCTCTTCCTGCACACAAGCCGAGAGATGATGGCTATCAAGCAACCGATAAAACCCGTCGTGCTGCAAATGACAAAGCGGCAGCGAAACAAAGCAAAGACTCGAACGATGACGTACAGGTGAACTCCAATATCTGGGGCAACTAACCTGAACAAGAGCGACTGAAATTGGCTTAATATAGACAATAAAAAGGCTGCAAGCTTATCGCTTGCAGCCTTTTTAGTTAACGAATACTGTAATAGTGGTTACTTTAACAAATAGTCATTGCCATCTTTAGCGGTAAACACTTGATCTTGTACTGACGTTGAAATCATATTTTGCTCATCGATATTGAGCAAGCTAATCCAGTACTTATGCCCTTCAATTTGGATATCATCAATATCAGCCAAATCTTGCGCACCTTCAGTACCACAACGGTCAAATGTTAGCGCCACATGTGTGCCCTTGTCTTTTAGTAGAATTGCTGAAGGCTCACTTTTGTGACCATTAAGTGCAACAAACTGACGAGGATCACGTAGACCACTGTGAGTGCCATCTTTAAAAAACATTAATAGATTCTGGTAATAAACAACATAGCTGCTGACATCATTGTGAGATCCAGTTGCTAATGGAAACGTTTTATCAAGAAACCCTTTAGCATTGCCCATAGTGTCTTCACTCTTAGATGCTGTATAAGCATCCATAGACACGACATCAGCACTGATAAGGTCATTCATCTGTTGTTCGTTTTGAGTGCTTCTCATTGTTGATGTGTTCATAGCCTTATCCTCTCGCTCAATCTTGGGTTTGATTTTTCGTTTATTACCGCATCACCGAGTTAGTTCTAATTGCAAAAAACTGTTTTATTAACTTTCCCGATTGCTTGATTTGTAGTCTAGCTAATTTTTCATTACAATTTCACAATTAAAATTTTACATTGTGAATTTTACAAAATGAGCAAATCTCAGAGCCTACTGCGCAAGTCACATTTTCTTGGTACCAAAATACGTAATCTAAGAAAACGTAACCATCTCACCATGGAAGATCTCTCTGCCAGATGCATGAGAGTCGATCCGGAATCCGCTCCTTCTATCTCTTATCTTTCGATGATAGAGCGAGGTAAGCGGGTACCGAGTGCCAATATGATGGCCGTTATCGCCACAGTTTTTCAAAAGGAGGTCGATTGGTTTTTAGATGACGTGCCAGAAGTGCAATCGATCACCCCTGAAAAGGGCCGTCGAGGCGGAATTAGCGGCATGGCATTAGAGCCCAGCTTTCTGTTTTCCAAAGACATACTGCAAATAGCTATTCCTGAAATGTTGTCACAAACAGGGATCACAGGCAGACAGTTCGCTCACCTACTTATTCGCGCTCATCAGGAGCATCACCAAAATCATTTCCCCGATCTTGAGCGAGCAGCTGAAGAGATAGGCATGAAGCGAATGCCTTTGGCTGTAGAAGATATTATGGATATCGCCAAAGGCATGGGCTTGACGATCAAGTGGGTCGACCAGGCGCCACAGGATGTGATGGATGAGATGGGAGTCACTTCAACACAAGTGATCACCTCTTTCTTTGAGCCGCCCTCAACCATTTATGTCAATAAGCGCCTTAAAAACGTGCCCGTTAGGCTTAAATACGACCTTGCAGTGCATATAGGGCACTGTGCGTTGCACAATAAAGATGGCTTAAAGTCAGTATTAACCACAGGTCGAAGCCAAACCAGTATATCTGAAGAGCTTGGTACACCAGCCTCTTCAACAGTCAACGCCCAAGATATTTTACATGCATGGCGCGACTTCGAATCCAGTTTTTTTGCAGGCGCACTCCTCTGCCCCAAGGTGCCATTCAGACAATTACTCGACCGTCATGGTTATGAGATTGACGTTCATCAAAAACTGGGGATCTCCGCCTCTGTCGCCATGCGCCGAATGACGGTTGTGTCACCCTACCCTCACTGGCACTATTTCGATGCCTACGCACCAGGAAAACTGAAAGCAGTGTACCGCGGCAATGGGATCCCACTCCCCTGGGGAAATATGAGGCAAGTGCAAGATCCCTGTCAGCACTGGGCTGTATTTAGAATGATAAATGAGCCAACCCAAGGCACCTCGGCGCAGATATCCATCCTCAATGTGGCTGATGAACCTAGAATATACTGCTGTGAATCGATAAAGGTGGAAGATTTAGCAGGAAATAATCATGTACTTTGCGCTGGTATCGATCTCAACCCAGCTATTGATGCCCAAGGCGGAGACGCGCAGTCCATTGCCTCAGAGCTTAAGCAAGCATGTGTCGGTAAAGACGGCTCTGTTCAAATCCCAAGATCAATCAAGAAAAGTCTAATGAGTGTCGCCAAGATTTTGAACATTAATTGGATAGAACGCGGGATTGAGAACGAAGCCAGACTTATCTGTTCAAGAGGCGCAGCCTGCCCACGTCAGCCAAGTTGCTACGCATCAGGAAAAGCAGAATGTGAAACCATGGTTGAATAATCGTCTAGATCATATTTAGAGATAATGCCCACCACAAGTCTGACGCAATCAATATGTTGCTCGATGGTGGGTTGTTTTTTCAAACTAGATTGGAAACTCAAATATTAACCGCCACACTTGGATCCCATCGCCAGACCTTACACTTAATCCTAACCTGTCTATCCCCATCCATTCCCAGAGTATTGGTTTAGAAAAAGCCAAGGTCGCACCAAATTCAACACTGTGTGACACAAGTACATCATCATTAAAAGGGGTCACAAAACGTAACTTGTCAAAATACCAGTAACCAGCAGCAAACACTCTGGGCTCAACATCAACACCCAACCAATCCCAACGCCAGTGAATATCGGTACCGATGTCAATCCCGGACTGTATTGCTGAATAAGTTTCAGACTGAGCACCATCAAAACTTTTGTAACCCGCAAAAAATAAACGGTTGACCCAAACTGGCGTATTTTGCTTAACATTTAGATCCAAAAGGCTCGACACACCTGCGGACATAATGGCGACATTGGCACCAGAATTTAAATTCTTGCCATAACCCAAATCGAAATACGTTTGAAATTCATGATCCTCTGCCGTACGCGTGCGATATTCGATGCCGGGGGTTAACGTCACGGTTCCAACGCTCGACGGAAAGTCACCACCAGGAAGATCGTCCCACTTAAAGTTGAAAAAACCGAGTGAAATTGGCGTGCGAAGAGTTAATGAATCTGTATCACTTTGCTGAAGGTTAAAACTCAAAGGTAGGTTTACAACAGTGGCATTCTGCCCAGAGGTACGATAAAGACCACTGCCAAGATAATTAGCAAAGGCGTAATGGGAAAAATCTTCTTCTGTTGCTTGAATAGGCGATGAAAGTGAAATAGAAGATAATATAATAAAAGGGAATTTATTCAGGGCCATACATTAGCAAATAAGTGTATTCATATGGCTCTGAATATAGCGTGTAGCGGGGTAAAAATCTAGAAGAACGTCTAACTCGAACGTTCAATAAAACCTATGACTCACCACCATCAACAACGAAGTAATGTTCAGACATCATGTGCCCAAGCTCTGTAGACTTCGTTTTGAGATAAGCTTCATTATAGCGATTTTTACCGACTTGCAAGGGAATACGCTCAACAACTTGAATGCCCAACTCCTGCATCGCCTTGACTTTACGGGGGTTATTGGTCATTAGCTTAACTTGCTTAATACCAATTTTTTCCATCATAGGTAAAATCATGTCGTATTTACGCATGTCAGCAGCAAAGCCTAATTTCTCATTGGCTTCTACCGTATTTGCACCTTGATCTTGCAACTCATAAGCACGGATCTTATTCAACAAGCCAATACCACGCCCCTCTTGACGAAGATACAGAATAAAACCTTGCCCAGCTTCCGCAATATTTTGCATTGCTGTTTGTAACTGGAATCCACAATCACAGCGTAAGCTAAACAGTGCATCGCCCGTTAAGCATTCGGAATGAATTCTGCCTAACGTAGGAAGCTCAGCATCGAGAACACCGAATGTCAGTGCCACATGCTCCTTACCTGTCTCTGTATCTTCAAAACCATGCATATCAAACACACCCCAAGAGGTGGGTAACGTTGAAGAAGCGACATACTTAATCGACATGAAATAACCTTAACAACTCTCTTCCCTGAGATGACAAAAAATCAAGAAAACAACGAGATAAATGCTTAACAATGAACTTGAGAACCAAAATAGTACATTTTGTATCTCTCAATAATGGGTCGGATTTTATCGCTTTTTATCGATAAGTGAAATACCTTAGCGATTTAATCGGCTATTACTTCACCTTAAGGATAGTTGACCGACTGCACCAGCGCATAAGAGGATACGCTTAGCGACAACAAAATAATTTGAAGTCGCTCACTAATAATTAATCACTAGGCTACTAACTGATTAATTATTAGAACTCTTTAGCTGCGAAGCCTGTAACAACTTTAATGCCCATTTCACGACCAAGTGCCGTCAGGGGATGGACGACAACAAGACCTTTAATCGATTTCTTGAACTTACCCATATCAGCTTGTTCAGCTTTAGTCAGAGGACGACTGAACTTCAAGCCCATGACCGTACCGCCTTGCTTGCTTAGTTCACGTGTTTGCTGTGCTTTAGCACTCGCAATACGCTTAGTCACTGCGTTTATCTCTTGTCTAAATTGCAACATAACGCCTTTATCACCACGCTTTTCTGCAGCGGCTAATTTGCGACGGAACTGTTCTAGCTTATCGCTAAGTCCATGAAGCTCTTCTTTTAAATTCATTTTCGTGCCTTAAAAATTCTATAAAATGCAAAAACAGCCTCGGTACCTGAACGACTTCTTAATTAAGGTTACCCCTCTATTTAGAAGTTGTTTGGGACATATAATGGCTGTTTTATAATAATCAATTGGATCTGATGGCGGCATTATAACAGCATCAGAGCAAATACAGTTACCGCTTTTCAACGTGATTCGAAGACTAAATGTACTGTCTATATGCACGAAGAAGGCGAAGCTATGACTAAAACAGGTTAAAAACAGACTTTATGCATAAAATATCACCGTTAAGTTAGGCAATGGATAACCTGATTACTGCTTCCCTTAAATTGCAAACTAGGATCGGCTAATGCCTGTTCAAATTTACCATCCACCAGCACATCAATATAAGCAATCACCGCTTTTTGCGCATCGCTCAACTCATCAAGTCGATAACCAGACCAAAGCCAAATATCCTTCTCAGGACACTCGGTTTTAACCCGTTTAACTAACGCCAATATGGCCGTTAAATTAGCAGGGAAAAGCGGATCACCACCGGACAGGGATAACCCTCTGCGCTTAATGCGAGTGTCTTTTAAATCACGCAATACTTGATCTTGCATCTGCAGATCAAACTCATGCCCGTGGCAAGGGTTCCACGTCGATTGATTATAACAACCACGACACTGATGCTCACAACCAGAGACAAATAAGGTTGCGCGGGTACCCGGTCCATTAATCACATCGACTGGAAAGTATTGGTGATAATTCATCGCATTTTCTTAAGAGTTAATTGAACTGTAAAATAAAAAACGGGCAAAGTTCGAAAACAAGCCCGCATATTCATCTTAGAATAGAGCCGATAAGCAGTTCCGTTATAAGTGCTTCACTCTGCGCTTAACCTCTTCTTGCTTACCGAAGTTAAATGGTCGCGCATCTGGACTGCCTAAATATCCGCACACTCGGCGTGTAACAGAGACTCGACTCGGCTCATGATTACCACACTTAGGGCAAGTAAACCCCTTACTGGTACAGGCAAACTCACCCGTAAAACCGCAATCGTAACATTCATCAATCGGCGTGTTGGTGCCATAGTATGGAACGCGGCTAAAACTGTAATCCCACACATCTTCTAGCGCTTCAATATTATGCTGCATATTCGGGTATTCCCCGTAACAGATAAAGCCACCACTTGTTAACTCTGGATACGGTTGCTCAAAATCCAACTTGTCATAAGGATTAACAGCTTTCTCAACATCAAGATGGAAGCTGTTGGTGTAATACCCTTTTTGAGTCACACCTTCAACGACGCCGAATACTTGAGTGTCCAATTTACAGAAACGACTGCAAAGGTTCTCGCTCGGTGTACTGTAAAGACTAAACGCATAGCCCGTTTCTTCAGTCCACTTCTCTGTAGCGGCCTTCATGTACTTGATGATCTCAATGGCTTTTTGACGCAGTATTTCGCAGTCATACACATGCTTATCTGAACCAAACAAGGCATTGATGGTCTCATGTAAGCCAATATAGCCCAGAGAAATAGACGCTCGGCCATTTTTAAAGATGCTTGAAATCTCTTCATCAGCACCTAAACGAACACCACAAGCACCTTCCATATACAGGATAGGAGCCACTCTGGCTTTCACGCCTTCAAGACGTTCGACACGGGTATCAAGGGCTTTACGGGCAATGACTAAACGTTGATCCAAAATACGATAAAACTCAGTTTCATCACCTTTAGATTCTAAAGCTACACGAGGTAGATTAAGACTAACAACACCTAAGTTATTACGTCCCTCATGAATTAACTCACCGTTTTCTTCATAAGTGCCAAGGAAGCTTCGACACCCCATAGGGGTTTTGAATGAGCCAGTCACCTTCTCAACTTGTTCGTAGTTAAGAATGTCTGGGTACATACGCATCGTGGCGCACTTCAATGCCAGCTTCTTAATGTCGTAGTTACAATCACCCACTTTGTGGTTAACGCCATCACGAATTGCAAAAACCAGCTTAGGAAATACCGCCGTTTTACGGTTTTTGCCTAATCCTGCAATACGCACAGCCATCATAGATGACTGGATAAGTCGAGATTCCCAAGAGATCCCTAAACCAAACCCAAAGGTAACAAAGGGAGTTTGACCATTGGCGGTATGTAAAGTATTTACCTCATACTCAAGCGACTGGAAGGCATCATGACACTCCTTCTCAGTTTGCGCCGTGGCGAACGCTTTGGGATCTTTGATCTCCCAGTTCAGGGCAACTTGGTAATGCTTGTCATAACTCTTAGTGACAAAAGGGGCCAACACTTCATCGATGCGATTAATGGTCGTACCGCCATAGATATGACTGGCGACTTGCGCGATGATTTGTGCAGTGACGGCTGTCGCTGTCGAAATTGATTTAGGTGTTTCAATCTCTGCATTACCCATTTTAAAACCTTGGGTTAACATGCCAGCAAGATCAATCAACATGCAGTTGAACATTGGGAAAAATGGCGCGTAATCAAGGTCGTGATAATGAATTTCACCCGACTCGTGGGCTGCAACCACATCTTTTGGCAATATGTGTCTGGTCGCGTAATGCTTCGCCACAATCCCTGCTAATAAGTCCCGTTGAGTCGGGATCACTTTAGCATCTTTATTGGCATTTTCGTTAAGAAGTGCTGCATTACTTTGCTCGACTAAACCGCGGATCTCACGGTTTAAACGACTGCTGGTTTCGCGATGAAGATCTCTGTCATGACGGTATTCGATATACACGCGGGCTAAAGACTTATAAGGCCCTTCCATAAGCTCATTTTCAACCACATCTTGCAGGTCGTGAATCTCAATCTCATGTTTATCAGCGACACATTCAGCAATTTTACTCGCCACTTGAACAGAGTAATTAACATCATCAATACCGGCTGAGATTGCCGCTGCGGCAACCGCATCTCTAATCCTTGTTTCGTCAAAAGGCGTGCGATAACCATCTCGCTTAATAACCACTGGCATTGTCTACAATCTCCTCACGTGATGTTGTTTTGAACACCACATATAGTATTAGTTTGGCTGTTAAGCACAATATGTTGCGTATTAAGCTACAAACTAACGATGAGAACATTGATCTCGATCATGATATTGCACAAGTGGGAGAAGAACAAAACATAAGTGCCAGTGAAGCCACTGATCTCATATTTGCCCCTTGACCATACCGTTAAAGCGGGCTAGCCAAAGGATAAAAAAGGTAAAAGTTGTGGATAAGAATGATGAAAGAGAACTGTTGCGAATATCAATATTTACCTAAGGCTAAGTAACTATTGAGTTGCCCCCCAGCTTGCTGACTTTCCTCCATGGAAGAAGCCAACTGCATAACAGATTTGAGCCCTTGCCATTGCTTCCTGTCTTCACTGTTCATCTCAACGTCTCCCTGTAAGAAAACATTCAACTGAGAAGATACCCGTGCAGCTTCTTTGCTGATCTCCTTCGTCTGAACACTGTCCATATTATCTAATACGCCTTCAGCGTCATCCAAGAGTTTAATCAGCACATTTGACATAGACTCGTCATCTTGTGCCGTTTTTTCAAGCTCGTTACGCTTGGTTTGGATAAATGTCTTCATGTCGTCGACTTTCCCCTCTGACTTTGGCAGATCTATGCCTCCCTCTGACAGACGGTTTAATTGCGTTTCCGACAAGATGCCATCTTGATACAATCTCTGAACCAACTTGGGCAGATCGGCACTTGAGAAATTACCATCAGCAAAAAAATCTTTTGCCATGCTCTCAATCTTCTGTGCGCGTAGCGCTCTAGGTGATAAAGAAACCGACTCATCCTTGACTTGCTCCTTGCTCCCAGTCTTCGACGCATTACCCGTCTGGCCTAAGGTCACTTTATCACTATGCTTACCGGCTTCAGCTTGATTACTGTTGATACCGTATTTATCAGCAAGGCTAGTGTTCGTCAGTTGACTTGCAGTGCTTGTCGTATTAGCGATTGGATTCATTGTCAAAAATTCGGCGTATAGGGAACATGTGCTTAATTGCATGCATTTATCACGCCGAAATATATGATCTGAACAGAGATGGGAATTTAAAACGAAATGAAGGTAAAACTAGCCTCAAATTAGCTAGAAAAAAGCAACTGTAGAGTTGCCCTCCTCTAACAAACTCATGACAGCACGAAAAGTACGCTGTTTATACAGATGACAGGCTAGACACTAAAGCTGATGATCAGTAACTCTCTAATCTTGCTTCTATCTGGTGACGTGCAAGTTTGACTGCTAACTCACCCGCAGCAATCGCCTCTTCAGCCCGATGAAACTCCATAGTACCAATATGGCCAACATTAGGAATGAGACAAATATCAGGTGGATCGCCCATTAACCTTGCTCGTTTATAACGCTGCTCGAGAATGTCCATCGATTGTGACATAACAGCTAACATACCGGGGTGTGAGCGGCTTCCTAATGAAAACTTATCCGTCATGTTAGTAACATAATCTCTACCACGGGCCAACAGATCCATAAAGCCGGTATCTTGATGTGCTTCAGCTTGTACTCGCTCTTCAACCGAAGGCTTACTGCACGCCATATCAATAGGAAGAACCTGCATACGGCCACGCTTTTGACCACTCAGGTCGACCGCTATCACCACATCAACATCCATAGAGCGGCTAACTGAAACAGGCACAGGATTGACCACGGCACCATCTACCAGCCAACGATCACCTAACTTCACAGGGGGTAAAATGCCCGGCATAGAGCAAGAAGCTCGAATCGCATGACGCAGATCGCCCTCTTTAAACCAGATCTCCTGTCCAGAATAAAGATCGGTAGCCACCGCAATTAAGGGACGCTTAAGTTGCTCTATCTGCAGATCGCCAATCCGACTTTGCAGAACATCAAATACTTTCTCTCCGCCAATCAAGCCACCTTTACGCCAACTCAAATCCATCAAGCCGAGCACATCCCAACTAGAGAAACTGCGCACCCAAGTCTCAAGTTCATGCAGTTGGTCATTCGCGTAAGCTGCCCCTACCAGCGAACCAATTGAGCAGCCAGAGATTTTATCGGGTTTAATGCCCATCTCAGCCAACCCATTTAACACACCAATATGTGCCCAACCTTTAGCGGCACCACTGCCCAACGCAATTCCGATCTTAGCCATTTTCGACTCTCAACATCTATCAATGCCCCCCTTATATCGCGACAAACAAATATTCGCAATAGCTAAAGATCATCGATCCAAGAGCACAATGAGATGAATCAGTGTTCTCTATGGCTGAACCACATAAACTTAGGTTATAATGCTCGGTCAAACTAATCTTGGAGCACCCCCTTTGCAATTTACCGAATTTTCCCTGGACACACGTCTATTACAGACTCTCGATCATATGGGTATCACGACACCTACTGAGATTCAGGAGAAGGCGATTCCCGTAGGTCTTGCAGGCAAAGATCTTATGGCGTCATCAAAAACAGGCTCAGGTAAAACCTTAGCGTTTTTGTTACCGGCAATGCAGAGAGTCATTTCAAGTAGGGCCTTGAGTAAGCGTGACCCAAGAGTACTGATTTTACTGCCAACCCGTGAACTTGCTAATCAGGTCTACAGCCAGTTACGCCTTTTAGTGGCTAATACTCAATATAAAGCCATGAAGATTCTTGGTGGTGAGAACTTTAACGATCAAGCTAAACTATTATCCCGAGACCCTCACTTTATTGTGGCAACACCGGGCCGACTTGCGGATCACTTAGCCCAGCATCATATACACCTAAATGGTCTAGAACTGCTTATTCTCGATGAAGCGGACCGTATGCTCGACTTAGGTTTTGCCCAACAGCTTAAAGCCATCAATGCCGCTGCGGATCATAAACGCCGTCAAACTTTGATGTTTTCAGCCACATTAGATCACGGTGAAATCAATGAAATTGCCGCTGAATTATTGAAAGAGCCTAAGCACGTCGCTGTCGGTGCGGGCAATATTGAAAACCTAGACATCACTCAGAAAATCTACCTGTGTGATCACCTAGACCATAAAGAAGCCTTATTACTTAACATTCTCAAGAGTGGTAATCAAAAGCAGGTCATTATCTTTACCGCAACGCGCCAAGATACCGATCGTTTAGCTAAGAAATTGGCTGAAGAAGGCTTTAATACCGCCTCTCTGAGTGGCGATCTTAACCAAAACGCGCGTAATCAGATAATGGATCAATTTAGCCGAGGCATGCAGGACATCTTGGTGACAACCGATGTTGCATCTCGTGGACTCGACTTATTGAACGTCTCTTTGGTCATCAACTTCGACATGCCTAAGCTTCCAGAAGAATACGTACACCGCATTGGTCGTACAGCACGTGCTGGTGCTAAGGGTGATGCAGTCTCTTTAGTTGGACCTAAAGATTGGGTTAACTTTAAGCAAGTGCAGCAATTTTTGAACAGAAGCTTTGAATTGAGCACGATTGAAGGTCTTAAAGGCAAGTTCTCAGGCCTGAAAGACAAGCCTAAAGCAGGCAAGAATGCACCAGCCAATGCCAAACGTACTAAAGTATTGCCTAAGAAGAATGCGAAGCCGAAAGCTAAAGTGGCTAAAGATAAGCGCTTTATCACAGGTATCGATATTGGTGATGCCCCAATGCTAAGAAAGCCTAAATCTAAGCTGCAAGACACACCTGAAGATTAATTATCTTTAATATGATCACCATTAAAAAAGCCCTACCGCTGTAACCGCGATAGGGCTTTTTTGTTATAGGTATTTATTTAGTTAACTTCTTGTTCCACTGTTTATCTGCACGCTCAATATAATTTTTGGTATCTTCAAGCCAATTTTCTCTGACCCCTAAGCTGTAATTGAGGTACAACTTATCGTTAAGTACAGTAAAGGCTTCAGGGATCGTATCGACCACAAATCCATGAGACATAGCATAAGCACAGTAACCACCATATTGCGGCAAATATTGCTCGGGCTTATCTTCAAACTTAGCTTTATTCTCAGCAGAGCTAAACAGCCAAACCGCCTTCTCGTATTCTGTTTTAAATTGCTCACTTCCCTTTACTGGGGCATTTTTTACAAAATAGGCCACAGGATCATAGCCATTGATGGCCACCCCCTCCTCAGCATAAACAGGATGTTTGTCTAAGCTGGTACACCCAGACAAAAAAAGCAGTAAAGCGGCCACCACATAACCATATTGAATCTTAACCATCATTTATCCTTTCTTAATACCATCTTCTTTAATACTGGTTCTCTGGTAATAAAAGACCTTCCAATCGCAAAGTTAATTTCATCATCAAATCTACACCCCGGTACTTTTGAGGCTTTATCAATGAAAATACCATTCAGTGAAATCTAAACGCTGACCCTCGACACATTTCACTGTACAATGCGCACAATATTGTTTTATTTAAGGTGTAACATGAGAGTTTGTGGCGTTGAATTAAAAGGTGGCGAAGCCGTTGTCTGCTTATTGAGCTATGAAGGTGAGACTTTTAACGTGCCTGATTGTCGCCAACAATCATTTGTAATTTCACACTCAGAAGCGACAGAGTCAATCCGTGATTTTCACTTCGCATTCAGTAAACTGATGCAAGATTACCATGTCGATAAAATCGTCATTATTGCCCGCGAGCAAAAAGGCAAGTTGGCCGGTAGTGCGACCAGTTTCAAAGCTGAAGCCGCCATCCAGTTACTTGAACTACCTGTGATATTGATGTCACCTGTGACAGTGAAAGAGCGTCTAAAGCGCAATCCACCTCTTGTCGACTTTGATGGTTTAGATCTTAAGCGCTTCCAAAAGCCTGCATTTGATGTTGCCTATGCTTATCACAACCAGCACATCTTCAATGTGTGGGATAATGTTTAAGCCTAGCTAATACCAACCATTATAAAGATTTGATCGCTCAGCGAGAGTTTAGCTCTCTTGAGGCAAGGCAACGAGTGAAGAGCATAGTTATTCTACGGTTAAGCTCGTTAACA
>OJDH01000242.1_pt1 | contig 35035 bp, 28 predicted proteins | sample 1592761 | NCBI WGS metagenome assembly OJDH01 (sample SAMN05416855, study PRJEB24817) | seawater metagenome | isolation source: Sea water | place: Canada:Atlantic | collected 2013-11
TACGAGATCAGCCTCGGTCTCGTGGGCTCGGAGATGTGTATAAGAGACAGCCTTAATTCCAACCTTCAACTTTGTGCATATCTGGTAATCTATGTGCAATACCTTTATGACAATCTACACAGGTCTTTTCACCACTGGCAAGGGCTGTAGAGTGTTGCCTTACACTGCGCGGGCTCTGCTCAGAAAAGTCCATAAATTCAAAGTTATGACAATTACGACACTCTAAAGAGTCATTACTTTTCATTCTTGCCCACTCTCTTTCAGCTAAATGAGCACGTCGCTCTTTGAACTTCTCAGGTGTGTTAATCGTCTGAGTCACAAAATAGGCAAACAGCTCTTTAGACGCCTGAACCTTACGCACGATTTTATCCGTCCAAGCGTGAGGTACGTGACAATCAGAACAGATAGCACGAACACCAGAGCGGTTGGCGTAGTGGATGGTTTCTTGAATTTCAGCCACTATCGGCGCGTGACATCCAGAACAAAACTCTTCAGTGTTGGTCGCTTCCATACCTGTGTTGAATGCCCCCCAGAACATGAGTCCACCAGCAAAGCCCATAAACAGAACGACACCTACAGCAGCTTTACTCGGCCGCCTCAATATGCCCCAGAAACCTTTTAAGGCGTTAATAATCCATTTCATATTACTACCTGCCTATTTATTTTTGCAGTGATTGAACACGCTCGAAGGAGTTACCTACTAACGGTTTCGCATCTGCTTGTGTCACGTGGCACTGTAAGCAAAAGTATCGTCTAGGAGAAACATCAGCCAGTACTTCATCGTTTCGATTAGTAAAGTGAGTCACACTGATTTTAGTTGCTCCCATCTCTTTAGCATTTTTCCAGCCATGGCATGATAAGCATTTGTTAGCATTTAATGATATTTCATAGTTTCTGATGTGATGCGGGATCAATGGTGGCTGAAAGACATAACTGCTTTCAATATCCACCTGATCACGCGGCACTTTTTTCATAGGATCTGCCGCTCTCGTGACTTCTAACTCAGCACTGCCGCGTAGAGATTCAACACCACCAATGCCACGTTGTTCCTCACTGACAGCAAAGCCACTGATCAGAGTTAAGGTAATGCTCAACGTCAATAAAATTGATTTTTTCATCCTAACCCTGCCTTATGCTATTTTAGTAATTTTAACAGGACACTTTTTATAGTCTGTCTGTTTCGATAACGGATCGGTTGCATCTAAAATAAGTTTATTAATTAAGATACGTGCATCAAAGAAAGGCACAAACACCAAACCTTTTGGTGGACGGTTACGCCCTCGAGTCTCTACACGAACACGAATATCACCACGCTTGTTACTCATTAACACTTCATCACCACGACGCACACCATGGGACTTAGCATCATCTGGGTGCATGTAACAAAGCCCATCAGGGACTGCCTTATAGAGCTCAGGGACACGACGTGTCATGGTTCCCGTATGCCAATGCTCAAGTACACGACCAGTACATAACCATAGAGGAAACTCTTCATCTGGAGATTCTGGTGGCGCCTCGTAAGGTGCAGAGATTATCCATGCTTTGCCATCTGGCTTGCCATAGAATTCAAATCCTTTACCTTTACCAACATAGGGATCTGAACCCTCTTTAAAGCGCCATTTTGTCTCTTTGCCATCGACAACAGGCCAGCGTAAACCGCGCTCTTTATGGTAGCGTTCGTATGGTGCTAAATCATGACCATGTCCACGTCCAAAGCTTGCGTACTCTTCAAATAGACCTTTTTGAACATAGTAACCCTGATCTTGTGCATCATCATTGAGCGCTTGCGCTTCTGATAATGGGAACTTGTTCACTTGGCCATTTTCAAATAGCACTTCATACATATTCTTACCACGTACCTCAGGCATCTTAGCGATCAGCTCTTCGGTCCACACTTCTTCAATTTTGAAGCGTTTTGCAAATTCCATAATCTGCCATAGATCGGATTTAGCCTCACCAGGCGCTTTCACTTGCTGGTACCAAACCTGAGTACGGCGTTCGGCGTTGCCATAAGCTCCCTCTTTTTCTACCCACATCGCTGTTGGTAAGATAAGGTCAGCAGCTTGGGCTGTAGCCGTTGGATATGGGTCTGAACAGACAATAAAGTTTTTCGGGTTACGGTAGCCAGGTAAACGCTCGCCGTTAATATTTGGACCTGCCTGCATGTTATTATTACACATGGTCCAATAAGCATTTAGCACACCATCGTTCAACTTACGATCTTGCAATACAGCGTGGAATCCAGGCTTTGGTGGAATCGTGCCTTCAGGGATTTTCCATAACTGCTCTGCCAGTTTACGGTGCTTAGGATTAGCAACAACCATATCTGCTGGTAAACGGTGCGAGAACGTCCCCACTTCACGTGCAGTACCACACGCTGATGGCTGGCCTGTCAGTGAAAATGGTCCATTACCCGGTGTAGATATCTTACCTACAAGTAAGTGGATGTTATAAACCAATGAGTTCATCCATACACCACGTGTGTGCTGGTTCATTCCCATGGTCCACAGTGACATCACCTTAATCTTAGGGTCGGCAAACTGCTTAGCTAAGGTCACGAGTTCATCTTCACTCATGCCTGTCATCTCGGCAGTTTTTGCTGCAGTGTATGGCGCAACTGATTTTTTGTACTGTTCAAAATCAATAGCCTGCACTTTACCAACGTTAGGATTGGCTGCCGCTTTCTGCAACGGATGCTCATCTCTTAAACCATAACCAATATCAACAGTGGCTTGCTTAAAATGAGTGTGCTTAGTGACGAAATCCCAATTTACCGCATCGTTTTCAATGATGTAGTTTGCAATAAAGTTAGCTATTGCAAGATCGGTTTGTGGCTTAAAGATATAACCTTTATCTGCTAACTCAAACGAGCGATGGTAATAGGTTGATAATACGTTCACTTTCACATGGGGATGACTTAAGCGACGGTCGGTGATGCGGCTCCATAAAATGGGGTGCATCTCTGCCATATTCGAGCCCCATAACACAAAGGCATCGGCTTCTTCGAAATCATCATAACAACCCATTGGCTCATCGATACCAAAGCTACGCATAAAGCCACCAACGGCTGAAGCCATACAGTGACGGGCATTAGGATCTATGTTGTTAGAGCGAAAACCTGCTTTCATCATCTTAGATGCAGCATAGCCTTCCATTACGGTCCACTGACCAGAGCCAAACATGCCCACACTGGTAGGCCCTTTCTCTTTTAAAGCCGCTTTCCACTTATCGGCCATGATATCGAAGGCTTGATCCCAGCTTACTGGTGCAAAGTCACCATTTTTATCAAACTTTCCATTAGTTTGACGTAACAGAGGTTTAGTTAAGCGATCGTTGCCGTACATGATTTTTGAAAGAAAGTAACCCTTAATACAGTTAAGTCCTTTGTTGACAGGCGCTTCAGGGTCGCCTTGAGTCGCAACAACTTTACCATCTTGAGTTCCAACAAGTACCGAGCAACCTGTACCACAGAAACGACAAGGCGCTTTATCCCAATGAATTTTTGATTCTTCACTCGATGCAATTAAATTCGTTGCAGTCGCTGGAAGAGTGATCCCTGCAAGTGCCGCAGCAGATGCCGCAGCATTGGCTTTGATAAAATCACGTCTAGACATTTTCATACTTGTTCCTCGCTAACACTATAGCCATCATCAGGGGCTAGGTTATTTTTATTGGTATCGCAATCGGTTCCACTGTCCATTTGGTGATAAACCATAGTGGCACCAAGTACGCCTGGCATATTAGTTATTTTTTCAATAACATCGGTAATAAAGCCTTCTGTTTCAGTCTCTAGCACTACAACGATTTTTCCGAGTTCACTAACGCCATAAATTTCGGCTTCATCAAACGCTTCAATTCTTTTTTTAGTTTCATCTAAATGTTCAGGGCTAACCTGAACAAGTAGGCTTGAGATATGCGCCTCAGTTAGCGACATGTAGGCGTTCCTTATCTATCTGGGGGAAAAATACTGAAATGGAACTCATAAGTCCTCCAACGTGGGGCGAAAGCCCATCACATGGTGAGCCATTAAGATTCGACTCATTATTTGACGGTTAACATCTTGCTGACTCTCAATTTGTTAACTCTATTAACATAGTAACGCGTGTAATAGCTCAAGCTGTATACCTCTAACTTGGTATTACATACGCAGCTTGACCTACGTCACCATATCGATACAAAACATCGCATAGATCAACAAATACAACAATCTATATTAGCTTAAAAATCAATCGCGCAAACAAATATTATGATCTAGAACAAGTTTACAGCACTTAAGTACCAGCTAACCTACGGGAGTTAATGCTATCGAATTGTGAATATACAGCTAAATGGTTAGTGCAACTTTAGTTAGGAGGTATAAAAAACAAGCAGTCAGAGTGTTTTAATCTTAGGGGAGTTAAGAATGGAGTTTGTATAATTGAGATGGGCATAAAAAAAGCGCAGAGATAAGTATCTGCGCTTTCGGAATAATGAATAGAAACTGGACGAAAGTTAACTCTCTTTTATGCGGTTTAGCACTCGCTTTTCGGATATCGGATATGCGGTACCTAACACCTGTGCAAAACAGGAAACCCGATACTCCTCTATCATCCATCTTGCATCGAGCAATGCCTCTGGAATGGCAGCTGAGCGAGGGACTTTAGCCAATTGTGCAGCCAACTCCTTTTGCACATTGTTAATACTGTGCATGTGCAAACGGTCTCGATTAGGATCAATCGGCAGCTTATCAAGACGATTATCTATCGCTTTAAGATAACGCGCCATATCAGGCAATCTTCGCCAACCACAACCTTCGACAAACCCCTTATACACCAGTTGATCCAGCTGAGTTTGAATATCGCTCATGGCAAAAGCGATATCTAAGCTGATCTTGCCTTTAAGTCTCTTCTTGATCTTCTGATACAAGGTTAAGATCTCTTCAACCTTAAGTGCAAGTGCAGCAGCCGTTGGATTCAACTCTTGTCTAACCCAGTCTTTCGCTAATTCAAAATCAGCTTCACTGCGCACATCGAGCTCTTTTTCGTCAAGCAGTTGCTGCACTGCAGCGGCAAGAATATCGTCAATTAAGATCTGCACTTGACCAAATGGATTGAAATACATGGCCAACTTTGCCTTATTCGGCAATGTTTTTTGCAGGTGCTTAACTGGAGAAGGAATATTGATCAACAGCAGTCGCTGTAAACCCGATTTATGAGAACGAATAGCTTCATTTTCATCATCAAATAATTTGATCGAAACACTGGATTTGTCATCAACCAAGGCGGGGAACGCCTTCACTTCAAAGCTGCCTTTCTTCTGTTGGAACTGAACAGGCAGATTGCCGAACGACCAAGTTAACAGCTCAGATTTCTCAATACCTGAATCAGCTACTTGTCGAATCGCCTGTGAAACCTGCCCCTGTAAGCTTGCTTTTAGCTGCTCAATGTCGCGACCTTGGGCAACAAGTTTGCCTTTATCGCCTTCCACCTTAAAATTCATTAACAGGTGTTTTGTTAACTGAGACGTATCAAAATCATCAGGACTCACACGGGTACCACTCATGCGCAGTAACTGCTTGCACATGGCATCAATTAAACTCATCTCAAACGGCTTCATCGCCTGTAAACAAGCTTTTGCATAATCAGGTGCAGGCACAAAATTACGACGAATGTTTTTAGGTAATGAGCGGATTAATGCGATGCATTTTTCTTCTCTAAGACCGGGCACTTGCCAATCAAAATCCACATCATCGATCTGGTTCAGCAAGGCAACAGGTATATGAATTGCGACACCATCGTCTTCAGCAGCAGGTTCGAAGTGATAATTCACTGGCAACTTAAGATTACCCTGATGCCAAAAATCGGGAAAATCCAATGCCGAGATATGGGAGTCACCTCTTTGCATCAGTTGCTCACGTTCAAAATCCAGCAGATCTGGATTCTGCTTGCGCTCTATTTTCCACCAGCTAAAGAACTTAGGTGCATTGTAGATCCCTTCTGGGATCTTTGGCTCATAAAAGTCCACTAACGCTTGTTCGTCGACTAAAATATCTCGGCGACGTGACTTATGCTCTAACGCTTCAACCTCTTCCAATAAGGCTCGGTTCTTAAGGAAGAATGACTCATTGGTTCTAAGTTCACCGTCGGCTAGTGCGCTGCGAATAAAGATCTCCCGCGCTTCCACCGGGTTAATTGGACCGTATTGGGTTTTACGTCGATTCACTATCATCAGCCCATAGAGCAACTGATTCTCTAACGCGACTACACTGCCCTGCTTGGCCTCAAAATGGGGCTCAAGATAGTTTTTCTTAATCAAGTGTTCCGCTAGCGGTTCAATCCATTCTGGTTGAATTTTGGCGCAACAACGAGCAAACAAACGAGATGTTTCGGTTAACTCCGCTGCCATGATCCACTTTGGCCCTTTTTTGGCCAGCGGTGAACCCGGAAAAACAAAGAACTTACGGTTACGAGCACCTAAATATTCATTGTCTTTATCTTTAAAGCCCACATGGCTCAATAACCCGGTGAGTAAAGATTTATGCAGCAACTCATAATCGGCAGGCTCACTATTAAGACGCCACTTAAGCTCGTGTACCGCTTGTTTTAACTGAGTGTATAAATCTTGCCACTCACGCACCCTCAGGTATGCCAGAAACTCCTTTTTACACTGTTTTCTAAACTGGCTAGCAGAGTGTTCTTTTTGCAAAGACTTGATGTGATCCCACAGATTCACAAACGAGACAAAATCAGAGTCTTTATCGCTGTGTTTCTTGTGAACCTCATCACTGGCCTGCTTTTTATCCATGGGGCGTTCACGGGGATCTTGAATCGACAATGCCGATGTGATCACTAAAGCCTCATGTAAACAGCCATTTTGATTGGCTTGGATCACCATACGGGCTAAACGTGGATCAACTGGAATATGCGCCAATTGACGGCCCAGAGGCGTTAAGGTTAACCTTCCCTTGCTCTTGATGACCGATTCAAGTTCCTCAAGCAACAAGAAACCATCTTGGATGTAGCGCTGATCTGGCGGCTGAATAAAAGGAAATGCTTCGATATCGCCCAGACCAATCGCCAGCATCTTTAAAATAACAGAGGCTAAGTTGGTGCGTAGAATTTCAGGATCGGTAAACTCTGGACGACCCATAAAGTCATCTTCAGCGTATAGACGAATACATATGCCCGGCGCAACACGACCACATCGTCCTTGCCTTTGATTAGCACTGGCTTGTGAGATAGGTTCGATAGGCAGACGCTGCACTTTAGTGCGGTAACTATAGCGACTGATTCTGGCGGTTCCGGGATCGATAACATAGCGTATACCGGGAACTGTTAACGACGTTTCAGCCACGTTGGTTGCTAAGACAATACGACGACCAATGTGACTCTTGAAGACTTTCGATTGCTCGCCATAGGAGAGACGTGCATAAAGCGGCAAGATTTCAGTATCACGATACTGACGACGGTTAAGCTGGTCGGCGACATCGCGAATTTCTCGCTCACCGTTCATGAAAATAAGAATGTCACCAGGGCCTTCGTTGACCAACTCATCAACAGCGGCAAAAATGCCTTCGGTAAGATCGTAATCTTCTTCACTGTCGCGCACTAAAGGTCTAAAGCGAGTCTCGACGGGGTATGTTCGCCCCGAGACCTCAATCACTGGTGCATCATTGAAATGACGAGAGAACTTGTCCAGATCAATGGTTGCAGAGGTAATGATGACTTTAAGATCTGGACGTTTTATCAATACGTTTTTCAGATAACCCAAGATAAAATCGATATTCAGGCTGCGCTCGTGCGCCTCATCGATAATAATGGTGTCATATTGATCAAGAAACTTATCATTGGTCAACTCGGCCAACAAAATACCGTCAGTCATCAACTTTATGTAGGAGTTGTGGTTTATCGCATCGGCAAATCTCACCTTAAAACCAACCACTTCACCAAGTGGGCTATTGAGCTCTTCGGCAACACGACTGGCTACGCTTCTCGCCGCGAGTCGTCTTGGTTGAGTATGACCAATAAGTCCACGACAACCCAATCCCAGTTCGAGGCAGATTTTAGGTAGCTGAGTGGTTTTACCTGAGCCGGTTTCACCAGCAATAATGACCACTTGATTGCCCGCAATCGCCCTGGCTATCTCTTCGCGTTTTTGCGAAATAGGCAAACTTTCGGGATAAGTGATCTCAGGACGGCCTTGACGGCGCTTCTCTACCTTCTCAAAAGCTTCGATAGCTTGCAGTTCAAGCTTTTCAAGGCTTGCGCGTTTCTTATCGGAATCGGCTTCTTTATTAAGCCTGTACAAACGACGCTTAATTCTTGATGCATCTGCTTGGTAGCAGTGAGTAAGATAAGCATTTGATAGAGGATGTTGTTGCGAACTCAAGACCAGATTCCATTTCTAGGATCAAAAAAGGGATCCTAGCAAGGAACTGGCATTATTGGTATGGGTAATTACTTCTGCGTATCTATTCTAATGAGGAAAAGTCATGATGATGAGACAACGTAACAGTTACGGCCAGCCAACTTTGCATCAGATAAGGCATTTTCAACTTGCTTAACAAGCATTCGAATGTTCTGCCCTTCCCAGGTTGCGATCCCTGCAGAAACAGTCGCCCAACCGCCTATAGGTGAATCAGGGTGAAGCATTTTTGCTGCTTTCAAACTGTCTTGAACCTTCTTGGTAATTCTTACCGCAGATTCGAGGCCTGTGTCAGGCAGTAATATTGCAAACTCCTCTCCCCCATATCTGGCAAGCATATCGTCGGGTCTCTGAATACATGTCTGCAATACATTAGCGATATCAATCAGGCACAGATCCCCCGCTTGATGGCCTACGCTCTGGTTATAACGTTTAAAATAATCCACATCTAATAAGATGACACTTAACGGTTTACCACAACGATTGGCACGCTTAATCTCAATGTTTAACCTATCATCGAGATGCTTTCGGTTACTCACCCCAGTTAACCCATCTCTCATGGCAAGGTTGTCTAACTTAGAGAGCAATAGAGAGTTTTCATGCTGGCTTGCAAGTCCGTCATAGTAATATTTAGCAAAACGCTCACGACATCGGTTCAATACAAAACCAATAATCAGATAGGCGACAACAAACATCATACTGTCTCCACGACTGATATAGAGGTGCATGGTGACCATCGATAGAGTCAAAAACAGTAAAGCACTGTAGAAAAAACGACTATTAGGATAAAAACAGGTCAGCATTACAATCAATAGCGTATAAGCAATGAAGTCCACATAAGGCCAAAAACTATCTTCGATGATGATTAAGCTGAGCATAACCAATAACCAAGCAAACAAGATTAAAAAGAGGTTAATGTAAGCTCGCTTTAAATCGTCATGATGAAGGGTCTTGAGTGTAATACGCAAATAGGAGGTAACAAAAACAACACTGCTAATACCAAAAACAACGACTAGATATTCTCTACCAGAATTGGAATAGACCTTGAGTAAACTGATGGCAGCAATAAAAAATAGGAAAATACATGAGAATTGCGCAAACCGTCTAAAGCCACGCACTATTTGAGCATTGGCGTGTTCGATGAGGGCTTCATTTAGACGTATCACTTCTCTTTGTTTCATAGAAGAAAAGCATAGTCCAAGGGAATGAAAAGTAAAGTGAACTCAAATCCTAAATAGACAATCCAGAAAGCGGTTTCACTCTACCCTATCATGAGACGCACCCCACGGTTTATACCGGCGATAAGTAGCACTGCTGCATGTAGATATTAATCGCGTTCAGTACATCAGTACGGTTAATGGTGCCAATAACCCTACCTTCTTCAACCACAGGATAGACTTTAGGTTTGGGACCTAACATCTGTTCAGCCAGTTTTAAAATACTGTCTTCAGGTGCAACCCAAAGCACATCGGTTCGCATACAGTCACTGACTGTAGCCACCAAATCGCAATGATAACTGCTCTTAAGCATCACTGACATGCAGTCTTGCTGAGACAGAAATCCAACTAAGTGTCCTTTATCGTCCACTACAGGCGCCCCAAGTTTCTTCTTACTTAATAGGGCATCTACCGCTGAAGCCATGGTCATATCAGCATTCAATAATACGGGATGGCGATCCATGTGATTAATGATTTTTATAGAATCCATAATATTCTCCAACAAAAATAGTAAACCCAGTCTACCTAACCTATTCAATATCTGAACACAAAACAACCGATAGTCTTAATCTAAATTGGCTATTAACAAGAGATACTCAGTTTGTTAATCATTTTAACGAGGGGAGAAAAGAATATTAACGACATGATTAACCTAGCCCACGATGGGGTTTCCTTTGCGGGCTAAGACTTTATTTACTTTATAACCAATTATTTATCGCGCCAAATCATCACTTGCGCTTCTTCTCCACTCTTTCGAGTCGCGCGGTACATGCCTTCGGTATTGAAAGGGGTTGCGATATTGCCTCGTTGATCGATTGCTATCACGCCGCCTGTCCCACCAGCTGTGATCAAACGTTGATTAATCACTTCATCAGCCGCTTGGATGATCGATTTCTGCTGATATTTCACTTTGGCGCAGATATCACCAGCCACATGGTAGCGAATAAAATACTCTCCATGGCCCGTTGCCGATACTGCACACACGCCATTTTCGGCATAAGTACCTGCACCGATAACTGGCGAATCACCTATACGACCAAAACGCTTTGCCGTCATTCCGCCAGTTGAGGTTCCTGCAGCTAAATTGCCATTTTGATCTAACGCTACCGCGCCTACAGTGCCAAATTTATAGTCAAGATCTAAATAGTCACGTCCCATCATATGATTTGCTGCTTGGTAGTCTTTTGCAGCTTCAGCGGTTTTTATCTTCTTTTTAGCATCAATAAGCTGCTCATAACGTTTCTCGGTATCAAAATGCGTCACGGGAACCAGTTGAAAGCCCTGTGTGAGTGCAAACTCCTCAGCACCTGCGCCAGACAACATGACATGGGGTGACTTAGTCATCACCGCTTCAGCCAAATTGATTGGGTTTTTAATGTGTTTTACCCCTGCAACCGCACCCGCATTCATGGTTTGACCATCCATAATAGAAGCATCCATTTCATGTTGACCGTCAAAAGTATACACAGCGCCGACCCCAGCATTAAACAGTGGACTGTTTTCCATGACATTAATGGCTGCTTGGATGGCGACAAGACTATCACCGCCTTTTTCTAGCACTTTATATCCTGCATTAATCGCCTGTGACAATTTATCTCTATACGCTTGCTCTTGCTCGTCACTCAGGTTTGCTTTTGAGATGGTTCCTGCCCCGCCATGAATAGCGATAGAAAAGGGTTTCTCATCATTCGCCCATAGGTGAGAGGAATATGACGTTAAAATAGCGAAAAGTAGGCCTGTTATTCTTGTTTTATTTATCATTTGTACATCCATTATTTTTATTTGCACTCTTTGTAACCATTTATGGATTTAATTACAATCATCAACTTGCCTGTATTCGATAATCTAGCGACAATGGTCACAGTATTCATCTGAACTAACATGAGCCGCTCTTTTTGCATATACGTACATTAGGTTTATGGTCTATTAGCCTTAGCTTCATCGTCAGTTTACTGTGCTCCTTTTCCGCACATGCCGATGACTGGTTAACATTAAATATTCAGGGTGTTTCCGGAGAGTTAGACAGAAACATTCGGGCACATTTAGGCCAGCTCCCCAGCTCCAAAGTTCAGCGCAGAGCCTATATCTTCAACGCAGAAGATAACATCTCAGCTGCGCTACATTCGCTTGGCTATTACCATGGTCAGGTTGAACGAGAAGTTTTATCCCCTGAAGAAGGTACGTGGACGCTAAAGCTCACCATCAAACCTGGGCCCCCAACCATCATTGAATGGGTAGATATCAATCTAGATGGAGAAATTCTTCACGACCCCGTTGTTCTTGACTGGCTGAATAGTCTCACCATCAGGCCCGGTGATATTCTTAATGATGGTATTTATGAGCAGATAAAATCCCAGCTTGTCACACTCGCCTTAGCTCGAGGCTATTTTGATGGCAAATATATCAAGTCGGTGATCACCGTTAATCGCGACATGAACACCGCGCGGATCACCTTAAATTACGATTCAGGCCAGCGTTACCTTATTGGTGATGTCAGTTTCGAAGGACAAACATTGAATAGTGATTTAATGCAATCTTTGATCCCATTCAAGATTGACAGTCCATACAGTACAGCAAATATTGCCTCATTGAATCGGGAGCTATTAGACACGGGCTATTTTTCAAATATTAAAGTACTGCCTTTAGTCGACAAGTCTGTCGATTTCTATGTGCCAATTAAAGTCGAGGTCAGCCCCAAACCTAGTCACTCTATTGAGTTAGGCTTAGGTGCCGACATCGGAAATACCACGGAAAAAACCCTTGAACCGAGAGTCAGGCTCACCTGGCGGACACCACAGATCAACCGTTTTGGACAATCACAAGAAACCAGCTTAGAGTGGGCACCTGACAAACCTAAATTTTTGACCACTTATACGATACCGTTAACCCACCCGCTTGATGACCAACTGAAGATCCGTCTGGGGATTTTAAGAGATAAATATGGCGTCACTCAGGTTTATGATCCTAATGATAAGAAATTTAAAAATACAGGTGAATTAGAAGCAAACAAGTTCCTAGTCGGGGTCATTCGGCAGCAAAAATTAGATAATAATTGGCTACTCAGCTACTCGCTCGAGGGCATTCGTGAACATTACACACAATCAGAAATAGATTACGACCCCACTTTCGTCCTGTTTGGTGCCAGCATGTCCAAAACGGTTCGAAGTGATAACAGCTTAGATCCTAAATCGGGATATTTTCAGCACTACAGCGTGGAATACGCCAACCCCTCTTTAGGGTCTTCAGTTCGCCTGACTCGCATTCAAACAAAATACAAATGGATAGATACCTTTTTTGAAAAACATCGCATTGTCACCCGCCTTGATTTAGGCATTAACTTAGCAGCTGAAGAGGACTTAGCATTTATTCCGCCTTCATTGCGTTACTTTGCAGGCGGAGATCAGAGTATTCGAGGCTATAGTTACCAAGAGCTGGGTCCATATTTGGACTATACCAGCGCTAGCGGTGAGTTAACCCGACAAGTCGTGGGTGGCCGATATTTGATGGTGGGGAGTCTCGAGTATCAGTATTACTTAACCCCTACTTGGCGAGTCGCCGCTTTTGTTGATGCTGGTAACGCCTTTGATGTTAACCAAATTGAACCTATCGTCTCTGTTGGCCCTGGAATTCACTGGATCTCACCCATTGGGCCAATAAAGTTGGATCTAGGTGTTGGATTAAAAGAGACTGACACCGTTGATCGCCCTTGGCGCATCCACTTGACCATGGGGTCTGAATTATGAGCCAGCCTATGAATCAAGAGTCCCATAGCGAGCAAGATACTAAACAGCAAAACTGCACAACTGATACACCCAAAGCGAGTTTTCTAACGACTTGTTTACGTTATTTTAAAACTCTGTCTCGGTTGCTGTTCTATATCCCGCTTAGTTTACTGATCATCATCGCCATCTTAATTGGCACCGATTTTGGTAGCCGAATCACGGTATTTCTGGCCGACACTTTTGTCCCCGATCTCAGTATCACTTATGTATCAGGAACAATAAACAGTCAACTCGAGGTGAAAGATGCCCGCTGGGAAATGGACGGGATCAGTGTTGATATCAAAGCACTAAAACTTCAGTGGTTGCCCATGTGTCTATTGAAAAAGCAACTTTGTGTTGAGGAGCTCATCGCTTCTAACATCTTGGTCGAGATAGACACGGATAAGTTAACGGATGAGCAGGCCAGTGAGGCACCCTCACCCGCATTAACCACTGACACAAAAGAAAGTGCATATGAAGAGATTCAACTTCCCTTTGGCATTGATCTGCAAAAGGCCGACCTTGCCGATGTACAAGTCAGAGTCGATGACATGCACTTTAATACCCAACTTTTGCAAACTCAGGCGCAATGGCAGCAAACGGGAATTAGAGTCAGCTACCTCAATAGCCAGGGGTTACTCGTTTCTATTCCTGTCAGTTCAGATGATAAAAATGCATCTGTCACTCAGCACGCAGACAGTGAATGGGCTATGGCTCATCTTCCTGAAGTGTTTATGCCTATCCCGGTGTTTGTTTCCGATGCCAAATTAAGCGACAGCCGACTCAAATTGGGTAAGCGAGAAGACAAATTTAAACAGATAAACCTCAAAGCCAGTTATCACAGTTTCCTTGTGCATGTGGATCGTCTAGCCGTTGAACACACTTACGGTGACCTTGACCTCAATGGCGAAATTTCGCTCGAAGACGATTACCCGATGAACATCACGGCTGCGGTTGACGCAAAGCATATTAATGAACTCCCAGAACTGAATCCACAAGAAGTTGATTTAAAGGCTAAAGGCGGTTTTAAAAAGTTAGCCATTACCGCTACGGGCTCTGGTCATGTTCGATTCTCACTGGACGGTGATATCGTTTTGGCTTCCCCAAGTTTACCTTATCACCTTAAACTCAAGAGCAAACGGTTAACTTGGCCTTTAAACACCCCCTTATATACTGGCGAATCTGTTGAATTAACCAGCCATGGCGATCTGAGTCATCAGTCAGTTGTCTTATCTGGACGGTTCAATACACCTTATCAACCGGAATTGGCTATCGACACTGAATTTCAACATTCAGGCCATGAGATAACACTAAAACACCTCAATGCAAAAGGCGACATTGGTGAGTTCATCGTCTCTGGTAACGCCAATTATGGCAATCAGATCACATGGAATGCAGATGTTAGCCTCTCTCAATTTAAGATGGAGCAACTCAAACTTAAATTAGACAACCCGCTGCCCGCAAGCCTCATCACAGGCCAATTTCATACCCAAGGAACATTTGGCGATAACAAGTGGCAAGTGGGAATGTCAAAATCAGATCTAACCGGTGAGATCCAAGGCTACCCATTCAAGCTGCTAGGTGACATTTCAGTCAATGATAGTCTAAACCTCAGCGCTGACAGCTTAGCACTCAGTGCACTGCAATCGGTTTTAACCATCTCTGGTACGGTGAAGGATACTTGGGCAGTGAATGCGCTATTGGATGTGCCAAATTTAAACCTTTGGCACCCGGATACATCTGGGAGCATTAAGGCAAAAATTAACGTTTCGGGGAAAAATAAACAGCCAGAAATAGGGTTCACAGCCAATGCACTCGATCTGATGTTTGAGCAAGCAGAACTGGATAAAATCACGATAAAGGGCGCCTATCAGCCATTAAATGCTCATCAGTTTGCGCTTTCACTCAAATCTGGCCATTTAAGTTGGGATGATATTGAGCTCGACTCGATTACGTTCGACTCAAAAGGTGATGAAAAAGAACAAACACTTAGCTTACACACAAAGGGGGATCTGCAACTCAATACAGAGGTGTTCTCAACTTTCGATCCTGATACTGAAAAATTAGCAGCTAAAATTCAGGCCCTTGATCTGAACTCCGTTATTGGCCCATGGGTGCTTCAATCCCCTTTTGACATAACTTGGGACAATAAGAAAAAATCTGGCGTGATTGATACCTTCTGTTGGCAGCATAAAGATGGAAAATTATGCCTTGATGACGCCGCAGAGCTTGGTAGTAAAGGCGATATGGTCGTCAATTTTAAGGGTGACATTGGTTCGCTATTAACACCTCTTTTGCCAGAAAGTTTATCCTGGCAAGCCCCTGCAACATTAAACACTCAACTTGAATGGCAACCAGGCAGTAAGCCGACTGGATTTTTAGAGCTGAACTTCGAACCGGGTCATATCAGTCTCAATAACAATAGTCGAAGCTTAGATATCGGCTACAAACTGCTTAATCTTCAAGCACGACTAGATGAGAAGATGCTAACAACTCAGGTTACCTTTGACTCTCATGACATCGCCAGTTGGGAAGGCAAGTTAGATATTAATGTCACTCCTGACAGAACCATCTCAGGCTACACTAAACTGCACCAAATAAACTTAGCGGCCCTTGCTGAGTTTATGCCACAACTGGAACGCCTCGCAGGTAAAGTATCCAGTGAGTTAACCATTGCAGGAACATTAAGCAAACCAGACATTTCTGGCGGCATTTCATTAAAACAGGGTGAGCTGCTGGTCACAGCAAACCCAACATTGCTTGAGGATATTGACCTTTCCATTACGCTTTCAGGCCAACAAGCTAATGTCGACGGCCATTGGCTCATGGGAAAAGGCAAGGCTAATCTTAATGGTGTACTCGATTGGGGCGGTACAGCATTTACCGGAGACCTGACATTTGCGGGTAAAGATCTGGCCATTATTCAACCGCCGCTAGCATTGATTGATGTCTCACCCGATCTCAAGATACGATTTAAAAAAGACAGCCTTGATATTCAAGGCCTACTTGATATCCCATCTGGTGACATCAAGATAGTTCAGTTGCCCGCAGGTGGTGTTGCCGTGTCTTCGGATGTGGTATTTGAAGACAGTATCTCCTCAGGTGAGAAAGAGCGGATACCACTAGCCTTTACCACCAATATAAAAATCAATGTCGCTGACAAACTCAGAATCAACGGCATGGGGTTGAGAGGTCGATTGACCGGAACACTGGACTTGATGAAAGAGGCACTCAATCCGCCACTCTTGTACGGCGATATTCGAGTCGTAAATGGGACCTATAAGTTTTTAGGTCAAACGCTAGAGATTAAGACCGGTGAAGTTCAATTTATTGGTCCTTTAGCTGTTCCTAACCTCAATATAGAAGCAGTAAGAGAGATCAAAGATGGCGATGTAATTGCAGGGGTCAAGATAACTGGCACACCACACAAACCTATTGTTACCCTGTTTTCATCACCGGCAAAAGAGCAGGCAGAGATCCTCTCCTACATCATTAAAGGCACTGGATTTCGTGGTAATGATGCAGATGAAAATAGCAGCTTGATGTTGGGTGCAGCATTAAGTTTAAGTAACCAGCTTGGAGGAGGAGCGATTAATAATATCGGTAACTCTGCCACCAGTCTCATCGAAGACATTGGGTTTTCAAATGTTCAACTTGATGCGAATGATGATGGCCGTGTCGCAATTAGTGGGTATATTGGGGAGGATTTAATGGTCAAATATGGGGTTGGGGTATTCAATCCGGGCTATGAAATAACGGTAAGGTATTACCTTTTATCCCAACTCTACCTCGAAACCGTGTCAGGTACAGTGGAGCAATCACTGGATCTTTACTACAACTTCGATATTGATTAATCGCAGTTTTAGTATTATTCCCACCCACAAAAAAACCGCTTAACAGCGGTTTTTTGTTTGGGTTAACTTATCCCACTATTCTGAAACAGACCTACTCAGGGACAGGTTGTTGGCTATTTTTAAAGCGCTGCCACACTTTGCCACTGTTTATGCCGTAACTGCGCATCAGTGCTGGAATGGCGTTATGATTTTTATCTTGTGCAAGTTGCTGCAAGGCTTCATAAAACTCAAAGGCTAACTCACGGGCTTTGTCGATACCAAAGTAATCTTCACCCACTCGACTATAAAGGCCTTTAAACCCATTGAGGATTAACACATAAAGAGGATTGCCTGAGTTATAGGCTAAGGTGTGGTGCAGTTGATAATCAAACTGAACATAAGCCTTAGGATCGTTATTTAGCAAAGATATCTCTTTTAATGCTTCTAACACTTTATCTGGGTTGTGACGTACAGCCCCTTTAAAATATATCGCACTAATATTAGTTCGAGCCGACAATAGCTGCTCAAGTAATACTGGCTCACCAGCCGGATTGAGATCCGCGATGGTTTCTAATACGTTTAAACCTGAACTTTCCCAAATATCATTCACTCGGGTTGGCTTACCATGTTGAATCGTCAACCAGCCATCTCTGGCTAACCGCTGAAGCACTTCACGCAATGTTGTGCGCGTCACGCCAATCAGTTCTGATAGCTCTCTCTCTGCAGGTAATATTGAACCAGGTGGAAACTTATCCTCCCAAATAGAACGGACAATATATTTCTCAGCAAAACTCGCAGGCCCCTTGGCTTCTATAATATCTCTGTTCTTTGCCACAGGCGGAGCTTTTTGGACAATTGTCATCAGGGTAGTTTTCCAAATTCAATTCACATGATATATCCACTGATCATACCAGAGAGAGGATAAATGGAAACCTTTGTAGATCAAAACAGGGAAAGATCAAAGCTTAAAGTCACAAAACACTGCAAAAGCAGACTTTATTCGTTCATTTGAGCTTTTTTTGCTGATTGAGTCGACAATTTAAGATTTTTTTAAGCTTTCAATGTCGATAGGCTATTAAACACTAGCCTCTTTACGCTAGACTTGGGCGCTTCAAAAGATGGTGGTCTAACACTACTAATCATAATATCTATCAATTTTGAGAGGGTGCCATGCCTGTGACGATGAGTCAGGCGTTTATTGATAACTTCTTGGGTAACTCACCTAAGTGGTTCAAAATCGCAATTTTATCATTTTTAATAATTAATCCGATTGTGTTTTATATCAATCCGTTTATAGCCGGATGGTTATTGGTCGTTGAATTTATCTTCACCTTAGCCATGGCATTAAAATGCTACCCACTTCAGCCTGGTGGATTACTTGCCATCCAAGCCGTTGCGATAGGCATGACATCCCCCAGCCAAGTTTTTCATGAGATCGAAGCTAACTTAGAAGTCCTACTCTTACTGGTCTTCATGGTGGCGGGTATCTACTTTATGAAGCAGTTATTACTATTCGGCTTCACTAAGATGATCACTAAAGTGAAATCTAAAATAGCCGTGTCCATGATGTTCTGTATCGCATCGGCATTTCTATCCGCCTTTCTCGATGCATTAACCGTTATTGCTGTCATCATCGCAGTCGCAGTTGGTTTCTACTCTATCTATCATAAAGTTGCATCAGGCAAAACCTTCACAGACGATCACGACCACACCTCTGACGGACAGCAACAGTTGTGTGATGATGAGTTAGAAGCATTTCGAGGATTCTTACGTAATTTATTGATGCATGCAGGTATTGGTACTGCCCTTGGTGGTGTTTGTACTATGGTCGGTGAGCCACAAAACTTAATCATTGCTGCTCAAGCAAATTGGCAATTTTCCGAGTTTGCGATACGTATGTCACCAGTGACCGTTCCGGTATTTTTTGCTGGCATCTTAACCTGTTTCTTAGTTGAAAAGTTTAAAGTCTTTGGCTATGGGCAAGAGCTACCAGCAGCAGTACATAAGATCCTATCTGACTATGAAGCTCACGAAGATGCAAAGCGCACTAACCATGACAAGATGAAGCTTATCGTACAAGCCTTTATCGGAATTTGGTTGATTGTCGGATTAGCCCTTCACTTAGCTTCAGTCGGCCTTATTGGTCTGTCTGTTATCATTTTGGCAACGGCATTCAATGGCGTAACGAACGAGCATGCACTGGGTAAAGCGTTTGAAGAAGCCCTACCTTTCACTGCATTGTTAGCTGTTTTCTTTGCTGTTGTTGCTGTGATTATCGATCAACAGTTGTTTGCTCCGGTTATTCAATGGGCGTTAAGCTATGAAGGTAATACTCAATTAGTTATCTTCTATATCGCTAATGGTCTGTTGTCTATGGTCAGTGACAATGTGTTTGTTGGCACGGTATACATCAATGAAGTCAAGGCTGCCCTCTTATCAGGACAGATAACCCGAGATCAATTTGATCTACTGGCTGTTGCCATTAACACTGGTACCAACTTACCATCGGTGGCAACACCAAATGGTCAGGCAGCCTTCTTGTTCTTGCTTACCTCTGCAATCGCCCCATTGGTCCGCTTATCATACGGACGTATGGTGTGGATGGCGCTACCATACACAATCGTATTATCGATTGTCGGCGTGTTAGCGATTCAGTTAGGTGGACTTGAACAAATGACACAGTATTTTTATGATACCAATATCATCACTCATCATTCGCTCAGAGATGCTGTTGAAGTCGCAACTGAATTACCGGCGTCCGCACACTAATTAGTAAATAAACTCAGTGTAAACTGAACTTATTGAAATTAGAAAAGTCTTAAAAACGCCCTCGCAGGGCGTTTTTTATTAACGTAATTAGGGAGAATTTAGTCTTGAATCCAGTCACACAGTTCGCGCAATCACGTCTTGCTTGGCTCATACTAGCAGGCACAGCTCTTGGCCTTGAGCTCTGCGCCTTATTCTTTCAATATGTGATGAAGTTAGACCCTTGTGTGATGTGTATCTATCAAAGGCTAGCTATATTCGGCATTCTAGCTGCTGGATTAATTGGTGTTATTGGTCATAAAAACCGATTTATGCGACTCATTGCTATTATTGGTTGGGGAGTCAGTGCAGCTTGGGGATTTAAATTGGCCCTTGAACTGGTTGATATGCAGACCAATCCATCACCATTTTCAACCTGCTCTTTCCTACCTGAATTCCCAACTTGGATGCCGCTTCATGAGTGGATACCTTCTGTGTTTATGCCAACAGGTATGTGCACTGATATTCCATGGGAGATGGCTGGTGTTACTATGGGTCAATGGATGATAGTCGCATTCTCAGCATATTTAATCGCATTGGCGGTCTTTGCTATACCTGCGTTACGCAAAACACATTAACCCTATTTTTACGCCAAAAAAACGCCCTGTTGGGCGTTTTTTGTTTAGTTCATCATGGAATAAATACTCGCAGAACCTACACCGGATTATTAATATCCACAAAGTGATGCTCGAGATTAAATTCACGCGCCAAATGCTCACCTAATGCCTGAATGCCATAGCGTTCTGTCGCATGATGCCCTGCAGAAAAATAATGAATGCCAAGCTCGATAGCACTGTGGTAAGTACGCTCTGACACTTCTCCGCTAATAAAAGCATCGACGCCCAAATCTGCGGCTATATCGATATAATCCTGTGCGCCACCAGTACACCAAGCGAGTGTATCTATCAACTCATCTTCATTACCGATATGAAGCGCACAGCGATCTAATACTTGATTTAACCTTGCTGAAAACGCTTTAGCAGTTATTGGCTTATCGAGTCGCCCCTGCCAAATTAATCCTTGCGCTACCCCCTCTACAGCTTCCGCACCAACAATATCAAGCTGACGCGCAAGCTCTGCATTATTGCCTAACATGGGATGACCATCTAAAGGAAGATGGTAACCGAATAGGTTAATGTCGTTATTGAGCAGAGATTTTATTCTTCTCTGCTTCATGCCTGTAATGACCTGTGCCTCACCTTTCCAAAAAAAGCCATGATGAACCAAAATAGCATCAGCCTCTAACGCAATGGCTTGATCAATTAATGCCTGACACGCAGTGACTCCAGTCACTATGGTCGAGATTTCTGTTTTACCTTCAACTTGAAGGCCATTTGGTGCGTAATCTTTGTACTTGGATATCTGTAAAAAGTCAGAAAGATACTGACTTAACTCTGTACGTGTCATGAAGCTACCCCTTGATATTTTGTAGAAGTGTAACTCATCAATGCAAAATTATTAACTATACTGAGTCGATAATGATGTGATCAAGGAGCTGCATAGAGAATGTTAATTTGAACCTCAATATGTCAATTAAATAGACAAATGCAGTAGATTTGCAGTGAAAATTGGACTTTTTACCAGTTTCACCTATAAAATCCCCCGAAACCTTCAAGTAAACATTAAAAGAAATAGGTTATAACTATGTCAAAACTGACCAAAGAAGAAGTGATCAGCACGTTGGAGTCTGCCCTTGCGACTAAACAAGGAAGTGCTGTAACGATCGAGCAAAAAGGTAGCTGGTACAAAATCGATGGTGGTAAGTCACTCCGCTTTAGTGAGCTAGAAAGCATGCTTACCGAACTATCTGGCGAAACTCCTGCCGTAAAAACGACAGCAGAAAAGAAAATTGCACCTGTTGCAAAAACGGCGAAAGCAAAGGCAGCGACTAAACCTGCGGCAAAAAAAGCAGCACCTGCTAATGCTCATGGCGGAAAAACGCCAAAAGAGCTATGGCGTGAAAAACTGGCTGGCAAAGGCCAACTACCTCGCGGCTTCTAACTTTTTAAAAATAGAGAAGCAATAAAAAGGAGCCTTCTGGCTCCTTTTTAACACCCATTATTTTTTTAGGCGAATAATCTCAACGCTACATCGCGATATCAACTCTCACGCTGCCAGCTAGGTATACCACTCTGACATCATCGCCTGCATTAAAGATCATACCAGGGTCAAGGTCCTGAAGAATCATCACCTGCTCACCATCCTCTTGTTTGATCATTAACTCGACTAATTTCAATTCTTGGTAGTAATCGTTGTTTCCATAGTTATTTCCGATCCCAGCCCCAAGTAAAGCACCAAGAACGGTCGCGACATCTTGACCGCTACCACCACCAAACTGGTGACCAACCACGCCACCCACTAACGCACCGCCAAAGGTTTTCCAACCTTGGTTCCGATCTTCGACTAACTGCTTTTGCGTGATATTTCTCACTGAAATAATGTTGCCATATTGAACTTGCTCAACGGCTACTGCTTGATTTCGTTTGTATCCGGCTTCCACGGTGTTAAATACACTAAAAAATAGACAAACGAAGACTAAGGTCGTGATCCATGGTTTCAACATAATCGTTTTTCCGCTAACTTATAATAAAGCCTAATTAAGATAATCTTACTCAATTGTGAACTCACTGTCTTATTTAAATCAAGAACTCGAGCAGTTCCCCTCTCCGGAATTTGCTCTCACCGATCCTAATGGTCTGTTGGCTGTGGGTGGTGACTTGCAACCCGCACGCTTGCTCAATGCCTATTACGAAGGGATTTTCCCCTGGTTTAACGCTGATGACCCTATTCTTTGGTGGTCTCCAGATCCACGAGCAGTGTTTGTACCCGGTACAATGAAAATCAGTCGTTCGTTGCTTAAATATCTTAGGAAAAAAACCTGGCGTTACAGTATTAACCAAGCTTTCACTGAAGTCGTTCAAGGCTGTGCCGCGCCTAGATCGTCACAAGACGGAACTTGGATAACGCCAGAGATCCAAAATGCATACATTAAGCTTCATGAATTAGGCCAAGCCCACTCTGTCGAAGTCTGGCAAGATGATGAACTGATTGGAGGCTTATATGGATTAGCAATAGGCCAAGTATTTTGTGGTGAGTCCATGTTTCACACTCATACTAATGCCTCTAAAGCTGCCATGTTATTCTTGCATCAGCATCTATTAAAACAAGGATTTAAACTTATTGATGCTCAAGTAATGAACCCACATTTAGCATCATTAGGTGCAACAGCATTAAAGAGAAAAGACTTTCTCAATTTACTCAAACGTTTTAGAGATCTCAGTGTCGCGCCTAACACTTGGGTCGAATCAGAGGTATCACTTGAGCTTTAAATCGCATCCTATCTCCGTTGGAGTGACACAGACTTTTCCTTGCAGTTATCTCGACAATCAACTTGAACAATTATTAGTCCTTCAGGAAGATCCTATCGGTCTAGAACTATTCGAGCGATTACTGGCTTTGGGGTTCAGACGTAGCGGTGGCACAATCTACAAGCCTCAATGTCCCAATTGCAATGCTTGTTTACCCATTCGAATACCGACCAAGCAATTTACCCCTTCAAGACGCCAGAAACGCACCCTAAAGAACAACAAAGACATTATTTGGAAAGTGGTCGACGAACAACAGGAATATCATTACAACCTGTATGAGCGTTATATAAACGAACGACACCAAGATGGCCCCATGTATCCTGCATCCAAAGAGCAATATCAGCACTTTATCAATTCAAGCTGGCTCAAGCCTCAATATATTGAACTTTGGGATGGTGATGCCTTAATTGGCGTCGCGGTGACGGATGTGATGCCAAATAGCTTATCTGCAATCTACAGTTTTTTCTGTCCTAATGAGCATAAACGGTCATTAGGATCACTGCTTATTCTTCTCCAATGCCGCTTAGCAAAGATGATGGATAAAGATTTTGTCTACCTCGGCTATCAAATCGACGAATCAAGAAAAATGAATTACAAACGAAGCTACTTACCCTATCAGATATTAACGACCAATGGATGGCAGCAAATATCTGATGAATAACTGCAATTTCAATTTACGCCTAATATTTATCCTAATATGAAATATCATTCTTGCCTATACATTCTCTTTACAGCAAGGGGATTTTACGTCATGATATGCCCGATTTAAAACTTGAAGGCTAACAGGATAACTGATTAATGGCGAAAGAAGACAACATTGAGATGCAAGGCACGATCCTTGAAACCTTGCCGAACACAATGTTTCGTGTAGAGCTAGAGAACGGTCACGTTGTGATCGCACACATCTCAGGTAAAATGCGTAAAAACTACATTCGAATTCTGACCGGTGACAAAGTTACGGTTCAGCTGACACCTTATGACTTGAGCAAAGGTCGCATCGTCTTCCGTTCACGCTAAGTTAGCTTAAACAGATTTTAAAAACCGGCGGTGCCGGTTTTTTACTTTCTTGAAAGTATCGAATTAAAAAAGGCTGCAATTGCAGCCTTTTTTCATACCTAAAAATTAATCTAAGTATTTACTTTCTCGAGTGATTCAACTGAGATGGTGATCTCATCTTTCTTGATATCCACATTGGCTACCCCACCCTTCTCAAGCTTTCCAAACAAGATCTCGTCAGCTAATGGTCGTTTAATCAACTCTGTGACCACGCGCGCCATAGGTCTTGCACCCATCGCTTTGTCGTATCCTTTCTCTGCGAGTAAGGTTCTGGCTTCATCACTGACAAATAAGGTAACCCCTTTTTCATCCAGTTGCGCTTGAAGTTCGACGAGGAACTTATCAACAACTTTTGCAATAACGGTCAGATCAAGATGGTTGAACCAGATAATCTCATCCAAGCGGTTTCTGAATTCAGGTGAGAACACCTTATTGATTTCAGACAATGCATCTTGACTATGATCTTGCTGCTTAAAGCCAATCGACTTTCTCACCGTCTCCTGCACACCCGCATTGGTGGTCATCACTATGGTCACGTGCCTGAAATCGGCTTTTCGACCATTATTATCAGTCAAAATACCATGATCCATCACCTGCAAAAGCAAGTTATAGACATCAGGATGCGCCTTTTCAATCTCATCAAATAGCACAACACAATGTGGATTCTTAATAACAGAATCAGTTAACAAGCCACCTTGGTCATAACCCACATAACCAGGAGGCGCACCGATAAGACGTGAAACCGTATGACTTTCCATATACTCAGACATGTCAAAACGAACTAAGTTGAGCCCGAGACATTTGGCCAATTGGCTAGTCACCTCAGTCTTACCCACTCCGGTCGGTCCTGCAAATAAGAAACTGCCTACCGGCTTATGCTCACCACTTAACCCACTTCGAGACAGTCTAATGGCAGAGCTAAGGCTCTCTATCGCTTTGTCTTGACCGAACACGACCATCTTAAGGTTACGGTCTAGGTTCTTAAGCATATCTTTGTCAGTCGCTGATACCGACTTCTCAGGAATACGCGCCATCTTAGCGATAATCGCTTCGATCTCGCTCTGTCCTATGGTCTTCTTCCGGCGACTCGCAGGTTGCATCGCCATACGTGCCCCAGCTTCATCAATAACATCTATCGCTTTATCAGGAAGGTAACGATCATTAATGTGCTTATCAGAAAGACGCGCCGCAATACTCAACGCGGCCACGGTATATCTCACCCCGTGATGCTCTTCGTACTTTGACTTAAGTCCTTGAAGGATCTTTGTTGTCTCAGCAACTGAAGGCTCATTAATATCGACTTTCTGGAAACGTCTTGCCAACGCTCGGTCTTTCTCAAAAATACTTTGATATTCTTGGAAAGTCGTCGACCCCATACACCTTAGTTTTCCACCAGACAACAGCGGTTTTAGCAGATTAGATGCATCCATGACTCCACCTGAAGCCGCGCCGGCTCCGATAATCGTGTGGATTTCATCGATGAATAGGATGGCGTCTTCATCTCTTTCAAGCTCTTTTAACAAGCTTTTAAAACGTTTTTCAAAATCCCCACGGTATTTTGTACCCGCCAGTAAAGCCCCTAAGTCTAAGGAATATACAGTGGCTTTACTCATCACTTCTGGGACTTCATTTTTTACAATTCGGTACGCTAATCCCTCGGCTATTGCCGTTTTACCGACTCCAGCCTCACCGACTAAAAGAGGATTGTTTTTCCTTCTTCGGCAGAGAATTTGGATAGAGCGTTCAATTTCATCGCTCCGCCCTATCAATGGATCAATATTTCCCTGAATAGCCAATTCATTCAAATTCGCAGCAAATTGAGAAAGTTTGCTTTTTTCCTCATCATTCTCAGTCTGATCTTCTATTCTATCTTGCTGAGAACCATCCTCAATTTCATCTTTAGATACACCATGAGAGATAAAATTAACCACGTCTAGGCGCGTCACCTCACCATTACGCAGAAGATAAACAGCTTGTGATTCCTGTTCACTAAAGATAGCCACTAGCACATTAGCGCCAGTCACTTCGTTACGACCAGATGACTGGACATGAAATACAGCCCTTTGTAATACTCTCTGGAAACCTAACGTTGGTTGAGTTTCTCTATCATCTTCAGGATCGGCGATAATAGGCGTCGTTTGCTGAATGAAATTAGATACATCCTCTCTTAATTTATCAAGATTTGCCCCACAGGCCACTAAGGCTTCTTGTGCAGCTGGATTATCTATTAAGGCGAGCAGCAGGTGTTCCACCGTCATATATTCATGACGGGCATCTCTGGCTTGCTGGAAAGCCAGATTCAAGGTGACTTCAAGATCTTTATTTAACATAAGCACCCCCTAAATTTACAACTAAAATAACCCAATTCAGGCTTTCTCTAATGAACACAGTAACGGATGTTGCTTTTGTCTTGCAAATTGATTTACTTGTGCAACTTTAGTTTCTGCGATTCCAAAGGGAAAAATCCCACAAATTCCTTTTCCTTGATGATGGATTGCAAGCATGATATCTGTCGCTTGCTCTTCATTTTTCTTGAAAAAGACCTGTAATACCTCAATCACAAAATCCATTGGGGTATAGTCATCATTATTCAAAATCACCTTGTACATCGAAGGGGACATTAATTCTGATTCTACACGTTCTTCAACGTGGTCAATATTTCCTGCTTTACCCATGGTTCAATATTAGCCTCTAGTCATCGCTTCTACCAATTAATGAGATTATTCAATAAATAAATTTCTTCTTCAATCTAATATCTAACTCATTAATTGAAACAGGTTATATACTTAAATGTTGCTCTTTTGTTAAATTATCCTTGACATACAAACTGACTGCTTTCATTCTGTTCAACAGGCGGTAATTTGTACCCGCTTAATTATTTAGTTTTACTATCTTACTGGCAAGTAGACAACAGAAGGAAGTGGAAGTATGGCAAACGGAACTGTTAAATGGTTCAACAACGCCAAAGGATTCGGGTTTATCTGCCCTGAAGCTGGTGGTGAAGACGTTTTTGCACACTATTCTACCATTGAAATGGAAGGCTATCGAACGCTAAAAGCAGGCCAGCCTGTCCAATTCGAAGTAGAAGCAGGGCCAAAAGGGATGCACGCGTCAGCTATTTCGCCAACGAATTAATCTAGGCGATGTAAAACAAAAAAGGCAGGGATTATCCCTGCCTTTTTATTATCTGCCAAAAACCAATGTTAAAAAAAGATTGCGAAGAAAATTTATTTTCTTCGCAAAGAACATTCATTTAAGCAGTAAATAATGCATTTAAAGTCACACTTGGGCGCATTTCTGCCGCGGCTTTAGTTGCATCCAAACGATAATAACCACCTAGATCAACAGCCGGTCCCTGTGCAGAGTTAAGCTCATCGACAATTTTCACTTCATTGTTCGTCAATGATTCAGCAAGGGAAGCAAACTGTGCTTTTAGCTCCAGATCCTGCGTCTGCTTAGCCACTTCCTGAGCCCAATACATTGCAAGGTAGAAATGACTGCCGCGGTTATCAAGTTGGCCTACACGACGTGAAGGTGACTTGTTTTGATCGAGGAACTGACCAATAGCTGCATCCAGTGTGTCCGCAAGTATTTGTGCTTTTGCGTTATTGGTTGTTTGGCTCAAGTGCTCAAGTGACGCTGCAAGTGCTAAGAACTCACCCAACGAATCCCAACGCAAGTGTCCTTCTTTCTCTACTTGCTGAACATGCTTAGGCGCAGAGCCACCAGCACCGGTTTCAAACAATCCGCCGCCATTCATCAAAGGAACGATAGAGAGCATTTTAGCACTTGTACCAAGCTCTAGAATTGGAAATAGATCCGTTAAGTAGTCACGTAATACGTTACCTGTGACTGAAATAGTATCGAGGCCGTCTTTCGTACGCGCTAAGGTGAAACGCGTAGCTTCCACTGGAGACATGATGCGAATATCTAAGCCTTCAGTATCATGCTCAAGAAGATACACGTTAACCTTTTTGATGATTTCAGCGTCATGGCTGCGACTCTCATCTAACCAGAATACTGCTGGAGTTGAAGATAATCGTGCACGTTTAACCGCAAGTTTTACCCAATCGCGGATAGGTGCATCTTTAACCTGACACATTCTCCAGATATCACCTGCTTCAACAGCATGAGAAATCAGTACATCGCCTTGGCTGTTAGTCACATTTACAGTGCCTGCTGCTTCAATTTGGAATGTTTTATCATGACTACCGTACTCTTCAGCCTTTTGAGCCATCAAACCAACGTTAGGCACACTGCCCATTGTGGTTGGATTAAAAGCACCATGCTCTTTACAAAAAGAGATAGTCTCTTGATAAACACCAGCGTAACAACGATCAGGGATCATCGCCTTAGTGTCTTTGGGTTGACCATCAACCCCCCACATCATGCCTGATGTACGAATTGCTGCAGGCATAGAAGCATCAATAATCACATCACTTGGAACGTGTAGATTAGTGATCCCCTTATCCGAGTCAACCATCGCCAGTTCTGGACGAGTTGCATATATTGCAGCGATATCAGCTTCGATAGCGGCTTGCTGCTCGGCTGGTAGTTGTGCGATTTTGGCATAAACATCACCAAAACCATTGTTAACATCAACACCTAACTCTGCAAATAATGCAGCGTGCTTAGCAAAAAGCTCTTTATAATATACTTTAACCGCATGACCAAAAAGGATCGGATCAGAAACCTTCATCATGGTCGCTTTTAAATGCAATGAAAGCAGCACACCTTGCGTTTTAGCTTCTTCAATCTCACGCTCGTAAAATTCTACAAGTGACTTCTTGCTCAATACCGCAGCATCAATCACTTCACCAGCTAACAAAGGAAGTGAAGCTTTCAACACTTGCTCAGTACCATCAGCCTTAGTAAGCACGATGTTAACATTATCAGCAGACGCTAACGTCAATGACTTTTCACTGCCGTAAAAATCGCCTTCATTCATATGTGCGACATGACTTTGAGAATCACGGCTCCATGCACCCATTGAATGTGGGTTCTTCTGAGCATATTTCTTAACTGAACCCGGAGCACGGCGATCTGAGTTACCTTCACGTAGCACTGGATTTACCGCGCTACCTTTAATCTTGTCGTAGCAAGCCTGAATCGCTTTCTCTTCTGAGTTAGCAGGCTCATCTGGGTATGACGGAATATCATATCCCTTGTTCTGTAGCTCTAAAATACAGGCTTTCAACTGTGGAATAGACGCACTGATGTTTGGCAGCTTAATGATGTTAGCTTCTGGCTTGTTGGCTAATTCACCAAGCTCGGCTAATGCATCACCAATTTTTTGGCTCTCTGAAAGATTTTCTGGAAAATTTGCAATAATTCGACCCGAAAGGGAAATATCTCGAGTTTCTACATTTACGCCTGCCGCTTGAGTAAACGTTTTAATGATAGGCAGCAAAGATAAAGTCGCTAGTGCTGGTGCTTCATCTGTTTCGGTATAGATAATTGTTGAATTGTCGGTCATTTTTCGTCCTACATTATTGTAAAATAGAGAATTTAAAATATTTTATTTTTATACACTGCTTATTTTTACGTTCTGCAGTTGCATCAGTACTTTCTATTAGCACTTTTATAGAAGTCTTGGTTTACACCCTAACTCGATAATATTTTTATACCCAACGTGGATATTGGAGGCTTTCAAGATGAGGAAAAGCGCCATTTTTAGCGGGTTTGCCCACAAAAAGATACAGCACTAAACCTTAACGTCACACCACACTACTTGCAGCTGAACTTCTCAAAACCTTGTGACAACTTGGTTTAGATCACACTTTTATCGCGCACATCATAAAACATTCTTGGCAATATTCAAATTCCACTAATGGCGAATGCACAGTACACTGTAAACATTAAGTCATACAATGCCAGAAGATTAGTTAGCGTGAGTCACACTATTAAACAAAAACCTCAACCCAAAAAAGCGACAACAGCCTCTAAAAGAGGAGATCAAAAGAGAAGCGCCTGGTTTAATAAGAACCAAGCCAAACCCTCTCATGCTGTTTCAAGTAAGAGTAAAGAAAAAACGGCTAATCCCGTCATTGTTCTTTTTAATAAACCCTTCGATGTATTGTGCCAATTTACAGATGAACAGGGACGTCAAACATTAAAAGACTTTATTCCTATTCCAGAGGTATATGCCGCGGGAAGGCTAGATAGAGACAGTGAAGGTTTACTGTTACTCACCAATGATGGCAAACTTCAGTCGGCATTGACCGAACCCAAAAAACGAACTTTTAAAACCTACTGGGCGCAAGTTGAAGGCGCACCAAGTGAAGCTCAACTGGATGAATTACGTCACGGTGTCGAACTAAAAGACGGCTTAACATTACCAGCGACCATTAACATCATGCCTCAGCCAGAAGTCTGGGACCGTGTACCGCCGATACGAGAACGCAAAGCGATCCCAACTACTTGGTTGGAAATTCAAATCTGCGAAGGACGCAATCGGCAAGTTAGGCGGATGACAGCACACATAGGTTTTCCAACTCTCAGACTCATTCGCTATAAAATAGGTAAATGGAGTCTAGATGATCTCAAACCTGCTGAATATTTGACGATTGATATGAAAAACAAGCCAATATAACGATTAACCTCAACTCATCAATCGCAGCATTAAAGGAGGGGACAATGAATCAAAGGTATAAACCAAATGTGACAGTCGCCTGTATTGTTCAGTGCCAAGACAAATACTTGATGGTTGAGGAGCTCATAAATGGAGTGACTCAATACAATCAACCGGCTGGGCATCTCGAACAAGGCGAGTCACTCACTCAGGCATGTGAACGTGAAATTTTTGAAGAAACAGGTCTGAAACTTGAAGTGCAAGATTTAGTAGGTATCTATCAATTTAGTGCAGATGAAAGCTTAGCTTTCTTGAGATTTACTTTCTTTACCCACATTTCAACATTCCTTGAAACTGCGCCTCAAGATGCTGATATACAAGCTGCTCACTGGTTCACCTATGATGAAGTCCTTGCTCTACAGCCTGCTTTAAGAAGCCCCCTTGTGCTCTCGAGTCTAGATGATGCCAGAAATAAAACACACTATCCGCTAGAACTACTCAATAGCCAGTATCTCAAGTTAGCCCCTAGCCATAATGCGTGTTAGAATACGCCCCCGAAAATGTAGCTTCTTTTTTAGATAATTTGAATCCTTATCGCACTGGCTTTATCGCTCGGTGTTATGGGACAGGCAGTCTTTAATCTCAGGCTATATAAGGTACATTCAACGGTTTTAGGAACTATGGCAATCATCGAAACGACTGCGGCAATAATCGAACCCACTGCTACTAACAATAAAAAAGTCATTGTCGGCATGTCCGGCGGTGTTGACTCATCAGTTTCGGCTTACCTGTTACTTAAACAGGGCTATCAAGTCGAAGGCCTTTTCATGAAAAACTGGGAAGAAGATGACACCGATGAATATTGTGCCGCTGCAGACGACCTCAAAGATGCCCAAGCTGTGTGTGACAAGCTTGGCATAAAACTGCATACCGTCAATTTCGCCTCAGAATATTGGGACAATGTGTTCGAATATTTTCTGGCTGAATACAAGGCAGGCAGAACCCCAAATCCAGACATCATTTGTAATAAAGAGATAAAGTTTAAAGCTTTCCTCGAATTTGCTGATGAAATCTTAGACGCCGACTACATCGCCATGGGGCATTATGTTCGTCGCAGTGACGAAAGTGGCCAAAGCCAGATGCTACGTGGTGTGGATGGCAATAAAGATCAAAGCTACTTCCTCTATACACTCAGCCATGAGCAAATGTCTCGCTCGCTGTTTCCTGTTGGTGAACTCGACAAGAGTGAAGTCAGGGAGATAGCCAAAGAGATGGGCCTTATCACTCATGATAAAAAAGACAGTACTGGGATCTGCTTTATCGGCGAGCGTAAGTTTACTGACTTCCTCAGTACTTTCTTACCTGCACAGCCTGGAAATATAGAAACATCAGAAGGTGAAGTGATCGGCACCCATCAAGGGCTGATGTACCACACTCTAGGCCAACGTAAAGGCTTAGGCATTGGTGGAATGAAAAACAGCAATGACGATCCTTGGTATGTAGTCGATAAAGAGATGGACAGAAACGTACTGGTTGTCGGTCAAGGTGGCACTCATCCACGTCTAATGTCTGTCGGTTTTTATGCCGACCAACTGCACTGGGTCGATAGAAAAGGGCCTAGCGACGGTGCTCAAATCACGGTTAAAACTCGCTATCGTCAACGCGATGTTGCCTGTACTTTGCATTATGAAGGCGAAGACAGAATCAAAGTCTTATTCGATGAGCCTGTTGCAGCAGTGACGCCGGGACAATCTGCCGTATTTTATGATGCCGAGATTTGCTTAGGCGGCGCTATCATCGATTCATTAATTAGAGAATAAGCCGTGAGCGACCTTCTAGATGAACGCACCATGGCTTTTGCCGGAATATTGCAAGCAATTGCACAAGTCCAGCACATCGCCAGACACGGTAATACAGACAAAGACAGCCTAGCAGCCAGTCTCAATACCGTCATCGTCACGAACCCTGATTCCACATCCGATGTGTATGCAGATAAAGTGGCACTGAATAAAGGTTATCAGCTCATCGTCAATCAACTTGGTGATAGCAAAGATAAAGATGTAGAAGTGACTCGCTACTTGGTTGGTATATTAGCCTTGGAGCGAAAACTTTCCCGTGGCAATGCCATGGGAATATTAGCCGAGAGGATCAATCAGATCCATCGCCAATTGCATCATTTTGCGATCACCGATGAGCAAGTTGTTGCTAATTTCGCTGGGATCTACAGTGATATCATCAGCTCTCTTGGGCCCAAAATTCAAATATCTGGAAATCCTGAGTATCTGAAACAAACCCAGGTACAAGAAAAAATTCGCGCCTTACTGCTGTCTGCCATGCGCAGCGCTGTACTGTGGCGCCAATTAGGTGGAAAGCGCAGACATTTAGTCTTCGCGAGAAAGTCGATCCTAGATATAGCTAACAAAAGTCTTACCCTATAATAAATTAAGTTCATTAAGGAGCTTCATAATGGAACTATCCGCACTAACTGCTATCTCTCCTGTAGACGGTCGTTATGGTAGTAAAACCGCCTCATTGAGAGGGATCTTCAGCGAGTACGGCCTGACCAAGTACCGTGTTCAAGTCGAGATAAACTGGTTAAAGCTACTCTCTAGCTGCCCAGAGATTGAAGAAGTTCCACCTTTTAGCGAAACAGCATTAGCGCTTCTCGATAGCATTAAAGACAATTTTAATGAAGCTGATGCCCTTCGCATTAAAGCCATTGAAGCCACTACAAACCACGATGTCAAAGCGGTTGAATACTTCATCAAAGAGCAAATTGCAGATAATGCAGAACTTGTCGCTATCGATGAGTTTGTTCATTTTGCTTGTACCTCTGAAGATATCAACAACTTATCTCATGGTTTAATGCTAACTGATGCCCGTGAGCAAGTGCTTGTTCCTTATTGTCAGCAGATTGTCGATGCCATTAAAGGCCTAGCAAGAGAGCACCGCTCAGTGCCTTTGATGTCGCGAACGCACGGACAACCAGCCTCTCCTTCTACACTAGGCAAAGAGATGGCCAACGTTGCCATTCGTCTTGAACGTCAATTAGTTCAGATAAATTCAGTGCAGTTTATGGGTAAGATTAACGGTGCTGTAGGTAACTACAACGCACACATCTCAGCTTATCCAGAAGTGAACTGGCATGAACTGTCTGAGCGTTTCGTGACAAGCCTAGGTTTAAACTGGAACCCTTACACTACTCAAATTGAGCCACACGACTACATCGCTGAGCTTTTTGATGCCGTTGCGCGCTTCAACACTGTGTTGATTGATTTCAACCGTGATATCTGGGGTTACATTGCACTCGGTCACTTCAAACAGAAGACGATTGCTGGCGAGATTGGTTCTTCAACCATGCCGCATAAAGTAAATCCTATCGATTTTGAGAACTCTGAAGGTAATTTAGGTATTGCAAATGCACTTATGCAGCACCTTGCCTCTAAATTGCCTGTTTCACGCTGGCAGCGTGATCTGACTGACTCAACGGTTTTACGTAATTTAGGTGTGGGCATCGCTCACGCACTTATTGCCTATCAGTCAACGCTTAAAGGGATCAGTAAGCTTGAAGTCAACGAAGCCCAACTTCGCGCTGAGCTAGACAAAAACTGGGAAGTACTGGCTGAGCCTGTACAAACAGTTATGCGTCGTTACGGTATCGAAAAGCCTTACGAGAAGCTTAAAGAGCTAACTCGTGGTAAGCGTATTGATGGTGAGCAACTTGCTACCTTTATCGATGGTCTTGAATTGCCTGAACCCGTTAAAATCGAGCTTAAAAAGATGACTCCGGCTAACTACATTGGTCGTGCAGAAGCTTTCGTTGACGAAATGAAGTAATCAACGCTTAACCTTGGTCCCAAAAAAGCGGTAAGCTAACACTTACCGCTTTTTAATTGCTGATATACCCCATTTATACCAATCAGTATAAAGATTTGATCGCTCAGCGAGAGTTTAGCGCTCCTGAGTCAAGGCAACGAGTGAAGAGCATAGTTATTCTACGGTTAAGCTCGTTAACACAGGA
>OJDH01000243.1_pt1 | contig 34827 bp, 24 predicted proteins | sample 1592761 | NCBI WGS metagenome assembly OJDH01 (sample SAMN05416855, study PRJEB24817) | seawater metagenome | isolation source: Sea water | place: Canada:Atlantic | collected 2013-11
TAGTTTGCCAAAAAACACTCTGAGTAGATCAACTTCTTATACTGATTGGTATAATCTAACTTAAAGCTAAACTAAGGTGATTTTAGCGAATTTACGCTTACCGACTTGAAAAACACTCGTTGTTCCAGCGGTTAGCTGTAGACGTGTATCTTCAATCTTAGCACCATCAATTTTAGCAGCGCCTTGCTTAATCATACGCATGCCATCTGAAGTTGAATTCACCAAACCCGCTTCTTTAAGCAAGTTAGCAATGGCAATTCCTTCACCGGCAACGATTTCAATCTCTTCGATATCATCAGGGATCGCGCCTTTCTGGAAACGATTGATAAACTCTTGATGAGCCCCTTCTGCCGCATCTTCATCATGAAAACGAGCGATGATCTCTTTTGCTAACGCAATCTTGATATCACGCGGGTTTGTGCCCTGCTCAACATCCAGTTTGAACTGCTCAATTTCGCTTAATGGACGGAAAGAAAGAAGCTCAAGGTAACGCCACATTAAATCATCAGAGATAGACATGATTTTACCGAACATCTCACCAGCAGGCTCACTCACACCAATGTAGTTGTGCGCCGACTTTGACATCTTCTTCACGCCATCTAATCCCTCTAATAGAGGCATCATGATCACGGTTTGTGGCTTTTGACCTGCAGATTTTTGCAGCTCACGTCCCATCAGCAAGTTAAACTTCTGATCCGTTCCACCAAGTTCAACATCGGCTTCTAGGGCAACTGAATCGTAACCCTGTAGTAGTGGGTACATAAACTCATGGATAGCAATCGATTGACCAGAAGCGTAACGCTTCTTGAAGTCATCACGTTCCATCATACGCGCAACAGTCTGCTGTGATGCTAGACGTATCATACCCGCAGCGCCTAGCGGCTCTAACCAGCTAGAGTTAAACTCTATACGGGTCTTGGCTGGGTCTAGGATTTTATAAACCTGTTGCTTATAGGTTTCAGCATTAGCGAGCACTTGCTCACGCGTTAACGGAGGACGTGTACTGTTCTTGCCACTTGGGTCGCCCACCATGCCAGTGAAATCACCGATAAGGAAGATAACTTCATGACCAAGTTCCTGAAAGGTACGCATCTTGTTTAAGATGACCGTATGGCCTAAATGAATATCGGGAGCGGTAGGATCAGCTCCAAGCTTAATACGTAAAGGACGTCCCTCTTTCAACTTTTCCAGCAGATCCGCTTCAAGTAAAATCTCATCGGTACCACGTTTAATTTCTGCTAATGCTTGGTCTAAATCAGCCATCTCGCCAGCTACTCCAAAGAGCCTATTAATCAAATAAAGAGAGACATGTTACTTGTTAGCCACCACAATTGAAAGCGTGTACACTTAAGGGATCGCGATAAATATCAAATTGCTACTTAGCTCAATGGAAAGGGTTCGATGGGAAAGGTTATAACGTTATTTAAATTGCTGCCAAAAAAGCACCAGATACTGCTTACAGTATTAGTTTGTGCGACCTTAATTATCTTAGTGTTACCTGCCGATGACGCCCAAGCATCAAAAAATGCTAACAGCCAGCTTTCTGGCAGTATTGACCTACAGCATCTCGATAAATCCAAGCCATCACAGCATGAGATGATAAATCAAGATAACCTAAAGGTGCCACTGGCTTTTCGCACCCCAACACCGCCAAATTACGACAAAAATAAAGCCGCAGTAGAAGGCGAAGCTGACACCATCAAGCCAGTCAGTTCCATTGCCGCGCTCACCGCTGAAAAAGTTGAGCAAGATGACACTGAAAAGTTCACTGTAAAAAGTGGTGATACCTTAGCAGCTCTGTTTAAACGTGCCGATCTAAGCGCGCGTGATGTGTACGAAATAACTCTACTGCCCAAAGCCAAAAAACACTTACTTAAGATCATGCCAGGTCAGGAGATCATGATATCTAAGAATAGTGATGGTGAGTTCACCAAGTTTAAATTCCATTTAGATCCAGTGTCGACATTAGTGATCGGCAAAGAAGACGGCGACTACACAGAGAACATCATTAATAAACAGATTGAAAGCAGAACTAAATTCGCCAGTGCCACGATTAATAGTAACTTCTGGAATGCAGGTGTTACTGCCGGCTTAACCCCAAATCAGATCATGCAATTGGCAACGATTTTCGGCTGGGATATCGATTTTGCGTTAGATTTAAGAAAAGATGACAACTTCTCTATCATCTTTGAAGAGGAGTTTGCCGACGGTGAATTTCTTCGCAACGGCAATATTCTTGCCGCCGAGTTCATCAACCAAGGGGACAGATACACGGCCGTGCGTTACACCGATGGTAACTATTACTCAGAGGAGGGCCGCAGTATGCGTAAAGCCTTCCTACGATCGCCTGTCGATTTTAAATATGTCAGTTCCAGTTTTAACCCCAAGCGTCTTCACCCTGTAACAGGCCAAGTGCGCGCTCACCGCGGCGTTGACTATGTTGCAGCGGTTGGAACCCCGATTAAAGCGGCTGGTAAAGGGCGAGTCATCAAGTCCGCTTACAATCAGTACAATGGCAACTATGTGTTTATTAAACACAATGACACCTACACCACTAAGTACCTACACCTTAAAAAGCGTAAAGTAAAACAAGGTGAAAGCGTTAAACAAGGCGAGATTATCGGCACATTAGGTGCGACAGGTCGAGTCACAGGCGCTCATCTTCATTATGAGTTTATCGTTAATGGCACCCATAGAAACCCTCGAACGGTTAAGCTGCCTAAGTCCCTCCCTATTGCCAACAAAGAAAAGGCGACATTTCTAGCACTTAGCGAGCAGATTATGTCGAAACTTCAACAGAACAAGTTAGTGCAACTTGCCTCCCAGTAGCATAAAACAGAGCGGTTGATTCGCTCGATAAAGAGTGATTAATATCAAATGAATAAACGTTATTTTATCGGTTTGATGTCCGGCACCAGCATGGATGGTGTCGATGCGGTACTGGTCGATTTCAGCCAAGAACACCCCACATTGATAGAAAGGCACAGTCAGGACATACCAAAACATACCTTAAATGGTCTGCAGCGCCTTTGCTTACCTGGAAGCGATGAAATCACGCGTTTAGGACAGTTGGATCGCAGTGTTGGCCAACTGTTTGCTTCTGCCGTGAATGCTTTGCTAGAGAAAGCCAACGTAAATAAAGACGATGTCATTGCCATTGGTAGCCATGGGCAAACCGTCAGACATATGCCGAATCTGGATATGGGTTTCACCCTGCAAATTGGTGATCCTAATACCATCGCCGTCGAAACTGGCATCAATGTTATTGCTGATTTTAGACGCAAAGATATTGCCCTCGGTGGGCAAGGTGCACCTTTAGTCCCAGCATTTCATCAGCAGATGTTTTCCAAACCAGGGACTAACCGCATCATTCTTAACATCGGTGGGATAGCTAACCTGACCTATCTCCCTGGCGATGAACAGCCAGTGTTAGGTTTTGACACAGGCCCTGGGAATACCCTTATCGATGCTTGGATCCAGCAAGTAAAGAGTGAGCATTACGACAAAGATGGCACTTGGGCTGCCAGTGGTGTTACCGATGAAAAGTTGCTGACTCAGCTACTTTCACACTCCTATTTCTCTATGGCTTTTCCTAAAAGCACAGGTCGAGAGTTGTTTAACCAAGCGTGGTTAGAGCAACAAACGGCCGCCTTTGGCCATCTAAGTGAAGCCGATATTCAATCCACCTTACTCGATGTCACTTGTCACAGCATAGCCAAAGAGGTGCTTACACTCTCGGGTGACGGTGAGCTATTTGTGTGTGGTGGTGGTGCATTTAATATTGAAATGATGTCACGACTTAAGGCTCTGCTACCAAGCTATCAACTCAGCTCTACAGCAACATTGGGTATGAACCCTCAATGGGTTGAGGGGATCGCTTTTGCCTGGCTTGCCATGCGTCATCATGAAGGGCTCTCGGGCAACTTACCAGCCGTTACAGGCGCGTCCCGAGAAGCAGTATTAGGCTCTCTGTTCCCTGCAATCTAACCACCAATGGTGAGGGCGTTAAAGCCCTCATCACTATTGTAGTAATTTATGCTTCAGCTTAATCACATCTCTTTTGTAGTTTTCAGAGAGAGTGATTAACAGGCTATTATTGCCTGGAATATAAGCCATGGATCCTGAGCGTGGAATACTACTAGGCGGAATTTTAAGGATCGGGGTGATAAGCTGCGTATTAAAGCGCCAAAACTTGATCAACTGATATCGAGTATGACTCTCTCTAAAATAGATGCCTTTATCTGTGGCTACCCAATTATACCTCTCCGTAAACTCCTTGCCTGAAATGAGTTCAGTGGTATTGTCTGGCATAGATAATGACATCATCCACAAGCCTCTTTTTCCTACTTGAGTAAAGACTAGCTTATCTTCTCCTATCATCTTACCTAAGCGCATATCTATCGGGCTTATTATCTTAGGCAAGCGATTATCCAGATAAAACTCAGTGATCCCATCCTTTGTTCTTGCCAATACCATCTCATCATTCCACCCCCAACTCGGCCGGTTATGATCTAGGTAAGGCGTTGCCAAAATGCTAATGTTGGTTGTTTTAATATCCAGCACGTGAATTTTGTTACCCTCATTTTTATCATCAGGAGCTAGAAAAGCAACTTTAGTGCCGTCGTGAGACCAACTTGGATAAGCGACACGACGCTTAAGATCTGTATGTTGAACCCTGCTGTCACCATCTGGGTCACTCGACCAAATTTCATTGAAACCAGTCTCATTTGAGACATATACAATACGTTTTGCCGCATCTGAATAATCAGGGTTCCGGTAATTGTATTCAACTTGAAGTAACGGAAACGTCGCCGTTGGGATCGATTGTTCCAGTGCAAATAACGCGACCTGATAACTCTGCTCGTAGTTGGAATAAACCAGCTCATTGCTAAATGGAATTGAACGAGGATAGCTCATCCCCTCCACTTTTAGTGGGTGAATAACCTTGTCATCAATCCCAACAATGTAGCCGTTTCTTACCCCTGAATTTTCAGTACTGAAGATAAGTCGCTCGTTATCCTGATGCCAGCTCAAGCCTCTTATATCCTCTAAGCCGAAAGTTAAACGACGCTCTTCGCCTGTTTGATAATCTCTAATGAAAATATCCTCAGAGATGCTTCCGAATCGCCGCGCAATTGCTAGCCACTGACCATCTGGGCTAAACACCATATCACGATCCCTTGAACTCCAGTTCTCATCACTGGAGAGCCGCACAGGTTCTGCTCCCTCATTGATTAAATCAAGTTGATAGATCCCAGAATGGTTACCATCACCTTCATTCCAAATATAAACGAGAGTACGTCCATCCGGTGAGATATCAATAGCAGCGCTATCGCTGTAACAAGCGCCCAGTTTAGCCGCCTCATTACTGTCCAGATTAAGCACCGTGAGATAACATTTTCTTTCATCTATATGTTCAGAAGGATAATAGAGTGCCCCACCGTCAGGGCGCCATACAGCTCTATACTCAGACGTTTTTGTAGAGGTCAATCGCTTAGGGGTTTCGGTAGGTTGAAGCAGATCTTTAAGATATAAGCTGTAACGCTTATTCTTTCCACGACTGCCATAAACAAGCCATCGACCATCAGGTGACACTGCTGGATAGAGCTCAGCTCCCGCGGCAAGTGTAAGGTTTTGGCGTTCGGTAGGCGTGTAACGAACACTATCTTGATAAAGATGAAACAGGCTAAATAGGCAGAAGAGCGTAAAACTAATCAAACCGACGGTGAGCAGCCGACGATTTAATGTCGTCAGCAGTTGAACTTTAGCCTGCTCCTGTTGGTATAGATCGGGTTCATCAACCAGATCTGATTCATCAAACTCGGGTGAGATAAGTAAGCGATAGCCCATTTTTCTCACGGTTTCAATCGCCTGTTCACCTTCGAGAAGGGAGTTTAGGTGTTTTCTCAGATGCCAAATGGCGTTCGTTAATGCTTTAGTTCCCACATAAACGTTTCCTTCCCAAATCTTATCTATCAGTTCATCACGAGGAACGACCCTAGGATATTGGCGAGCTAAATAGCTCAGCAACTCAATAAATTTAGGTTGAACTGAAACCTTAGTCAGCTCAATCCCCTCACGATTAGGATCAGAGAAATTAAGGCTATTATCGCTTGGGTTTACTTCGCAATTTCCGAGTTTAAACACAGCCTCTTTTTTTATCTCTATCATCCGACTCCTCATTTTGCCTTGAATTAATTTTTATTATGGCTCAAGAACAGAATTTAGATTTTACATCTATTAAACACAGATACAAGTCGGCTTGAATGTTACGCTCACAAGATAACCAATTGATAAATAAAGTCATAGATGTTAAATAGATGTATAAACAACAAATAAACGACCCTGTACGGATTGCCGTCACTCATCAAATTCACTACAAGTATAACCAGTTAGCAACCAGCTCCAATTGAGGAGATAACCACACGGTACTCACCTCAGAATAAGAAGCTGCAGCCTAATTAACGGCTAACGTCCATTTGTCAGTTTTACTTAGTCTCAGGAGATAAGAATGTTCCATCCCACCTTGCCAAGGTATGCGCTAATCGCGTTTGTCTCCCTACTGGTGTTCAGTCAAACTGCATTGAGCAGTGGCTACCAGTTGCCCACTAAACCACTGCAGGATGTCGTCGAGCAAACTAAAAAAGTGAGTACCCGCTTATCTGATGATGGCCAATGGCTTGCGGTACTGACACCCAGAACACATCAATCAATTCAAACTCTCGCAAAAACTGAGCTAAAACTAGCAGGACTGAGACTCTCCCCCAAGCAACTCATTCCTAGCCGGATAAAATCCCGCTACTTAAGCATTGAGCTAATAAACGTAAACTCTGCAAGTTTACGCGCTGAGCCCGTAAAGGTGACGCTACCATTGAACATTGAGCTAACGAATGTTCAGTTCTCCCCCGACAGTCGCTTTTTAAGCTTTATTGGATTATCTGAATCCGGAGCCGATCTCTACCTGTATGAAATAGGCACTCATCTCACCACCAAACTTACACCCAAACGACTTAATGCCAGTCTCGGACTTAGCTATAAATGGCTAAACAGCAGTAAAGGAGTGATCACTAACCTAGCCATCACTGCAGAGCCTTTAAGATCTACAATCCAAAATATCAGCCCTAATGTCAGTGAAACCTTAGGTAAAAAAGCTCCTAGAAGAACCTATCAAGATCTATTAAAAAATGCCCAAGACGAAGCGGAGTTCAGTTCACTAACCACCAGCCAATTGAGTATTATCTCCCTCGATGGCAGCATCATTAAAATAGGTACACCGGCAATAAATAGAAGCTATAGCGTCTCACCAGATGATCGCTACCTTTTGGTAAAACGCATCTCTGCACCGTTTTCTCATATGGTGAAATACTATGATTTTGCCCAAACCCTCGAGGTTTTTCATACCTCAGGCAGTAAACTTCGTACCCTTGCCCAGCTTGAAAGTGGCGAGTATCGTCCTCCAGGTAGCGACTCGGTCAGAAAAGGCCCTCGAATGGTACACTGGCGTAGCGATAAACCCAGTACCCTAGCCTATGTAAAAGCGTTAGATGAAGGGGATAGCAGAACTGAAGTTGCACATAGAGATCAGTTACTGCAACTCAATGCCCCCTTTAACCTATCTCCTCAAGCCCTGGTTAAGACGCCATGGAGGATCAGTAAAGTCTCATGGGGAGAACAAAACAGAGCGCTTATCACGGAGCGTTACTCTGATAAAAAACAGATTCGAGTCAGCTTTTTAGATACACAAAAGCAGGCTGGTAATCCGTTATCCCTCTGGTACCAAAAAGCGAGCCGCGATACGTATAATGACCCTGGAAGCCTCTATCGTAAGCCATTCACTCAAGATGGTCAGTCACTAGGACGTGTATTTCATATCAAGAACAACACCCTACTTCATTACGGCCTTGGTGCATCACCACAGGGATATCAGCCTTTTCTAAAATCACTCACCTTGTCACAACACGGTAATAATGATGCAGATGAACACAACACCCACACTCTGTGGCGCTCATCAGATAAACAACTTGAAACCGTTAAATATGTCACCAAACTCAAGCCATTGACCTTGGTCATTAACCGACAGTCCAGAGACACACCATCACACTTGGTGCTGTTAAATGTTGAATCTGGCAAAGAGAAAGTCTTATATCAGAAACAACTACCACTAGGTGAATTCAAGGGCATGAGCAGACAGCTTGTCACCTATGAACGCAATGATGGGCTGCCGCTTTCAGGAGTTCTCTATCTGCCATCTGGTTACAAAAAAGAGGATGGCCCGCTTCCAGTCCTTATGTGGGCGTATCCAAGAGAGTACAAAAACCCTGAAGTCGCGAGTCAGGTTAACTACTCTGTGAATCAATACACACAGATAAGTGCTAAAGGACCTGTTCCCTTCGTCGCCAACGGTTTTGCCATTTTTGACCGAGTAGCCATGCCTATCATCGGCGAAGGCAATGATAAGCCCAATGACAGCTTCAGAACTCAATTGGTTAACAATGCCACCGCAGCTATCGACACGTTAGTCGATATGGGCATTGCAGATAGAGAACGAATAGCGATTGGCGGCCACTCTTATGGAGCGTTTATGGTGGCAAACCTGCTAGCACACTCAGATCTGTTTGCAGCAGGGATCGCAAGAAGTGGCGCTTATAATCGCACCTTAACCCCTTTTGGGTTCCAACATGAGAAACGTAATTTTTGGGAGGCACCCAGCTTATATCAACAGATATCTCCTTTTACCCATGCAGATAAAATCGATGAGCCCCTACTATTGATGCATGGAGAGATGGATTCAAATTCAGGTACCTACCCAATGCAATCGGCCCGTTTATATAAAGCCATTCGCGGTCTAGGGGGAAAATCTAGACTCGTCACCTTCCCATTTGAGAGCCACAGCTACAAAGCAAAAGAATCGATACTGCATATGCTTTGGGAGCAAGAAAACTGGCTTAAGCAGCACCTCATGCAACCAAAGCTGAGCCATGGAAATCAACCTCAACACAAAACAATAGAGACTCAAGTCTCATTTCACTAATCCATAGCCCTTCAGGAGTCTATAAAATGGCTCCTTGATGGCATATGCCCAAACAACTTCAAGATACAGGATTCAGCATCTTGAGGTAGCTTGGGTATATTGGGTTCTGTGCGGCATAAATTATTGGCTCTAATATGTATAGAGCCGCTTTAGGGAACACTACACTTATGCATCAGCTAAACAAGCTCCTCACTATTTCGGCTCTTTGCAGCTGTTTTGCATCACAACCATTATTAGCTCAAGACGCACCATCACTTCATGTTACAGATGCCAAGCAACTGCCAAAAAATATCATCTACCTTATCGGCGATGGCATGGGACCAGCGTACACAACCGCCTATCGCTACTATGCCGACAATCCGACCACTAGAGTGGTTGAGAAAACTATTTTTGATCAACTTCTTGTGGGAATGTCGAGCACTTATCCCGATGATGACACCTACGTTACAGATTCCGCTTCATCGGCCACTGCACTCGCCACCAGCCATAAAACCTATAATGGTGCCATCTCAGTGGATCATGAGCACAACCCCTTATCCACTATGCTTGAAGTCGCTAAAGCGCAAGGCAAGCTCACCGCTGTTGTTGTTACATCCCAGATAAACCACGCGACACCGGCCAGCTTTCTCGCCCATAACCAAAGTCGTAAAAATTACGATGAAATAGCCGACAGCTATCTATCAAATGTCATCAATGGCCGGCCGATTGCCGACTTAATGTTAGGCGGAGGCACTCGATATTTTGTTAGAGAGCACAGAGATTTAACCCAAGAATTCACACAGCTAGGCTATCAATACATTGATAAATTAAGCGATTTAAATACGATTAAATCACTACCTGCATTAGGCTTATTTGCGCCCAAGGGCTTACCTTTCGCCTTAGGAAGTGAAGACCCCTTAAGGTTAGCGACCATGACTCACAAAGCACTGGAATTACTCTCTGACCAAAAGGCGCCATTTGTACTCATGGTCGAAGCCAGTCAAATAGATTGGTGTGGTCACAGAAATGACGTCGCTTGTGCAATGAATGAAATGCATGATTTTGCCACAACCCTAGAACACGTTAAAACATTTATCGACGCCAATCCCGATACATTGCTTGTGGCAACAGCAGACCACTCAACGGGTGGACTAACACTTGGCAGCGGTGGTGTTTATCAATGGAAAGGTAAGCTACTTCATGATGTTACCAGCTTACCCAATGCTATCGCACGAGCGATCGTTGACGACCTTGCCGTGCTCGATACTTCCGCCACTTTATCTACATTTTTAGCTCAACATATTCGCTTTAACATCGATGCTAAAAACCTAGACTCACTACGACTTCTGCTAAATAGCCGATTAACAGAAGAAAAGTCAGCTAAGCTCATTGAAAAAGATTTACTACACTTTATCGATAAAGCCACCTATACCGGCTGGACCACAAGCGGACATACCGCGATTGATGTACCCATTTTCGCCTATGGAAAAGGTCAACAATTCTTCACTGGTCACAAAGATAATACCGAAATAGGTGCCCGTTTAATCGACATCATTAAGGTGCAAGACGGTAAAACAAAGTAACGCGATAAAGAGGCTAACACTCAAAAATGTAACTAGATTGATAATAAAATTCGCTTTCACACTTGATTAGTAACCCGTAAAGTAGTTAAGTCTAATTATTGTGCATCACACTCAGAATTACCCTGACTCTGAGGCTGGTGACAATACATAAGGAACTGTTAAATGAATATAACTCAAAAAATGACTGCTGAATTTATTGGTACACTTTGGCTTGTTTTAGGCGGCTGTGGTAGCGCCGTATTAGCCGCCGGTTTTCCCGAATTAGGAATCGGCTTTTTAGGTGTCGCATTTGCCTTCGGTCTAACCGTACTGACCATGGCTTACGCCATAGGGCATATCTCCGGTTGCCACCTCAACCCTGCCGTATCAATAGGACTATGGGCTGGCGGACGCTTCCCTGCCAATGAACTACTGCCTTACATCATCGCTCAAGTTGCAGGTGGTATTGCCGGAGCTGGAATATTATTCCTTATTGCCTCAGGTAATGCTGACTTTAGTCTTGCTGATGGTTTTGCTTCTAACGGATATGGCGATCACTCGCCTGGAGGTTATAACCTAACGTCAGCCTTAGTCACTGAAGTGGTAATGACGCTATTCTTCCTATTGATCATCTTAGGTGCAACCGATAAGCGTGCTCCTCAAGGATTTGCCCCTATCGCTATCGGCTTAGGGCTTACCTTGATCCACCTTATCAGTATTCCGGTGACTAACACTTCTGTTAACCCTGCCCGTAGTACAGGTCCGGCACTCTTTGTTGGCGATTGGGCGACGTCTCAACTGTGGTTATTTTGGGTTGCCCCGATTGCAGGTGCAATATTGGCTGGGGTGATCTACAAGTTCTTTGACACTAAAGAAAGCTAATCACAGTCAAAAACACGTTCAAATCTCAATAACAAAAACGACGCTAGTATCCTCAGATAAGCGTCGTTTTTCTTTTTTCTATCAGCCAAAACCCTTAAATCTATCATTTCTCTTCAGCTATCTGCTAAAACCTTTTAATTTCCATCCGACGAGATGCTATTATCTGCGTCAATTGGCTCAGGCCCAAGCAAATAGATGAGATAACACCATGAGTAAAAGCGCGAAAGAAGCAAGTCAAATGACACCCGAAGCAAGATACGACTACTTCGTCGAGCAGGCCAAAGAGCATAAAACACTTTGGACACTACAAGACAACGATGGCTGTGTGATGCTCACCACTGATGATGAAGATTGCATCCCAATGTGGCCAAGCGAAGAAGCCGCTAATTTATGGGCTGTCGATGACTGGAAAGATTGCACTCCACTGGCAATCCCGCAAGATGAATGGTTAGAGCGTTGGGTTCCTGGTATGCAAGATGATGATCTGTTTGTTGCTGTGTTCCCTGTTCAAGACGACTTAGGTGTTGTCATCGAACCTTTTGATGTTGCTCAACGTTTAGCACCAACAAAGCAACAAAAACACTAGTTCGAGTTTAACGGGGAGAAACAACTTGGAGCCTAAAACCTCTAAAGCCGTAGACAATGAAAGTGCAGAGACTGATCTTGATACCCAAGATCAGTCCATCACCAATGAGCGTGGCCAGACAAAGCATAAAACCAAGTTGCCTAAGCGACTTGCTGCTTTATGTCTGTTCTTCGCTGTCGCTTCTATCAGTGGCATCATTGCCAAGCAAGGCGTACTGTTCTGTATACTGACCTTGCTAATGGTTGTTGCCATACTCGGGCGTCAAAGATCAGCCATGTATATGTTGCAAGGCTATACGGTGATACAACTCGGTTTGATCAGTATGCTTCCGATTATATTATATGATCCCGATAACTTAGTGGTCGGTAATCCGTCACTGTTTAAGCTCGGTGGATTCGAAGGAAAAGTACCTGACTACTTTATTTTCGCCATATTGATCCTATTGTCTATATTGCAGGTATGGATAGCGTTCACACCTAAAGTTAAAGCTTATTTTAACAGTAAGATAAACTTGAACATCATGAATTAGCTAGCAGAACGCAAGACACAAACACCACATCTCCCATCCATGGGATGTGGCATAAGTGTTCAAGACACAAAAAAGCCAGCTAATGCTGGCTTTTTTATTGAAAATGTTCAACTAACTGTGAGTGTACTAAACAGAGAAGCTCGCGCCGCAACCACAGGTTGTTGTTGCATTTGGGTTTTTCACGAAAAAGCGAGAACCCTCGAGACCTGAAGTGTAATCCACTTCACCGCCCACTAAGTACTGCAAACTCATCGGGTCAACGACAAGTTGTACACCTTGTTTTTCAACCGTAAAGTCACCTTCATTGACTTTCTCATCGAAGGTAAACCCATACTGAAAACCAGAACAACCACCACCGGTAACGTATACCCGAAGCTTCAACGCATCATTTTCTTCTTCGTCGAGTAAGGTTTTAACCTTTGACGCTGCCGCATCCGTAAATTGGATTGGCAATTCATCTTGTTCCGTTGCTTGTTCAGCTATTTCTTCAGACATTAGTACCTCTTACATCGATTACCTGAGCGGGATTATCCAATACCTGACTATTTTGTTCAAGTATTATACTTATATCATTTTTACTTCTGTGACTCACTCACAGAGCTACCTAAAAGGTCATCTTTCACTAGGTTAGCGTCAACACCACTTTTGCCCAATGCGTTTTCCTCTAGAATAACATCAGAAACCAAGCCAATATCAGCTCCAACTTCTGTCTTATTTAGTGTTTTATTGAGCGCCTCTTTTACAGCCAACTCCTCAGCTAATTGCCCCTCACGAGTATACTCAGGTAACAACTGCTCCACACTGTATTCGACTTCGGCCTCAGACCCTTTAGTCCAGCGACTCGACGGTACCTTAACTTTAGCCCTAACACGGGATAACTCAAAGCCTTCTGGCAAGGTAATTTCAGCGTCTAAAATCTGAAAGTATCTAAAATTGAAATCGAACACCTCTTTACTGTCCATGAGTGTGGCGACATCTAGCTCAACCACCTTACCCTGCTGAACACCAACTAAAGTGATTGATGACTTGCCTTTGAGGGACTGTTTGCGTTTTTGCAGCTGAGTTAAAATAAGCTGGAGTCGATATTGCCTCGGTAGCAGACTCGGCGTGAACTCAACCGCTTCAATAGACACGCCATCGGCATTATTTTCTGGCGCCATAATGCTGCGATAAAATCTAAGTTCCCTCTCTAACTCACGCTGCTTATGGTGTTGCTCAGCGAACATTTGCTGCATTTGTTCACTGCTTTCTCGCTCTAACACCAGTTCCAAATTCCTTGATGCCAGAATTTGAGCTTGAGCATTGAGCTCTTTAGCCCATTTATCAACCTCTTCTGTGTTACTCTGTTTTTTTGGTTGATTTTGATCGAACCAAAGGCTCATACTCAAGCCACCAATGGCGAATGCCACGAGTACTAAGAGTAAAAGGTACACACTCGATGGTCTGATCTTGCGTTCAATCACTTGCATACGATCGACCCAACGATGATAATTTGGCATTAACTAACAACCTCTTCTCTAAATGGTTTTAATGACTTATTTTAACTTTTGTCTCACTAAACATGATGACGACAAAGGATAATCTGGAAGGCGCTTTTGCTGTATCGACTCAAAAAAATCCGTGTTCAATGGCAGAAGTACCTAAACGCTGATCTTAAAGATATCTTATCTCAGGCAAAGGTCAGTCTACAGTTGTCACTGCTCGCCTTAGTATTTGCACTGATGGCATCAGCTGTGATCATACTGTTTCGCTTATTGCTTCAGTGGATCAATACCTATACTCAAACCAGCGAGTTGGATTTTACTGAGGTAATCGACGACTGGCGAGTCTTATTACCGCTTATCGGTTCAGTTTTAATTTGGATTGTCGCTCGAATGACCTCAAAGCGCTATAAACGTATGGGGATCGCCTATGTATTACATAGGGTTAAATTACATTACGGTAAACTTCCACTGCAAACAGCCCCAAGTCAGTTTTTTCAGGCTCTATTCGCGCTATCCGCCAACTTCTCCGTTGGTTTAGAGGGACCCGTTATTCATCTGGGAGCCGTTACAGCCAGTGTCATGGCTGAAAAATTTAAGTTACCCGATAATAGCGTGCGTATTATTTGCTCCAGTGGGATTGCAGCCGGGATAGCCGCCACTTTCAATACTCCCCTCGCTGCGGTTATTTTCGTATTCGAAGTGATTTTACGAGAATACAAAGCGCATTATTTTCTCCCTATTATCATTGCTGCGATTTGTGGCACGGTATCTTCACAGCTTGTCTTCGGAAACGTTCACGAATACGAGCAGATTGGCATCATCGATATCCCACTATCCCAGTACCCCATTTTGGCAATCTGTGGTGTGATTTTAGGTTGTGTAGCCGCCCTATTTAATGCCTCTTTATTAAAAGTTACTGCAACAGGTCAACACTGGCCGCTTATCTATCGCTTGCTACTTGCAGGGGTTATCACCACCATTGTCGGTTTACTTATTCCAGAAGCATTGGGCAGTGGTCAACTCACCATCACACAAGCTATCCATGAACACCCCAGCATAGTGTTTTTAATCGCGCTGTTAGTCTGCAAAATGATTGCGACGATTGCCGCAATAGGGCTAGCTGTTCCAGGGGGAATGATAGGTCCGTTGTATGGGATTGGGGCGCTCGTCGGTGCAATATTAGCCCTTACCAGTGCCGTCTTCTTTCCCTCTATCACCCCTTATATTGGTTTCTATACCATCATTGGGATGATCACCGTGATGGGGGTTTGTCTAAGCGCGCCATTAGCCGCACTCGTAGCCTTACTTGAGATGACCAATAACCCCTCTATTATACTGCCAGCGATGTTTGTCAGCATTCCCGCCTTTCTTGTTGCTAATAAAGCCTTTAATACAACCTCTTTGCTCTTAAGACAGTTAGATATTATGGGACTAGGTTACAAAGTCTCAGCCGTTAAGTTGGCACTCCAAAAAATCGGTGTCCGCGCCTTAATGGATAAACGTATGGTTATCGTCACCGATAACAACGAGCTATTACTTGAGGTGCTAAAACGTGCAGAAGGCCGCTCAGTACTCGTGCGTAACGGACTTGGCATGATGGAGATGTTGCAGTTAGAGATGCAACTTTCAGATAAAGACAGTTCGCTCACCCGCCATCCCATCAAAGGGCTTCCGGATACCGCCACACTCAATGAGGCCTATGATATTCTCTCCCCTAAACGACGAGGAGAGGTCTATATCTATCAGGAACATAGAGATAACGTTGTGGGTGTTGTAAGCTGGGCAGCGCTACAAAAAGAGATACGTTCAGGGCAAGATTAGGGAATTGTTCAAGTGGTATAGGCTATCTATTTTTGTATCCACATTGCTATCTTGGGAGGCCTGTTCGCACTAATGGCAACAGGTTCATTCGATTGAAGAAACGAGTAACAGTCATGTGACAAGCTCTATCGTTACTCCATCCCCTTGTCGACTGTCATAGGGTTCGCGAATATTCCTGTCAGTCTTTTCACAGCAGTTAACGCCTATTATCCCAGACTTAAACGCGTCACCTCCCATAGGGTGATGATGTCAGACCATAAGAGTACGGGTGTAGCGATGCCTTTAATATTACTTACTGGTACAGGGCCGAAATATCGACTGTCATAACTATATTTAGGGGCATATTCGGAGTAAACAAACACATTGTCAAATGGAACCATAAACTCGATATGCTCATTGAGTGTAAAGGCTGTTAACGGACGTTGCCTCAAATCCTGATCCAATATAATGGTATCGAGTAGTGATAGTCCGTTGATGCTAATAACTCCATTCAAAGCAACATCATCACCTTGTGTTGCCGCGATGCGCTTTATCATCGGCGCAGAGCCCCCGATGCACCCTCCTTTATAAACGTAACCTCGTTCAAGAGCGATGTGAATTGCATGGTTGTCTGGTGGGCAAAACAAGATAAGGTCATTAAGATGGCATTTCACTTTGACATCACTAATGACATAAAGTCCAGGCGGGTAAGATTGACTGGTGTTGAGTCGATAACCATAAGTGTGAGCAGTAAAAAAAAAGCTGAGGAATGTAAGTACTATCCAGCCCAATACTTTCAACTGCTCAATACTTTCGTTGTTATTCACACGCTATCCCCATGTAATCATGTGCCACCGTGTCATATATCAGTCATAACCTAATTCAGAATTAGCAATAAAAAAAGACCCGCGCCTGATGAAGAGCGCGGTTCTTTGCAGGGAAAAAACTAATCTAAAACTTGTTGATACTGTGTCATATTCATCTTTTCAGCTAAATCATCTGGATTGTGATGACATAAAGAACAATCTTTTTTTAGTGTTTTTTTACTAGGAAGTACAGGAGGTAGGTCATCTCCATCTTTCCAGCGATGACAATCCATACAAGATACGACATTTAAGTGGTCCTCAGTTTCAATCCATACATGAGCAGGTGTTTGTTGCCACTTCTCATGATGACACTCATTACAACTTTCTAGAGCGTTAACTGAATGACCAAAAAATATAAATATGCAAACTGCAAAGAATCTCATCTTATATAACCTTAACAATAACAATTACAAATCTGAAGTAAAAACCTCAAGACTAATGATACTTAAAAAGTCTCATAAAATCTGAAACCAAAACATACAATTAATGAATAAACAGCATTGAGATAAAGTTAACCACAATAACTAGAAAGAATACAACCAGTGTATATAGACCATATATTATAAAATACCAACAATATCCACATTGAACACGTTTTCATACAATGTAAAATATCAATAAACATCCATAAATCTAAATCCATTATTCACAACCAAACCAAATTAAAACAGTTAATAACATGATAGCGATTAAAAATAACATTAAAAACACCTACTTTACAACCAATTACATATAAAAATAACAACGTAAGAGTTAATGAAAGTTAACATGTTAAATAAATACTATACCGAATAATAAAACTTATCATCAATCCCTACTGAATTAAAACCTTATGACAAACTCTATACCCAGTCTAGGACCATCTACATCAGAACCTCAATCTGTAGCCTACGAGACCTAGTTCTATTTAGAATATATGGAACATCCCCCAGCGAAATCGGTTTAGTTTATAACGGTAATTTACATTTCAGGTCATTATCCAACTGGAGATATTTATCTTTAGACACACCTAACTATACACTAACCAAGCAAGAAAGCATGTTCAACAACCTCACTCACAAGCAATAATATCAATAGTTTAAATAAATTCTATCGAACAAGGCCAAACTAACAAATTAATTATTAATTATTAACACCAAAAAAGATAACCTAACTGCTAATATGCATAAAAGTAAAATATAACATTTCACTTTATAGGGTACACAGCACTAAACCATCTAGGTTCATTTGTATTTTTTGACGAGGCTTAATGTTAACCACCATGATAATTCAAACAACTATAGCGTTAATCATTAGTATAATTTTATTAGCCACCACTCAACGGCTACGCTGCACCAGAGTATTTTATACAGAGCCGGCACCACTGCAAGATGGAATGATAAAAGCGAGATTAGCATTAACAATACGTTTATTTATATCAGCGATGGTAGTGTTAATGCCATTGATATTACTAAGTATACATTTTAATTTGTCATGGATCACAATACTAACCTTAGCAGTACTTTCGTTTGTTTTTAGTTTTATTTTCAGTCCAAAACTGAGAATTTCACCGCATTCAAAATTTGTTATAACAAAATCGATATTGAGTAATACAGCTATTTTACATTTAAAAACACCTTACCAAAATGTCGACCATGAAACATACCTAGAATTGTTATGCCTTATAAAATCATTGCCAAAGCATGGTGTAAAAAAAATAAAAATTCATTCTCCAATATTTTTTTTCTCTAAAACTGATCTAAGAGAAATACGTTTATTTAAAAATCACTTAAACAAAAAAAATATTACTTTAAATTTCATACCAACCAATAAGTTCTATTCCTTAAAAGAAAAAATCAACATATTAACATTTAGAAAAAGTAGTGGCAGAATCAACCCTATAAAAATGAGTAAACACTGCTCGTACACTCTTTCTATAGATCTAGTTTAGTCCATAAGTTAAAAATACATTATGTAAGTAATTACACCCCTTCCAATCAACTTATAACCAACATTGAGAGCGAATTAAAACCACAACAACGAAAAAAATACAGCAAAAACAGTAGTCCTATCTACATTTATTTCTTCAATACAGAACATAAACTAAAAAATGAAAAAACACATATTAGCAATATCTTTAATTGCAGCATTGGGAGGGTGTAACGACTCATCCTCTGATATAGAAAACCCGGATATTCCACTCATACCACTTGAGCCTTCGACACCTATCGTGCCCGATATTCCACTCATACCGCTTGAGCCTTCGACACCTATCGTGCCCGATATCCCACTCATACCGCTTGAGCCTTCGACACCTATCGTGCCCGATATTCCGCTCATACCGCTTGAGCCTTCAACACCTATCATCATTACTGCCAGTTTGTCACTTGACGGTAATCTTTTACTCGGCACACCAGTGAAGTGTAACGGTGAAAACCCTGTTGATTTTGAAGTTACAGCAGGAGAGTCTGTTAGCTGCTTATATCAAGATCTCGTGATCGCAAGTTTTACCAATGTGCTACCAGACCCAGCACGCTCTACGGCACCCACAGTGCGAAAAAAACTGCTGCTTGCACATGCCGATGAGTTCACTGAACAAACATTACAGCTTGCCAATGCCCAAATTCTGATAAAGACCATGGGCATTGTTCGTGGCAAGCAAGTTGATTTAGATCTGTCAGGTTTGCAATCATTGCAATTCAAAAACCATTACAACAACGATCTAGCCATCAGTGAAGAGGCATTCAAGCTGTTGCTTGAACAGCAATCTAATGACAGCCAAACCGATAAACTGCCATCGACTCATGTGCCCGATATCAAACCAGAAGTAACACCGGGAACCTCTACGGATCTCAATGCCGGCTTTGTCGCTGCCGATGCAGAGGCTGCTTACCAGTATAAACCTGCTGAAACTATCCTCTCGACTGCAACCCTGACTGATAGTCTGAATAAACCCGTCGCTGGTATTCAGTATTTTAGTCGCAGTAGTCGTGGCGTCACTAATGCTGAGGGGCAATTTGAATTTGCTTGGGGTGACACGATCAGCTTTGGTATCGATACCTTTGAGTTAGGTGAGTTCCGTGGCAATCAGCAAGCCGTTAAACTCAGCCAATTAGGGCAAGGTGATATCGGCATCAATGCTGAATCGTTAGTATTACGCTATGCCGATGATCAAGGGCAGAACTGGCAACTGCCAGAAGAAGTGGCGACTGCGTTTGCCGCTTACCCAAATGTTATCAACGAAATAATCTCCTTATCCCTAAGTGGTAAAGAGCGACAACTTGACTTAGGTAACGGTCAATTACAGGTCATCCCCGCAGAGTTTAGTAAACAGTTCAACTCAGGTCTAGCAGCAGAGATAGATAGTCAATTATGTGATACTTACTGTCAGCAAGCTGCTACATTGCGAGAAAAATTACCAGAGTTTCAACTGCATACTGCCGATTTAGGGCGGGAATCTGGCGACGAAAGTAGCCAAATCTTAACTGACATTCAGCGTCTATGGGGCAGCACTAAAGCGATGCAAACTGAAGGTTGGTTGCCAGTTAAGGCATTCCATGTGTTCCACGACAGTACCAATTTTTACGGCAGCACTGGCAGTGCGCGTGGTCAAGCCGCGGTGAATATTTCTAACCGTGCCTTTCCTGTGATGATGGCCCGTAATGACAACAACTACTGGCTACCGTTCGGTACTCAAAAAGCTTGGGATAAAGACTCGCTCGCTTACATTACCGAAGCGCCTTCTACCGTCATCGTCGATAAAGTCGGCGCCGAAACAGCCACCTTTAACCTTCCTTTCATCAGTATTGGAGAGATAGGTAAGGGTAAGATTATGGTCATGGGCAACTCGCGGTATAACTCAGTACTGGTATGCCCCAACACTTATAGCTGGAATGGTGGCCAAAATAATGGTAAATGTCGAGCTGGTACTGACAGTGATGACATGCTGCATTTCTTTCAGAACAGCTTCAACTATCTCACTAACGGTAAAACAGGGTTTAATGTTGGCACCAACATCCCCCACGTTTTCTTTAAAGGTCATGGGCAATCAGTGGGTGAAAGTGAGCCCTATGTCATCAATCCTGCATTTGGGGTGACGACTGAACAGTTAGCCAGTTTTTCAGGGATCGATCCTCAAGCAACTCCCTTGCTTATTCTTAACGGTTTTGGGTACCGAGTCAGTGGCGATGGTTACACAGTCCCCATGCAAGCCAATACTAATAAGCCGAAATTAAGCCAAGATGATGTCACTGCCCTGATTGATTATGTCAATCAAGGCGGTAGCATCATGATAATGGAAACATTGGCTGGCACCAACAATGCTGGCGCCCTATCGCGCTTGCTCGACAGTGCAGGTATCGCTTTCGGTATGGGGCAATCGGTTGTCGCCAACGGAAATGGCCCCGGTAGTGGCTATCCAAATCGTGTGCGTAATCAGCGCGAGCATGGTATTTGGGTGATTGAACGCTACGATGCCGTACAAAATGACAATAAGCCAACCTCCCCTTACATCATCAATGCCGATGGCAGTATCGACTGGCACTACAAGCTTGAAAACAAGCCTGACGACAAGCCGTCTTTACGTTTCGCCAGCTGGACTGAAACGGCTGCTGATGGCAAGGTCAACAGATACGATGCCTTCATCGATGAAAATCAGAGCAAAGACCTTGCGGCTGATAAAGCTCGTATTCTAAACGCCTTTAAAAAGACTGATGGAACACCGGCTTATCAAGAGTGTAAAGATCCTAATTTCCACTATGAGATAAACTGCTTAGAATACCGACCAGGCAATGGCATTGGCATTACAGGTGGCATGTTTGTGCCACGCTACACAGAACTTGATTTGGGTGATGCCCAAGCCAGAGCGATGGTAAAAGCGGCCGACTTAGGCACCAATATCGAGCGTTTGTTTCAACACGAGAGCTATTTCCGTACCAAAGGTAAAGTGGGAGAGCGACTATCTAGTGCCGATCTAACCCGCATCTACCAAAACATGACGGTGTGGCTGTGGAACAATCTTGACTTCCGCTATGAATCAGACTTAAGTGACGAACTTGGCTTTAAGCGTTTCACTGAGTTCCTTAACTGCTACAGCGACAATCGCGCACTCGGTGGCACTACTTGCCCTGTGGAGTTGCAACAACAGATGCTCAAGCAACAGATGATTTTGGGACAAGAACAAGGTGAATATGCAGGTCACATGAACCCAAGCTATCCACTTAATTACATGGAAAAACCGCTAACACGCCTGATGCTAGGTCGCTCTTTCTGGGATCTGGATGTAAAAGTCGACATTCGTCAGTTCCCAGGCGAAGCGGCTGGCACACAAGGTGGCGGTAAAGTAGAGTTAAGTATGCAAAATAACACCGCTGCATACTTTGCTGGTAATCGCCAACCAACCGGTCAATGGGCTGTTGCACAAAAGCCATTTACCGTATCGGTAAGCGGCACTACTGAGCCCATCACTATCACAGTGGCGCTTGCTGACGATCTGACGGGTCGAGACAAACACGAACTAGGGCTTAAACGTCCCCCCCGCATGAGCCAATCATTTACACTCAACGCTGGTGATATTGGCAGCACTCACCGTTTAACCTCTCCCTATGGCGGATTAATTTACGCACAAGGCCGAGACGGAAAAAACGTAACACTCACCTTTAGTGATACCTTAGATGCACCTCTGTATCAATATGATGGCATAAAAGGCGAGTGGGTAAACCCGGTTGACTCTCCAGCACCTATAGGTGAAGTGGTTTCTCAAGGATTTATTTACACCGCACCTAAAGCTAACCTTAACGCTGCCAACTATAGTGGTAGCCCTGAGCTGTTTGCCAAAGAGCTGGATATCTTCGCCGCGGATATGAATGACTTCTACAGTCGTGATGAAGCGCTTAATGGACAACGAAACCGTAAAGCAACCGATGCCAGCATCCCCAACAATCGCCACCACTTTGCCAATGATGTCGCCATCAGCATCGGTGCCGCTCACTCTGGTTACCCAGTAATGAACGACGGCTTCAACACCCGTAGCAATAACATTAACCTCACCCCGTTAAACTCATGGCTGTTGTGGCATGAAGTCGGGCATAACGCCGCGGAAGCACCGTTCAATGTTGAAGGTGCCACCGAAGTGGTTAACAATCTGCTCGCGCTTTATATGCAGGACAAACATCAAGGTAAGATGAGCCGAGTTGAGCAAGATATTCGTATCGCCCCTGCCTTTGTTGCCGCTGAAGATGGCCATGCTTGGGCTGCCGGTGGTGCCGGTGAACGACTAGTCATGTTTGCGCAATTAAAAGAGTGGGCGGAAACTGAGTTTGATATCAATGGTTGGTATGGCGTCGATTCAGTGCCTGCCTATTACGATAACCAACAAGCGATTAAGGGCTGGAACCTGTTTAAATTGATGCACCGTTTAAGCCGTAATGCCGACGATGGTCAGTTTGCTCTTAAAGGTGACAACCTTTGCCAGAAGCAAGCAGGCATAAATAAGAGTGACCAGCTGTTACTGTGTGCCTCTTATGCCACTCAAACTGACTTAAGTGACTTCTTTAAGGCATGGAACCCAGGCAGTAAAGCCTTTATCTACCCTGGCGATCCGACTCCTCAATATGAAGGCGGCATATCTGATGCAGGCCTAGCTAAAGTGGCCGCATTAAACTTGCCTAAACCTGAGCGTGATCCGTTACAAATTGACAGTATAACGATTAGACAATAACGCTAATTGACCATACCACTGCGTTAGTAACATAAAGGAGACCTTCGGGTCTCCTTTCTTCATCATATTTTAAAAAATCTGTATTCCATAATGACCGCGTCATGGTAAAATTTATCGTACATCTAGTAACAACAATCACTTTAACTTACTGAGCATTGTCGGCACCATTTATGAATCGATACTACCTTATCGGCTTCCTTTCATTTTTTAATCATCTCTGCTTTGCAGGCAATGGAACTCTTGACAGTCAAACATGTAACACAAGAGTTGAGCATGGTATTAATATCATCAATGAAACCTGTAAATTGCCTTATGTTCCAGCGCCAGAAACTGATAAACAGTATTACCTTCAGATATTTTACACTTCAAAAACGCACGCATTCGCATCCCAGCTAGTGCAATCAGTATCCAACAACGTGGGCCAAGCGGCCGCATTGCAACCATTTAAAGACGGATACCGTTTACTGCTTGGTCCAATAATCTATCAACACCTTGTCAACCTGAATGCTCAACTGGCTACTTTAGGTTATAAAGGCAACCAACTACGCCATTACATTCCCCCAGCTATGACTCAGCATAAGAAAACAACCTGTGCCAATAACACCTTTACTATTAAAAAACCTGTGGCTATCACTAACGCAACACTTCCTATTTTGGAAAATGTACAGGTTGTTGGCAATAGATTACTGGTGCTCCCAATAGATCAAAACCACAAGCCCATAAAGTACAACCGGCATGAATATCAGCACCTCTGTCAAACAATTGAACAAGGTGCCCGCTTGGCGTCAAATGATGAGTATATCGACACCTTGTCATCTTTAGTATCTATCACTCAAATTGGGATCCAATATCGATTTTGGCTTAATGACGATCGAACCATCACGCGAGTTGCCAATACTATTGAGACAAAAGCGACCTCCCCAACAAGCGCTCACCCGCTGCTTTGCTCAATAGCAACAGATTAATATCCTTCCTGATACAGGGTGCAACATTAATACTCTCCATCCCACGCGCTTAAAATCTAGGTAGCAGGACATTCATTCACCATTTAATGACGCTTTGCAGATTACGAATGAAAGACAATACCAAGGCACAATATACAGCGCTCAAGAGGCCTTAATATTAAAAGTGTGGATGCATAAAAGGTTAAAGCGGGAAAAGGCTATCAGCCTTAAGAGTTGATGTGGATGACGTTATTATATTTACTAAAAACTCCTTAGCACAGACTCAAACGGGGGAAAAAACTGAACCGACTTTTTAATCGGTTCAGATTAAATAACCACCGAAAAACTTTATCGGTAAAACCGGCAAAGTTTTAATTGGATGGGATTTTAAATAACGCTCCAAGGTCAAAATAAAAATGACGCATCTAACTCGCTCAGCTTTACGAGCAAAATCCGCCCATGGTGCCGATTGAGCGAGCGATGCGTTATTTCTCTCCGGCGCCCCGCCGATGCAGTCTGTTATACGTTCCTACTCGCCTACATAAACATTGTGCGCGCGCTGAGAATACGACAACTCGCACCCACTTCCCGCGCGACGACAGCACTGACACTATTCGTGAGTAACGTTAGTTTGCGACGCATGTAGGGTAGTGAACTCCTCTATATTTGGAGTTCACGGCCAGCTTAAAGTAGTGACCGGGAGCCATGCCGACCATGAAACTGTGTCCATCATCAGAGGAGTTCGAGTAATGACGCTCATTCGAGAGATATAGATTCGTATGACTATCAGGCGTAATTTTAGAATCGACCTGTCTCCTCGGCCAACCTTTAGAATAAAACAGATCAAAATACCCGTTAGGGTTCGTTCCGTTGACGTCCTCCAACCAGTACCTAAGAGTCTCATTGTTCATCGGCGACCAGGTATTTTTTCCCATGTGATTCATTCGACTTAAATTATCGCACCACCCGCCGTGCAAAGTTTGTACGCTTGATTTATACGCAGTCATTTTAAGAGCCATAAACATACCCGCGTCGTGATTGTTGGGGGATACGACCCAATGATGGCTTCCAATTTTGGCGACTAAGTTCTTGAACTCCTGGTCCGCACTATTCAAGTAAAACTCTTCCGAAGGGGCACTCGCGAAATAACCGACACCGTCAGTTAAGTACGCGACACAATTATAACCCTTATGTCCGAACTGGTAACAGTAAGGGAACTTCGATCCGGTAAACTCTATTCCCGTAGATATATCAACGCCTTTAAACTGTGTAATGACATTGACTTCCTCTCCGTATGTTTCTTCGCTGTTTACTATCGAAATAGTTATCTCTCCATTGTGGTCGCTCAATGGAACTTCTAAAACTTTCACCGAATTGGGAGTTACTCCATCCAACTCCTCCGTTGAAACTGTGACTTTCTGATTAGCAACAGGATTCAAATTCGCATCAAGAATTTTTACTTTTAACTTGTTAGATGCTACACCGTCAGCCAATACTCCGTCGGCCATCAATTCGACGGTGTGAACGGCCGTTTTAGCGTCTGCAATATATTTGACTTTTGGGCTCGATAGCATTTTGTCAGTGTCGTTAATATCAACAACGTCGAATTGAAGAAAACCTATTTTTGTTGAACTTGTAGTAATTATTTGCTGTATTGTATTACTTGGATTTACATCTATATATAAATTTACGTCAGCATCTGTTAATCCATCTCCGACGGATTCTACTCGCAATTGACTTATCTTTGGGTTTTTTACGGTCGCTAACTTATGCGATTGGCCATCCGCGACCACTGTGGTCTTATCCATTATCAATTGCAAATTCAGATTTACAAGGCAAGTTACATAGAAAGAGCCTGTACCAACATCGGATTGAACTCCATTATTTAAGTTAAAGACTTCGTACCCGGTTAGGTCATCTTTAAGAGCAATGTATGATTGAAATTTAGGCCATTCGTTGAGCTTGCCCGTAACACGACCTAACAGCCAGTGAGCTTGCCTTAAATCACGCATGTTTGAAACCGTCGGGATGCTCCCAATTGTGCCGCAATAAGCTAGACTTGCAGCCTCGCGATATCCGGCTATGGTATTGGCTACGCCCTCGTCCCATACCGGATTGACACTATACCCCATGTTGGTACTATCACTGTAACGCAGTGGGGCAGAGAAAATCAAACCTGCTGCTTCTAACGCCTCCCATGTCGGTGCCTTCTCCTTAACACTGACTGTGACCTTAATCATTCCTACACTGTAGCCACCAAAATGGTCCGCTACCACGTAACTTATAACATGATCCCCAACGGTGGCTGCCGTGAACGTCAATGTCTTATTCGTCAACGAATTGGGGGCAGTAGGCCTTACCGTTGCCGTATAACTCTGCACCTCAATCAATTGCCACTCTTGTCCATCTGGCTCGGTAATCAAGGCTGGGATATTCAAATCTATCTCTAGCGAAGCGTTAGTGAGCACCACTGCATTGCCATTTTCTAGATTGTAGTCATATTCCAGTTTGTGAATTTCTGGCGGTTGATTTATCGACTCAGAGATAGTGACATACACTGTCCCCATCAGATTTTCAGAAGGTTTGTCAGGGTTCGTTAACGTATAAATAATTCGATTCCACCCCGATAAGCCAGTGCCGGTATAAGTAATGACATTTCCTAATGCGGTAGTGGTCCCCTCATTACCTTCACTGCCTTGTACTGTCACTGATAAGACATCTAATGAATACCCAACAGGCCAATCTTTCAATAGCACCTTCAAATCAAGCTCCACAGGAATAAGCGAGCCCTCCAATGCCATTGGATACGAAAGTGCGGGTAAAATGGGGTCAACCGCTTGAGTCGAAAACACTTTCATGGAGGCATCGTCATTCGTCTGAGCATTACTCACCGTAAACTGATAATCACACAAGGCCCCCGAGGCCGTCTCTACATCAAAACCAAGACCATTTTTTTCCGGGGTATTACACGCCTCATTAGAGCCGGTATAATGCACTGACGTTAACGTTGCTTGACCACCACGGACATAAGGCGCTAAATCAATATAAGCCGTTGTGTTTGGCTTCGCGACACTAAAACCATCCAACGCAACAATAGGAAATACTTCTACAGGTGGCGGGACTAAGGCATCACCCCCTTCCTCTGCACCACAGCCCAGTAAGGCCAGAGTTATGCCCGATGCAATCACACAACGAGACAAAAAAAAATTATTCATGATTATAATCCAGCTTCAAAAATTAAGGTAAAACTACCTGAATAGATGTCATTATTAAGCTCAGAAAGTTTTTTGTTTGAAAAGCTTACAGTAATAGTAGATTGTGCAGTTTTATTGTCAGCTGAGCGCATTTTAACGTGCAAGTTAGTGCTGTTTATATCTGCAATACCATTAGTAATGATGGAATTATCCCCCTCGCACCCAAAGCTACACTTAACACTGTAATTAATGCTCGTTGCTGGCATGGTCACTGATTGCGATTTCATTTGGTAAGAGCTGTCGAGGCCTAATGTGTTTTTCAGTCCAACATTTACCCCATTAGGAAAAACCCCTGTCGCATTGATAGTGTAATCAACCGTCCCACCCACCAATCGCTCTGGTAAACCATAATATTGCGGAGAGATATAGCCATCTCCCGTAACATGGACAGTGGTTAATTGCGCCGGTTGATAATCCACTTTAATTGTCAATGATTCTTGTAATGTGTAGCGTACAAGCACACCATTTCGTTCATAGTTATACGGAACAATATAATTTATAATCCCTTGGTAAAGACCCGCATTCAAACCCGCGAGTTTAAATTTTGCTAGCCAATCAGCCTCATCGATATTCTTAATGATTGGGCGATAATGAGTAAATGGACTCGATAGAGCTGCAAGAGTGACCGCTTTATTACCTGTACCTGAGCCCATTACTGTTGCTGATACTGAGCCACCTGCAACAGTGGTCACACCAGTACCAGTAACATCCTCTAATGCAACATTACTCGATAATTGATACGTCATGCCAACCATGATGACTGGCACTGCCACTGTTTGACCATCACCAGTTAGCGTCAATGTTGTTGCTGTCGTAACAGGGCCTCCTGGAATAACTTTATCAGCTGCAGGCAGGTGTAATGGCACATCCCAAGCAGCTGGAAGCAAATTCTGTTCCGTGCGTTGCGCTGATTGCCATATAAAGTGTTCCCCCTTTATTGACAACGCCATTTCAGCGGAAATAGCAGGGAAAAACCAGCCCAAAGAAAAACAAAAAATCAAAAATAATCTCATTTTCCCCTACCTTTTTTGTGTCTGGTTTTTTTGTAAGATTAATTTGTCTTTATATGTTGAGTAATGTGTAGATATATTTGCTTTAATCGTTGCAGCCCCCAACATAGTCGGCATTAATGGGATGACCAATTTACGGCCTGACATGACATACGCTTCTTTAGTGCATGCAGCTCTTGCCTTCCCTTTTGTCGATGCTGGACAAGCATCAAAAACAGCACGTATATAACTGTTGCCTTGATTATTAACCTGAATACCTTGCTCTGTGTAAGTAATATCATAATTAAATGGTTGGTCCTTTTCTGCTGGAACCACAAAAAATGGCGCAAATCCTATCGCAACCTGAACCACATGTTTAGCGGGTTCTCCCTGAGCAAAATAAGGCGTTGGTACAAACGTCAATTGATACATTTTATCTTTGTCAGTTAAATCTGAATCTAGCGGCTTATAAATCACCTTAAAATCTTTACTTAACTTAGCATCAATGACGGTTCGCGCAGGACGCACTTCCAAGCTCCATTCATTGATATTTTCTCGCGTATAAGGCGAGTTAACAAACTCACCATTTTCAACGCTGACTGATGACACTGCCACGCTGATGAATTGGCGATAATCATCGCCATTGGAGATGGTAAATAGACCTTCTCCTTCATGGGCAAATTCAACCATAGAATTAATACCAATAGCAGCAACGCTTTCATAAGCATAAAGCGCTGCCAACAACACACTGTATCGTAATGTTTTCATTTCATTTATCTCACACTAAATAACTTATTAATATTAATTGAATCAATGACTACATAGGTATCAAGACTATCCAGCAACACTCGCTGCGCAGTGGTGTATTGCTCCAAATAGCGCACATACACGTACATACTATTGTCTATCTCAACGGCTTTAGTGAGCAATCCAACTTCTTTTAATCTCAACAAAATTCGTGATGCCTCCGTCGTTGACTCATATTTACCTATGTACAACAAGGCTCGCTCCGCCTCTGATTGTGAAATCAAGTCCAACCTGTCTTCCCAAACAATGTTATTGTCCAAATCATCAAGCCCAGGTAAGCAATACGCTTGAATATGCAACGCCCCAATCAACCCTGGGTTGTACACACATAAACGTTTAGCAGAGACTAACTTAAAAGGTTCATCTGCCCGATAATTCACTCGAACCACACCATCATCAGACAGTGTATCCACGCTTTTACACCCATCCCCCAAACAACGAACGGATGATATTGGCTCGCCGAACATATCATCAAGTAAGAACACCTGACTCTTCAACGGAATGACCTTACTTTTTACTTGGTGATAAGACCCCGGCATCACAAATTGATGGAATTCACCGTCTTCAATATCCATATTGTCTGCATCAGCATCTAACTCAAATGTAATATCGGAGTACTCAGACAGCTTTATCAATTTTTTCTGTTCAACTGTCGCACTGTCTTTATACCAGTACTTTCCATCCTTCAATGCATTATAAGTAACATCAATAGGAGCATCATCAGACACGACTTGCTCGACAAGATTTGGCTCTATTGACACAAAAGCACGCCCATTTTCATAGGTCATTGCTCCACCTTGAGAGGATAAGATCTGAGTCCCTGACAAACTGCCTGACAATGAACGCTGTCCTTCAGAATTGACATACGAATACGCGCTGTACCCCACAGCATCACTGCGCCCATTGACATTCGCAGACCATTCAGCATTAGACTCACGTCCTCGCTTAATGCCAAGCGTCGACGAGGCATAGCCGAAATCACCGCTATGCTGGTAAGTCGCAGTACTTTGATTGTAAGACTGCCCCATTTGATCATTATAAAACCCAGTGCGTACTGAAAAGTTATCATCTAGCGAAATCGACCAAGCCAACATGACGTTCCAAGAGTCATCTTGTTCATCAGACATGCTATAAGTGGTATTAAAACTGAATAGGCCGCCAAACGCATTGCGTGACCAAGACAAAGATATGTTGTCACTTTGAAAATCATCAGCTTGATAATTAAAGTAATTAGCATATCCTGTTCCGCCCAACATTTGACCCGAGACGCCTACACTCCAATCTGTGGACCCCGTATCACCATAAAGCAAACGAGTGAGTGGACTGGCATTCTCGTCTGAATCAACATAACGATAGCTCGAAGACAATGGACCGAATGATGCTTGGCCATAATGAGATTGTGACCCCGACGCGAATACGCCAATATTATATTGTGCGCTAAGACCAGAACCATGCACCCAATACCCACCCGTTTGGAAAAATGCATCATCAATATTACTGGTAATACCAGATGCTAGCGACAGGGTTTCTGATGGACGATAAGCCAAAGAAATACGTCCATAACCTCGTTCATCAGATGAAATATTGTCTAGGTAAGGATTATCGGATACCGTCAAGTCATTCAAAACACCGACATCTATACGGTAGTCCCAACTATTAACAGGTAACAAAAATTGGGTAGTATTTACAATTTGTCGCTGCTCTCGCAATATCTCTTGCTCACCCTGTTTAAGCACTAAGGTAAGATTGTAAACACCCGAAGGTAACTCATCATAACCGATGGATTGCTGGCCTTGCGACACGACTCTATTAAGTAATAATCGTTCACCTTGATATACCTCTAATTGTGCCGATTGCGGCGCAAAGAAATAAATGCGCTTCTGCGCCTGGCTTTGACCCTTGAGTAAATTTTGGCTACTCCCCAAAGAAAAACCTAATCCGGCGTAGTTAGCGCCATAGTTCAAGAAATCTGTTGAATTAAACGTAACAGCTTGTCGCCCTTGGTAACCGACAACAGCACGATGTTCCCCCACTTCAACGTCATACACAGCCTGATAAAGCTCCAACTCACCTTCATTATGTTGGTACTGTGTGTCAACCGATAAAAAACCTAATGGCAATCCAATTGTTGATTTATTACTCCAGTTAAGAGTGTCATTCCCCTCTCCATCAGCATAAAAATAGAGATCTGACCAGTTAACAAGCGCATTAGAAACTCGTGCAGATGAATGATATTCAGCACTATCAGGCCTATGTTCCAACATACTTGCGTCAACAAACACTTTGAGTTGTTGAGCATCAAAGTCAAAAACGAACTCAGCTGTATCAGGTTGGTTTTGAGGAATACACAAAGATAGCATTCCTCCACAACCAGGATTAGATTTAACACCAACGACAAGTTGTTCTACCACTTTATCTATGGCAGCATCCGTTAATCTAAGCTTTTTTAAATACGCAACAAAAACAGCGACATTATCTTCATTATTGTTTAAACGAAAACTTTCGTAAGTCACTAACCCATCAATTGATTGACTACGCGCTTCTCCAGCGATAACCACTTCTATCTGCTCAAGCCTCTCTTCAAAAAAATCGGCAAATTCAATTGGGTAAGTAGATGACGAGCCAGCAAACGGGTAGTAAAGACTGGCAAAGATGATTGCTAATGTACTTTTTTTCATATAGCTGTCGCTTCTGCAATTAAAATAAACGTGCCATAACACTCTTGTACAGCCTCTTTCTGAGGTAATGTAGAAAAGCTCACATCCATAACATGTTTACTCTCTGACGAATCAATAACAAGCAGTCCATCATGTCCTTCTTTACCACTATCAAGGCTTGAAAATGCATTACCATCCAACTTGGTCGTAACAAGATCCGGCAACGCCACCCCCTCTAGCCCTTTATCACGGCAATAGTGCTGCGAAGTCTGTAATTTGATGCGGTAACTCATTAAAGATTTATCAACTGAGCGGACTGTAATAGGAACACTAACGGGCAAAAAAGAACCTAAAAAACTAGAATACACCGCCATAAATGATGGTTTCATATCTATTTCTAAGCTGTGAGATGACTTTTTTAGAATCATGACTTGTGGAGTGAAAGTTCTGTCGAAAGTACTTGCCATTGCCCCCACTGACAAAAAACATAAACAAAGCACATTTATTCGCGCACTAAAAAAATCAAACATAGAGTTTCTCACAAATAAGGAAAACTCCTCAGCGCAATAAACGCTGAGAAGTGAATACAAAACCTAGACGATATCTTTTGGTGTTATGGCTAGTACTGCCATAACCACAACTGAATCACCGCCTTCAAATGATACGGTAGTGCCATCTGCTTTTTTGAGGCTTATACGTGTCGCTGCACCAGTAGAATCTTCTGTGGCTCCATTAACAGTCATAGCAGCGCCACCATTGGCGTGAACAGCAAAGTAGCCGCCAGCACCTTGTTCTGTTGTCGGGCCACTAATACCCACTGCAACACTGGTTAACTTATACGTATAAGGCATAGGATTAACGTCTATAGTCTCTTCATATGCGTCTAGTCCACCTTCATCTTTAACAACTTTAAAACCGATTTCAGATGATGAAAGAAATTCAAGACCATCGGTAATGGTGTTAGAAAATATAATAGAACCGGAGTGAAGGCCGACAGCACCGTCCTGAATAACCCAATAACCTTCACCTTTACCCGTTTCAGCAGGAACTGTACCAGCCCACTGCAGTGTATGTGCTGACGTTGGCAATAAATCGCCGACGGCAGCCATTGCAGTAGACGCCATACCCAAAGAAGCTAAAAGTGTTACTGCTAGAAATGATTTTTTCATAATAAATTCCATTATTTTATATAGATAAATCTTTAAGTAATCGGAATTGACTACCTTTAATTGATTTACTGTTAAACACTCAATAAAAGTAAATGCTTAACACTAACCCTCAATACAAAAAACGCCCCACCAAAGGGCGTTACTACATTAATTTCTTAGTTGAATTCAATGGACACACGGCGATTGATTTCACGACCTGCAGCGGTGTCATTATTTGCCGCAGGCTCTTGCTCACCTTTCCATTTCATCATGATTCTATCCGCACGAATCCCCTGAGATACGATATACCCCCCAACATTTCGTGCACGTCTCTCCGAAAGCCACAGATTGTATTTATCTGTACCTACGCTGTCGGTAAAGCCTGTGACAACAACGGTCTTTTCCGGGTATGCATTCAACAAGTTAACGACATTAGAAAGCGCTGCTGCATTCTTTATTACACTAGAATTGTTATTAAACAATGCTGTCTGATTGTGTGAACTCATTTTCACAACAGTTTCAAGTTGAGAGACTTCTTCAACTCTCTTCTGCGGATGTTCATTCAACAAATTAACGTCATAAGAAGGTGCTGTAGCAATCTTTATTTCGCTAGATTGACTATTAAGTTGTGGGGTTTCTTCAACCACTTGTACGATACGTTCATCCGGTTGCTCAATAACAAGACCTCGAGACGTGGCGTAACCAAAGCGATATTGAATGCCGAGTGAAAACCTTTGATGGTCAACATGACCAATGAGCCCACTGTCAATAGAGTCTGTGAATTGATATTCAACATTAAATGAAACATCATCAAACACTTGATAAGATACTCCAGCACCAATAACACCTGAGACACCATCCCCCCAACTAGCCGCTCCCACCTTAAAATAAGGTGTAATATTATCGGTAACTGGATAACCAAATTTAGCACTGACCACGCCCTGCATTAAATCATCACTTATCTGCTCAGCTTTAATACAACCTAAATATTGATATTCAACTTCAGTCGTTAAATAAGGGTTAAATTGATAACCAAGATTAAGTCCATCAATTATTCCATTAAGTCCATCACACTGAGATGCTTCAGTGCCCATATGATCGTTTTCATTATAAGCAACACTGGCTCCCGCATACCATGAAGGCACAAACCATTCAGGCTCATTAGCCTGTGCAGAAGAAAAAGACAAACTACCGCTAGCAAACAAGCTCATTAATAAGAGATGGAGGCGCATATTTCTATTTCCAATAAGATTTAAAATAATTAGAGTAATTAAAAACCAAAAAACAAAACAATTATCAAACAATTTAAAAGCTTCATATTTTCGCAAATAAATCAGTTAAAGTTGCAAGGTTTCACCAAGACAAGGTTGACTTCTAAGTTGATTGAATTTTAACTAAAAATTCAGACTTAAAAGTAGTTACAAATACATTAATAACCACTTAAAATTATCAAAAATCATAGAAACACAATTAAAAAACCAGTAGATGTAAGAATATCTACAGAAATCAAAATCCGTATACTTAGTTAAGTTGGTATATTGGTATATTGGTATATTGGTATATTGGTATATCTGTCTCTTATACACATCTGACGCTGCCGACGAAGAGGATA
>OJDH01000245.1_pt1 | contig 34486 bp, 25 predicted proteins | sample 1592761 | NCBI WGS metagenome assembly OJDH01 (sample SAMN05416855, study PRJEB24817) | seawater metagenome | isolation source: Sea water | place: Canada:Atlantic | collected 2013-11
TACGAGATCAGCCTCGGTCTCGTGGGCTCGGAGATGTGTATAAGAGACAGGCTGAAACCCATGTCAATATCAGTGACGATACGTTTAAACAAACAGTACAAGACTTAAAATCACACATCGTTGCTGGTGATATTTTTCAAGTGGTTCCCTCACGTAGCTTTAGCCTACCTTGTCCTAATACATTAGGCGCTTATCGTGCGCTTCGCTTAACCAATCCCAGCCCTTACATGTTCTACTTCCGAGGTCAGGACTTTACCCTTTTCGGTGCATCTCCAGAGAGCGCACTCAAATATGAAGCGCACACAAATCAAGTTGAGATCTACCCTATCGCAGGCACTCGCCAGCGTGGAAAAACCGCTGATGGTGAAATAGATTTCGATCTCGATAGCCGTATTGAACTTGAATTAAGATTGGATAAAAAAGAGCTATCAGAGCACCTGATGCTTGTCGATTTAGCCCGCAATGATGTGGCGCGTATCAGCCAAAGTGGCACACGTAAAGTCGCAGAGTTATTGAAAGTCGACCGATACTCTCATGTTATGCACTTAGTCAGCCGCGTAACGGGCCAACTGCGCAGCGATCTTGATGCATTGCACGCCTATCAGGCTTGTATGAACATGGGCACATTAACCGGTGCACCTAAAGTCAGTGCTGCGCAACTTATTCGTGGCGCCGAGCAAAGCCGCCGCGGCAGTTACGGTGGCGCAGTGGGTTATCTCAACAGTCTGGGAGACATGGATACCTGTATTGTGATCCGCTCCGCGTTTGTTAAAGACGGCACCGCTTATATCCAAGCAGGCGCAGGCGTGGTGTTTGACTCAGACCCACAAGCAGAAGCTGATGAAACCAGACAAAAAGCACAAGCTGTTATTTCTGCCATAAAAATGGGAGGTGGACTATGAAACTGTGTTTAATTAGGGATAATTTCGATTTTAGTGAATTCCCTAACCAGCTCCCACACTCCGCCAAAGTACAAGCACTCTTATTCTGTGCCATAAAAATGGGAGGTGGACTATGAAACTGTACCTACTCGATAATTTCGACTCATTTACCTACAACTTAGTCGATCAGTTCAGAAGCTTAGGCTATGAAGTCGTGATTTATCGTAACGATGTCGATGCCAAGTTTATTGCCAACAAATTACTCAATGAAAAGAACAAGGCAGCATTAGTGCTCTCACCAGGCCCAGGTGCTCCCCATGAAGCCGGTTGCTTAATGGAACTAATTGATCTGGTGGCGGGTAAAGTCCCCATGCTTGGGATCTGTCTTGGGCACCAAGCCATGATTGAGCATTACGGCGGTAAAGTTGAGCGAGCAAACCAAGTGGTTCATGGCAAAGCAAGCCCGACCTATCATCAAGCAACTGGGATATTTAACAATCTACCTTCTCCTCTGCCTGTAGCCCGTTATCACAGCCTAGTCGCCACTGTTGTGCCTGACTGTTTAGATGTCATAGCCACGACGGAGTCTATGCCGATGGCTATCTCCCACAAAAGCGACAAAGCGATTGGGTTCCAATTTCACCCAGAGTCTATTCTCACCACGCTTGGCAGCCAACTGCTTATTCAAACCTTAAACGAATTAACCGGCATTGATAGCCACCAAGGAGTTAATGTATGAGCCAACCCCCTCTCCAGTCAGCTGATCTGCAACCGATACTCGATAAACTCTTCGCCGGTGAGTCAGCGACACGTGAAGAAACCAAACAACTGGTCAGCAGTATCATTGCTGGTGAAATGAGTGAAGTCGTCATGGCTGGTATGCTCATCGCCATGAAAATGCGCGGTGAAACCATTGATGAAATATCTGGCGCCGCTGATGCGCTACGCAGCGCAGCTAAAGCTTTTCCTGCACCTTGTGAAATGACCCGTGAGCAAGGCATTGTCGATATCGTAGGCACTGGTGGCGATGGCCATAACACCATCAATATATCCACGACTGCCGCTTTTGTTGCCGCAGCAGCCGGAGCCAAAGTGGCTAAACATGGCAATCGAAGTGTATCAAGTAAGTCAGGCTCATCGGATCTATTGGCACAATTTGGCATCGACCTAACAATGGATCCTGAAACCGCTCGTGATTGCTTGGATACACTCGGTCTATGTTTCCTTTTCGCCCCTCATTATCACGGCGGTGTGCGTCACGCAGTACCTGTACGTCAAGCATTGAAAACACGCACCCTATTTAACGTACTCGGGCCACTCATTAACCCGTCCCATCCTGATTTTATCGTACTAGGCGTATACAGCGCCGAGTTGGTCAAACCTATCGCCGAAGTACTCAAAGCGTTAGGTATGAAACGCGCGATGGTGGTCCATGGAAGCGGTCTTGATGAAGTGGCAATACACGGTGATACCTTGGTCTGTGAACTCAATAATAATGACATTACCCAATACACCTTAACCCCTGAAGCATTAGGCGTGACCCAAGGTCAATTAACCGATTTAGAGGGAGGGACACCAACTGATAATGCCGAATTCACGCGAGCTGTTTTGCAAGGTAAAGGCCAGCAAGCTCATAGTCATGCTGTTGCCGTAAACGCAGGCTGCGCTCTGTACATTTCAGGTGTGTGTGATAGCGTCAAATCTGGAACTCAGCTAGCACTCGACACCATCGCAACAGGTAAAGCGTACCAACTACTTGAGCAGCTCGCTAACGCCAGCAAGGCGGCTAAATAATATGTCAGGAGTCACAGTGAGCCATTCATCTACCGAAAAAGTCAGCAATGTATTAACGAAAATTGTCGACACTAAAGCTGAACATATTGCAGCCTTAAAAACACGTTTCCCAGAAGCTAGTTTACAGCCTAAAATCTCTGACCGAAGCTTGTTTGATGCGTTAAAAGCCCCTAACGCTGGCTTTATTTTCGAATGTAAAAAAGCCAGCCCTTCTAAAGGGCTAATACGTGAACATTTCGATGTCGAAGCCATCGCGGATGTTTATAACCACTACGCCGCAGGCATTTCAGTGCTCACCGACGAGCAGTTTTTCCAAGGTGACATGGATTATATTCCTCAGGTTCGCGCTCGAGTCAAACAGCCAATACTGTGCAAGGACTTTTTTGTTGACACTTATCAGATTAAATTAGCGGCACACCAAGGGGCTGATGCCATTTTATTAATGTTATCGGTACTTGATGATGAGCAATATCGCACCCTTGCGACTGAGGCTGAAAAATACAGCTTAGACATACTGACAGAGGTGAGTAACGACACCGAACTCAAACGTGCCATCGACTTAAACGCAGCAATTATTGGCATCAATAACCGTAACCTACGTGACTTGTCGACAGATTTAGCCACAACGGAGGAGTTAGCGCCTCACATTCCTGCGGATCGTGTAGTGATCAGTGAATCGGGCATATATAACCAAGCGCAAGTTCGCCGTTTAAGCCCGCTGGTTGATGGCTTTCTTGTCGGCAGCTCCTTGATGGCAGAAGCTGATCTCGACCTTGCTTGCCGCACTTTGACTTTAGGGCATAACAAGGTATGTGGCCTGACACGAAGTGAAGATATTTTGGCTGTAGCCAATGCCGGCGCTATCTATGCAGGGTTAATTTTCTATCCAAAGTCACCGCGTTCAGTATCAGCAGAGCAAGCTGCAATACTGGTAGAGCAACACAGAAAAGCAGGGCCAGGGCTCAAATTCATTGGTGTGTTTGTTAACGAATCACCTGAGGTTATCGCCAACCTAGCTGAAACGCTTGACCTGTTTGCCGTTCAACTGCATGGCAACGAATCTGAATACGAAATTGAACAAGTGCGCAGCGCCCTCGCATCTTTAGGCTCTCAGGCCTTAATCTGGAAAGCCGTCGCGGTAAACGCGGATATAGAGCAGGAAGAAGTTAACGTGCCGACCAACGTCGATCGGGTGTTATTTGACAGTAAGAGCCATCAAACAGGCGAACTCCAATTTGGCGGTACAGGTCTTACCTTTAACTGGCAACAGTCACTGCCAAACAAGCACCATTCAATGTTGGCTGGCGGCTTAACGGCAACACTTGCCCCCCTTGCTAGCGCACAAGGATTCTACGGACTGGATTTTAACTCTGGTCTGGAAAGCGCCCCAGGGATTAAAGATCACCAAGAGATCAATGCCCTATTTAGCGCACTAAGACAGTACTGATAACGGTCAGATCGTTATTATTAACCTATTTTGACTTACGCCTGAACGGCACAAATTAACGCCACGATCACATTAATGAGAGTGGCCTACATAGAGATGCAAAGCAGATCTATTTAAGGATAACCAATGACTAAGCTCGATCCCTACTTCGGCGAATATGGTGGTATGTACGTACCGCAAATTTTAATGCCTGCACTGAAACAGTTAGAAACCGCGTTTGTTGAAGCACAAGAAGATCCCGCGTTTCAGGCTGAATTTACCGACCTACTCAAGAACTATGCAGGCCGCCCAACAGCCCTAACCCTGACGCGTAACTTGAGCCCAAACCCATTAGTTAAAATTTACCTGAAACGTGAAGACTTACTCCACGGTGGTGCCCACAAAACTAACCAGGTATTAGGTCAGGCTTTACTGGCTAAACGCATGGGTAAAAAAGAGATCATCGCCGAAACTGGCGCTGGTCAACATGGTGTAGCAACGGCGCTGGCCTGTGCACTTCTCGGTCTAAAATGTAAAGTGTACATGGGCGCAAAAGACGTCGAGCGTCAGTCACCAAACGTATTTAGAATGAAACTGATGGGCGCTGAAGTGATACCTGTCACATCGGGCTCCTCTACGCTAAAAGATGCGTGTAATGAAGCCATGCGTGACTGGTCTGGTAGCTATGATAAGGCGCATTATTTACTCGGCACTGCAGCGGGTCCTCATCCGTTCCCAACCATCGTACGTGAATTCCAGCGCATGATCGGTGAAGAGACTAAGAAGCAAATTCTTGAACGTGAAGGTCGATTACCCGATGCCGTTATCGCCTGTGTTGGCGGAGGCTCCAATGCCATTGGTATGTTTGCCGATTTTATTGATGAAGAGTCAGTCAAACTAATTGGTGTTGAACCCGCAGGTTTAGGCATAGATACCCCGATGCATGGCGCACCACTTAAGCATGGTAAAACAGGCATATTCTTTGGTATGAAAGCGCCTTTGATGCAAGATAAAGAGGGACAAATCGAAGAGTCATACTCCATCTCTGCCGGTCTTGATTTTCCATCAGTAGGCCCGCAGCACGCACATCTAGCAGCAACTGGGCGCGCAACCTATGAATCAGCAACCGATGATGAAGCATTGGATGCTTTTCAACTGCTAGCCAAATGTGAAGGGATCATCCCCGCTTTAGAGTCAGCCCACGCTATCGCTTATGCAATCAAGTTGGCAAAAGAAGCTACTGAAGAAACCCTGCTCGTGGTTAATCTATCTGGCCGAGGCGATAAAGATATCTTTGCTGTTGCTGATATTTTAGAGGAACGCGAGAAATCACAAACGAGCCAGCAAAAAGAGGAGAGTGGTAATGTCTGAATCTACACAAGCAAGCCGTTATCAGGCAACTTTTGCCGCACTAAAAGAGAAAAACCAAGGCGCCTTCGTCCCTTTTGTCACCTTAGGCGATCCAAGCCCTGAACTTTCGTTAAAGATTGTTGATTGCTTAGTGGCAAACGGCGCTGATGCGTTAGAGCTGGGCTTCCCCTTCTCGGACCCATTGGCTGATGGGCCAGTCATACAAGGGGCAAACCTGCGTTCACTTGCTGCTGGCACCACACCAACTCAGTGCTTTGAAATGTTGACTCTTATTCGTGCTAAATACCCAGACTTACCTATCGGGCTTCTTCTTTACGCCAACTTAGTCTTCGCCAACGGCATCGATTCTTTTTACGCTAAGGCTCAAGCCGCAGGTGTCGATTCGGTATTGATAGCCGACGTACCTGTCGAAGAATCCGCTGAGTTCATCGCATCAGCAAAAGCACATGGCGTTGCACCTATCTTTATCGCACCGCCTAATGCTGACAGTGACACTCTTAAACTTGTCAGTGAAAAAGGTGAAGGTTACACCTATCTTTTATCTCGTGCTGGCGTTACTGGCACTGAATCTAAAGCTGGTATGCCGATTGGGGATATTTTATCTCGACTCAAAGAGTTTAACGGTGCTCCACCATTACTAGGCTTCGGCATTGCAGAACCCTCTCAAGTGAAAGAAGCGATTCAGGCTGGCGCAGCTGGCGCTATTTCAGGCTCTGCAGTGGTTAAGATTATCGAAGCCAATAAAGATAATGAAGTTGAGCTCCTTACCCAATTAGGTGAGTTCACTCGTAATATGAAAGCAGCAACTTAATACCAATCACAGTAAAAAGTTGAACTGATAAAAACAAAAATAGCGCCATTTGGCGCTATTTTTTTATCTTTGAATTAGGTAGCCCTTAAACATTAACCTTCATAAGTTAAGAACTCTATAATCTGTTCCATGTCCAGATCGAACTCATCAGCTCTCACACACTTAACAATATGTTCAGTTTCCATGGCAGATAGATCGATATCCTGCGCCACTTCAAACTGTTTTGGATCCAAGCGGTAGAAAGCTTTTACCCGAGGACGAACTGGATTCTGTAAATTATGCCCCTCAACAATAGCCAAACGATTTGAGTCCAGTTGGACTAAAGCGCCTACGGGGTAAACTCCCAAGCACTGAATAAAGCGGTCAACTAATTTCTCATCCAATTGATTTTCTTTCGCTAACGCCCTTAATATACTAAAAGACTTAACTTGAGAATAACCTTCTTTATAACAACGACTTGACGTCAAGGCATCATAAATATCGCAGATGGAGATCATACGACCATACATGGAGATCCCCTTCCCTTTAATGCCATTAGGGTAGCCTTCACCATTAAGTTTTTCGTGATGTAAGGCGGCGACTTCATGGCTAATGGCACTGACACCCGGTGTTTTTCTAATGATCTTAATAGAGTGCATAGCATGGCTTTGCATGATTGCGAACTCTTTATCATTTAGCTTACCAGGCTTATTCAGAATAGCGTCGGGTATCATGATCTTACCAACATCATGAAGAAACGCCCCTATCGCTAGCTGACTAACAATCTCTTTGCTTAACTTCATGTGAAAAGCAAACATGGTCATCAACACAGATACTGCAACTGAGTGCTCTAAAAGGTACTCATCCTTATGTCGGATGTTAAGCACGCATGAAAGGGCATCTGGATTCTTAAAGATCATATCGATGGATTCATCGGTCACTTTATTCACCGATGCAAGATCAAGTTCATGGCCATTTTTTGCTGCATGAAACAATTTTTTTTGAATATTTTTAGATTCATCAAAAACAACTCGGGCTCTTGCCACTTGCTCGGCAAAAGAGGGAGTAATAGTTTCTACGACTGGAGCTGCAATCACCTGAGACATCATAACTGAAGCTTCTCGAGTCTTACTCATGTCGATAAGAAGGCGCTGTACTCCTCTGTTTTTTAATCCCTCAATAACACTCTCACTTTCCAACCAGCTAGCCTTAGTAAGGTGAAACTGTCCTTTCGGGAAAGCAATGTCAAGAACGTACATGCCAACACGAACATTAGAGATATCTTGCTCGACAATCATATGTTGAAACCCTATTTCCTAAAGCAGAACTTACAAGTCTCGATACGAAAAATGGTTCGAGGGGCAAGTTCAAAGTATGGTTCACAAAGCAATAATAGACCAGTAGGGCCTTAGTTAAGCCTAAGGTTATATACTGATGGGATTATTTTGCATACTAACACAACAATATTCAATGTGTGCTAGCAGGAATCATAGTAACTGGCTATTTTTTATGCTATCAACACTTATTTGTACAATAAATTACCATTCACTGACAAACATATACCTATAGGCTAAAACAAACTTAACTTCACCTATGTTTCACAACATTTGAAGTTTATAAAGCCAGATTAATAACAAGTTAAAATACAAATAGATTATTTATTTACATATAAATGGTCTATTTACCTTGCGTAATGAAAATAAAAACCAACTAACAGTCATGGATGGTAACACCAAAAACGCACACCAATTCAGCCATAAATATTAAAACTTCCGAATTTAAGTCATAAATAACCAACAAAGAAAGAGTTAATAAAACATTCAACTTAGCAGTCAAAATAACAATGTTAATGCATTGTACGCAACCCGCTAGTCTAATTGTTATTTAATATGCATTATAAATAACATCCACCACAACACACTGTTTAATATATTGATTTATATATTTACTTATTTAAGGAAAGGATATTCATGAAAAGTGTTTTACAAAAAGCATCATTACCGCAATTCATTACCGAAGAAGATAAAGCAAAAAGGAAGATGGAACTATCAATATCAAAAACAGATTACAATTACATGTTTAGTTATTTAGAGCCTATTCCCATTGCTGCAAGCGTACCGAAAAGTGAAGAGTTCAGTCCCGACTACGAATATAAAGTGTTGCAAGTATTTACTCCCTTAGTTGAAAATTTTAAAGCAGTTATTATCGGTTTAATTGAAAAGGAACTTCTCGATGATCTCCCCAATGATATGCGGGCATCATTCAAGGCTGTAGAGGATGCCCATGACAAGTTAACTGCTGCGACGGATGAAGGCGCAATAAAAAAATTCGTCCATGAAGCTGAATATGTAAACGAATTAATACATGCACTAGCGAAAATCCCTAAAGAATTAGAAGCCGCTATTCAGGGAGCCGTACGGTTACCGAAAGATTTAATAAAAATGGTTGAAGGACTAGATAAGGTTTTTAAAGAGTTCGAAAAAGAGGGCTCTACTGCATTTCTAAAGAACACCATGTACGACATGTTGGCAACGGATAATAACCGGGACTATTTAGCCGCAACGAGCACACAAGATTACGTCGACTTATTTAAGACATTGCCCGTACCAGATCTACTCAACATAGAGAAGCAGAGCTGGATGCCACAGGCGAGTGGACAGGAAATTTGGCAGCAAGACTGGTACTTCGGCTACATGCAAATAGCCGGGTTTAATACCACCAACCTAAAAGGCGTTCAGCTCAGTAATAGTCACTCCTCGGAAGTTATCGTACTAGTCGATTTATTGAAAAAAATGCCCATCACTGATGCTATATTCCAACAGGTCAGTGGCAACTGTGATCTCACTTTACATCAAGCCGCTGAACAAGGTCTGCTATACGTATGCGACTACGCCATGATGGAAGGTTTAGAGGGAAGTGAACTACACAAAAAGCAACGCTATCCAAATGCCCCTATTGCGTTATTTTTATGGAATAAAATCCCTCCAAAAGGCTACCCTTCGACAGGTGCAATGCAGCCCATTTGCATTCAACTTTCACAAAAATTTGATCCAGAAGCTGCGCCTATCTATACCCCCAATAACTGTACCCATAACTTAGATACCCATGGCTATAAGTGGCAAATCGCCAAAGCTTTTGTTCAAAATGCTTGCGCAATCCAACACGAAACAGTGGCTCACTTAGGCGCTTGCCATTTAACAATTGAGCCAATGATAGTCGCCGCAAATCGTCAGCTTGCTAAAGCACACCCCTTAATGGTGTTGCTCAAACCTCATTTTAAATTTACCCTGCCCATCAATGACGCTGCGATCCATAGCCTCATTGTACCTGGTGGTGTAGTTGCATCAGTACTGTCAACAAGTCATGACAGCAGCGCAAAAATGATTGTAGATGCACATAATAAATGGCGATTTGATGATCAATTCCCAGATCGTCTATTCAAACTCAGAGGCGTGTGTGAGCAATCACTGCCTAACTTCCCATTCAGAGAAGACACTTTAGATCTTTGGCAAGCTATTCAGGAATTTGTTGGTCAGTATCTCTCTCTTTACTACAAAGGTGATTCGCTTCTCGCACGAGAAGAACAAGTAGCTGAAGATTATGAACTGCAGAACTGGATCAATGAAATGGTCGATAGCCGCTGCGCAGCAATTAAAGGCATGGAGGGGCTGATTGAAACAGACTGCCAAGGACAAGCTTATCAAATCCGAGACTTCGATTACTTAATTAAGCTCGTCTCCCTCATTATCTATACTGCCAGTGCCCAACATGCATCAGTTAATTATGCCCAGTGGCCATTAATGAGTTACATGCCAAGTGTGTCAGGCACTCTATATGCTCAAGCCCCCACTCGTTCAGATGAACTCACAGACAAACACTATCTAGCATGTTTGCCGCCATTAGATGTCGCTCTCTATCAGGCGACGTTTGGGTACCTGCTCAGCAACGTCCAATACGACAGACTCGGTCATTATAGTGATGATCCAAGAAAGTCCTATTTTCAGGATCCTCAAGTATCAGCGGTCGTCACCGAATTTCAGATGAAACTGAATCAGATCGAACTCGACATTCACCAACGCAATAAAAGCAGACCTTTCCCCTATCCATTCCAATTACCATCTCAAGTGCCAAATAGCATAAGCATCTAGCAGCACAATAATCTGGTTTAAAAAGAATTTTGTTTAATTAAACCTGTATTAACTGGCAGTAAAATCATTTACTGCCAGTCTTTTAGTGTTCAACAACATATCAAAGCGAAGTTAATGATTTGTAAAACATTTATACTTACTAAGTTGTAATAATACTTTAGACTAACGCGGTATATTCAAACTTCGCCACTCGGTTTACGCTATTTTGTGATCCTCTCTTGGTGATATTACCAAAAGCGTTTCAGGAGGTCACTTGGGTCTAATTCTCACTGGTCCACAGTCCATATCAAGAAAGGTATTATTACCAAGCATTCTTGTGTATATCTGTTACTTATTGTTCTCGCCATTGACGTTTGCCAGTGAACCTAGCGCAATCGACATAGCAACGCATCACCAAGGTGAGACGACTGGAGATAACTACTATTATCTTATTGATTCCAGTCAATCTCTCTCGCTTAGTGATGTCATTACAAGCGCTGAATGGAAAAAATCCGAACACAATATCACCAATAGAGGTTTTACCTCTGCCGTGTCTTGGATGAAGTTCACACTCAAAAACAGCAGCCAAAACGATTTTGATATGATTTTAGAATATGTTGAAGCCACTGTGCAAAGTATCGATATTTACCATCGTAAGCTAGGAGATAAAGGGGAGTTTATCCACTCTAACTTTACCTTTTCAGCCCCCGTATCATCACGAGAGGTTAGCTTTTACCGGCCCGCTTTCGAGTTGAATTTGCCCTATCTTGAAACCCATGAAGTGTATGTAAAAATCTTTCCTGGCAGCCAATTCCCCATGCACAGTTTCACCGCCATGAGGATATGGGAACAAACCCAATTCTATCTCTCCACCCATGTCGAACTGACATTTATGGTGATCTTATTATGCACAGAACTATTTATGGGACTCGCCACATTACTGGTTTTCGTTATCTCACGAGACAAGATGTTTCTCTATTACTCTTTGTTTGCATTCTCAATCGCCTCGCTGTTTGCATCTTTAAGCGGGATTTGGGGCTACTTCTTTGCTAGAGAGAGCTACCATCTGTGGATGGTTGTGTTTCAAATAAGCCTGAGTCAAATAGCGGCAATCTGGTTTGTCAGGTGTTTCTTAAACATACGCCACATCTCTAAAATCATTGATAACGCGCTCCTACTCGTAATCGCCGTTTCAATAACTGGCGCCATCATTAACTTATCAGGCTTCCCCTACTACCCAAGGCTAATTATCGACAATACCGCTTTCCTCTACATTTTACTGGTTCCAATCGGCTTATTTGCTTGGAGTAAAAAAGTGCCGCACGCAGGTCTGTTTACCTTCTGTTGGGCGGTATTCATACTGGGTATGATCGCCGCATCATTGCGATTAAGAGGCTACTTAATTGACTCTTTTGTGCTGCAATGGCTCATCTATATCGGCGGGTTTATCGAAGCATTCCTACTCACCACCATCATGGTGTTCAGATTGAGAGACATGCAAAATGCTAAATTGAAGATTGAGCTAAAACACAGGTTACACCTTGAAAACTATGCAAATGAGTTATCCGAACAGGTGCAACAACAAACTAAACTGCTACTTGATGCGAAAGAAAAGGCAGAAGTCGAAGCTAGGGTAGATATTTTAACGGGCTTAACCAACAGGCGTTCATTTATCGAGTCTGCCCACGACTTTATCGCCAGAGCAAAGCGCTGCCCAAATACCAACCTATATCTGTTGATGATAGACATAGATCACTTCAAAAAAGTCAATGACACCTATGGCCACGCAGCCGGTGACGCCGTGCTAATTGCTGTTGCAAAAACCCTATCAGACACCATACGGACCATTGATGTCGTCTCTAGGCTCGGCGGGGAAGAGTTTGCCGCCCTAATGGAAAATAAAGAATCGCAAGGGGCAATTGACCTTTCTGAGCGTCTGCGAAAAGCCATTGAGAACTTAGTTGTTGTGTTTGAGGGGCAAACCATTCAGATCACCACTTCCATCGGTATTGCCAAATGGCAGCCCATAGACAACCTCGATTCACTATTGAATCAAGCTGACAATGCACTCTACCTAGCCAAAAAATTAGGCCGAAATTGTGTGCAATCATCCTGTTTAGAGCGCCAGCAACTCAAACTGGTTTAAGTAACACCATAGCAATCAAGGCAATCAATGCCTCGAAGCAAGGCTAATATAATCAGCCAAATTGAGCTGACGACATTCAGCTAAAACCATTCACAATCATTGAGCAATAACACCAAATGAGTTCATTTGGTGTAGCCCAATTGCCCCTAAAAGACATTTACCTGTGTTTAACTCCTTCCTCTGCATTGTCGCTAACACCAATATCTGACTAACTCGACAGCGGTATCAGCGCATCCGTCGTGAAAAGTGACCTAAGTAATAAATATCACCATTAAACCAACTAAAAACTTTAACATTTAAAATCAGAACCTTAAAAATATAGTGCGTATATTTCACAACTTTTCACATAGATTCAAGACTCTTCAAACCAAGTTTATTTATATGAAGTTGAAACGTTAAAAGCATGTTTCAGCCATAACAATAAGAAAGATGAATACAGTGATTGATTGTATGAAATACGGTGATTTTGGTCCTATTAACCTAATGGACAGAACGTTTTCAAACATAAAATCCAGTTCAATTATGACCTCTTACAAGTAATAAATTGGGCCGTTCATTTTTATAGAATGATCTGCCTCGAACTCTAATTTGTACATGAGAAAAATGATAAGAACATGGAGTACACAATGAAGGTCCACAAGAAAACCCGATTAGGCGCAGCAATTAAACATGCCATTTTTGTAGGCGCAGTAGTGATGCCTATGACCAGTTTTGCCGCTGAAGAAAGTGAAGTAACGCCAAATATTAATACCGATGAAGTCGAAACCATTCAAGTTAGAGGGATTAGAGGCAGTGTCGTTAAATCTCTCAACACTAAACGCTACTCAAATTCAGTCGTCGATGCTGTCACCTCTGAAGATATTGGCAAGTTTCCAGATCAAAACGTCGCAGAATCTCTGCAACGAGTGACCGGGGTGTCTATCACACGTAACTTTGGTGAAGGCGAGCGTGTCAGCATACGAGGGACAACTGAGAGTCAAAACAGAACCCTGTTAAACGGCCAAGCCGTAGGCTCTGCTGATTGGTGGACCAACTCTCCGGCCAACCGTGGATTTAACTATACGATGCTGCCGTCTGAGATCGTATCCGGTTTAGAAGTATATAAGTCTCCTGAGGCTGATATTGATGAAGGCTCTATCGGGGGAACGGTTATCGTCAGAACCCGTAAGCCTCTTGAGCTTGAATCAAATCAATTTTCTGGCTCAGCACTGGCTCAATACAGTGAGATATCGGGCAAAACAGACCCACAATTGTCCGGCATGTATAGCTGGAAAAATGAAGATGAGACATTCGGTGCGCTTATCTCTGTTGTCAGGCAAGAACGTAATCTTAGGCGTGATGGGATCGAAGCATGGAGCTGGACAGATAGAGACATTACCCTAGAAGATGGCACGGTACATAAAGATGTTTACAGCCCTGGCGGTGGTGGCTCAGCCATGTTCCAACAGGAGCGAGTACGAACCGGTGTGAACCTCAGCTTGCAGTATCGCCCGACATCTAACTTAGATATGACATTCAATGCGTTAGATTCAACACTTGAAGCTGACAACGTGAACCAAAACTTCCTATGGCTACCAGGTTATGGTGACTCACAATACACTTCAGTCAATCTTATCGAACATCCGGAAGTGGGCACCATGCTCACAGGTGGCACCATAGGGTTATCACCTACTGGCGATAATATCTTAGATGAAACTAAAATCAGAAACTCTAAAATAAAAACCAAATCTTACGATTTCAAAGTGGATCATATTGGTGATATTTGGAGCTCAAGCGTTCATTTAGGCTATACCGAAGGCACTGGTGGTTCTCAAGCTGACCGAAGTGTTGGGTGGGGAGGAAACTATATTAATAGCTTCGACGCCTCTTCAGCACGGGATGTTAAAACGCATTATGGCGCGAACCCTGCTGATGGAAAAAACTGGGATCTCAGTTTTCTTCGCTACGACAGAAACTATGCAAAAGATGATGAGTTTTATATTCAAGCCGATTTTGAACGTCACATCGATTTGGCCATATTCAATAAAATAAAGTTTGGTGCAAAGTATCGTGATCACTCACGTTTCAATACTAAAGAGACCACCAATAATCGCACTGATTTAGGGTGGAACCTAGCGGATTATTCTTTGCCTATGCCATCAGATTTCCTTGAACACCAAGGTTCAAGTGGCACACTTAAAGATTATGCCATTACTGACGCAGACAAGGTGCGCAATGAAGGCGATGCATTAAATTGGGATTATCGCACCTTACAAGCAAGTACCTTTGATGTAGGTGAGAAGATTTATGCGGCTTATATCAAAGCTGATATCGATGTTGAATACCTAAGAGGTAATGTTGGCGTTCGTATTGTGCAAACTAACCAATCATCCTCAGCCTTTGTTGGTGAGGAGGGACAAGGGGTGTGGACCACTCAAGATAAAGACTATTTAGAAATTCTGCCAAGTTTAAATTTAGCAGTCGATCTTGATGACGACCTTGTCTTAAGAATGAGCGCCTCTAGAGTCATGGCCCGTCCAAACTATGTGGATATCACCTCATCAACTTCTTACAACCTAGAAACCAAAACAGGCGTTGGCGGAAACCCTGAGATTGACCCTTACCTTGCGACTCAGTTTGACCTAGGACTTGAATGGTATTTCAGTGAAGCTGGCATTGTCTCCGCCATGTTATTTCACAAAGATATCCAATCCTTTATTGAGCAAAAAGGCAAACTTGAGATCCATGAAAATACAGAGATCTTAGTTAACCGCCCAGTCAATGGTAACGGCGGCACGATCATGGGCTTAGAGCTGGGTTATCAACAGGAGTTCTTCGAGGATTTTGGTATATCAGCTAACTACACGTTTGTTGATGGCGAAGCAAAAGATGAAGCTGGCAATGATGTAACCATCCCCGGCAACTCAGAACACACGGTTAATTTAAGCTCTTATTATGAACATGAAAGCTTTAGTGGCCGGATATCTTACAACTACCGCACCGGATACGACACGGGTTTAGGCTGGCCTGGTTACATCGATGATTACGGTCAACTCGATGCCAACATCAGCTATCAAATCACCGAAAATATCAGCGTTGTTCTTGAAGCAATTAACTTAACGGATGAACAAACCTTTAGTTATCAACAAAAAGGAGTAGAACAAGCCCTAACTGGTCTCTACGCCGATGGCAGACGTTTCGTCACAGGAGTACGTTTTAATTTCTAGCGCAGACCTTTTATCCTCCTTAGATGTTTAAAGGGGTAACCAAATACCCAGGAGTGGACTTCCCTTCCACGCATCCTTGGTTACACGGGTTTTAGCGTCATGTCTAAAACCCGTGGCTCTTTTTTATTCTGTCATATCCATAAAAAGGTAAATAACGCCTAGTTTAAATACAATTAATCAAGCATTAGCTAATTAAACACAGTAGAATAGTAAACAGAAAACAACTATTTTGTTAAGGTTCTTAGGCCTATAACAACAATAAATAGGTCTAAACCTCAATGGCTCCAATGATTAGTCGATAACCTTACGACAACGATGAAATTTTATCTTTCGATTATTATTTTTTTATCGCTAATATTCTCTTCAACCCTTAGAGCGGACTTGTTGTCGGCAACACTTGAGTACAATAAAGGTAACTACCTCTCCTCCTACCAAGAATTTCAACGACTGGCCAAATTGGGCAACCGAGATGCCATATTCAATATCGGTGTGATGTACCTTCACGGTCAAGGAGTCGAAAAGAATTTAACGTCAGCACATTCATGGTTTCTTCTTGCTGCTGATTTTGGTGTCGAAGAGGCGCGCTCAGCTGCCAGACTGATTGAGATGGAAGTTAACGATCTAACAAGCTTAGAAAGCCACTACCAAACATTAAACCAGAATTTTAGTTATTCAATCTTTAGCCGTGATCTGCAACCAGTATTCAGCCCTGAACAATATACCCAAGATCAACAACCAAAACGCATCTATACTCTTGACGCTAAATATCCACAAGAAGCCTATGAAAAAGGGCAAGAGGGTTGGGTCTGGTTAGATTTTGATATTGATGAATCCGGCGCAGTGAAAGATGTCGAGATTTTAGACGCTTTCCCAGACAACACGTTTAATCGCTCCATCTACAACGCTGTACGCCGCTGGCGTTATGAGCCCTATATCGTCAACGGTAAAGCGCAAATTTACCGTAATCGTTCGCTGATTTATCACTTCACCACTTTTAAGGGCAAGCGCTACAAAGAAAGCTTTGCCAGTCAAAAGCGGGAATATCAAAAGAAAATCAGCGAGCTGATTGAAAGTGCAGAACAAGGCAATGCCATCGTTCAATATTATATTGCTAACTGGATGGTTGCCGATGAACACAACGCCACACGTCTACTGAAATTTCATTGGAGTGATGAAAACGCAGGCTCTCAACTGCTGCTCTCATCAGCCAGTAATGGCTACTCCAACTCACAATATCGACTCGGTTCCAGTTTATTAAGGGGTGAATATACCCAAGCTAACCGAGAAAAAGGGTTGAACTGGATCCTACTAGCAGCCCAAGGAGGGTTTGTTCATGCTCAATACCGACTCGCCAGAGAGCTACTGGATAAGCGACATGTTGAATTTGATGTCGAAAAATCTCAACGTTGGATGATAGCCGCCGCAGACAGTGGTCACTTTAGGGCCATACGAGACATGGTGGTTCAAAGCGTTGACAATAAAAGCTTCACCGCAGCACTGAAATACTTGAAACTCGGGCTAATACAAGATAATTCTCATCCTGATCTACTCCTAGCTCAAGCAAAGATTCTTAAGCATCAAGGCCAAACTTCTTTAGCGACTAAAAATGCAAAAAAAGCCTTAAAGGAAGCTAAGAGTCGAGGTTGGTATTCGCAAGAGATAAGCCAGTACTTACAAGGTTTGAAGTAATACCTTCTTCTATTGATTGGTATAATGCCAACCAATACCAAACTCCCCTCTCCCCCTAACAGCCACCTATTATTGATCTGTATCGATTTTTCTTTGCAGTAAAATGTCGGTCTCAACATTTTCAACTTTAGAGTAAACCACCCGCTTACCGTCATCCGATGCACTGATATTGAGTGTCAGGTGAAACTCCTGCTCATGATTTCCAATATGGCTAATGAAGCGGTTATGATTGGTATCAAACTCATAATAATAGAGCTTTAATAGTAAGCCTTGTCGCACCACATAATAGATCCCCTCATCAATAATTGCCGGACGATACAAGCTTAGCGAAGGTTGTAGATCGTACACCCCAAGTTCAGGTGCTAAATTTAGCGCTAAAAAATCGGCAATCTTTTTAGAGTAATGAATAAAGGACGGATTAAGCGTTTTAATCAACTCAAGCTCATCTTGGCTCGTGATCGCTTGCTTATCATCTTCAACAACCGGCGTTGACGTGCCCAACTGCAGATTGTATTGCCATGATTGCCACTTGCCTTCATTGAGCCCTGAGAAATTGATATGCTTACCATCTTGTGACCATACCACAGCATCCAGTTGCTCATAACCTGAAACGATTGGCACCATATGCCGACTATAAGTATTGATAAGATAGAGTTTGTCTTCAGTGTCCCCCAACAGAATGTTCTCACCGTTTGGCGACCAGAGTAGATAATCTGGTTTGATATTTTCAGGTAGATTTGCCAGTAAACTGGCCGCTTTTTTATGTTTGTGTTTAAGCCAGATCTCAACATGACTTAGGCCATCTGCCGATCCCCGTTGGAAAGAAACAAACGCCATCTGATCGCCCTCTTTTGACATCGTTGGCAATATGTCAGTGCGGGCCGATGATGAAACCTGTCTGGGTTTAACTTCACCTGCTGATTCTGTTCGGCTAAATTCAATATTATACAGATTTACATTCACTTGCCCCTCAGAGTAAGCCAATTGCTGCGTCACCCTATTCATATCGATATCCGGAATAAATCCCATCGGGTTATGAACCACCTGACTCTCTCCATTAAGAGACATTAAGCGTAAACTGGTGTTGCCTAACCAGAAGCTTTCATTGACCTTATGCCATTTAAGCCCCCAATAATCTTGCTCACTAAAATCAATGATTTTGCTATCTAAACTGACTAAATCAACCAGTTTTAACTCAAACCACTTTTGATTTTTTTCCACCAACAGCATCAACAAACTCTCTTTATCGATATCCATCAACAAAGGATTAAACTGAGGCAGATCCTGCTGCTCAACTATCTGTGGAAACTCATCGGTAGACAGGGTCACTTTGGTTAACATGGCTTGATTATCTCGCCATCTGCGTCGATATAAAGTCTCAGACGACACCCAGTGCATCTTCTGTCTGCTATAGCCAGGTTCACAGTCGCTCAAGTGGCGATCTGGGCTTAGACGCCATGTTTCAACCGGTGTCGAAACCGACATAATACGCACATCACAGCTGATCGGATCGTGGCGATAATAGATAAGCCACTGGCTGTCAGGAGACCACTCTGGCGCCTCTTCGCTGTACCCTGTGTTCTTAATCGAGTGAATGGTTTCTGTTTGAGCATCATAGACAACCAAATCCATCTGACTGCGGTTTTCTGAAATTTGACTGAAAGCCAAATAACGTCCATCAGGAGAGTAACGAAGAAAGCCTTCAGGGCCTGGTACTGAAGTTAATCGGGTTTCATATTCATAGGTGGGCAGAGATAAGCTGGGTTTGGTCAATTGAAATAAGCTGAACATCAACCCCATGCCTAAAACAATCCCCAAGATGGCCATCATGGGTTTTGAAGTTCGCTTAACAACACCGAACTCTTCTGAAGTATCTTGGGCTTTAATCGCTTCTACGCTGGCAATAAGTTGGTAGCCGACACGGGGCACAGTTCGAATAAATCGAGGGGTGCCTTTGTCATCTTGAAGTGACTTTCTTAACTGGGTGATGGCCTGAGAGACAGAGTTGTCACTGACGATCGTGTCATGCCATAACTCATCCATGATCAGATTACGTGATACAGCTTCACCATGGTGTTTGATTAACAATTTAAGCAGGGCAAGCTGCCTAGCCTCAATCTCGAGCCATTCTCCATCAATCAAGAGTTTAAGCGCGACAAAGTCGACTATTACCTCATTGACCTTTACTTTATCGGAACAACTTAACGACATTTAAGCACTAAAAACGATGTTAACTATTGGTTAATTACAATAACACAGAGTAGTATGGAACCGTGCATATTCTAAGTCGCTGTATTAGTTATATCAATAATAAATATGACCACTAAAAATATACCACTTAGCGTCCGTTAAAGGGAAAGCGGACTCTTACAAACAAAAGACTAAATATAACTAAAAATATTAATTAGTTAGCCGGAAACCACAATGTCATTATTGCGGTGTTTTTCAATTTTATCTCTGGCTAGAAGTGTAATATCAGGATATGACTATGAGCATCTCATCTCTGCGCTACTTACTCCCTGTGTTGTTACTCCCTGTAACAACTCTGAACGCCGACGCCAATCAACCTCGCACTGAAAACAGTCATGCTGATTCACTGGAGAAAATTCAAATCCGGGGTATTCGTGGCAGTGTCGTTGAATCAATCAACACCAAACGTAACAGCGTGTCGGTACTCGATGCCATTACCGCTGAAGATATTGGCAAATTTCCCGATAAAAACGTAGCAGAATCCCTTCAACGTATCACGGGTGTGTCGCTTACTCGGGTTCAAGGAGAAGGAGAGAGAGTGGGCGTTAGAGGAACGGCGCCGAGCCAGAATCAAACCTATATCAATGGTCAAAGCATCGCATCGGCTGACTGGTGGATCTCCTCACAACCTAATCGTGGGTTTAACTACACTATGCTCCCCTCTGAGCTTGTCAGCTCGTTAGAGGTGTATAAAGCCCCTGAAGCCGACCACGACGAAGGCTCACTCGGTGGTTCCATCAATATCAAAACCCGTAAGCCGCTAGAAACAGAAAATAATATGTTTGTCGGCACCGCTCAGATGCAATACAGCGAAACTTCTGAAAAAACCGATCCCCAACTTTCTTTACTCTATAACTGGATTAATGAAGACAACAACTTTGGCGCGCTTATTTCTCTAATTCGCCATGAAAGACATTTAAGACGTGATGGTCTTGAATCTTGGGGTTGGGCTGAACGTGATTACAATATTGATGCGCAAGGCAGCTTGTCTGAAACTCAGCAAGAAGATGCAGATCTTAAAGATATATGGAGCCCAGGTGGTGGTGGCAGCGCAGTATTCGAACAACACCGAATCCGATCAAGTGCCATGCTCTCTTTGCAATACCAGCCTAATCTTGACTGGAATATCGAGTTTCAAACCCTCTACTCTCAGTTAGATGCCAATAACCGCAACCAAAATTTCCTTTGGCAACCCAGTACGGTTTACGGCAGAGGCGGCAAAGTCAGTGACTACCAGATCCAAGATGACACCTTAACCTCCGCCACTTATAGCCAAGTGCCCAACGATAACCCAAGCGGACGCCCCTTTAGTACTGCCATGGAAGCCATTTGGCGTGAATCAAAAATAGAAACCAATATCTACCATCTTTTGCTAGAACATGAATTCGATTATTGGAAAAGTCAGTATCAAATCGGCTATACCCGTGCCAGTGGGGGGACTAATGGCGACTTTACCTCTCAATGGTCAGCCAATACCGATTTTAGCGTCAACACGCAAACGGCAAAAGATATTCAAACACACTACAGCACGTCACCTTTACAAGCTGACGCGTGGGCCATCAGTGAGGTAAGAAAGGATTCCCATAATTCCGTTGATGATGAGTTGTTCGCCCAGCTCGATTTTGAATATCAACTTGATAGAGAGTTTATCGACTCCATCAAGTTTGGGACAAAATATAAACGACACACACGAGACTTTATTCGTTTCCGTTCTCGCAATGGCGGCTATCAAGGACTCGCTGGTGATTTAGGCTGGACACTCGCCGACTTTCCCGCCGCATTCCCCAGCGACTACCTAAAGGGAGTTGGCTCGCAAAACACCCTCAAAGACTATGCTTTTGCCGATACCGACGCCCTAAATTCAGCCTATAGTGAGCTTAACTTTATTCAAACAGAGGAAAAGCCAAGCAGCTTTGACATCACTGAGAACAGCTACGCTGGCTACACTAAAGTGAACTTCTCAGGTGAGAGCTACCGAGGTAATATTGGCGTTCGAGTGGTTCACACTCAACAAACCGCCTCGGCTTATCAGCAAACCCCAACAAATGATGCTCAACAACTTGACTATCTCTGGACGACATCTGATAAAAGTTACACAGATGTGTTACCCAGTATCAATATCGCCATGGATTGGCGAGAGGATCTGGTCTTTAGAGTTGCCGCATCTAAAGTGATGTCTCGTCCTGAATATCATCATCTAATGCCATCGACAAATTACAATGTCACCCAAGCCCAAGGCGCTGGCGGAAACCCGGATCTCGATCCATTTAGAGCCACCAAATTTGATGTTGGCCTCGAATGGTATTTCGATGAAGCCGCCCTATTTTCAATTGCAGGCTTCCAGAAAGATGTAAAATCTTTCATCGATATCCAAAGGTATCAAGAGGAGTATGAAAACATAGAGATGATCATTAACCGCCCCGTCAATGGCAGTGGCGGCACAATCAGAGGCTTTGAGCTGAGTTGGCAACAAGAGATCATTTATGGCCTCGGCATCATAGCCAACTACACCTATATTGATGGCAAACGCAAAGATTTAGAAACAGGTGAGAATATAAATATACCGGGTCATTCCGATCATACCGCAAATTTAACCACTTACTTTGAGAATGATTGGCTCAGTACTCGTCTGTCCTACAACTATAGAACTGACTTTGCCACGGGAATTGGTGAAGAGATCAGTGACGACATCGGTCAATTAGATGTGAATTTATCCCTGATGCTCACCGAGCATGTGTCGCTGGTATTTGAAGGCATAAACCTCACCGATGAGATCATTTACACCTATGAGCGTAACCAATATGCTCCTGTCGGGGTCTATCGAAATGGGCGACGTTTTTACGCGGGTGCCAGATTATCCTTTTAATGGGCTAGAGTGAGGGCTGTAAAGGCTGCTACGCAATCCCTTTTGCGGCCTTTACTGGCATGCTACAATCACTTTTTTGAAATCTTATTTAGATAGAGACTTATGAAACAACTGCTCGATTTTCTCCCCTTAGTGATATTTTTTGCTGTCTATAAAATGTTTGATATCTATGTAGCCAGTGGTGCCCTTATTGCTGCTACCGCGTTGCAGCTTATCGTGATATACGCTCTGTATAAGAAAATTGAAAAAATGCACCTCATCACGTTTGTGATGGTGACTTTTTTTGGCACACTCACATTAGTATTTCATGATGACAGCTTTATCAAATGGAAAGTCACCGTGGTTTATGCCCTATTCGCGATTGCTTTAGGTGTTAGCCAACTCATCAATAAACCAATACTTAAGAGTATGTTAGGTAAAGAACTCATTGTTCCCGATCGGATATGGGCCCATGTCACTTGGTATTGGGTGTGTTTCTTTCTTGCATGTGGCCTTATCAATATCTATGTTGCCTTTAGCCTGTCACAGGAAACCTGGGTTAACTTCAAAGTCTTTGGCTTAACCGCACTCACCTTGATTAACACCGTGATCACGGTCATTTATCTTTTTAAAAATATGCCTGAAGAGCATAAAAAAGAACTCAATAAATAGATAAATCCACCGAGTAGAATACGCCCATTATCGCCCTGCCAAGCAGGGCGATAAATTAGCACCAGAAATCTCGATTTAGCTGCACAATCGCTGCACAAAAAAAGGAATTAACCATGTGGTATATGATCTCCTCCCAAGATGTTGACAATAGCCTAGAGAAACGTCTGGCAGCACGCCCAGAACATCTCGCTCGTCTACAACAACTTGCCGATGAAGGACGTCTATTGATCGCAGGGCCTCACCCTGCCATCGACAATGAAAATCCGGGTGAAGCGGGCTTTACAGGCTCACTTGTGGTTGCCGGTTTTGCATCACTTATTGAAGCTCAAGCGTGGGCCGATGTTGATCCTTACATCACAGCAGGCGTTTATGAAAAAGTGATTGTTAAACCCTTTAAACGTGTACTGCCCTAGGGCTTCTGACCTTAACGGTTGTTTTTTTGCAGCGAATAATTGGTCTTTTATACAAGGCGGAGCTTGTGTGATGTAGTAATTCGACATAAATGAGCGATAACCTAGTAGAAATAGCCAACAAACGCTGCCCTATGGGCTCATCTCTATGGGCTTATTACTGTGTTACGAGCTTTTCGTTTAACCCATTAGACATCATCGCTCGATGCCTTGTACTAAACCCATTGAGATTGAGCAAAATTCAACCTCGTAAGGTCAACAGCCCCTATCACTGGAGAAAATAATGAAAATAGTCTCATTTAACATCAACGGCATTCGCGCCAGATTACATCAATTACAAGCGCTCATCGATGCCCACCAGCCTGATGTTATTGGCCTGCAAGAAACCAAAGCCCATGATGAGGTTTTCCCCGTTGCCGACGTTGAAGCCATGGGCTACAAAGTTCACTATCACGGCGGCAAAGCTCACTACGGTGTGGCTATGATGTCTAAGCTTGAGCCAGTAAAAGTTCAAAAAGGCTTTCCGACCGATGAAGACGATGCGCAGCGCCGCATGATCATGGGCACATTTACCCAAGAGAATGGCCGTCCATTGACCGTCTTAAACGGCTACTTCCCTCAGGGCGATAATATCAGCCACGAGACCAAGTACCCTGCTAAACGTAAGTTCTACAAAGATTTAATGATATACCTCAATGAAAACCACACTCCAGATGAAGATATCGCCATCATCGGCGACATTAATATCTCACCTGTGGATCTTGATATCGGTATTGGTGAGCCCAACGCTAAACGTTGGCTTAAAACCGGTAAATGTAGCTTCCAACCAGAAGAGCGTGAATGGCTTAAAACCCTGATGGATTGGGGGTTGATTGATACATTCCGCGAACTGCACCCTGATCGCGTTGAGCGTTACTCTTGGTTTGATTATCGCAGTAAAGGTTTTGTTGATAACCGCGGTCTGCGTATCGACGTGGTATTGGCAACCAAATCATTAGCTGAACGTCTGGTTGAATCTGATGTGGATTACGAATTGCGTGGCATAGAGAAGCCATCAGATCACGCGCCGATCTGGAGCAGTTTTAAGTAACTCTGAACGCTACAAATTAGTCTTCATATCCATCCAAACAACCCCATGATTGAGTCTTACTAAATAATGGGGTTTTTATTTGAATCGTATTTATTGCCAACCGTTTTACCTAACCTCACTATTTGACCTAAAACCTCACCAAATGCAGACTCCCAGTCAGTGTCGACTCCCGCTTAACACTCATCTCAAAAACAGATAATAAAATCTAAATTCAACAATTAAAAAACGTTAAAACCCGATAAAAAAAGGCAGTGACACACCTGTCTCACCCCCATCTGTTCTTAAACACAAATAGAATTAAAAATCATTCATCTCCATGTATCTATGATGATTTTTTGTATTGGCATAGATGTTGTAATCATGAGCAAACCTTAATTAAGAGGAGATAACCATGAGCAATAATGATCATTCTACATCTAGGCGTAAGTTTCTCAAAAACACTGGGATAGGTGTTGCAGGGACAATCGTAGCCTCAACTCTATCAGTGACGGGTTCTGTAGCAGCAGAAGCTAAAAACATCAGTCTGCCAGACTCACCACACGTGAGTAAAACCTTGTTGAAAATGGCCAAGGACATCTATCCCCACGAGATGATCCAGAACAAATATTATCAAAAAATTGTCGATGACCTAGCCAAACAACAAAAGGGGTTAATAGATGAAGGCGTTGCAATGCTTGATGAACAGAGCATTGCAAAATTAGGCTCCCCCTTTTTACAGGTCAGTTACGAACCCGATAGAGTTCGCCTACTGCGTTCAATTGAAGAGACCACTTTCTTCATCAAGGTCCGTACTGCATTGATGTTTGGACTATACGACAACCCTGAACTCTTTCCTCTGTTTGGCTATCAAGGATCATCAGTAGAAAAAGGCGGTTACCTCAATCGAGGATTAAACGAACTTGACTGGTTAAGCGAATAATCTCACTTACAGAGGAAATAGACATGACAAATATAGCAAAATTTGCACTCGATGATGACAGTCTGGTCGTCATTATAGGCTCTGGAGCTGGCGGTGGTACAGTCGCTAATGAGTTGGCTCAAAAAGGCATAAGTTCGGTTGTTTTAGAAGCAGGTAAACGCTTTACGCTTGAAGATTTAAAAAACAATGAATGGGAGATGTTCATGAAGCTGTCATGGCTTGATAAACGCATCTCAGCTGGCGGTTGGCACCATTCAAAAAACCACACTAACTTACCCGCGTGGATCGTGAAAGGTGTCGGCGGGTCCTCTATCCATTGGGCCGGTGTTTCTCTTCGCTTTAAGCCTCATGAATTCAAAATGCAGAGCACCAATGGCAATATCGAAGGAGCAAATGTCGCCGATTGGCCTGTGACGTATGAAGAGGTAGCTCCTTACTACGTTAAGGCCGAACACAAGATGGGCGTTACAGGTAAAGCAACTGATACGCCTGACTTACCTGAAAGCAGCCACACAAAACTTCACCGTATCGCAGCCGAGCGTACAGGGATGACCTTTACCAACGCGCCAATGGCGATCAATTCAGTGCCCAATGATGGCAGGCCCGCTTGTCAGCAAATTGGGTTTTGTATGCAGGGTTGTCGTATTGGCGCTAAGTGGTCAACCATGTACACCGAAATCCCCAAAGCTGAAGCAACAGGTTTATGTGAAATACGACCTAACTGCATGGTGTTAAAGATTGAACACGATAAGAGCGGCAAGGCCACGGGCGTACTTTATGTAGATAAAGACGGCAATAAAAAACTGCAAAAAGCGCGAATTGTATGTGTTGCTGCAAACTCAATTGAGTCACCAAGGTTACTACTAAATTCAGCATCAGAGATGTTCCCCGATGGACTCGCTAACTCATCAGGACAAGTGGGTAGAAACTACATGGGTCACGTTACTGGCGGTGTTTATGGTGTTTTTCCTGAGCCCGTTAATATGCATCGCGGCACATCGGTTCCAAGCTTAATCACCAGCGAGCAAGCGAATAACCCTGAACGAGGTTTTGTCGCGGGATATACCCTCGAAGTGTTATCTCTGGGCTTAGGTTTCTTATCCGCCTTTTTGAAACCTGGCACAAGCGGTTGGGGAAGAGAGACAGCTGAAGCCCTTGAAAACTACCAAAACATGGCAGGTGTGTGGATTTGTGGTGAAGATCTCCCCGTCGCAACGAATCGAATCACACTGCATCCAACCGAAAAAGATCAACATGGCCTCCCCGTCCCTGTCATCACAAAAACAGATCACAATAACGATGTAGTGATGCGTAATCACGCTTATTCGCAGATGGCAAAACTCTATAAATCTGTCGGTGCAACCAAGATGCACAACTTACCTGCTTATCCGAGTAGCCACAATATGGGAACGAACCGAATGAGTGAACACCCCTCCGATGGCGTCGTCAATAAATGGGGGCAAGCACATGATGTTCCAAACCTGTTTATCTCTGATGGCAGTCAATTTGTCACCAGTGCCGCCGTTAACCCCACACTCACGATTGTCGCGCTCGCCATTAGGCAAGCAGATCATATTGCAGGGCTAATGAAAAGCGGCCAAGTGTAGTCAGTTTGTCTTTGTGGCGTTTATGGGTTTGGTCATTTTATTGCTTACCTGATTGCTTAATCTGGGTATTGACCATAAACGTCACTTTTTTATTCAGGAGAGAACAATGTTACCAACCAATGAACAACGTCGATGGATGTATCGAAATATGCTCATCAGCCGCTATATGGAAGAGCGCATCGAAACCATCTACATGGAAGGAAAAAAGCCCATTTTCAATATGGCAAACGGCCCTATTCCAGGAGAGATGCACCTTTCTAATGGTCAAGAACCTTGTGCAGTGGGTGTATGTTGCCATTTAGGGGCTGAAGATATCGTGACAGCGACCCATAGACCCCACCATATTGCGGTTGCTAAGGGAGTTGACATCAAAAAAATGATGGCCGAAATCTTTGGCAAAAAAACAGGGTTAAGTGGTGGCCGTGGTGGCCATATGCACCTGTTTGATAAAGACGTTAACTTTGCCTGTTCAGGCATTATTGCCCAAGGTATGGGACCCGCAGTAGGCGCGGCTTTATCGCGTAAATTGCAACAAAAACCCGGCATTGCCATTGCGTATATTGGTGAGGGAGCTGCAAATCAGGGAGCCTTTCACGAAACACTCAATTTAGCGTCTGTGTGGAAATTACCCGTCATCTTTATTATCGAAGATAACGATTGGGGCATCTCTGTGGCCAAATCAACATCGACGTCGGTGGCCAAAAATAGCGACAGAGCCGCAGCCTATGGAATGCCTGGCATCTTTATAAAAGACAACTGCCCTGACCAAATATTTAGTGCAACAGCTGCTGCCATTGAACAGGCTCGACGCGGCGATGGCCCCACTTTAATCGAAATAAAAACCTCACGCTTAGCAGGCCACTTTATGGGGGATGCTGAAGATTATCGACCAAAAGGGGAAAAAGAAAATTTGCTTAAGAATGATCCTATCCCTACGTATCGACAAGCTCTGCTCGATGAAAATGTCATCACACTCGAAGAAGATAACGCACTTGTTCAAGAAACCCAGCAACTGATCGAGGATGCCATCACTTTTGCTAGAGAAAGTGACGAGCCTGCTCCAGAAGAAGCGTTAGAACACGTATTCGCTCACTAGTATTCATCAATAGAAGGCCAAAACAATGTCTGCAACGAATAAATTAACCATTGCACGTGCAATGGCAGAATCCCTAGCTCAAGAGATGAGAGCCGATCCTAACGTCTTCATTATGGGGGAAGATATTGCGCAACTCGGCGGTGTCTTTGGTAATACACGAGGGCTGTATGCTGAGTTTGGAGGAGAGCGTGTCCGTGACACGCCGATTTCAGAAACGGCCTTTATTGGTGCCGGTGTGGGCGCTGCAATGGACGGCATGCGTCCTGTCGTCGAGTTGATGTTTGTGGATTTTTTTGGTGTCTGCTTTGACGCCATATATAACTTAATGGCGAAAAATATCTACTTCTCTGGCGGGCACTCAAACGTCCCGATGGTGATCATGGCTTCTACTGGCGGTGGATACTCTGATGGCGGCCAGCACTCCCAATGCCTTTACGCCACATTTGCCCACCTACCAGGAATGAAAGTCGTCGCACCCAGTAATGCCTATGACGCTAAAGGACTTTTGACTGCGGCAATACGCGACAACAGCCCAGTGATCTACTTATTCCACAAGGGCCTGCAAGGCATGGGCTGGTTAGGCACAGAGCCTGCTGCCATTAACCAAGTACCAGAAGAAAACTACCAGTTAGAGATTGGCAAAGCTAAGACTGTCATCTCTGGTACTGATATCACCATTGTGAGTATTGGTATGGGGGTTCATCACGCGTTAAAAGCCGCACATGAATTACAAAAAGCCGATATCAGTATCGAGGTCATTGATCTGTGCTCACTGGTCCCATTAGATCGCGAACATATTATCGAGTCGGTTAACAAAACGGGCAGGCTGATTGTCGTCGATGAGGATTATCACAGTTATGGCATGAGTGGCGAGATTTTCGCGTCTGTAATTGAACATGACCACACCATTTTCAAAACGCCGCCTCAGCGCATCACATACCCAGATATCCCCATTCCATTCAGCCGACCGATGGAACAATGGGCCCTGCCCTCTACCGAAAAGATAATTAACGCTTGTTTAACAATGAAGGAGAAATAAAGATGGCACAGGCAATAATTGTACCCGTCGATTTATGGGAAGACGATGATGCAGAGGGCGTTATCACCGCTTGGCTGATTGATGACAATAGCGAGGTTCAATCTGGGCAACTTGTTGCAGATGTCATGGTTGAGAAGATCCAGTATGAAATACACTCCCCTTTCACGGGTAAAATATCCATCACCTGCCACGAGGAAGAGGTTGTCACTAAAGGATGTACGATTGCGGAGGTGTCTTAAGTGGATACTCAAATCAATAACTTAGTACACCTCAAGGGCGTGAGAGGTGCGATAGCCAAAAAGATGATACACAGCTTACAAAGCAGTGCTCAATTAAGCTTTCATGCAGAGGCCAACATTTCACCCCTGCTGGATTGTAAACGACAACTCTCTGCACAAGGCAACAATGTCTCCTTACAAGATATGCTGCATTTAGTCATCATCGCCACACTAGGCCGCCATATGCACCTGAATGGAAAACTGGAAAACAATGCAATTACCTATGATCCAGACATTCATCTGTCCTTTGCGGTGAGCTTAGCGGATAACTTATTAGTGACGCCGACTATTTTTTCAGCTCAACACCTCACCATTACTGAGTTGCAACAATTGAGGCATGAGGCAACAGGGAAAGCACAACGAAACGAGCTAAAACCCAAAGACTATACTGGCGGAAGCATTACCATCACGAATTTGGGCTTATCTAGGGTGAAATATTTCACCCCAATCTTAAACACGCCTCAAATCGCTATTCTAGGTTTGGGGGCAACCACTGAAAGCTACAAACTCAATGCAGCAGGTGAATTAGAGGCGACAAAATTAATGGGGCTCTCTTTAACTGTCGATCACAGGGCAATTGATGGAGTTCCTGCAGCCAATTTCCTGTCTGATTTATGTACCAATATTGAAGAGATTGAATGTGAATAAATCAATATTCATGGATCCAGTAACAGCACTTGCATGGGAGAAGCACGCACTTGACCAAATAAAAGTAGACGGTCAATATCGTCTACTTGTTTGGGAGCCAGAGACGAGTGTCATGGTGTTGCCAACAGGTCCTCGTTGGAAAATGCCACCTGAAAGTACCAAGCAGATGACGTCGTACGGGTGGCAGGTTCAATACCGTCAAACAGGCGGCTCCCCCGTGCCTCAAACTCCAGGGGTTATCAATCTAAGCATGGTTTATGCGTGGCCTAAAGATAAACCCTTATCAATGTCCGGTAGCTATCAGCTACTCATCAACTTACTAACTCAATGGTTAGCCCATTACGGCATACAAGGAGGAACTGGCGAGGTTGAAGGCGCTTATTGTAATGGCGCCTATAACTTCGTAATCAAAGAGCAAAAACTTATCGGCACCGCCCAACGCATCTCATCAAATACCAACCAGCAATATTTCGTTTTAGCCCATGCCTTTATTTTATTCGATGCGGATATTCTACAACTGATAAAGGCAGTAAATCATTGTTATCAATCACTCAATCTAACAGAGGTTTTTGATACTTCTGCGATGACATCACTGACTCAACTTGACCCACAACTCAAGGGGAAAAAAGCGTCGCTCATAGAAAACCTTGAGTGCACAGCACACGCAATACTCAAGGCACATAGCCAGCAATAAAACACGCAAAGCTAGACTGGGATAGTGATATATGCTAATCCTAGCTAAATTAACAATTATCTAACAGAAGACATATGGAAGTGTATAAAATATAAAGTTAAGGTTTTGACATGAGAAATTCAGTGATAGACCAGCACATCTCAAACGTATACAGCTCTATTGAAAACAAGGGTATAGAGAAGAATGTCGTTATTAGTTCTTGGAAACGATGTATTGAAACCTTCAAACTTGATCCTCTAAGCCGCCAACCTTCCCGCGTATTAACCCATTCCGAGTTACAAAATCATACCTATCCCATTGAAGAATTTATCACTACCGCACGAGAGGGCATGAGAACACTTTACGCACAAGTACAAGCACTCGACTATGTGGTTTTATTATGTGATAGAAAAGGCGTCACTGTTGATTATATTGGCAATGACAGGCTGAATAAAGAACTTAGAAACTCAGGGCTATACTTAGGTGCAGACTGGAATGAGAGACATGCAGGGACCTGCGCCGTTGGTACGTTAATCAACGAATACGAACCGATGACCATTCATCAACAAGACCATTTTGACATCGTGAACACCACATTAACTTGCTCTGCTTCGCCGATATTAGATCACGATGGTCAGCTACTGGCTGTATTAGATGTGTCAGCACTGCATTCGCCAAAAGAAAAAAGCAGCCAACATTTACTGCTAAAGTTAGTGCAAATGCACGCTAGGTTTATCGAATCGGCGCATTTCCTAAATTATTACCGTGAACATACCATTTTAAAATTTGATATCAATGTCTGTACGCTATCAACCAACTGCCCTAACCTTATCGCATTAGATAAGCACAACGTGATTGTTGGTGCCAATCAAAATGCGCGTAAGATCATGGCACGCGAACTGGGCATTAAAGACATCACCTCTCAGCTGTTGACTGGTTTTGAATTTACCTCGTTATTTGAACTCAGTAAAAGCGAAGACGCCGCTTCATTTGACTATTATTTATTTAAATCTAGAAATACCGGACTGTCTTTTTTCTGTGACATTCAAGCACCTAAAACAAAGAATAAAAGACTGTTTAACCCAGCACCAAATACCATTCATGACCCTGTAAATATCGTAGCAGCAGAGATAGATAAACTTGCAGGTCATGATCCTTCAATGCACAAAGTCAAACAGCTTGCTAACAAGTTTTCTCCCACAGACATTAATATTTTAATTAGAGGGGAAACCGGCACAGGTAAAGAGGTGCTTGCTAAAGCCATTCATGACAGCAGCAAACGCAGTGGTGGGCCTTTTATCGCCGTAAACTGCGCTGCCTTACCTGATAGTTTGATTGAAAGTGAACTGTTTGGTTATAAATCTGGCAGCTTCACAGGTGCAAACAGCAAAGGTAAATCAGGGCTTATTCTCGCAGCAGATCAAGGCACGCTTTTCTTGGATGAAATTGGCGATATGCCCTCATCCTTACAAACCCGACTACTGAGAGTATTGGCAGAGAAAGAGGTCACCCCCATTGGATCTGACAAACCAATTAAGGTCAATTTTCGACTCATCAGTGCCACTCACCAAGAAGTTGCGCCACAAAATATACCGAATAAGAATGATTTTAGGGCAGATCTGTACCACCGTCTTAATGGCGCAACGATCAACCTGCCACCACTGCGTGACCGACAAGATATCTATTATCTTATCTCCAAGTTGATGGGTAAAAAATCAGATATGAACTTGTCTAAATCAAGTTTGGAAGTGCTCACTGAGTACGCTTGGCCGGGCAACATTCGCGAATTAAAGAATGTCATTAACTATGCCAGCACCCTTTGTGATGAGGAAGGAATACGATCTGAGCATTTACCAGATTACGTCTTTACCCGTGATCCATTTATCGTTAACGAACACAGTTATTCTCCAACAAGGCATGTCGAGACATTATCCGAAGAGGGACAAGAGTTGTTATTAACACTGAGAAATAATAATTGGAATGCGACGGCTTCAGCAAAAAAACTCAACATTGGACGAGCCACACTCTATAGAAAAATGAAAAAATTCAATATTATATCTCCAAATAACACTGATTTGACTTACTGACGGCTAAATTATCAAAATAACGAAATTCACTCTCTGGTCAGTAAAATACTCTATCCTATCGCAGTTCTATCTTTATGGTCTCAACAGGACCATAAAGATAGAACATATCGACTTTAGTTGTTTTCAATCATCATTGTTAATACTGATAAAACCTAGAAGGACTCATCTAGAAATACCACAGCACGCCGCTGCTGACAGTATTGGCTTCAGAATCACTAAAACCTGTTTGAGACGTCGTGTGAGACGTATATTCCAAAGTAAACTGCAGACCTTTAGATATGTCACGCACATAAACAATGGAATGAGACTGATTCTTTGCGCCCTCTATATCCGTATTCTCAGTCACGCCATATTGTACAGACAACTGATTATCACCAAATTTGTATCCCATGTTGGCAAGAAAGCCTTGAGTCTCAACAGCATTGCCTAGTTTATCGGTTGCGCCGATAAACATAATCCCGTCTCCAAGTGCATCTCCCTTAAAGCCAGAAAGGTTTGCAGTAAAACCACCCAAAACCAACTTAGCACCTAACTCATAACCTGTAGCTGTAATTTCTCGTCCAGTATTGCCCGACAACTGCGCTTTTTGCGTCACAAAAGAGGTCCAAAGCTTACTCCCCCCTTCAATGTCATAACTCATTGACCCTTGCAGCATCGGAGTATCAAGGACGTTATATATTGGTCCACCAATAGAGATAGGATCAGGCTGAATATCTACAGGTTGAAAAACACCAATACTCGCTTGAAAGCCATTGATGACAGGAGAGGAATACGTGATTTGAGGTTGAAATGACATGTAGGTATAGCCTGCTGCAATCGCGCCAAATGTGGCATTAAATGCACCTGCAGCATCTGCATGGGTTCCTACACCAGGGATAGTGATATCAGAAAATGTGGCATAATATTGAAAGAGAGCCGCATCTCGTCCCACCACTAATTTTCCAAAATCGCCAGAAATGCTGAGTGAAACATTACGCACATCTCCCACATTTTGCCCTCCAGCAAATCTGCCACCAAATTTTGATGGGTTAGATGTACCAGGAGCAAAGCCAAAATGTCCTTTTAAATCCAGATCGTTTTCAGTTTTGTATGAGGCGACAAAATTAATCCATCCAGGCAAAAAACCATTTTGAACCGAGGCAGTGTCTTTATTATCAACCGCAAACTCACAAGCCGAAAATGTACTCCACTGGCTTGAATCTGGTGCTACATCACAATCAGTTTGTGTGTAAAATCCACCGACGATACCATTAATATCCATGGAGAAATCACCTTCACTATATCCAATTGCATGTGCAGCATTCGTTAAGCAAGCCATAGACACTAAAATAGAAAACCTTATGGAATAAAGTAATTTGTTGTTCATATAAATCCCTATTAGTTTGTTTTATTTCTGTCTCTTATACACATCTGACGCTGCCGACGAAGAGGATAGTGTAGAT
>OJDH01000246.1_pt1 | contig 34295 bp, 36 predicted proteins | sample 1592761 | NCBI WGS metagenome assembly OJDH01 (sample SAMN05416855, study PRJEB24817) | seawater metagenome | isolation source: Sea water | place: Canada:Atlantic | collected 2013-11
TACGAGATCAGCCTCGGTCTCGTGGGCTCGGAGATGTGTATAAGAGACAGGTAATATTTCTTTGGAATATGGCTGCGGTGCAACCGTTATAGTTAAAAATTGTTTGAATGAAAAGATTTGCTGTCTCATGAATTATTAACCCCTCAGGTTGTAATCTTGTACCATTCGGAACTATGGGAGCAAGCTTATCGCCTCGGGTTCATTTGGATATAGATTTGGTGGATATAAAATCGGCACGGTATTGTTTTTATCGCTGTCTTTGGTGGTGCTCCAAATCAATGAGGGGCAGGGGGCTTCTTTAGGTCAGACCACCCCGAGCGTCTTACCCCAAACACTCCTCGATGCGACTTTTACTTACAGGCCAGAAACTAATAGGCCAGAAACGAGCAAGCCCAAAAAGTTTCGCAAAATCGAAGTTGCGGCCATTTCCACCCCGACTGTTGCGACGAAAAAGACCGATGAAGCCCCCGTGCGGCAGGATATTTATATCCGAAACAATGGCTTGCAGACTAGGCGTCATGGTGCGGCGACGGCCAAGGGAATTATCCTTCACATCAATGCTCACAACGAGGTCCGGTCCAATGCGGTGGCGATGGTCCCGGCGATTTATGGCGATCTCAACCGCGAGGGCTGGGATGTGCAAGCGTTATATCTGACCTTGCCGTTGGCACAGATTGTCGCCAATTCGCCTTTTAATTCTGCCCTGCAAGACGTTGCGGCTTTGCCAGGGGTTGGAGGGTCGGTAGATCCCCAGATAAACTTTGATCGGCGGACCCCTGATTGGCGGATCTCTGATGAAAGGTCCAGGGATGCGGGGATAGATAGCCGCGATGTTTTTGCGCGGATCTTGGCGCGTATGTTGTGGGACTATCGCCGTCAGGGCTATGAACGCATTGTGTTGTCTGGTCAACGGATACCCGCTTTTCATCTCTTGCATGCGAGCTTGGTTTACCCGGATCTGCCTTATGACCATCTGATCATCAATGATCCAACCCCCGATTGGACCGGGCAGCTTGATAATAGTTATGGCAACTGGTTGATCGGGGCGATGCAAAACTTTCCAACTGACAGGGCTGTATTTCTGAGCTTTTCAGAAAACAGCCGTTTTTTCCCCGGTAGTGACTATTTTGATGAGCTGGAAGAGGTGATGAAACGCACCGGGCTGACTTCTTATGTGATCCGAGGGGATGAGCAACGGGTGCGACGCAAACTGTCCAGCTGGTCCTTTTCCCCGCAAGTGTTTTCCCATTTTTACAAACATTGTTTGGTTGGCTTTCTTGAAAAGCGGAGTGAGATTTCTTCTGGCCCCTACGACTGCGTCCCCAACGATAACAAAGAAGCAAACGCGGACTGGATGCAACTGCGCTCTGATATCGTCGAAAGCGGAGCCGAAATGCTTAGACCTGAAACCTTCCAACAAATATTGGTCGGCAGGCCCTTAGAGATCAAAACCATCTTCGGTATCCACGCTCAGAGCCAATATACCGCCGACGGCCGCCATATCTTCCGCGCCCAAGGCAAGAGCTACGAAACCACCTGGTTCTTCGAAGGCTATAACATCTGTACCAAAAGGGGTGAGGGTCAAACCTGCCGCCGGATCTACCGCTACGCCGACAACCATTTCATCTTCCTCAACCCCGCCAACGGTAAAGTCACCAGCTGGTCGAGGTATCAAGAGGACGCAAGTGTGGAGAGTGTGATGGAAGTTGGGCTGGAGTAGGGACTTAAACGTTACCCGTACAGTTTTGATTTGAAAAAATCTCTTTCGAAGTAGAAGTAGAAATCTATCCCTGTGATTAATCTTTTGGCACCAGATGACGATAAACTAGATCTCCACGATCTACTACTTTTCCTTGGCGATCTAAAATTGCTCCTAGTCGCTTTGCAAGTGCGATAGAGCGATGATTTTCAGGAGCGATATAACTTACCAGTGTCTCAGTGATCTTGTTTTCAATTGCCCAAGTTCGAGCAGCGATTGCAGCCTCGAAAGCAAGACCTTTACCCTCATATCCTTCGAATAACAGCCATCCTAATTCAGGCTCAGGGAAATGGTCGTGCCACAGGATCGCGACTTGCCCAATCAACGCCTTGTTTTCTTTGAGCTCCAGCGCCCACGGCCCAAATCCCATCAAGGCCCAGTGTCCAACTTCAGCCGCATAGGAATACCAAGCTTGGCGTTTATCAAGTAGGCCCATATGGACCGCACGATGAGAGGTATACATGTTGGCATAACCGTCAAAATCGGCCCTCCTGTGATGACGAAGGCGTAAACGCGGGGTTTCTAGGGTTGGTGCCGTATTCATGAATTTATGTGTCATTATGGGTTTGTGCTTTGTTTAAACGGGGTATTAATTGGGGATATTTCACTTAAACATGGCATGGCCAACCGCTGGATATGCCGTGAAAACGTTTATATGAATTGAAAATACTTCCTTTGTTTCTGGGTCGTATAAAAATTCACTGGGATGTAATTTTTCATCAGGAAGGTAACCCGCTTTCGGAGAGATAATGGTATCTCCTCGAATGTATGGAGCATGAAGAGGAGGACGATAATTGTTCTTCAAGTTGGGAGATCCATCTTCTCCTCTAATTCTCTTGTCTTGACGGTGTAAAATAAGGCGATCCCAGATACCGTTTTTTGTCACTCTTAACGCTGGTCCTTCTGGGAAAAGATATTCGATACGGGTTTCCGGTGTTGTAGTTGTTCTGATAGCTGTTCTAGGTTCTCTACCACTTAATTCTGTTGAGTAAACACCACGTGCACGGTATGTGTTTGAAATGGATGGATTGTTTCCGGCATATTTGTTGAATATATTTTAAAGAATGAACCTTGGTTGCTTGTCTCCAAGTTCAGGACGACGTTCTACCATCTGCGCTTGTGTGTAACTATCGAGTTCGGCGTCAAGTTCAGGTCTATGTCCTCTCCACTGTTCTTCATTTAAGACGCGGGCGTAGTAGCCATTGTATCTAATTCTCTTGTAATCTTTGTTGTCATTTTTGGTGTAAATAGTTCCGCTGAACCATTGAAAATCTTCTGCACTAATCTTCTCTTGAGCGGCAGTTTTTTCGTCAATGAGTTCTGTATGGAAGCTATAGTCTTTAATTCTTGATGTTGTTGATTTAAAGGAATCCCGATCAATATAGATTTCGAGTGTTTTCAGCGTTGAGTAATTTGGTGTCCAGCCGATACGAGGGGTATAGTCAGGTGGAAGTTGCTTTGCTCTAATGCTTTTTACTTCTTTGCTATCTGTGTATTCCTCTCGGTCGCATTCATATGGCGTTGATAGCATTATTGCCCCACCGTCAGCGAGTTCGGTCCCGATTGCAAAGGGATAGGATAAGTATTTTGTCACGCCTCGCTTAAACCAGCCACCATGGCTCAGACTTGTTTTACAGGTAACAATTCGTTCTATATGAATTGGTTGATCATCTACCTTCATATCGACCGTCACACGGGCATAAAAGGTTGGCCCATGTAAGGGGCGCTGTGACCACATCATGTAACCGAAAAAAACAATAGGGATCGAGACGATAATACCGATCATATAAAGAAAAAATTTCAGGATATTATTCATATTTTTTAAGATCCCGGAAAAGAGGATTATCCTTTTCAGGATAGACAGTAAAAGTTGTTCGATTAATCTCGTAAATGTTTTTAGTTACTGGGTTATATATAAAACGGCTAAAATGTTTGTTTTCGATTGGATCTATTCGTTGGTCACCGAGAAGGTATGATTTCTCTGTATAGGGTGGCTTTATTTGTCCTGACTTAGGTCGGTAACGAGGTTTATGACGCAGAATTAACCGATCCCAAGTGTTGTTTTGGATGATGTCAAAGGTTAGCTCTCTCTCTGTAAGTTGTATTACTGACTGATGCTTGTTTAAATCTTGGCCAAAACCGCGTGGCAATTGATTATCAGCCAGTTTTCTTGAGCTAACCCCGCCGCCGCTATAGCCCGAAACAATCGGTCCGTTTTTTGGAAGCTCCCAAAACATCGAACGCAAAAGGTAGGATGGGGAGTTTTCGTTCAATTCAGGTCTGTGTACGACTAAGGACGCTATCTGATACTTATCAAGTTCGTGGTCTAGTATAGGGTTTAGCCCTCGCCACTGACTTTCATTGAGCACCAACGCGTAGTCAGCTTCAAAATTTATCCTTGGGTTTTCTCTTTGGCCTACGGTTCCTGAAAACCATATGAAATCATCTGCTTTTGAGGGAGAGTAATCCCTCCTAGATACTAATTCACTATGAATTTTTATATCTTTTATGCGTGTCTTGGGATGGGTGAAGGATTTTCGATCTATATAGTATTCGAGGGTTTCAATTGGGCTATAGCTTGACGTCCAGCCAATACGAGGAACATAATCGGGTGCATTTTGACGCGCACGAATTTGAATTTCATTTGTTTCATCCAGGTACTCTTCACGGTCACACTCATAAGGTGTCCACATCATGACCGCGCTTTTATCGGGTAACCGCTGACCAAAGGCAATTGGGGAGGGTTTGTATTGAGTGTAAGAACGCTTGCCTAAACTTTCTAGTCCTCCACTGCCTAATGCGATTGTCTCACATGTTATCACCCGCTCCATATGAACGGGTTGGTCGTTTACTTTCATATCCACACTGACACGGACATAAAAAGTTGGTGCATGTTCCCCGCGTTGCAGCCACATTAAGCCGAGCACAATAACGATTGGTATGGCTATGATTGAGCCAAATATTGTCAAAAGACCCTTCTGAATTATGTTGCCCATTAAACCAGTGCCTTAATCATTATGATTGGTCGCCTTGTCTGATGAATGGGTCAATTTGAGGCCTTTCGTTCTGCTGTTATATCGATTTGACTATCGCAGTGTTCTGATGAACCTTCGATCGGTTTTCCTGTTTCGGCTAAGTAAATACAGGAATGACCCGGGTTTCCTTGTGGCATAGAGACCTCTTTGGGCAGAATGAAGTTTACGGATCGTCCGCCGTTTAGCTCAGCCGGGAAGCGGCTAAATTCTGAAGTTATACGATAGGTCCTATATTTCACACGCTCCAGATGTCCGTTTTCCATGAGCTGAATAAGTCCGGCATAACTCGGTAAGGTTTGGTATATTTCGACATTTTTAGAGGCGATGATGGAGGCATGGTTCAAGTTTACGACGCCATCTGGGGTGAATTCTCTAAAAATCCCAACCGTTTCGGGATGTGCTTTTGATCCCGTTGGTAAGTCTTTGGCCCAAAGTTCTTCGATATCTCTTTTCTCCCCATTTTTTAAAAAGTAGGTGCCGTCCTCATCGTCCACTATATAGCGCTTGGCAGAACTCGAAGGGTTTTTGGATTTTAAGACTGAGGGAAGTGTGATCTTGGCTATTTTGTAGCCGCCGATAACCTCTGTAGCATGGCGACCGAACTTATCCTTGATGAATTTTTGTGCTTGCTTTGCAACTTCAGGCGTTTCCTTGTTGAAATTTTTAATACAGTCACCGGGGGTTAAGAAGGTGATCTTGGATTTATCAACACCAATGACACCAACACCATCTTCTTTGCGTTGATGAGTAAGGACAAGATGAGAGATCCGCTTACTTGCCCCTTTAATTTGCCAGATCATCCCCTCAAAAGTCGTTGCATAGATATAAATCTTACTAACACCAGGCTCTATTTCAATTGTTCCTGTGGTGGTTTCGCGATCCTGTCCGGACACCGACACCGTCGAGATCGCGCTGCCTTCTCTTGCTCCGATGACATAGATTTTATCGTGGTCGCCGGGTTCCGGTAACTCACAGGCTTGGAGCCTTACGAGGTATTTTTGGTACTGTTCTCGTTGGTGGTTTCTCTTTTCGGCAATCACCTTCGCGGTTTTTACCCGTTTGAATTCATCAGAATCAATAACGGCATCCCCATTGTCATCGTAATAATCAAACGCCTCGACACCAAGGTTGGCTAGTTCTGTGAAGGTAAGCTTTCCGTCCTTATTGGGATCGAGTGTTAGAAGTTCTGCAATCCGTTGAGTTTTTGTTCGCGGTTTGTTTAGGGCATAATCTTGGGATGCGAGTTGGATTTCTTCAAGATCTATCGTGCGATCACCGTTTGTATCGGCTCTCAGAATTTTCTCTATTTGGCTTTTGATTTTATCTAATTTTCGCTTTTCAGAATCGCTTAAATTGTCTTGATTAAATTGATCCGGTATCAGGGCCAACAACTCTTCTTCGGTAATTGAGCCGTCTTTATTGGTATCATTTCTACGATAGTATTTTAGTCTGCGATCTCTGTGTTTCAGGATTTCTTTGCTATCGATCTCAATGATCACCTTTTGGTCGATAAATTTATGGTGCCGTCCCAATTGTCGAAGCGGCAGAACCAGGCGAGCAATATATTGTTCTTTAAAGGTAGTGCGATTGAATCCCCCAATCAAAATTCGCGAAGGTATCTTTGCTTCAAGCTCTAACTCTTGTTGGGTTAGAGGTTCCCGAGCTTCATATCCTGCGGCTTTAAGCAAGGGGGGAGGTGCGTCTGGAGTTAGATAGAAAAGGAGACCAAAAACGGTAAAAAAGCCTATAAAGGCTGTAAGCGCGATAATTTTAACTGGTGCCATTGAGAAACAAACCCTATTGCCAAACTAACTCTTGATTTCAAAGCGATAGTATTTATTTTTTGTCACTAATCCGTTAATTATATCTTGCATTGGTTGTATCTTCGTGGTGCCCTTGGGGCCAAGGGATTTTGCTATTCTTGATGGGGCGCTATGTATATTCTCTTTCGCTTTTTCCTTCTGTTTTGCTCAAAAGAATTCATAACTTACTACCTGGATTTGCGACAAAAGAAGGTCGTGAACACCAGGGTTCTATCATCTACGGTAACTCTGTCATTATTATCCATGGGAGGCTTTTTATTTGCCTGCGGAGCGATTTATTACAATCTGTGGGATACCCGAACTCAGCATGACTGGCAGCTTCGCGGTGGCTTGATATTTATTTTCTTCATCATTTTCTTGTTTTGTTATTCATGGATTAAATCTCTTGAAGAAGCCGTTTTTGCTTATAGCGACGGTGAGTTGGTTACGGGTACACTTGTGCAGAAAAAATTGACCCAAAAAGGTTTTACGTTGAAGTACGAGTTTGAAGCGGCGGGTGAAAAAATGATCCTAACAAAAGATCGACAATCTTATTCTACGGCTAAAAAGGTTGGTCTCGGCCATATAATACCGGTTATCTATGCCAAATCATCTCCGCGCCATGCCAAGTTTTATAATCCAAGCAGTTTTTCTCAATATTGTCTTGATACGACGAAAGAGCAGCCAAAGTTCAATAAGCCAGAGAGAGAATACATTTTGTAAGTTGTCTGTTATTTCTACCTGAATGGATAATTAAAAACCTATTTATGTACGGTGTTTCATGTCTTTTATCTTTCGTTTTTGTCTGCTGTTCCGTACGAACAAACGCCTAAACTTACGGGCTTGTTTGCGTGTTGTGACTTTAACTTTGGCTTTGGTCCCGGCCTTGGCGATAGGTGGTGCCAGCGGTGCTTTTGCGCAAACGCCAAATGCGTCATCCTTGGAACAGTTGACTACTCATTCCTGGGTTACGGAAAAGGCGAAGTTCCTCGATAGTGATGAGTTTGCCAATGTGCTTTTTCAAACCACGGGTGGTTTTCCAAATTTCAATGGTGAACTGAAATACAACGATACTGCCGACGATATTATGGAACTGTTGTTAGCAGAACAAAAAGGGCTGAAAGGCCGAGACGGTAAACACGGCCATATTGAAACCACCCTGACGACCTTGGGAGCTCTGGCGGGGTTTTCTGCTCAAATGGGGCTGCGTGAAGCCGTGATCAACACAGGCGAAATGAACGAGCAAGAGGTCTTTGTTGTAATAGATACTGTTGGGGGCGAAAAATTCTATGCGGGGGATGCTCTCAATGAAGCCCTGTTTGAACCCAGCTCGGGTAATCTGTCAATTTGGACCCTGGTGGGCGGCGCTGCGGAGAGTATGGGAGCCAAAGATCTGATAAAGATGAAGCCCTTGGCGAGGCATGTTATGTCGAGAATTGGTAGTAAAGGCTTTGGTATTCCCCGGCTTCCGGCTGAAAATATGCCACTTCATTCTCCGCTTGAGCTGCTCGATAAATACTGGAACCCGATGCGCAATCTTTTGGCTTCGAGTGTGAAAACGCCCTTGGCCTGGCCTTCTTATTTCAGGCTATAGAACTTATATAAAATAGGTATCCCAGTTTATGTCCTTTCTGTTTCGCTTTTTTCTTCTGTTTTGCTCTCGGGAATTCATCACATTTTATGGAGAGTTGCGTCGCCAGGACAGGGTGAACACTGATGTTTTAGCGATCTATATGGCAAATTTTGCGCGCTGGATGGGGCTTTATCTCTTTGTCGTTGGGCTATTTTATTACAATGCCTGGCAGTTTTATCTCGCGCCGGAAAACCCCTGGGTGCGCGGTGGCGGGTTGTTTGTCTTAGTGTTCTTCTTTGGCCTCTTCCTTTGGCCGCGGATCAAGGCGCTGGAGAAAACGGCCTTTGCCTATAGCGATGGTGTCTTGGTTGAAGGCAGGCTTTTTGACAAGGATTCCTATCGTAAGCGTCGGATTTTGAAATACGCCTACAAGGTTGATGGCAAGATTTTTAAACTGCAGAGGGCCGGGCAATCATTACTGGACTTTATCCGTAAAAAACAGGGCGAGGAGGCGACAGTGATCTATGCCCAGTCGGCCCCGAATATCGCGGTGATATATGAGCGGGATCTCTTTGCCAAACGCTGTCTGGATCGGGATAAAGCTTTGCCGAAAGCTCGGCATGTTGAGAGTGTGAGCGCATAAAGTTATGGATAAGCTATTTGAAATACTTCAAAATCTTGCTCCCTTTAGCCGAAAAAAATGGGAAGGCGCGCTCCCTTTATTCGTCTTCAAAACCTACGCCGCCAATGAGATGATCTTTTCGGCAGATGATAAGCCGATGCAGATCCATTTTCTGATAGAGGGCATCGGGCGTTATTTCTATATCGATATTGAGGGCAAAGAACGCAATAAGTCGCTTGTTAAATCGGGCGGGGCTTTTGCTTCTATCTCTACCTTGGTCAGTGGCGATGGCAGCCCGTTTTATACTCAGGCGATTACCACGTGCAGTACCGGGGCGATTGCTTACGATGATCTGATTAATCTGTCAGAGCAGAACAAGAACTGGGCGACTTTTCTGCGCCGGGTATATGAAAATCTCGCCTTGAAAAAAGAACGGCGTGAAGCCGGTTTTTTATTGCTCTCGGCCCGGCAACGCTATGAAGAATTCTTAAGCGAGTTCGGCGGACAAAGCGATTTGATCCCGCTTAAACACGTGGCGATGTACATTGGCATTACAGATGTCAGCCTGTCGCGCATCCGCAAAGAAATGGGCCTCACATAACGGGCTTAACATAGGATAAGGAAGCAGGGAAAAAATCCCAGTAGAGTTTGGCTTTAAAGTTTGGCTTACTCTGGGAGTTTACAATGAAAAAGCTGCTACCGCCGATACTCTTTGCTCTGATTGTGTGCGTTATGGCCGTTATCTGTTGGGGCCAGACGAAATGGGGGGGTGGCTCTCCGCATAACGTCATTCGAAATTACAACTTCCTGGCAATTCCTTTTGCCCTTGCAGGGCTCATGCTTGCCATGACGGGGAGCCGTTTGTTCAAAAAAAAGGGCACCAACATCATGACATTCGATGAACCAGATATCTTGGTCACCGAAGGGGTTTTCCGTTGGTCCCGAAATCCGATGTATCTTGGCTTTGTTATTGCCTTGTTTGCCATTGCCTTGCTTATGGGGGCGGCCTATAGCTCTCTTTTATTTGCGGCCTTATTCCTGATCATCACAGATCGCTGGTATATCAGATTTGAAGAAAAGGTTATGCGTCAGAAATTTGAGGCAGATTATGATGCTTATTGTAGCCAAGTTCGACGTTGGATCTAATCTTAGGGGATCTAATCTTAGGGGGTCAAATTCTTGGGGACATTTAATAACATCACTTCGCAAAAAGCGGGCTTTGCTCCAGGCCGTCTAGAACGAATTGAGCGGCAAGGGCGGCGAGGATGACGCCAAATACCCGTGCGATTACGTGCACACCGATTTGCCCGAGGATCTTCTGGATTTGAGAGGCAAGGAGCATGCACACTAGGGTAAGCACCAGAACCGCGACCAAAGCACCAATAACCAGCGCAGTCTCGACAAGGTTGCCATCGGTATCTGCCATGAGCAAAACCACCGCGCCCATGGCACCGGGGCCAGCAATCAAGGGTGTCGCGAGCGGGAATATGGAGATATCGGATTTAGCTTCGGCTTCTTCGTTTTCGTCTTTGGTTGTTGATGACGCCCCGGAAGAGCGGGCAAAAACAAGATCGATGGCAATGAGCATCAAAAGCACGCCACCGCCGATGCGAAGGGCGGCCAGAGATATACCAAAGAGATTTAAGACCGCTTCGCCAAAGAGGACAAAGGTAAAGAGAATTCCGGTGCCGATCAGGAAGCCCTTGAGAGCGGAAGAGGTGCGTTCTTTTGGGGATTGGTCGCCAGAGAGAGATGCAAAGACCACCGCTACGTCCAAAGGGCCTATGGTGGCAAAAAAGGTTGCAAAAGCCATCAGAAATATCTCAGACAAAGAATTTCTCCTATCCCATTAAAGTCATTTAAGTTTCGGCGCTCAACCTCACTTAACATCTCACTCGGTGTTTTTGGTATTGAGCAAGGTAACACAGGAACTTTAAAACTCATTACCCCTCTGGGATTTTTTTCCCTTCAGCCTATTTTCCCTTAAGAAGAGCTTTCAGCTTTTTGGCTGGATTGGCGAGGTCTTTGGGTTCTGGAGATATGCCTTGCTCGAGCATCATCTGAACCAGTCGGATATCACGGGCGGCTTTGGCTCCGGGGGCGAGACCGGCAGCGCCGATCAGTTTGCCATCTCTAAAGGCAAAATCGATGCGGAGGTCGCCGTCTATGCGGGTGATGATCTCATCGCCGTCTGCCGGGAAGCCAGTAGTTTGCAGACCATACTCAAATTGATCAGACCACAGCCAAGGCACGGCATTGTTTTCCAGACTTACAGTCTCCTTGGCTGGTTCAGGATCTTTAAGCTGCTCTTTCTGGTCATTAAAGAAGCCATATTGTTGGCTACTATCAAGGTGGATTTCGAGATTTGAGATAATATCCTTTATTATCTCTTGGGCCACCACTTCGGCCATGAGCTCGGCATTCTTCCAGCTTTCCAGACGAAACGGTCGGTTATATCGGCTGTTATGAGCATTGGCACAATCGCCTGCTGCCCAGATCGCGGGGTGAGAGGTGCGGCCAAAGGCATCGGTGCTAATGCCGTCTTGGATGCTGAGTCCGGCTTTATGTGCCAGCTCGGTGTTGGGGCGAATACCAACGCCAACCACAACGAGGTCGGCGGGGAGAGGTTCTTCATCGAGGAGCATCACCCGGTTTAGCCGACCGTTGGTGCCTTCAAAGCTTGTAGCGGCGACATTGGTGCGAATTTCTACGCCGTGTTGGGCATGAAGCTCGGAAATCGCTTCTGCAGTTTGTACAGGGAGACCACGTGCAAGGGGACGAGAACCTGCTTCGAGCACTGTTACTTCGCAACCCCGCATCCTGGCCGAGGCAGCAACTTCGAGCCCGATAAAGCCCGCGCCAATAACCACAACTTTTTTCCCGGGGGCAAGTTGGGAATCAATGGCTGTGGCATCGTTGCGGGTGCGAAGATACATGACTTGGGGTTGGCCCGCACCTGCAAGCGGTAGCTTTATAGGGCTGCCACCCGTGGCCAGAACCAACGCATCAAACCGCAAGCGCTTGTTGCCGTCCAGTATCACTTCTTGTTGTTCAGGATCAATATCGATGCAGTTGCGTCCCGCGATCCAGTCTATCTCCAGCTCGGCGAGTTTATCGGGACTGAGCAGGGTGATGCTTTCTGGGTCCCAGCTGTCTTCAGATACAAGCGCCGCTTTGGATAGAGCCGCCTTGGATAGAGCCCCCTTGGATAAAGAAGGTCGTTCGTAAGGGGCGTGCCGCTCACAGCCAATCAGGCTTATAGATCCCCTAAACCCGCGCTTGCGCAAGTGTTCGGCCACGCGTCCACCGCAGTGACCCGCGCCGATGATGACAATACGTTTATACATGGCCGTCTCTCTCTCTCTTGGCTCTTTTTTGCAATTTTCTTGGTAAAACCCAGTTTTATTCCAACTGGAAGACAGGATTATCCCGTGACTTGAATGAAGATCTCTTCGCCTTCAAGCTTGATCGGGTAAGTGGTGAGATCGACACAAACCGGGGCGGACAAGGCCTTGCCACTTTGGATGTCAAAGCGCCCTTGGTGCAGGGGGCATTCGATTACTTTGCCGATAACTATTCCGTCTTCAAGGTGTTGTTGCTCGTGGGTGCAATAGCCATCAGTGGCAAAAAATCCAGCCTCGGTATTGTAAATCGCATAGGTTTTGTCGCCGTGATCCCAGCGGATTAGATCTTCTTCGTCGATATCGTCTGTGGTGCAAACGTGGATCCAGTTAGTCATGTCTTGGTCCATATCTAGTGTTAAATGGGCTGGCTTTAATATTCTGAACTGAGAAGGTTTTCTTCGAACGGATAGCGCGACAGGGTGATCGGGCCGCTTTCCGTGATCAGGCACTGATCTTCCAGTTTCACACCTTCGATACCGCCGACTTCACCGACGTAGCTTTCGACACAAATAACCATGCCGGGTTCCAACTCGCCGTCGTAATACTGCTGGTCCTCTGTTGAGTAGAGAATAACAGGCCATTCATCAGCCATGCCAAGGCCATGGGCCATGCAGGGGTAGGGTTGATCGCCGAAGCCTGGTTCCTGTTGATATCTGGCGCCGATGATCTCTGCGAAGCTTGCCCCGGGTTGCATCAGGGTTGTGTTGTGCTTCACCTCATTCCAGGCGAGGGTATAGAGCTTTTTCTGGTAATCAGAGGGACGTCCCGGACCACAGTGGAAGGCACGACTGATATCTGCGCCATAACTGAAGGGGCCGATCATGCCACAGTCAAACACCACCATATCCCCAGCGCGGATCATACGGCTGGAGGCTTCTTGCTGCCAGGGATTGGTGCGCTCGCCAGAGGCCAACAGGCGATAGTCGAGCCACTCTCCACCGCCTTCGATCAACGCTTGCCACATTACGGCCCAGAGCTCTTGTTCCATCATGCCGTTGCGGAGCATATCGCGCATGCGGGTCATACCATCTTCGGCCACGGCAATGGTTTGGTTCATGGCCAGAATTTCTTCTGGGCTTTTGATCTTGCGGGCATGGGCCAGAACAGGGGCCACGTCGCTTAAGATAAAGCCCTCGGCCATCAAGGCTTGCTCAGCATGGATACCGGGGCGTTCGATCCCGATCCTTTTGCCGTCGCCGCAGTGTTGGCGCATCAAATCGCCCATCTGCCGAGCCCAGTTGCGGGTCCATTCCTCGTGGCGGTTGCCCGCAAACATGAAAGAAAGAGGCAAAAGGTCGTCTCTGATTTCGTCGATGGTTTCCAGCTGAGATCCGGTTTGGCGACCAGGTTCACTGTCGAAATAAACTACGGGGCCTTCGGCGGGAATAAAAAGGTAACCCGCCTGAATATGCATCTGGAACAGGGTGCAGTTGCGCACCCCGGTGGCATAGCGGATAGAGAGAGGCTCGACCAGAATGATGGCATCAAGGCCTTGTTTTTTGATCTGTTCACGCAGCCGATTTTGACGGTAGGCCCGCATGCGGGGCACGTCGATCATACCTTCGGTATCCACGGCCTGAACGGGTGGGGTGATCCAGGCGGCCTGTTCCAACGTCAAAGGCTGTGGCTTGGCCGGGAATTTTTTGGAGTAATCTGTTGCGTCATTCATTGGTGTAGTGGCCTCCAGCCTTCTAGTGCCTCATAGAATTTTTCTTGCTCGCCCGGTTTCATGCTCACGGTATGAGCGGGATCGGGGAATGATCCTGCCGTTACTTCTGATTTAAAACTGCCGACGGCTTTTTCCTGTTCGACGGCAATGGCTTTGCGAAGAGACAGGACATCGCCCCAGGCCTTGGCGTGGCGCGGGGGATTCTCGACATCACCACAGATGTCCATCAAAAAGGAAAAGATCACATCGCCGCCCGATCCAGACCCGATGGAGTAGGTCACAAGGTTTGTGTGGTTGCGGATGGCTTCCAATGCTTCGACGGCAACACATTCGACTTCACATGCATAAGCCCCTGCTTCTTCGAGGCGGCGAAAATCTTCGAGCAGGGCCATGGCTTCTTCGGCTGTGCGGCCGATGGTGCGCAGTCCCCCGACCAGGGTTGATCGGCGCGGAACCAAACCAAGGTGTCCTTGAACCGCCAAGCCTTCTTTCGAAAGGCGCTCAACCACGCCGAGGCCCCGCGGGGTATAGATTGCATCCGCACCGCGTTCGGCACAGCGGATTGCGGCACCTAGGGCTTCGTCTTCGCTCACATATTGAACCATGGTTTGCGATCCCGTGACGAAAGTATCGGGAGCACCCCCGCGGACTTCGTCGATATCGAGATCGGCAATAGTAATGACGTCGATCCCAAGATCCGCCAGCATCGCAGCTTCATCGCGTGTCTGTGCATCGACCTGGGTCATTTTGAGGCCCCGAGCCTTGTTGGCTTGGATGTCAGCCACCGTTAGGTTGCGTTTGGCAGGGCGGCCGCCATAGGTATAGATGTTTTTTAAACTCATTCTTGTTCTCTCCTGGACACTAGTGTCCACTTCTCGAAGTGGCTTACACCATCTTGCCGACATCGTTTTGCTCACATGGTTTTACTTACGCCATTTTTCTTACATGGTTTTTCCGGCAACCCGTTCATAACTACCGTCGGTGATCATGTGCGGAGCCTGACGGATGGATGCGGCTTTGGTATTGCGACCGAGAGAACGCCGGAACACGACAGAGAGAACCTGTAGATTAGTGCGCCAAAACCCGGGATCATTTTCAGGGAGCTGATCTTTGATCGCCCGGTGTAAATCAGGCAGGGCATAGTAAGGCACCTGGGGATAGAGATGATGTTCGACGTGGTTGTTCATATCCATGTAGAGAAACCGGCCGAGCCATGACGTGGTGAACGAACGGGTAGATTGCACGATCGAGGGGGAATTCTCCTGTAGTTCCACATGCTGTATCAGCGTGAAGAGCAACATCACGGGTGCACCTATAATGCGGGGAATGACAAAGAACAGCAGTGGCCAGATCTGACCCATGATGACCAAGCCAGCCAACGCGGCGTAGATCAGGACAAAGATCCGGGCATTGCGGGTTAGTTTCGGTAGCTCAGCCTCTGGAAAAACTTCGCGCATCATCGGGCTAAAATTACCAACTGTTAGACGAAGAAGCGCATGGAGGTGAAACTGAGCCAGGCCGAGGCCTGTGATCTCGAGCAGCCAGCCCTTAAAATCCATAGGAGTATCAAAGGGCATTTGGCTGTCTTTACCAACAAACCAAGTGTAGGTGTGATGATTGGTGTGGGTATAGCGGCGGTGCAGCGGTTCTTCCACATAGATCAATGAGGTGAACCAGAGCACGGTTTCGTTGAGCCAGCGGGTTTTAAATGCGGTGCCATGCGCGGTCTCGTGAGACATGGAATACGATGGCACGCTCAAGAAGATACCATAGATAAACATCGCCACCCATAACACCGGGTTCGCCCAAATCAAGCTGCCAAGAACCCAGGTTTCCGGCGTGTAGGTTATGGCCAGCGGGATCATCGCTCCGGTAACGATCAGAAAGCCAAACCACTGTGCGAGGTAGATCAGGCCGGGCCGATCTGATCTCCGCGACATGGCTTTGAGCTTTTTCTTGTCGAGTTTGATGCCGGATGAAGCCGCGTTGGTCGCGACAAAGGCAAGGTTGGGGCTATCTTCGGGTGTCGTGTTTTGTGATACGTTGGACATAATCTTCATTCCTGAGATTTATCTATCAAGCAAGTTGATCAAAGACGAGCAGGCAGGACAAAGGCTTGGCCAAATCTGGAGGTGCCAGTTCTGGGTGCTCTAATCATCCGCGGTTCTAAATGCGAGACGACGTCTTTGATATTTTGTGCTATTGGCCCGCTTATGGGGAGGCCTTATGGCCTTTATTTCCGGTAAGCCGAGTTAATCCCGATAGGCCGAACTATTCCCTATAAGAGGGATCTGTCTTATCGAGCATGGCCTTGAGATGGTCAAAGTGGGCAAAGGCGGCGTCGCCAAACTCTTCCCAGCTTTGTGCGGTTTTCTCTGCTATTTCATCGCTTAGGATGTTCAGCTCTTGTCCGGTGGAATAAGCCAGGATCAAGGTTTTGGCAGCGCGTTCGAGGAAATAAAGATCTTCGAAGGCTTGTGCCACGGTGTCGGCGGCGACTGATACGCCGTGATTGCCCATCATCATGATCGATTGATTGCCAAAGGCACGGGCAATGCGCTGGCCTTCTTCTGCTTCATCGGCGAGGCCGCTGAAGTTACTGTCGATGGACATGCGGTTGAAAAAACGCGCTGTGTTCTGATCAATCGGCTTTATAGACGGATCTTTCAGGGTTGCCAGAGTAGTGGCATAAATTGGATGACAGTGAAGGATAACCCGGGCATTTGGCACGGCGGCGTGGACAGCGCCATGGATGCACCAAGCGGTAGTATCGGGCGCATCTGGACCGTTCATGACTTCGGGATCATCAGCATCCAGCAAAAGCAAGTCGCTGGCACAGATTTCAGAAAAGTGTTTCCACTTTGGGTTCAAAAGGAACTTCTTGCCATCGCTTGATACCGCGGCAGAAAAGTGGTTGCCCACGGACTCATGCCAGTCGAAATGCACAGCAAGACGAAATGCAGCGGCGAGATCTACACGGAGCGCCCATTCTTTTGCATCGTAGTTTTCGCCAGTCCGGCGGCTTGTTACGTGTGACATCTGTTTTATTCCCAAGATTTTGTATATTTTCAGATCTGAAGGTCATTTTGTGCCTATCAGTATACTGAGTTCGTTTTTAAGTTCTGACTTAGATTGCCTGACATAGACTGAAAGAGTTGGCGTCACTTTACAAACGAGAAAAGTGACGTACTGTCATAAGTCAAACTAATGCATAACTAATGCACCCAAGATTTGGTTATTCAGGGCGTGGTTATTCAAAAAATGGAGAGAGCATAAACGAATGAGTGGAAAACAACTGCCGCCGTTGAACTGGCTGCGCGCGTTTGAGGCCTCAGCCCGGCATCTTTCCTTCACCGGGGCGGCTCGCGAGCTGAACATGACCCAGTCGGCGGTATCACAACAGATCAAAAGCCTGGAGCAACATCTCGGCCATCCGCTGTTTATCCGCCAGCCCCGAGTTTTGCATCTGACCGAAGCAGGGGAACGCTATCTTCCAGTAATCCAGGATGCCTTTGAACGCCTGCAGGCCGGCACGCAATCTCTCACCGGGGGCCAGCGCCATCAGCGCCTGACCATTCAGTGCAACATGGCTTTTTCGATTTTTTGGCTGGCCCCGCGCCTGTCGAGATTACTCGATAAACATCCCTGGCTCAGCATAAATGTGGTGTCGGAAATTTGGACCACCCAGACCGAACCCTCGGCCTCGGTCGTGATCCGCTATGGCCGTGAAATTGCAAAATCTGGTAGTGCCGAACGCCTGGCCCAGGGATCATTCTATCCCGTGTGTTCCCCTGAAGTGGCCGCCACCGCCGACTGGCGCAAAGACCGCTTGTTTGATTGCAGTGCCGTATTGTGTTCCTGGGAGGCCTGGTTATCAGATCAAGGTTTGCGTTTGCCTGCGGATCAAATCGTCAATCTGGCCTCAACCTACTCCATCACCCTGACCGCTGCCGTTAATGGGGCGGGCCTGACCATGGGGCACGACGTGTTGGTCCAGGACATGATCGACCAAGGTCGACTGGTTAGGCCCTTTGATCACAGCGTCCCAATGCAAGAAGCCTACTTCCTGATGCTCCCCGCCCGCCACAGCCAAACCCCCGCCACCCGCGCCTTCATCGACTGGATCCAGGGTGAGTTCGCGGGGGAGGCCTAAGAGTAGAAATATAATTTCTAATATAGTCGTCTTGTCGTCGTAATTGATTACTAGATTGACATTTTTGCTAAGGTGAACGAATGAAATTGTTTTATTCACAAAATTCTCCATTTGCACGTATTGCTCGGGTTGCATTGCGCGAGTGTGAATTATTAAAAACTGTAGAAGAAATTGAAGTAATCAATCGTACTCCAGACAGTCCCCTTTTGGCGTATAGCCCTGTTTGTCGGGTGCCTACATTTGTGCACGATGAATTTGTCTTGGCGGAAACACGAACTATTTGTTCATATTTTGATCAGACGAATTCAGATCCTCTTTTGTTCCCTTCTTCAAATGAGTGCATGAAAGATAAAGAACTTGAAACGATGGCTCTTGGATTTCTTGAAGGTATTGCCGCTTGGGTACGAGAATTACGGCGAGAGCAAGAAAATCAATCATTATTTCTTTTGGACATAGAGCATCAAAGAGCAATTCGGTGTCTTCAATACTTTGAAAATAAGATGGAAAGTATGGAGGTTAAAGCTGATTTTACTTTTCAAAACATTGTTTTAGGATGCGCACTGTCATTGATGGATGTGCGGTCCCTTTATAGTGAGTGGAGGGTTGAAAGGCCTTTTATTAGCAGTTGGTTTGATGAAGTAAACAACCAGAATAGCATGATTGATACAGCACCAATTTAGTGGCAGAGGTGCTGAGTTTTATTACACGGGTCTCTATACATAAGTCATACGCTTTGGTGATGTCGCAACGTGAAAATGTATCGACGTAAGATGATGACATGAATAACGTCGGTGGTTCTTAAATTGCCTGTGTCCATTTCGTGTCAGAATTGGAATAAATTTTGCGCTGACAGCGCAACACAGGCACTATAGCTGCACCGTTCTTTTATAGATCAATTTTCCTTAATTTAAGATTGTTTAAATGTCGTTTCTTTTTGAGTTTTTTCTCCATGTCGGTGCCCGTGATTTTTTGTCTCATTACCGCGAACTAAAAGCGGCAGGGCGGGTTAATCCGGCTGTGCGGTCTTATTATCTCAGACGTTTTTTTTGCTATAGTCTGCTTGCGGTTGTGATTGCTGTTTTACTGTTGTGGGTTCTGGGCGGGCTTACTTTCGAGGGCGGTATAAAACTGGACCTAACCCTCAATGTACCCGTGCCAGTTTCCTTGTTGGTGTCGGTCTATCTGTGGTGGACCATGATGGAAATGGTCGGCAATACCCTGCATATCTATAGTCGCGGAAGCCTTGCCAAGGCCACAGTAATGGGGACCAAGTCGCGCATGGGACGCGGTTTTAACGTGCTGCACCGCTTTGAAGTCGATGGCGCGGTAATCGAAACCAGCTTTAACAAACAGATCGGGCAAAAATCCTATTGGGATAGCCTGGGCGGGCAGGGACTGGATATTATCTATGCCGAGGACGATCCGGAACTGACCTTGGAATACAAGGCAGAAACATTTGCGGATCGCTGTTTGGATAGTGAACGCTCTAAGCCAGGATCATGAATGTCCGCGGCCTGATGATACCGCATCATTGATCCCTCTGCTGTTCTCACTTCAGATTGCTCAAAGAAGGCATAATTTTAAAGAGCGAGAAATCTTTACGAATATTATTTTTATTGTGGTTAAGATATTTCAAAACTGATTATGCAAAGAAGTTATTGAGTAAAAGGGGGCCAAGCTGGTCACCAACGGGGAGTGAGACTTGGCGCAAGAAAAGGCGAGGGCATTAAAGCAGGGTTTGCCCCTGTTGCAAGAGATGGAAACCGGTGATCTGGTTGATTTTCTGTTGCAAGAACGTCGATCCTTTATTTTGGAGATGGAAATCCGAAACCCTCCGTTATCTTCTGTTGAATCCAGACATGAAATTGAAAGCTTTGATGAGGCCGTTCAATTGGTGTTGAGAGAGCAGGTTGAAGCTCAGGACATCCCTCATGATCAAGAACATGACAGCAAAGAACGAGAAGATAAGGCACGATCAATTTCTAATGATACAGGTATTGAACAAGCGGTTCTTGTCCTGGAGCCGATTGACGGTCCTTTGACCGCGGATAGGCCTGTCACGGGTACTGTCGGGGAACTAGAGAGCACCTATCCCGAAGATTGGCCGGATATTTTCCCAAAAGGTCCTGACGGGCGTGATGGAAATGATTATGAGAATGGTTCCGGGGATAGTTATGAGGATGTTGATGACGCCGCACCCGTCCTGAGAGCGGAAAAACGGCGAGAAGCGAAATCCATTGGCGGTCCGATTGGAATGCTGATCGGGGTGATGGTGCTGGCGATCTATATTCTGTTGCCAGTATTGGCAATGACAACACCGTTGGTCACGCGGGTTATGGCCTGGGAAGAGTTATATAACATCGCGATTGTCAGTGGGATTATCGGGGCAGCTATTTTCATTCTATCAATCCTGAGCTCTCAGCGGTTTAGCTATGCGCTTTATGCTGGCGCCGTCTTTTTTGGTTTGAGTTACGGGGCGCATAACTACGCCCCCGTACGCGATTTTGTCGAGGGCGAGAAGTACGTTTTACCTGCTATTGCCACCTACATTGTCGAGGGCTACTTCCGTGCAGCAGAATATACCGGATTACCTGAGAAAATGGGTGCGATCAAGCTTGCTCCGGGGGAGCCTAAGTTGTCGCTCAAACAACGACAAACAGCCTTTGGGCAGGAGGTCGAAGCATGGTTGGAAAATTGATCAATTTTTGCTTCAAATCATATTTGATAAAGGTCACCTGTATTCTTGGGGTATCGGCATTTTTGTCCTTGGCACCTGAAAGCGCGAACGCGGATATTGCCGGGCGCGAAGCAGGGAGTTTCCAATTTCTCAAGCAATCTGCAAGCCCACCTAAAGAAGGCGTGAGAATACAAAGTGACTATCCTGGGTTCGACTATGATGTCGGATGGCAGGTCGAAAACGTTGACGGCCAAGCGGTAACTCAAGCACAAATTATGTGGTGGTTTCCCAACGATACCCGATTTCCCTTACCTCAACCGCCGGGGGGAAGTGCTGCTATTTCACAAATTCCGGAAAATATATGGAGCTATATCAGCCTTTACGATCTGAAGTTTCGGGCAATTATCCACCGCAGAAGTTGGCCAGATAAACGTTATTCTTTGATTTTTGATCTTGGAATACCCAACAAACCGGGAGAGAAAAAGTGGAGCCTGAACGTTCCAAAAACTCAATCGTGGGATCGGCTGCTGACCCATTACCAAGGCCCCGGTCGAAACAACGGTATTTATCTAAGTGCGGAGGAGGCTAAAAATATAATAGGGGTAGGCAGTCCCGCAGATCAAAATGATGATGATATGATCGTGGTAGAGAATTCGTGGCTGTTAGATGCCAGAATGAGTACCGTTGAGTTTAATCACAAACTGCTCGCCACACGTCTGGATTGGCATGCCGATGTTATGGTTGATGCCATTCGTGGCCAGTTGGATAACCTGAAGAAAATAGCCGGTTTACCAACCGATAAGCTCGAGCTCAGACTGGCAAGTCTGGTTCCTTCTATTACCCAGGATATGGCGGCGATCCCGGTGGATCTGCAACACCTTTTTGATAAGCTGAATTCTGGTGTGCCAGAGAAATACATCGTTCCCGTACGTCGTGCGTATTATCACAAAGAACGCCTTAGAATTCTCGAAAATGCTAAACGCGAAGCCTTGCTTCTGAGTTTGGGGCGCTACGTTGATGAGTATCCGGCATGGTTTGATACGAAGGTGAAGACGCTGGGGCTTGAGTAATATGGGGCTTGAGTAATATTTAGGGATATTGGTTGTTCTGCGGACCCGCCGTTCTCCTCAGAGTTCTCCTCAGAGTTCTCCTCTCTGGGCTTCTTATCCCGGGGGCTTCTCATCTCAGGGGGCTTGAGTGAAAAACTATTACACCCAGATAAAACTTATCCCCCAATAAACATATATGTCTTGGTAAACGCATATATTCTGGAATACTTAGTTTCTAATCCATGATTTTTTGTAATCGAGCGATCAGTTTATCCATCTTGAAGGGTTTTCTAAGCGTATCCGTTGCCCCCAGAGCTTTGAAAATAGTGAGGTACTGTGGGTTTGCCGATATACCAAGGATCTTGATTTCCGGGGTTAAGTTTTTTAACCAGCCCAGGGTTTCAAAGCCTTCTCCATTTTCCATCATCATGTCCATAACGACGGCATCAAATTGGCCCGACTTGAAAGTTTTCAAACCTTCAGTGCCTCCAGTGGCTGTGGCAACGCTATAGCCATAACCTTGCAAACCGTTTTTGATTAAACCAAGAATGTCTTTGTCATCTTCGATAACCAGAATGGATTTAACATCCAGAAGTGCCCGAATTTTTGAGAGCAGATCCATCCGACGATAGGGTTTTTTTAACAGAGGTTCTCTGGGTTTTGTGCCCGCAGATTCTGCTATTGCATTTTCGGAATAACCCGTTGTGTATAATACCTTTATCTGCGGGTGAAGTTGCATTGCCTGGTCCGCAATTTCTATACCGTTCATGCCTCCGGGTAAGACCACGTCGGTAAAGAGTAAATCGAAAGATTCTGATACTTTAAGATGTTTGAGCGCCTGCTCCGGCGTTCTGGCTTCGGTGACATCGTACCCATGGCTTTCTAATATATTCTTGGAAACAGCGCGCACATCATCGTTGTCTTCAACAATCAGGATACGACCGTTCCCAGGCGCGCCTGTATGAGTTTCCTCTACAGCGGCTTCAACGGGTTGGGGGGCCTCTTTTGAACGCGGAAAGTAGAGTTTAACGGTACTGCCCTTGCCTTCTTCGCTTTCGATAATGATGTGGCCGTTGGATTGTTTAACAAAGCCATAGACCATGGAAAGGCCCAGACCACTGCCTTTACCAATATCCTTTGTTGTAAAGAAGGGTTCAAAGACCTTGTCGAGCACCTTTGGGCTCATTCCCGTGCCGGTGTCACTGATCTTGATCATAATATAGTCCCCGATCAGGACTTCATCTTGTGAAACATTTTTGCCGTTAACTTTACTGAAATCCATATCCCCTTGTTTTAAGGATACGTTGGATGTTTCAAAGGTGAGTAACCCCCCATTGGGCATGGCATCCTGGGCGTTTAAAGCAAGGTTGACGAGGGCATTTTCAAATTGATTTGGGTCTAACAAGGCCGGCCATAAACCCGGCGCTAATCTGATTTTTAGATCAATAGTTTCACCGAGACATCGCCGTAACAGATCCTCAAGTCCCGAGATCATATCTGTTAGTTGAGTAGGTGTCGGGGAGAGATCTTGTTGGCGTGAAAACGCAAGAAGGCGGTCTGTTAGAGAAGAGGCTCTTTCCACCGTTCTGATAATGGCTTGAATATTTTTCCGTGAACTTTCATCGTCACCAAGCTGTTGAGCCAGTACTTCTGTATTGCCCATCATGACGGCAAGCAGGTTGTTGATGTCGTGGGCCACGCCCCCTGTAAGTTGGCCGACGGCCTCCATCCTACTTGCTTGTTGTAGTGATTTTTCGATCAATCTTAGTTCTGTTATCTCTTCGACAACACCACTGACGCCGATGATGGTTCCACCCTCAGACCTGACGGGAATAAAACTATGGCGAAAGGTTCTGATTACCCCTGGATGCGCGGGAGTTTCAACCGACACTTCCCCGCCATAAAGGGGTGTTCCTGTCTCGAGGACTTTTCGTATCGGTTTACTTACATGTTCTGCCGCTTCGGGAAGAACATCTGCAATAGAACGCCCTATATGCTGGTCCGCAGATAGGCCATGAATCTCTGCCAACCAGTCATTAATGTAGAGATAACGAAGATCTGTATCAAAGTGGCACAATCCAATTGGAAGGTCTTTGAAGATAAGGTTCATGAGCATAAGTAACGTCCCCAATTACTCTTATTTTAACGAATAGGTTGGACGCAGTTCTCTATACTTTTTTTGTGTTTTTCGGTGTATTGCTGCGTATTACTGCGTTCAGTGGCGACAAACCCTAAAACCTCTTGCTCCTTCTGATTAAACGAGAATACCGTAATTGGTGAAGCGAGTTCTGGATCAATTAGAATAGTGAAATTCATTTTTCAAATGGTCTAAAACTGCATAACGCGTTTTATCAGTACTGTTTTAATAGATGGTTATTTATCTCATAACCTTATGTTTTCCTGATTTAGATTATAATACAATTTACTACTAAAAGAAGAATAAAAGTAACTTTACACACGAATTTATCAAATTTTCTGATAACAGGTGCGAATTATGGCATTTGGCTTGGCTTTAAATAGGAACTCACGGGGTCATGAGAAAATCGATGATGAGTGTGGTAACTTCTTTTCCGTACTCTCCAGTTAATAAATCCTGCCCATGGGCAAAGCCGTCGTATTCAATGATTTTTTTTGGGTCACTGGTTTCTTCAAAAACTGAATAACTATCGGACCCCCACATATCTGACTTTGCAACGACAAAGAGCTTGGCAATCTTTGGGTCGGTGATGGCTGTTGCAGAAGTTGTGCTTAAAAGAACGACTTTTTCTACTTTTCCTTCTGATTGGGCACTGGCTTGAAGAACGGATCCTCCGCCCATGGAAGCTCCAACCAACATAACTTTGTGATAGTCCTTACTCGCGAGAAATTTAATCGCATCCAATACGTCACGTCGACCGACGTCCTCTATGGATAGGGACGTTATCCCTTTGGTTTGTAACTTCTGGGCGAATTCGATCCAGCTTTCTTTGTGTGATGAATACTGATGGACCAGTATTACGGCTATGTTTTTTGAGTTAGATTTTGGAGGATTGCCTGGGAAATAAAGCGCATCATTTGTGTAGCCAAACTCAGAAGGAATTTGAACTTCCTTATGGTCGGTATCTGTGGCTAGCGTATCCGCCTGTAACGGAGAGAAGAGGGCAAAGGCTGAAATGGCCCCAAAGAGAACACCCAGTCTCAAAATGTAGAATGCAGCTTGCATTTATTTTCCCTGATATGATTTGTGGTTCTCAGGACGTTGTTCTTATCGTCTAGGAAAGTTTAATTGTATGAAGGGTATATTTTGCAAACATAGGGGGCAATGACTATTTTGCCCAGTAATTTTCATAGGGGACATTCAGGAGCATATTCAGGGGACAGATGCCATAATTGACATATATCATCAGTGAAATTGACTGATTATCGGTCTTTTTTTATCCAGCCGTAACGATGGGATGTTCCTCGTAATGTGGTAATATTGGTATTGCTGATATACTTCTTTCAGGAGGGAAACAAACGGTAACCGAGGTTCCCTTTCCAAGCTGACTTTCAATCGTCAGAGTGCCGCCATGGAGTTCGGTGAGAGAGTTGCAGATCGAAAGCCCAAGGCCTGTTCCTTCAAGAGGGGTTGAATGAATGTCCCCCCCGATTTGATGGAAAGGCTTGGTTAACTGTTTGATATTATTGGCGGCAATCCCAGGACCGTTGTCATGAACCACGACGACAATAGATCCTTCATCAGAATGGTGCGCAGAAAAGGAGACACTTTCCCCTTCAGGAGAGAACTTGATCGCATTACTCAAGAGATTTGTAAAAATTTGACTGATGCGTCTTTCGTCACCGTAGAGTTCAGGGATTTCATTTAGAATATCAACCGACAGCGTCACATCTTTTTGATCCGCCAGAGATTCAATGCAGTGAAGGCAGCTATTCATAACAGAAGGTATATCGATCGGATCTTCATAGAGCTCTTCTTCACTTGCTTCTATTTTTGCGAGGTCGAGTACGTCGTTGACCAGAGCCAATAAATGAGTACCAGAATTTTTGATGTTTTCTATGTATTCTGTCTGTTTGTCGCTCTGTTCGCCGCAAAGCCCCAAAAGCATGGCTTCGGAAAAGCCAATGATGGCATTTAAAGGGGTGCGAAGTTCGTGGCTCATCTTGGCAAGGAATTGGTCTTTGGCCTGATTGGCGAGGTCTGATTCTTGCCTGCGGCTTATTTCTCTTTTCAAGCTTTCGGTTTGTTGTTTTAAACGCTGCTGGGTGAGCATTAACCCGGTGAGGTCATTGTGGGCTCCGATCATGCGAATGGGGGTGCCCTCATCGTTTCGGAGAATCATTCCCCGGCACCTGACCCAAACGGTTGATCCGTTTTTATGTTTGTATCTGACTATTTGGTCATAGGGGTGGCTTGGGTCTTTACAATGCGCATTAAAATTTTCTGTGGAGGTGACTAGATCTTCAGGGTGGATAAGATCTTGCCATTCAGAGACAAGGTGTTCTTTGGTTTTTGGATCATGTCCCAACAAGTTCCAAAAACTGTCGTTCATCCATTCAATTTCGGGCTTTTCCAGATCCCAATACCACAAACCATCCAGAGTTGAATGTTGCAAAAATTCAAATATTTCCTGATTTGTTTTAACCAAAAAAGAGAGTTCATTTTCGAGATAATGCTTATTGTCATTCATCTGGACACACCCTTCGGCAATGGTAATACTAAAATCCTAAAACACACCTCTTATCGACGCTTAAAATCAAAATATTTTCTTATATTTTACCAATAATCTTATAGTGTTATTATGAAATACCACCAAAAGAAGCTTCATTGTACACTTTCGCTCGTTAAGAGAGTGTTATTGTCGCAATATTTTATGTGAAAAGTATCGTTATTTATTCATCTTCAATATAACCTATTGTAGCTTTTAGGAGTTGATTACAGGCCGGATTTACGGGGATTTTTGAACGAAGTGGCATTGTTTATATGCACCAATAAAATCCTCAAAGAGTGAGTTAGGCTGATCCTTTGGAGATGTATTTCTGTTGGGTGAGGATCGCGACAAAATCTCAAAAGCTCGCGTGGTTTCTACATAGCTGTTTAAGATAAATGAGCGTACTTTTTCAGCGATGTTGTTGTCGTTACAAATCTCGTAAGCGCCTTGGTGATTGTCGTCATAGCCATAGAGTTCTACTTCGCCTACAAGTAAAACACCGTCCTCTAATCCTATGTTTACCCGCGCATCAAACTCCGCCGCGACCCGACCACCACAGCTGTATTCATAGGTTGTCTCTAGCTTTGTCGGGAAAGACGAAGATGATGCCACAGAAAAAATAACTGCCATTCGTTACTCCAATGATTGAGACCAATTTGGAAGGATCGGGCAGCTATTTTATTGTTAAAATAATGGAGCTTACAAAGTATCTCGGTATCGAGATTAATAAACCGAATTAGGTTTGAAGGTCATTCAAACACCTCGAGATCTTGAGGGTAAAAATGATGTTGACGTTGAAAGAGCCAGCGATGGGCAAACCAACCAAAGAGACCCCATAGGGGCAGGAGAACGAATATACTTAGGCCATATGTAGAAAATATAAAATTAAATAATCGGTATAGGAATCCTTCTAAAATAAATCGAAAATGCAGGCCTGGAAATTCAAGAATTCCCTCCAGTTGAAAAATCGATAAACGTTCTTCAATTACACTGATAAAAGTGAAGAGGGTTAAGGCAAAAATCCCTGCTAGCATGCTGCCAAGGATGACTTGTTTGGGGGCATAAGTACCGGTGAAAACGAAACGGGGCAGGAGGGTGGATCCCAGTAAAAATCCGGAAAGAAATGATGCCAGACTAATACCTCCCCCCGATGGACCAAGCTGTAAGGCGACGACTGCGGGTGACGGACCCAGGCGTAAATATATGTAATAAAAAATCAGAAAAAGAGAGAAGAGAAAAGGGATTGTAATAATAAGGATGAGGATGCCTTTGATAGCAGTACCTGTTCGGGTCCTGGGTTTTACTTCAGAGGTCACTTTTTTGAAAAGGAGGGTTATGAGAAGGAAGCCAAGGATAAGACAGGAAAGTAATATTGTGAGGTCAAAGAGCTGGTATCCACCCGCCGCAAAACCATGCTGAAGATTGGTGATTTTACCATCGAGAAAACTAGATAAGCAGGCTATTATTCCGGCGAAGAGGCCAAGGGAAAGGCGTAAAATGCTAGATATCCTCATCTTCTGTATCTTTGTTATTGAATTCATTTTCGTGATTTTCTTCTCTTGTCCGGTGCTGTGTTTCTCAATCAAACACAGCTAAATGTGTTGAGGTGAAACGGTCACGAAAGCGGAAAATCAAACCATATATGACCCTTGCAATCCAACCACCAAGCAGGGGCAGAAGGATGCTTGCAAGTAAAAGGAAAAGAAGGTGCGAACCTAGGATCGACAGCCAAATTTCCGATAAATTATCAGAGTTTATCAGGGTGACCGCCAAAGACGTAACTTGGTAAAGAACCAGTGCCACCCAGAACGTAAATACACCTCCCCTAAAGGCGCGCTCTCTTTTGTACTCAAAAAGTTCTATGTATTTTGGAAAGATAAAATATCCAGCGATTAAAGCGCCAGGAATAGAGAGAAAATCGTCACCCATAACAATTTTTGCACTTTTAACAACTTCTACACTTCCTTTTGCATCTTCTGAGCTAAAAGAGTAGCTGGCATTAGAAGCATCGAGGCCGAAGATCAGATAAAAACTAAGGCCGGTAATCGCTGCAAGTAAAAGGCGTAGAGAAAGGGAGATGGGTGGGGGCGATAGCTCACTCATATCGTACTGCCTTTTTTGCTTCTGAATTTAAGTCTAGCGAGCAGTAAAGGGCAATAGTATTCATAAGTCGAATGAAATATTCTACTCTTAATTGTTATGAAAACGCCTATTCTCAATGTGGACAACCTTTCGTCCCCTTCAAATAATCTCAGTTTTATAGGTAGAAAGTACTAAAGAGCGCCTAACTTCATATGGCGATTAACGTCTTTGTAGAGCAGGTAGCTGGTGTGATTGGCCCCGACAAAGAGTTCAAGGCTGAATCCATGGGTTAGGATAACAATTTTATTCGAAATCATCATGTAAAAACACGCGATCAGACAGGCATAAAAGCCCAAGAGAAATCGAAGAAAGAATGGTGCTTTATATGTCATGAGTGCAGTAAAGATAAAAAACACCCGTAAGTCGAGTGTTTTTTGGCGATGTTTGAATTTATCTTTTTCACCGTTTAGAGCCAGGGGGGGCCGTTCAATTTCAAAAGTTTAAGTAACTTGTCTAGTACCGATGACTGTGAAGGGGCAGAGACATTCCAATGGAAATAAATTACGCTGGAGGATGGATTATAAAATGATGCTTTTAGAGCGGACGGCTTCTGAAAATTTGGATCTTAGGCAAATTAAATTTGAGCGATAAAAGTTTGGCCCTAGCCAGGCTGCAAACTGCCGACCAGTTTCATAGGCTTGTTCAGAGCTTTTCAGACCGGGATTGGGGCCTTTGCATTTTTTTGGGTATTGAAAAGGCAGCTCACGGCGGTAATCCTCATATCCTTTTTGGAAGGCGTCTGAGCGAAAGAGTTGATCAACAGACGTGACGATAAATCCATTGGAATTCCCTAAGGTTTCTTAGTGCTGTATCATCGCTTTAGTCTCTTAAGTTTTGTCTAGACGCCAATAGGCTTGGTTTTTGTTGTTATGGTAGGTGTAGCGATATAGAGGCCAAGCTGTGAGTAGACCATAAATCGCAGAAATCAGAAAACTAATCAAAAAGAATAAGCTCAAGGGGCCTAAATCTTGAATTACGGTATTCGGCGCTTGTGCTTGACCGAAAGACGGCGGGGAGTAAATTCCGTGTTCGGCGTGCAAGAGTGACAACAGGCTATTATTTTCAGTAAGAACAAAAGTGCTCGAGACGATTGGGGTGCTGAGAATAACGAGTGCGAAAATCATTGCGAGGATAAAACTCACTGCGCCCCCAATAAGAGCCTGTTTTTTGTTATAGAAATCAGGAGAAAAAAATGACGGTAGGATAAAAAATCCTGTAGCAGAAAAGCTGGAAATAATGATTACAGTTCTTATGCCCAAAAATTCGTAATAACAAAAATACTGCTGTAGGGAAGCCATTGAAAGGGCTTTAGAACAAGTCTCAAACACTATAAACCCAATGCCTCCACAATAAAGGGCGAGTAATATACGGAGCCGGAGAGTTGGCATTAGCTTCATGATTATGCCCTAAACTGATTGCTCGAATGAAGGTATGGCGAGTTGGCGAATATATAGCAGAGTGTGTACGGCGTATTTTTTGTCAAAATAGAATTGCCAATCAACATGCGACGAGGTGCACCTTGGCATGTTTTTCTTGTTTAACTGTTAATTATTGGCGCGAGAAAGAGGCTAATTTAATTTAAAAGGCTTTGAGTTTTTACTCTTGGAATAGAAGGGCTGTTCCAACATAAAGGGAGAGCGGAGCCAGATTTTCGCTGGCTCCTATTATCGTAAATAATCAGGTCTATCTAACTGAGCCTTAAAGGCCACCTAGCTTCATATGGCGATTAACGTCTTTGTAGAGCAGGTAGCGGAACGGGCCGGGGCCGCCGGCGTAGCAGGCTTGTGGGCAGAAGGCACGTAGCCACATATAATCCCCGGCTTCAACTTCGACCCAGTCCTGATTGAGGCGATAGACCGCCTTGCCTTCGAGCACATAGAGCCCGTGTTCCATCACATGGGTTTCGGCAAAGGGGATCACGCCGCCGGGCTGGAAGGTGACGATATTAACGTGCATGTCGTAGCGCAGGTCATCTGGTTCGACAAAGCGCGTTGTTGCCCACTTTTCGTCGGTGTCGGGCATAGCGGTGGGGGCTACGTCTTTTTCGTTGGTGACAAAGGCATCGGGTTTATCAATTCCTTCGACGGCTTCATAGGCTTTGCGTATCCAGTGGAACTTCGCCAAGGCGTCGGTGTCGTTGACAAGGGTCCAGTTACAGCCCGCAGGTAGGTAAGCATAACCGCCCTCGATAAGGGCATGAGTTTTACCTTCAATGGTAAGCGATAGCCCGCCTTCGACGACAAAAATTACGCCCTGTGCGTTCGTATTTGGCTCTGGCTTAGTGCTGCCGCCGCCGGGCTGGACTTCCATAATGTACTGGCAAAATGTTTCCGCAAAACCTGAAAGTGGGCGCGACAGCACCCACAATCTTGTCTTATCCCAATGCGGCAGGTAGCTGGTGACAATGTCGCTCATGGTCCCCTTTGGGATCACGGCGTAGGCCTCGGTAAACATGGCGCGATCGGTCAAAATCTGGGTCTGCGGGGCTAGACCGCCCTGGGGAGAATAGTAAGAAGATTGCGACATGTTTGGACCTCGGAACGAATAGGGGAAACGCATTACAGTAATTAAACATCAACGAAAATGATGCTGTGGCCTAATATCACTATTCTATCACTCAAGTGGCAAGCCCTAAACGTGCAAAGACCTATTCCTAAGCGGATAAACCGATTGGTTTATCGATCTTGTCGTGATTACATTTAGATTATTACCTTAGACGCAAAGAGATAAGTGTCGGCCGCCTACATGAGGATGCAGGAACGACAGGTAAAGGTTAAGTGGATCGACTATGTTATGCTTTGTTGAAGCGCCATTTGTATAACGCCCAACTCAGAAAACCGTACACAGGTGCGCTGAGGACCGTAAAAATCATAAAGATGGAGAGAACAAAGTAAGGGCTGCTCGTTTCAGGAACTAATGGGGCTAGAAAGCCCAGCCCAAGTTCAGAGAGAGGTGGCGCAAGGTCGTACCCTAATACGTCATAAGGTAAGGGATAGGGTTGGATTATTAAGGGGTTAAAGGCCAATAGGAAAAAGGCAAAAAACAGTACCCCTGCAATTACGGCACGCCTCGGTTTGTAAACTCGGGAATGAAAAAAGCGTGGCAGGATTAAAAGCCCGGCAAAGAAATAACCAGCTGCGGGAATAAGAAAACTCTCAGGATTGAGGACGACGAAATATCTGTTATGAAAACCATCTCCATAATAGGCGATAAAAGAATACAGTTGAAGGAACAGAATCATTCCCGGCAGCCCAAGAATTGCACTGAAAAGGCCAAGGATTACGCGGTGTTTGAGGGTGGGTTTTAGGTTTGGTTTTATGGGCATGGGTTAGTCAGGTGTCTCTTTTGATTTGGTGATTTTTTTCGTTGTTAGTCAATGGTTTATGCCTTTGTCCAGAACCATCCTTTACGTGGGAGGAAGTAAAGGCAGATATAGATAGCAGAAGAAGTGATACTGCACAAAAGGGTAAGGATGAGAAGAATTATAAAGAAATTTAGAGAAAGGAAAGAAAAAGCCATTAAGGAAAAAGTGCAACCGCTGGCCACCTCTGGGAAGTTTAACAAGTCGGGAGCTTGTGTTTATTGGATATTGATTTTAATAGAAGAAAGGGATGTCCTCTGTAACGTAAGTAACGGGTTTTACTCTTGGCTTGGTGATTGCTCTGATGGAGTGGATGCCTCTCCCCGACGGCATTAGAATATCTACTACCGCGGAGATTTCCGCATAATAGAGATAGGAGGCATCCATGACCGAGGTAACAACAATAGGTGTAGATCTCTCAAAAAGGGTTTTTCAGGTTCACGGGTCAGCCGTCGACGGATCAGTTGTTTTCCGTAAAAAATTGACCCGCTCTCAATTTGTTCGATTTATGGCTAAACAACCGACATGTCTGGTTGCAATGGAAGCATGTGGTAGCACTCATTACTGGGCTCGGGAGACACAGAAGTTCGGTCATGATGTCCGTCTTATAGCTCCTATTTACGTTAAACCCTTCGTCAAACGTTAAAAGAATGATGTTGCTGACGCTGAAGCCATTTCTGAAGCCGTTGGGCGGCCTAATATGCGTTTTGTTGCTATCAAAACTGAAGAACAGCAAGCGCAAGGAGCCCTAATTTAGAACGCGTGAGTTGCTTGTCAGTCAACGGACACAAGCTGTTAACGCACTTCGGTCTCATTTGGCTGAGTTTGGAATTGTCGTATCGAAAGGGGTTCGCAATGTTAGAAAGCTCGCTGAATATATTGAGGATACTGCTGATACTCTACCTCATAGTATTCGTCAGGTTAGCATGATTTATCTGCAACAAATTGACTATCTAAAACAGCGAATTGATGAATTTGAAATATCAATCCGAGTAGAGGCAAAGAACAGTAATATATCACGTCAACTTCAAACCCTGCCTGGGGTTTGGCCTATTACAGCTATGGCCGTTCAAGCGTTTGCTCCTGAGATGAGCTCTTTTGAAGGAAGTCGAAACTTTTCCGCCTGGCTCGGGTTGGTTCCCAGACAATACTCTACTGGAGGAAAGCAAATCCTCGGGCGAACATCCAAGATGGGGCAAAAGGATATTCGCAGATTACTTATCATAGGGGCTATGTCCCTCATCAATGTCGCCGTCAGAAAAGGAGCTCCCAGAGGGTCATGGCTCGAACGTATGCTCATGCGTAAACCACGCATGGTCGTTGCAATTGCTTTGGCCAATAAGATGGCACGGACGATATGGGCTATGTTGACGAAAGGCGAGGATTACAAGAACCCGATGATTGAAGCTAGGGTATGAAACCGATAGCTTTTCTTGTCGGCACGTCGGGGTGTGAGGAGGTTTATGAATAGTATGGGCAAATGATCGAATAGATCGAGATCAGGAAAACCAGTTTTGCAACATGTGCTTCGTGCACGGGGCTCTGATTTGGACCTGATCTGCGAACTTACCATACCGGCCCGCGGTCAAGTGACAAGCCGCACAATTAGAGGTCTGACACATGACCGTACCCGATCACATGTTCATAAATATTCAAAAACGACTTGCAGAACCGGAGGCATCCACACACGTTGCAAAAGAACTCCAGCTTTCAATTTAGGGTTTTTCCATGATATCGCCAACGACCTCCGCGCCGCTCATTTCTTTTGATGAAAAAATTCAAGATACTCTGCTTCCTGCGGCGATTTACAGGTGGATCAAGACCCGTAAATTTTCTCGCAATGGGGAGAAAGAGCTGGATCTGGTTCCTTTTTTGGCAAATGCAAATAGAGTTGCCATTGATATCGGAGCGAACAAGGGGGCTGGACCCACCGATTACTACAGCAATGTCGGGAAGTTTATGCTTTTGAGCCCAATCCAAAAATGGTTCGGCGCTTGGAGAAATGTTTTGGTCATCAAGCCAGTGTTTCTTCTGTAGCGCTTTCCAATGAAACCGGCACATCCATCCTCCGCATTCCCAAAACTTCTGGTGGTTATTCCAGCCAACTGTCAACCTTGAGCCAGGTGCAGGATTTCGAAGATCATCTTCCTGTCGAAGTGAAGACATCAAAACTTGACGATCTGGAGATTGAAAACGTCGGCTTCATCAAAATTGACGTTGAAGGTTTTGAGCTGCAGGTAATCGAAGGTGCAAGAGAAACCATTGAGCGCGACAAACCGGTTCTGGTGATCGAAATCGAAGAAGCACACACCAAAAAAGCTGTCTCTTATACACATCTGACGCTGCCGACGAAGAGGATAG
>OJDH01000247.1_pt1 | contig 34161 bp, 30 predicted proteins | sample 1592761 | NCBI WGS metagenome assembly OJDH01 (sample SAMN05416855, study PRJEB24817) | seawater metagenome | isolation source: Sea water | place: Canada:Atlantic | collected 2013-11
CTATCCTCTTCGTCGGCAGCGTCAGATGTGTATAAGAGACAGGTATTTATCACCTAGCGATTCGACAATTGCTTCTTTTGCTAACAGTTGTTGTTCGCCATTACCTACTCGAACTAATAACTGACCATTTTCAAGCTCAGAGCGTTTTACCGTGATATTCTTGCTTGCAAGCAGCTCATCTACGGTCGACTGAGTCGTTGCCGTAACCTCTGCACCTCGAGTAGCCACAACTTGCACGGCATAATCTTCAGGGAAGAGATTTGGGATCGCATAGAAAAAACCCACAGCGATGACAATCATCACCATAAAGTTTTTCCACATTGGATATTTATTTAACACACCATCGCCCTCTTAGCTTAAAGTGACTTAATAGAGCCTTTAGGCAATACGGCCGCTATGTAATCCTTCTTGATTGTGATTTCTGTTGCATCATTAATTGACAATAACACATAGTCGTTTTCGTCATTAATTTTTGCAATCTTACCTAAAATACCACCACTAGTGAGGACTTCATCACCTTTGCTCAATGAACTCATTAAGCTTTTATGCTCTTTAACACGCTTAGATTGTGGACGGAAAATCATGAAGTAAAAAATCAGGCCGAATATAACCAGCATGAAAACAAGTTCCATGGTGCCACCGGCGCCTGAAACTGCCGTGTCGGCAGCGTGAGCATTTGATATAAACATAGTATTATCTTCTTATATTTAAGTGTAAAAATTAAACGATTAATTCTGGAACTTCAGGGACTTCGCGACCTTGACTGGTATAGAACTCCTCAACAAAGGCCTCTAATGTACCTGTCTCGATAGCGCCGCGCAAACCTTCCATCAATCTTTGGTAGTACCTAAGGTTGTGAATGGTGTTTAAACGAGCACCCAAAATTTCATTACAACGATCTAAGTGGTACAAATACGCCCGTGAATAGTTCTTACAGGTATAACAGTCACACTTATCATCGAGTGTTGCTGTATCATCACGATGACGTGCATTACGTATCTTGATAACACCTTCACTGGTAAACAGATGACCGTTTCGAGCATTACGAGTTGGCATAACACAATCAAACATGTCAACACCACGTCGAACGCCTTCAACTAAATCTTCCGGCTTACCAACCCCCATCAAGTATCTTGGTTTGTCATTTGGGATCTGTGGGCAAACATGCTCAAGAATACGATGCATGTCTTCTTTAGGCTCACCTACCGCCAAACCGCCAACGGCATAACCGTCGAAACCAATATTGACTAAGCCGTTAAGGCTTTCATCACGCAGGTCTTCATACACGCCACCTTGAATAATACCAAACAGCGAGTTTGGATTTTCAAGTCTATCGAACTCGTCACGTGAACGTTGAGCCCAACGCAATGACATCTGCATTGATTTACGCGCTTCATCTTCTGTCGCAGGATAAGGCGTACATTCGTCAAAAATCATCACCACATCACTGCCTAATGAGTTTTGGATCTGGATAGATTTTTCAGGATCTAGGAAGATTTTCTCACCATTGATCGGCGAACGGAAATGAACACCCGCTTCAGTGATTTTACGGATATCGCCTAAGCTGAATACCTGAAACCCGCCTGAATCGGTAAGAATAGGACGCTGCCAATTCATAAAGTCATGCAGATCGCCATGCTTACGCATGATCTCTTCGCCTGGGCGAAGCCATAAATGGAAAGTATTACCCAGTAGGATATCGGCGCCGGTTTCACGCACTTCTTCTGGCGTCATCCCTTTCACGGTACCGTAAGTACCAACAGGCATGAATGCAGGAGTCTCGACCGTACCACGGTCAAATATCAAACGTCCGCGACGTGCGCGTCCATCAGTTGTATCTAATTCAAATTTCATTTTATATCCTCGCCAGAAAAACAGTCTGACATAAACTCGTATTTAATACCGAGCCGAAGTAAACATAAGAGATAAGGGCAAACTATTGAGGATCAACCCTTAATCCTAAAAAGGCAGTTAAAAAAAACCCACCGCTTTAAGTGGGTGGGTATTTTAAACCAAATTTCAGTATTAGTTCGCTTTTTTAGTCACAAACATGGCATCACCATAGCTAAAGAAGCGGTATTTTTGAGCAATCGCATGCTGATAGGCGTTTTTTACCTCATCAAAACCAGCAAAAGCACTCAGCAACATGATCAAGGTTGATTCAGGAAGGTGGAAATTGGTCACCATGGCATCAACTACTTGAAACTGATAACCGGGGTAGATAAAGATATCAGTATCACCGCAAAATGCTTGCAGCTCTGCTTCACTTGCTCTAGCTGCACTCTCTAACGAGCGAACAGATGTAGTACCGACAGCAATCACTCTGCCACCAGCAGCTTTAGTATTGGCGACTTTATCGACAACCTCTTGAAAAACCTCTGCCCACTCTGAATGCATCTTATGATCAAGGATGTCATCGACTTTAACTGGCTGAAAAGTTCCCGCGCCCACATGCAAAGTGACAAACGCAGTATCAACGCCTTTCTCTTTTAATTTCAGTAGCAATTCATCATCAAAATGCAACCCTGCCGTTGGTGCAGCAACCGCACCTGGCGTGTTGTTATAAACGGTTTGATAACGTTCTTTATCTGCGTCTTCATCGGGACGGTCGATATAAGGAGGAAGAGGCATATGACCCACCTCTTCTAAGACTTCAAGAATGCTCTTGTCATCGTTAAGCTCAAGTTCAAACAGAGCGTCATGACGAGCAAGCATGGTCATTTGGTAGCCGCCATCTAAACAAATCTTTGAATCTACTTTAGGTGACTTTGAGCTTCTGACATGGGCCAAGATGCGTTTATCGTCAAGCATGCGCTCAACAAGCACTTCAAGCTTACCGCCAGTTTCTTTTTGACCGAAGAGTCGGGCTGGGATCACGCGCGTGTTATTAAACACCATGAGATCACCGGGGTTAACCATATCTAGAATATCGGTGAACTGTTGATCACCTAACTGGCCACTGTTACCGTCCAAAGAGAGTAAGCGAGACGACGTTCGTTCAGCCATAGGATAGCGAGCGATCAGCTCATCGGGAAGTTCAAAAGAAAAATCGGTAACGCGCATGGTTAGTCTCTGCTTTAACATAAATCGGGCGCTAGTTTATTGGCAGAGCAGCATAAGATCAACAATCAGTGAGCGGTTTTATCCTCTTCAGTGCCATTATTGGATTTTATATCGACATTTCCCCTTCGATAACGATGCTATTCGAAAGAAAGATAATCTCTACACACTTACCTTAAGCGCCTTTTTTGAGGCAAACTCATCATCCTTAATTTTGTAAAGTGATATTGGATAAGAAAATAACCTTGAGGGGACAATCCTTAAGAAAGAACAAAGCCAGCATTTAAATCTATTCAGCCCTATCTTAGCATCTGCGCGCATGATACCGTGAAATTCGCGTTTTCAACTTAGAACATCTACAGAACAGCTATGAACTTTCTTGCACACCTTCACCTAGCCGATAACTGTAATACCAGCCTAGCGGCCAATTTAGCCGGAGATTTCGCTAAAGGAAATATTGCCGATCATCCTAAGCATCTGCAACAAGGGATTTGGTTACACAGACAGATAGACCAGCTAACCGATAGCCATGAAATAACCAAAGAGCTGCTGACTAAATTTCCAACGTCACTGAGACGAGCGGCGCCCATCTTAATCGATCTCGCATTCGATCATATGTTAGCCAAGTACTGGGATGAGTATCACAACGACAGTTTGCAGGTATTTTCAACTTACGCATACGATCAAATAGATGCGTGCGAACAACTGCCAGAAGCTTTACAGCAGATCGCACCTAAAATCCGTAGTGAAAACTGGCTGACGGCCTATCAACATCGACAAGGCCTCAATAAAACCATCGAGTCTGTCGCTAACAGAGTTTCGAAACCTGAGATATTTAACGGAGCGACAAAAGCCGTCGAAACCTTAGATATTGAAATAGAGATAGCCTTTAGAACTTTTTACCCTCAACTGATGGCATACAGCCGGATCTGGGCAAGACAGACACCAGCAGAATACCTCACTGTAGAATAAAGAATAAAATATGAGCCTAACCATTGGCTAGGTTCATATTTCACAGCAAGCTGAATACCATCTCTATTGATTAAACATCCTATCTGGATGCACGACAGTGCTTCGATAACCCGGTTCATGTTTGGTTAAGGTTTTCACCTTAATCTCCACCTTTACCTCGTTCGTCTCAGGGTCGACTTCCGTTATCCAGTGCTCAGGGGCTTTATCCCCTTCTAGCAACCCTGCGGATGCGGATGCCATAAACATGGTTTGATGATCGCTTTGCCACTGAGTGATTGATGTAATAGGGCTGTACCATTCATAACCACGTGCTTTGCCATACTCCCAAACCTGCTCTACTGTCATCTTGTTCATATCAACTCGATATTCAACACCACGAGAGTATTTATCATTGGCAAAGAAAGGCTGTTTGAGCCCACGACCATCGCCATTATCAAATACCGTCACCGTGCCGCGCTCGTTAACAGGCCAAGCAGTGTGTTGAGTCCAGCTCCAATCAAACTCTCCTTCACAGCCACTGTCATCGCAACTGAGCGCTAAATCTTGCTTATCTACTGGCGTTAACACTTTACTCGCCAACTCCCCTTCCCAACCTGCTGGCGTGCCTAAAATCCATTTAACCTCGTTATCCCGCCCGACTTTTATCACTGCTGATTGATGGCGGCTACTGATGATGATGCTGTCGTCGTTGCTGTCATAGCCAATAGAGTTTATATGGAGCCAGTTTCGGCCCGTTCCCACGCCTGCTACATCACCAAAGGGCTCATTAGCCAACTGCTCTACGCTCTTGGTTTTCCCAACTTGACTCACATCAACATTAAGACACACAGCTCCCATATCAAGCGACTTAAGTACCGTGTCCCGCAAAGGATTTAATATTTGATTAAAATCCCACACCTTAACGACATCGCCATTGGCATCGACCTCGATCACATGGTCTCTAACCGTATCAACCTTAAGCCCGTCTCGTGTTACATAATCCCGCTTGCCCACGCGCAACAAAAGGTGGCCATTAGGCATTTCAGTAATTTCGTGTGAAAAACCAATGAAGCCACGAGGTAAAGCCCGTTTTAATATTGGCTTACCAATAAAGTCATATTTAGCGTAATAAGCAGCATTAAAACCAGGGTGTTGCTCAAACATCAATCCCTGACCAAATATCAACTTGCCATCTGATGTTTGCTTAAATGACATGGATCCGCCTGGCCTGTCATAAATAACACTGGCATCAATGTGCCATCGCACATCACCATTGGTGTCGATGATATTTTGAGTTGGATTCCAGTCCCAGTGATCCCGCACGTTTGGTGGAATAACCTGACCATCAACCAGATAGAATCGGTCTTCAAACCCCTGTTTTGCGGTGACAACTTCATACTCATATTGGCTGCGGTCCTGCCCATCTATGTGTATTTGAGGTAACGCACTGGTTCTGATCCTATAGGTTTCCTCAACATGCTTCCCAGCATGCGTATATTCGACATCGACAGTGTTTAATGTATCAGGGTAAAGCCCAAAAATCGGAATACCATCATGGGTATTCAATTGAGTCTGCCCCACTTGATAAGTAATATTGATCCCTTTATCGCCCTTCCCTTTGACCACAACCGCCACATCGGAGATCTGCTTCCCCCCCAGATCAATCAAGGCAACCAAAGGGCTAAATTTATAAGGGTCGACATACACAAACCCTAATTGACCCTGAGCAACCGCAGATGAAGAGGTCCCTGGAAGATCACCACCTGCAAAAGCGGGTTGGGAAACACTCGATAACATGGCGCCTGAAGCAAGCAAAATACAGATAGCTAAGCGTTTTACATTCATTAAGCTTTCCAAAATAATAAACAGAGTCGGTGCATTAGCAGAAGTCAGTCTTGCTAAGATTTACGATGGAAAATACCAGTTCACTACGTTTAGTGTTTATATCAAACTCACAAAAAATGATCCTCAAAGATAAAAGCTGAAGTAAGTGTGATTTCCCGCACCTATTCCAGCTTAAATATCCGATAAACGGACATTATTATGGATATTAATCAACACTCATATTTGCTAGTATCGCCTCGCAACAGGAGAACTTATGCAGATATTCACTTATACCCCACCCTCAATACCTTGGTTAGATATTCGATATCAAGACCGAGACATGATTGTTATTAATAAACCTTCGGGCTTGCTTTCAAATCCAGGTCGGGCTGAAAATACATTCGATTGTGCATTAACCCGTTTATTGCAGCGTTACCCTGAAGCGATCTTGGTTCATCGTTTAGATTGTGCCACCTCCGGCATCATGGTATTTGCACTCAATAAAAAAGCTGAATCAAATATAAAAACACAATTTCAAAATAGATTGAGTAAAAAGACCTATATTGCCGAGGTACAAGGAAAGTTAAAAAACGAGGAAGGGGTCATTGAATTAGCCATGAAGGCCGATAGTGAACGCCCCCCTTTACAAAAAATAGCGCAAGATGGCAAACCATCTAAAACCTATTTCAAAGTGCTAGAGCATCGAGAAAATAGCACTTTAGTTGAGCTAAATCCGGTCACGGGACGAACTCATCAACTCAGATTGCATATGCTAGCGATAGGGCATCCTATTTTAGGGGATGATTTTTATGGCGATGAGGAATTGATAGAAGCGTCTCACAGACTTTGTCTGCATGCGATGTCACTGAGTATCACTCATCCCTATTCAGGGAAAAGCTTAACCTTTACCAGTAAACACCCTTTTACTGATTAGCAAATCTGTAATCGCTAGAGTTTTTAAAATCAATACTCTAGCAATTAACTTTATTAAACGTTTTTTAAACCGATTTAGCCGTATAAAAACAGCTGGAGGAATCACAAAACTGCAGGTTTTTTCCATCCGACAAAAGAAAATACTCACCAAAGATATTGCCACCGATATCCTCAAGTTTTAACCCTTCAGTGGTCGATGTTGTTTGAACCTCATCTAAGCTGTGACATCCATCGTTGTACCAGGTTTCCAGAAAAATCTTATCGTCTTCTCGATAGAGCGTGATTTTATCTTCAACACCGTTACGTTCATCAACCCAACGACCGACAATATCACGTTTTTCAGCCTCATTAGCCTGCCAACCTAGGCGTTGTCTTTTCTCGACAACTGACATTTTAATCACTTTGAGTAATTCACTATTCTGGACTTTAAAACTTGATTCCGATTTGACTGCAGTCGCTGACACCATTGTTGTTTCACCCCATTGACGCCACAAATGCTAATCACTTGTAACGCTTACGTCTTATAGGAAAATAAAGAATTGACTTAAACTTAATGTAATAAAGTGTATCGCAAAAGTAAAAGAAAACCGCGAACTAAATCACTTTATATGCATTATTTTGAATAACACAAACCAAATGACCTAACCCATCGGATGAGTAGAAAATGCTCAAACTCAAACGCTAAAATTTGATATAACTGATATCGGTAAAATAATAATCATAAAGCAGTTAACTATCGTCACGTTTGTTAATTTAATTAGTCATTTTTAACAACAACTTGTTCCCTAGGAAGACTATGAAAAACTATAATCGCCGCACTTTTTTAAAAGCTGCCGGTATAACAACAGCCAGTCTTGTCACTGCAGGTTTAGCCCTCCCTACATCAGCACAAACAGTAAAAATGCCACCAAAGCCTCGTCTTGGTAAAAGTGTCATGGGGCTGGTATCTCCGAAGTTAGACATTGTCAGAGTGGGGTTTATCGGTGTGGGTCAACGTGGTTATGGTCACGTGAAGCATTTTTGTCACCTTGATGGCGTCGAAATCAAAGCCATCTGCGATACGCATCAAACGGTACTCGACAGAGCAATCGAGTTTGTTGTTGAGCAAGATTTACCTAAACCAACGGCATATACAGGCAGTGAACATGCCTACCAAGAGATGCTTAAGCGCGACGACATTGATATCGTTATTATCTCAACGCCTTGGGAATGGCATGCACCGATGGCCATTGATACCATGGAGAATGGTAAGCATGCCTTCGTTGAAGTGCCTTTAGCCATGAGTGTCGAAGAGTGCTGGAAAATTGTCGACACTGCCGAGCGAACGCAAAAAAATTGCATGATGATGGAAAACGTCAATTACGGCCGTGATGAACTGATGGTATTAAACATGGTTCGCCAAGGTGTATTCGGTGATCTGCTGCACGGTGAAGCTGCCTATATCCACGAACTGCGTTGGCAGATGAAAGAGCTTGATCATAAAACAGGGTCATGGCGCACCCATTGGCACACTAAACGTAACGGTAACTTATATCCGACACACGGCTTAGGTCCTGTGTCCCAGTATATGAACATCAACCGTGGCGATCGTTTCGATTACCTCACCTCAATGAGTTCACCCGCTCTGGGGCGTGCACTTTACGCTCAACGTGAATTTCCAGCAGATCATGAACGTAATCAACTCGAATTTGTTAATGGTGATATGAATACCAGTTTAATTAAAACGGTAAAAGGTCGCACTATCATGGTTCAGCATGATACGACAACGCCTAGGCCCTACAGCCGCCATAATTTAATTCAAGGGACGAACGGTGTGTTTGCAGGCTTCCCCAATAGAATAGCCTTAGAGCAGTCACCATTTAACCAAGGTGAGCAAGCCAGTGCTGAAAGCTTCCATCGCTGGGACATGGACATGACAAGATGGTACGACAAATATGATCACCCGCTTTGGCAACAGATGGGCCAAGAAGCAGAGAGAAATGGCGGTCATGGTGGTATGGATTTCTTGATGTTGTGGCGCATGGTTTACTGCTTACGCAATGGTGAAGCATTAGATCAGGATGTATATGATGGTGCCGCTTGGTCTGTGGTCAACATCTTAAGCGAAGAGTCGGTCAATAACCGAAGCAACTCAGTCACTTTCCCTGACTTTACCCGCGGCGCATGGAAGACAGGTAAGCCACTTGGGATCATTGGGGCTTAATTCCCTTGGAGATGACAGGATAAAAAAATGCCTAGCACTTTTCAGTGTTAGGCATTTTTTATTGAGCAGTATTAATGATGAAAATTTATGTTCCAGCGTTTTCTTTTCTTTCTGCAGCTTCACATGCCGCCGCTGTAAATATCACATCAGTTGAACTGTTCAGCCCTGTTTCGGCTGAATCTTGAATCACACCAATAATAAAACCAACAGCAACTACTTGCATAGCAACATCATTTGAAATACCAAATAGGCTACAAGCTAGTGGGATCAAAAGTAATGAGCCGCCAGCAACACCTGAAGCACCACATGCAGACACACCCGCAACCACACTTAATAAAATCGCAGTCAAAATATCGACTTCAATACCCATGGTGTTAGCAGCTGCTAACGTTAAGATAGTAATTGTGATCGCCGCGCCGCCCATGTTGATTGTAGCCCCTAGCGGAATCGACACAGAATAAGTATCTTCATGCAGTTTCAGCTTTTCACACAATGCCATGTTGACTGGGATATTGGCTGCACTTGAACGAGTAAAGAAGGCAGTAACCCCACTTTCACGAATACAAGTAAACACTAATGGATATGGATTGCGACGTATTTTAAAGTACACGATAGCTGGGTTAATAATTAACGCCATAATTGCCATCGCGCCTAACAGTACTAACAATAAGTGCATGTAACCTGCAATGGCAGAAAAACCGGTAGTCGCAAATGTTGCAGCCACCAGACCAAAAATACCTATTGGTGCTAACCGAATGATAAAGCGCACCATTTGAGAGATACCATGGCTCACATCTGCAAAAACTTGCTTAGTCGAGTCAGTTGCATGATGCAAGGCTAAACCAAGACCAACACCCCAAGCCAAAATACCAATATAGTTACCTGTCATTACTGCATTAACTGGGTTATCAACAAGCTGGAATAGCAAGGTATGAATAACCTCACCAATACCTTCTGGTGGTGATGCCTGCGCAGCATCCAGCGACAAGACCAGTGTGGTAGGAAATGCAAAACTCATCAATACAGCTGTCACTGCCGCCGAGAACGTACCAAACAAATAGAGAATAACAATTGGGCGCATATTCGTTTTAGCATTTTTCTTTTGATTCGCAATTGATGCTGCGACTAAGATAAAGACTAAAATCGGTGCAATAGCTTTTAAGGCGCCAACAAATAATTCTCCTAAAAATGCGACATTTTGCGCTGTACCTTCAGAAAAAGTAGCAACAATAATGCCCGCGATAATCCCAAAGAGGATCTGCAGCACTAAACTGCCATTAGCCAGTCTGGCCAATAAAGATTGATTTTGCTTCATGGAGTAGCCTGTCACTTTTATAGTTATGATGATTAACAATCACCCCCCTCTAAACCGGGAAGTGACGCTAACTGGATAGGTTAATTTTCTTTAATCAGAAGTTGTAACTAAACTGGCTTCATATGTCTAGTCATAGATCACATATAGGCGACAATATTACCTATCAATAGCATTAAAGTATCAAGGTGCTAACTTTTACCTTGGTATAGGATTTCGGTGAGTATTGTGATCTTTCGGCGGGAATTTAAATCTCAGTAGACGAGGTCGATATATTCGCCCAGCAATATCATTGCTGCCAAACGTATTCTGGCGTATATCAACTGCATGTGACACAACAAAACGCGATGCCACACACAATAATATCAGTTAGATTCGGCGAGATTGATGCTATCAGCACCGCGCAGCATAGCTGCGATCAGTTCATGGGCATCGAATTTCTCTAACGCTTCATTAGCCCCGACTTGCTGAGCTTGACCTACGCTTATCTCACTTGATAGTGATGTATGCAATATGATGTACGCTTTTGCCAAGGCTGGGGTATTTTTCACCTCAAATGCCAGTTCATAGCCGTCTAAACCTGGCATCTCAATATCACTAACCAGCATGTCTATTGGCTCGTGATTTTCAGCTGCCGCTTTCATTATCGCTAATGCATCATGACCGTCTGACGTGACTTGATACGGAATATTGATTCTATCAAGTGCATCAGATAGTTGCTTACGCGCCACTTTAGAATCATCGACTAAGAGTATTCTTAGAGGTTTAAGCTTTTCTCGCTGCACATCGGTTAAAATTGGACGACTGGTCTCAGGGCTTGCAGGGAACACTTTTGAAAGGAGTAATTCAACATCAAGAAGTTGCACTAAGCCATCTTCAAAACGTGTCACCCCGGTCAAATAAGCATTAGGACCTAAGTTATTTGGCGGAGATTCTATGTCTCTCCAATTACACTCGATGATCTTATCAATGCTACGAACCAGAAAACCTATCACCATACGCTGGCAATCAGTGACCACAATGTAGCTTTTAGCTAACTCTTCTTTTAACAGTCCTTTGTAGCCAACCGCGGCAGCCATATCAATCACAGGAATAGTGTTACCCCTGATCGTGGCAGCCCCCAAAATGGTTGGATGAGAATGAGGAATGGCATTGAGCTTAGTGTAAGGTACAAGTTCACGCACCTTTAGCGTCCCCACAGCAAACAGTTGTCTGTGAGACAATCTAAAAAGTAACAACCCTTGTGACTGGGTAGCCTTACTCTTCATTAGGGTACCAATTTCTGATGACTATAATAATATGAAGTATAACCATAAATCATGAAAAAATACCTCGATTTCAAAAAGAATGCTCAATCTAGATTAAGATTTTGATTATATATAGGATTAAGCGAAAAAACGACTCAAATCCAGTGGGTTTAGATGACCAAAACAGATGGAAAATAGCAGAGTAAAACGAAGGGGAAATTAACTATATTAAACGAATATTCTGTGTTTTAAACCAAGTAATCTAGCTCAAAGGTAGTTGGAATATTTAGGACCTTAATCAAATAAAGTCCTAAAATAAGCAAGTCTATTCCGTCTCAATGTAAAACAAGTTTAATCTTGTAGTGCGTACAACACGTCAAAGGCAAATTGATCCCAGCCTTCAGCACTGAATGCAATATCTCTCACTGCACGAACTTGGCTCACAGCATGCAACGGCGCGGCGCCATTCTCCATCAAATAGTAAGCCATCAATAGAGCGGTTCTATCCTTACCTGAGCGGCAATGGATTAAAACAGGTAACCCTTTCGCTTCACAATCACGAATAAAGGCCAACGCCTTTGGCAACTGCTCTACACAAAGCCCTAAATCTTCTTCTTTGGGTGGGATATTACTCGAAAATGGAATACATGCATAAACCAACTGAGCTGCTTCAATCTCAGCTAAATCGCAATCTTCACCACCATTAACTGAGAGTAAGGCGCCTATACCTGAACGTTTAATTTCATTCAGATCCCACACTTCCTTGTTTGGTCCACTGCGTCCAGCAATCTTGTCTTCGACTAACCAAAATAGATGCTGCATTATTACTACCTATTTACACATTAATTAACAATAATTGAAATTTAGCAGCGTGATATCAGTAAATGATGATCACGCAATAGCTCTACCCTAATGCCTATTCAGGACTTTTTACCCCATAAGTCAGCATTGGATTTAGGTAATTTTTTACGCTTTTTCTTTCCCATGCCTTCAGGCGCTGCCACCGCTTTAATCTCTCTTGATGGGCAATCTAAAGGGGCTTCTTCATCAGCCTCAAAATCGGCTATCTGTTCCCACTCCAAACTGAGTTTGTTTTTTTTCTCTATCAACTTAAAGTGTTGATATTCATGATGTGAGATTAAAGATAGCGCTAAACCAGCTTCGCCTGCTCGTCCACTACGCCCGATGCGGTGCATATAATCAACAGGACTTCTCGGTAATTCATAATTGATAACAACAGGAAGTTTTTCGATATCAATACCACGCGCAGCGATATCAGTGGCGATAAGTACACTTATCTCACCATTTTTAAATCCCTCGAGAACACGTGTTCTGCTCCCTTGAGATTTATCACTGTGAAAGACTTGTGCTGTAATACCCAATTTGCCCAGTTTTTGCTCTAGACGGTTACAGGTGTTTTTAGCACTTGCGAATACGAGTACTTGACGCCAATTATTCTCTTTAATCAAATGGCCTAACAATGCTGTTTTACGGCTTTTATTTACCGTATAAACCTGCTGGCGTAACGTACTTTCCTCTTCGCTCTGCAGTTGAATCTCTACAGGCGATGATAACAGTGCATCAGTAAGCTCTTTTACTTCTTCAGGAAAGGTGGCAGAGAAAAGTAGCGTTTGCTTACGCTTCGGCAGTAGGGCTAAGATCTCCCCTAACTCATCGGTAAAGCCAAGGCTTAACATGCGATCAGCTTCATCGAGCACTAAGTGAGTGACTTGCGATAACTTAATGGCGTTACTTGATAACAGATCCAATAAACGTCCAGGCGTTGCGACAAGTACGTCAGCACCACCACGCAGTGCTAGCATTTGTGTATTCGCAGAAACACCACCAAATACAGCCTCGATTTTAACTCTTGGCGTTAAGCACTGAGCATAACTTTTAAAACTTGTCGCCACCTGTTGTGCAAGTTCTCGAGTTGGCACTATTACTAATGCACGAACAAGGTTCCCTTTTGCAGCAGCCTTTGTTTGGGTATGTAGATGCTGCAAGATGGGTAAAGCAAAAGCAGCAGTCTTGCCTGAACCCGTATTCGCTCCAGCGAGAAGATCGCTTCCTTTCAATACCAGAGGGATACTTTGAGACTGGATCTGAGTGGGCGTTGAATACTCAAGTTCGGTGACCCGCTTAAGTAGCTCGGGGATTAAGCCCAATTCGTCAAAGCGTGCGCTGTTTGTTGTTTCACAAGAGAGTGCGTGGGTCATAGATTTACAGGTGTGGCCATTAAAAAAATATGAGGCGTATTCTACGCTAGTTGTATCCCGCTGGCGAGGTTTTGCTGATCACGTCAAGTCGACGTAAGTCTGCAAAATCCCCCTATCAGACATAACGCCCGTAATTGTGATCCCCGCTTACGCTTACCCCCTTCTATTTTGGTCTTCCAAGGTAAGTAACTGCTGCTTCATGCCGAGACCATAAGCATAACCGGTCAGCTTGCCATTTTTCCCAATCACACGGTGACAAGGCACAATAATCGCGATGGGATTGGCACCATTAGCCGCGCCTACCGCTCTCACCGCTTTAGGGCGTGCTATCTGTTGTGCAATATCACCGTAACTACAGGTATTGCCATAACCTAGCTCAATCAAGGCTTGCCACACTTGAGTTTGAAACTCTGTTCCTTTCGGCGCCAGTGGCACGGTAAATGAGTGACGTTCACCGTCAAAATATTCCGCTAATTCACGCTCAAGCTGCTGCAAATGTGACTGAGCAGATTCAACAACCTCCCCTTTCACACATTCAAGTAACTCTGCGCCCTCTTTAGCCACGCCAAGGTGACTGATACCAAATTGATTTGCCTTGATATGCAGTACACCAACGGGACTTTGAACCAGTCTATCTGCGACCGGAATGAGTAACGTCTTATCGGTCACATCCGTAAAAGATGAAAGTGGCGCTTGAGTTCGAATGATATCTGTCATGCTAAATTCCATAATTGAAAGGTTAAGTAACTGCCCCAAGGAGCAATATTGCTCTCTAATTGCTCGGTAACAGCCTTGTAATTAATCGCAGTGGGCATGTTGTCAGTTGAGTTTTTAGCTGACTTTTTAGCTAAGTGCTCAGTAGTACCATGTAACTCCTCATAACGCTTAAGCACCTTCTTTTTGACAATCAAATCTGAACACAGCAAAATATTTGGATCGCTTAAGCCCCTCATTTTTGCGTATGCCACCGTCCATGGGCCTATGCCCTTTATGTTAATCCAATCATCAACCGACGCGTGTGGGTGCTCACTCACAAATTGCCCGAATGCATTAAGTGCCGCCTTTCTTGCGCCAGGCATTTTGAGTTCATCTAAACTTGCGTTCGCTATTGCATCAGGAGTCGGGAAAAGACGTATTACTCTGCCAGAGAGAGTCAACTCTTCACCGTTAGTGTTTACCATCAGATTTAACAGCTTCGTTGCCTGAACAACACTGACTTGTTGACCTAAAATAGCCCGGCATCCTGCTTCGAATGCGCTCCAAGTACCCGGTAATCTTAATCCATCTAATATCGCATTATTGATAATGTCGATTGACGATAAACTTGTTTGAATTTGAGCCATGTCAGCATCAAGATCCAATACACGTTTTATCTGTGTCACCACCTCTTTCAGCACAGGCAAAGCTTGAGTGTCGGCTAAATGAATGGTCACATTAAACCTGTGATGAGCTTCGTCATGCTCGGCTTCAAAAAAACCTTTTACATTGCCAATTTGAAAGCTGCGACTATAACCCTCAGATTTATTGTCCCACTCCATTCCCTCGACCATTCTTAGTCGATAGAAGTCTAACTGCTTCTGCCAATTTAAGGGCGGCCGATAAGCCAGTTGCATTGATAGACAAACCTCACCCAGCTCATGTCTATCTTGACTCATGTTTGTCCCTCTTTTCTTGCGTAAAGCAGACGGTGTTAAAGCTAAAGTCTGCTTAAAGACTTCATTAAAGCGTCGGATACTACTGAACCCCGCGGCCAGTCCAACGTGAGTCATCGACAGATCGGTTTGATGTAGCAATTGCTTAGCAAACATCAATTGGCGAAATTGGGCGTATTTATTAGGCGAGGTACCGACTTTCTCTAAAAACAATTTTCTCAAATAGCGACTCGTGATCCCAAGCTTTTCCGCTAATGATTCCAAAGAGCCTCCATTGTCGCCAAACAAGTATCCTGCATCGATAAGTGATAAGGCGCGATCAACAGTTGTTTGCGTTCCCTTCCACGCCGAGGAGCCAGGGGCACTGTCAGGTCGACAACGTAAACACGGTCTGAGCCCTGCATTTGCAGCACTGATAGCAGAAAAAAAGTAACGCACATTCTCCTCTTTTGCAGGGGCTGCTGGGCAGATTGAGCGGCAGAAAATCCCCGTACTCAACACTCCAGTAAAAAACACCCCATCAAAACGTGGATCTCTGGCTAATCTTGCTCTACGACAGGACTCGTTTGATAGAGGTCTACTAGAATTGGTGCACATTAATGAACCTTACTTATGGGATAACGAACGAATTACGATCACTTTACGCATATTTTCGCCATTGAACTAGCGGAAAACGGAACTGAATTTAAAATAAATAATCCCCCCAAAACAGACATGTTTACGATATGCTACAACTCATCCTTCTCTCGTAAAATAACGACATAAATTGAGTACCTAGATGTTCAAACGTTTTGAATCATGGATTGATGCTTTGCCCCCACAAGAGCCAGAGCAACCCCCTACCGGCATATACGCCTTCTGCCGTTTTTACACCAGAGGATTTGAGCTGCCACTGATCTTAATGTCGATCATTACTGCCATATTAGCGGTACTGGAAGTGTCATTATTTGGCTTTATGGGACAGCTTGTCGATCTATTAATTGCCCATGATCCTGCTAGCTTATTCGAAAAAGAGGGATTAAAACTTCTTGGCATGACAGTACTGGTATTAGTCGTTATCCCAGCACTGGTATTACTGCATGCACTGATTGTCTATCAAGGCTTATTGGGGAACTACCCCATGTCCATCCGCTGGTTGGCTCATAGATACTTACTAAAACAGAGTGTCTCTTTTTATCAGAACGATTTTGCGGGTCGTATTGCCACGAAAGTAATGCAAACCTCCATCGCTGTGCGTGAAGCCGTCACCAAAATACTCGATGTCCTCGTCTACATTTTAGTGTATTTCATCACGATGTTAGTCATGATTGCCAATGCTGATATTCGTCTTATGGCACCAATGATCATCTGGTTGTGTGCATACGTTGGCATTCAATTTCTTTTTATCCCTAAGCTCAAAGCCGCATCGATGGCACAAGCCGATGCTCGCTCGACAATGACCGGAAGAGTGGTCGACAGTTATACAAATATCACCACGGTCAAACTGTTCTCTCATACAAAAAATGAAGCAGAATATGCACGCGGTAGCATGGAAAGCTTTCTGCACACCGTATATCGTCAGATGCGACTCGTCACTGGGATTAATGTCAGCGTACAGATAATCAATTACTTACTCGTTTTTGCCATCGCCGCTATCTCAATATATCTATGGAGTCACCACGCGATAACGATTGGCGCAATCACCATCGCAGTCAGCCTTTCACTCAGACTCAATGGCATGTCTCAATGGATAATGTGGGAGATAAGCTCATTATTTGAGAACATAGGGACTGTTGCTGATGGTATTACGACATTATCTAAACCCACAGAGATCCAAGATATTGATAACGCCAAAGCCCTTGAGGTCTCTCATGGTGCGATCGATTTTAATCACGTCAGCTTTCACTATGGTGAAAATAGCGGCGTGATCGAGCAACTTGACCTCAAAATAAAGCCTGGCGAAAAGGTCGGCTTAGTGGGTCGCTCTGGAGCAGGCAAATCAACCTTGGTTAATTTATTGATGCGTTTCTATGATGTTGAAAAAGGCACCATTGAGATCGATGGCCAAGACATTAAACATGTTCAGCAGGATTCATTACGCGCCAATATTGGCATGGTGACTCAAGATACTTCTCTGCTGCATCGCTCTATTCGTGAAAATATTCTTTACGGTAAGCCAGATGCCAGCGAAGAGGAACTTCAAAGTGCAATTAAGCATTCTCAGTCATATGATTTTATTCAATCACTGACCGATCCTGAAGGTAATCAAGGCTTAGATGCCCAAGTGGGTGAACGTGGGGTCAAACTCTCTGGTGGACAACGCCAACGAATCGCCATCGCACGAGTACTTTTAAAGAATGCCCCCATCCTATTACTCGATGAAGCAACATCGGCACTGGACTCTGAAGTTGAAGCTGCTATTCAGCAAAGCTTGTATCAGTTAATGGAAGGCAAGACAGTCATCGCAATAGCACATCGACTATCGACCATCGCCGCGATGGATAGATTGATCGTGTTAGATCAAGGTAATGTAGTAGAACAAGGTACCCACGCAGAATTAATTGCTTCTGGTGGTATCTACGCTCAACTTTGGGCTCATCAAACCGGTGGCTTCTTGGGAGTAGATTAATTATCGCCCCAATCTTCTCTGCCCACGACTGCTATTTATCTTAACCTTTGCCAGCCGGTTACAGTATTTTCACTGAAAAAAGTGGAATACTGTAACCGGCAGTAGATCAATGCATCACTGAGTCATTTCTACACATTAAACATCCAGTTTTCGCGACACAATGGCACTTTTCTCATGTTCAAAAATGACTTAACCATGGTTCAATCCAATACCAACTGAAGTCTTATCCACCAATGATTGCCAGTAATATCCCAGCAGCCACCGCAGAACCGAGCACGCCAGCAACGTTTGGCCCCATTGCATGCATTAACAAGAAGTTATGTGGATTAGCCTCTAATCCAACTTTATTAGCAACGCGCGCCGCCATAGGTACTGCCGATACACCGGCGGCACCGATCAATGGATTGATTGGGGAACTAGAAAAACGCCCCATCAACTTAGCCATCATCACGCCCGATGCCGTACCGATACTGAAAGCGATGGCTCCGAGAGCAAGGATCCCCAAAGTTTCAAGATTAAGAAATTTTTCAGCCGATAGCTTTGAGCCAACAGCCAGCCCGAGAAAAATGGTCACTATATTTATCAATTCATTTTGTGCTGTGTTGCTGAGGCGATCGACGACACCTGACTCTCGCATTATATTCCCAAGACAGAACATCCCGACCAATGGCGTCGCAGCAGGTAAAAACATCACTGTTAGGGCAAGTACCATTAAGGGAAAGATTATTTTTTCTATCTTCGACACATGCCGCATCTGTTCCATCACAATTGAACGTTCTTCATGAGTCGTCAACGCTTTCATAATAGGTGGTTGGATTAAGGGCACCAATGCCATATAAGAATAGGCAGCAACGGCAATTGCACCTAATAAATCTGGCGCCAGTCGTGAGGCCAGAAAAATGGCAGTAGGACCATCGGCGCCGCCAATAATGGCGATAGCTGCAGCATCACTCAAGCTGAATTCAAATCCCGGTACCATATTTAACGCTATAGCACCGAATAGGGTTGAAAAAATACCAAACTGGGCTGCTGCGCCTAAGAGCAACACTTTGGGGTTGGCGATTAACGCCCCAAAATCAGTCAACGCACCAACGCCCATGAAAATAATCAACGGAAATACACCGGTTTCAATTCCGATATGATAGATATACCAGAGAAGTCCGCCTTCTTCAGTAAACCCAGCCATTGGGATATTAGCCAAGATAGCGCCAAAACCAATAGGCAATAATAGTAATGGTTCGTAACGCTTACTTATTGCTAGGTACAATAATAACCCGCCAATAAACATCATGATAAGTTGACCAACCTGAAAATTATATAATCCAGTGTCGTGCCATAGTGTAAGTAATCCTTCCATTACAACCTCTACCCTATTGTCATCAATATATCGCCAACGGTAACGCTGTCACCCTCTTTGATTTGAATCTGACTCACAACACCACTGTTAAGAGCACAAACTTCAGCTTCCATTTTCATTGCTTCGATAATGATGATGACATCATTCGCAGCGACATGTTGCCCAGGCTGAACCAACACTTTGAAGACATTACCCGCCAGTGGCGCAGCCAATGGTGATCCACCCGCTGAAGCAACGGGTACAAGGGCTGAGGGAGGTATCACAGGTGTTGAATCAACAACTGGCTCGATATTGCTAATAGCTCCACCAGATGCAACTTCGACTTGATAAAGCACACCATTAACACGAACACTATAATTTTCTGAAACTCCCACAACTTGGCTGGCTGGAGTAGCAGTAACAATTTCGGTATCAACAGCGATCTTAACAGCATCAGGATTATTGCGATTTTCTAAGAATTTAAGTCCAATTTGCGGAAACAGTGCATAAGTCAGTACATCGTCTTCGATTTGATCTGATAATGAAATATTCTTATCTCTGGCAATCTGTTCTAGTTCGGTCTTTAACGTTTCAAATTCATTATCGATCAAATCCGCAGGACGACAGATGATTTCCTCTTTGCCATCTAAAACAAGTGCGAGTAGCTCAGCATTCTTAGCACCAGCCGTCGAACCATATTCGCCTTTTAATACCCCCACCGTTTCTTTGGTTATGGTCTTGTAACGTTCACCGGTTAATACATTCAGAACTGCCTGAGTACCAACAACCTGCCATGACGAGCCAACTAACGGTGGAAAGCCTAAATCTTGACGTACCCTAGGGATCTCTTGTAAAACGTCACTCATCATGTGGCCAGCACTGTGTTCTTTAAGCTGGTTATCAATATCTGTTAACATATATTCTGGTAATTTTGACATTAAAATCCGCACATCTGTTGCACCAGAGGAAGCTTCACATTGTTTATATTTCTGGCTCACTTCATCTAAATAAGTAACAACGTCACCCAGTAATGCTAGATCTAACCCTGTCTCATATTCAGTGCCCAGAGTCATTGCGATAACCGTTCCAGTTGCTGCATCCCCGTAGGATTTACTCATTGAAAAACAAGAAGTATTAAGGATGTCGATCCCAGCTTCTATCGCTTTTTGATAAATAGCCGTAGATAAGCCTCCCGTAGCCTGACAATGCATTGAAATGGGTAAGTTAACTGTTTTCTTAAGGCTTGAGACTAACTCATAAGCATCAAACGGATTTAACACCCCCCCCATATCTTTAATGACTATTGAGTGGCACCCCATCTCTTCTAACCCTTTAGCCATGTCGAGCCATATCTGAAGATTGTGAGCTGGACTACTGGTATAACAAATTGCTCCCTGAGCATGCCCACCAATCTTGACGACGGATTCAACAGCCACTTTTAAATTTCGAACATCATTCATCCCATCGAAAAGAGTAAATATATCAATACCGCTGCGGTGTGCATGCTCAACAAACTTAGTCACAATATCATCGGCATAGTGACGATAACCAAGTAATTGTTGGCCAGATAACACCATCTGTTGACGAGTATTAGGCATCGCTTTTTTAAGTTCACGAATTCGATGCCAAGGATCTTCTCCTAAATAGCGAATACATGAATCAAACGTGGCCTCACTCCATGTTTCTAATGACCAAAACCCAATTTGGTCCAACTTCTCAGCGATAGGTAACAAATCTTTTAAACTAAAATGAGCCGTTAATGGTGATTGGTCGATATCCCTTAAAACGACGTCGGTAAGAGCTAGACGCTTAGACATGATAATTCCTTAGTTATATTTATTGTGTGGCATACAACGAGATTTTCGATATTGATAAATAGCTGTAGTAATAGCCGCAATAACATCTGTATTGTTATTAGTTATTGCTTTAGGTTTATCTAAGACAACTTCATTATTGACAGAATAAAAATACGCGACAGACTTTACAGCTAAAATTAATACCCCAAGAAAAGTAAATACACAAAACATCCCCAGCAACATAATATTTAATGCAGTAAGAATCGCCTGGTAAACATCCATAAAAAACACCTTAAAATAAACAGACAAACGACGGGTAAATTTAAACCATGAGTAATTAACATGAAAAATATCCACGACGTATTCACACCAGTTTAAATTAGAACGTAATAAATTTAATGTATAACAAAAATGCAGCTGAATATTTAAAATAAACAACAATACTTCAATCGAAGAAAAACCTATTGAAGATACATCTCCTGCCCTGTTCATGTTGCAGGTCAATCAATTTAAAAGTGATGGTATCTCCAGATTTCTTTTGCGCTAACAAATTACAATCTAAAGCACTAACACAACCAATTTTTGGATAGCCACCAATAGTTTGCCTATCACGCAGCAACACTATTGGCTGTCCGTCTTGAGGGATTTGCACCGCCCCCATAGAGATACCTTCAGAAATAATCCCGTTATCATCATATGTGATAGCCTCTCCCTTTAGGCGGTAACCCATCCGGTCAATTTGATTAGATATTTCATATGTAGAACTAAAGAAAATATTAGTTTGATGTTTAGAGAAACCATCGAATTGATATGATGGTATGACCCCCAACTCAATTGTCCCTGAGTAGTCAGGAATAAAATGAGAAGAAACAGTACGAAAATATTGATTTGTGTAAGGGGTGTATTTTAGCTTATCACCAACCTCAAGTTTCACCCCATTTCGTTGAATACCACCGATCCCTTCCCTAACAACAGTTGCAGAACTGCCGAGATGAGGCTCTACATGGAATCCACCTTTTACGGCAAGATATGCTCGCAAGCCAGTGTTAGGTTGATTAAACGTTATAGTATCGCCTACAGAAATATTATAAGTTCTCCAGGGTTTTACCGCCTTTTCATTTATATGAGCGCCTAAGTCTGCTCCTGTTATCGCAATCACTGTGGACTTAGTCGCAACTAATACTAGTCCACCAAACGTAATCTCAATCTGAGTCGCATTAGCAACATTATCCAATAGTTTATTTGCCCATAAAAAAGCATGTTCATCCATTGGCCCTCCTGAAGTAACGCCAATGCGCTGATATCCGTAACGCCCATAATCTTGTAATAGAGACAACATACCGCATTTAATTATATCAAAGCTCATAAAACGCCTCCCATTTTCAGATATTCAATCCTATTAATGGGAACAAATTTGACGCGATTACCGACACTCAAAGGGGTAAGATTTTCACTGTTAAAGTCAATTAACTCTATCGGGGTTCTGGCTAAAATGTGCCAACCTCCTGGAGATTCAGTTGGATATATTGCCGTCTGAGATTCAGCAATAGCAATACTTCCTTTAGGCACTTTAGTTCTTGGAGTCTTTTTTCTTGGTAATGATATGCCTTTATCAACATTCCCCATATACGCGAAACCAGGAGCAAAACCAATTGCGTATACTTGGTATATAACCTGGCTATGGGACTCAATGACCTCCTTTATAGAAAGTCCAGACTCTTCAGCAACATTGTTAAGATCTAAGCCGACTTCCACATCATAATAACTAGGGATTTCAATAACCAAATCACTATCTACACTTGCGATACTTTGCTGACAGTTCAAAATATTCTGTATATCAGTTCTGATGGAGAGTATGTTGACTCGGCTTATATCAAAACTTAAATGCAATGAACAATATGATGGAATATAATCAATCACAATCGAAGATAGCTGTTTCAAAATGATGTTACATGCCTGTGATACCAAAGCTCCATTCTCTGGCGTTATCTCATTTCCAAAATAGATAATAAGTGAAGATTCATTTATTATTTTAATATCCACAATCATAGTCCTACACGGTGTAATTTCTCTAACGCTAACAATGAACTTTCATTATCGCCATGCAAGCAAATAGTATCCATGTTCATATCAATAACTTCACCAGAAATACTGACTACTTGATGGTTTTCTTTCATATTTTTAATATTTAAAAATATTTCATCACTGTCATGTTTAACAGAATTTGGTATTTCTCTTCCTGCCAAATTATTGTGATCAACATAAGAACGATCTGCGAATGCTTCAAAAATCAACTTAACACCTAAGCTAGATGCGATATCAATATGTTTACCGTGTTCAGTCGATGCTTGTACCATTAATGACAGTTGGAAAGGTAAGCTGGAAAGAGTTTGCACAATACATTTCATCACCTCCTCATTTTTCATCATAGAATGGTATAAAGCGCCATGAGGCTTTACATAACATACCTTGGTGCCTAAACTGCTGCACATTGCCTGCAGGGCTCCAATTTGATAAAGCAGAATACTTCTTAACTCTAATAAATCACAAGAATACGGTCGACGGCCAAATCCGATAAGATCTGGGTAACCCGGATGTGCACCAATCTCTACATTATTTTCAATAGCCAGTTTAACCGTATTTTCCATTATTTGAGGATCGCCGGCATGAAAACCACACGCGATATTGGCCTGATCAATCAGCGGCATAACTAGCTCATCTTGGCCTTTACACCAAGAACCAAAGCTTTCACCTAAGTCACAATTAATTTTCATTTGAATTCAACTCTCAGTTACTAATAAAAAACGAACTAATTAATATATTATTAATATAAACTTTAGATAACAATTAACTAGTTCAATACCATTGTAGCGAGAACCACCTTATAATATTTAATTGTAAATAAGTTCAGGAAGCCACATTACTATTTCAGGGATACATACTATTAATACAATCATAGCTAACATTGCTATGAAGAAAGGGATCACACCTAACATAACATCCGATATATCACCTCGTTCTCGAACGCCTTGAACAACATATAAATTCAATCCAATAGGTGGAGATATCAGAGCTGTTTCCAACAAAACCATCAACAATATTCCAAACCATATTGGGTCATATCCCATTCCAATAACTATCGGTGCCATTATTGGCACGGTAGTTATCATCATTGACAATGTTTCCATAAAGCAACCAAGCACTAAATAAAAAACAATAATAGCCAAAATTGTTTGGGCTGGGCTCCACTCTAATTCAACTATAAATCTATTTATTTCATCAGTTAAACCTATCCCGGCCAGCACAAAATTAAGAAAGTAAGCACAAATAATGATTAATAGAACCATAGATGACGTTTTTACAGTTCCCTCAAGCGCTAACTTTATCATTGAGAAACTTAGCTTCCCCTGTTTAAAAGCTATCCCCAATGAACCCACAACACCTAATGCAGCCGCCTCAGTCGGTGTAGCAAAACCGCCATATATTGCACCTACCACGATAATGAATATAAATACTGGTGGTAACAACGATGGTAAACTTGATATTTTTTCTGACCATGAATAATGTAAAGACTGTCCTCCAAGTGATTTCTTACAACTACATAAAATAACGATTAATAAAGTAAACAACCCAGCTAATACGATCCCAGGTATGATGCCTGCCATGTATAGCTTAGGTACTGATGTATCTGTTAACACGCCATAAATAATCATATTGATAGACGGTGGTATCAATATCCCTAATGTGCCTCCTGCAGCTAAAGTACCTAAAAACAGGGGTTCATTATATTTCTGTTTTTTGATTTGTGGTAAAGCAACTGTACCTACCGTTGCGGCGGTAGCAACACTTGAACCCGATGTCGCGGCAAATAATGCACAAGCACCGATATTTGAATGTAGTAAGCCACCAGGTAACCAAGAGATCCATTTTACAAGACCATCATACATACGTTCTGCCGTTCCAGAGCGAAGCATTATTTCCCCTAAAAGAATAAACAAGGGTATAGATAGTAATAAAAAATCAGTACTTGATGACCAAGCTATTTCACCAACTGCCTTATATAAAGGTAATGATGAATACTTTGAATCCAATGAGAATGCCAATATACCAAGTGATGAGGCAATGGGTATACTTAGGGCCAACAACACCAACAAAATAATTAAAGTAAAAGCCAACATAACTACACCTTTCTAGGTTTATCAAAATCAAGGTTTTCTGCCATAATTTCATCTTCAACAGTCCGCACACCACATAAGTCGTTAACTTTGACATGGTCTCCTGAAAAAATAGCGATAAGGCTTCGTATAAATAACAATATAATTGTTGTTTCAAATAATACAAAACCCAATAACCATAGGAACTGTGGAATAATTAATGGTGTGCCTAATGGAGTGTTTGCTCTTGATGAAAATTCCCAGGTATCTAACGTGGTCAGCCCTGCATAGTAAACAAGTAGAATACCTATTAAGCCTAGAGATATGAGTGACATTACATTCACAAATGAGGCGTAACGGGGAGTCAACATTTGATAGACAGCATCAATGCGCACATTTACACGTCTAATAACGTTATAGGCTAAAGCCCAAGTAATACTAATACCTAATGCATATCCAGACAACTCATCCGCACCGCCTATCGACACATTGAACAATTTACGAAGAACAACTTCAGCAAATATAAGGAAAACAGAAAAAAGTATCAACACACCTCCTCCAATCGCCATCCACTGAGATATCGCCTCTACTCTAACAATCATAGAGTCTAATAAGTCAGTAATGGGATTAAGGTTGGTTTTATTATTATCAAGATTCATTTAATAACATCTCTTATAATTATATTATTTAAAAGTTAACGTAAATCAAGAGGGTTTAATTATATCCTCTAATATAACTTTCAGTTTCACTGTCATCGACAAGTACAGTTGGAAAATTTGTGCTTAACATACTTAATGTATCTCTCCTCTCTTTCTCTGTTTTTTTTGTTACATTCTCACGTTGTTCATTAAAACAAAGTAAATAATCACAATTATTTAATTCTTGTGTATTAACCATTTTACATCCTCAAAACCTAACTTATTATCACCTTAGCAAACGTTACTTGGTTTCTATTTCTTTCCCTACTGCTTTACCAATCGTTTCATTCCACTTATTTACACAAGGTTTACCACAACGTTCTGCCCATAATGGTAAAACATGATCACTTAAAATATTATCCAATAACTTACTTTCACGCTCGGTATACTCGACTAATATTAGATTTGCAGGTTCACCAGATTGACATTCACCATGACCAGTATTACAGGCGATTCCTTGTTCCGTTTCCAGTGCGGCACCTTTCCATATGTCACTTTCAAGGCCATTGATCTCTTGTTCAATATAATTTTTCGTCGCTTTCGGTAACTTGTTCCAAGCTTTATTACTCACAGCATGCATAACATTGGCCCAACCTAACGGTAAGGTATACAAATGGGTGGTTACCTCATGCCACTTTGCACTATAGCCAGACATTGAACCTGTAATAGCACAATCCACAACCCCCTTCTGTAAACTCTGTACCACTTCACCAAACGACATCGTTACACCTACTCCTCCCAATGCACCAACAAACTCAGCAAGTGTTCTATTTGATGTACGGATTTTCTTACCTTTTAAATCCGAAAGCCCTGTTATTGGTACATTACAAAACAGAACCTGAGCTGAATATGGCCATAGCCCCAATAGTTTAATATCGTATGTTTTATTGTATAACTCGCTAAGTTCATTTTTATATGCATCGGAAACTATCTTTGCAGTCTCTATATTGGGACTTAATCCAGCTAAATCTATCGCTTCATTTTTGGGATTGTCAGCAGCCAAATAACCTAGCACTGTAGAGCCAAAGTCTATAACGCCACTCTTCATCAACCTTACGACTTCACTCCCCTTTAATCCCATCTCATTAAAGCCTTTTACGTCAGCAATGACGGCACCATTACTATTCTCAGTAATCGTTTCACTCCAAAAAGGACGTTCAAATTGCTTATACTGAGACAGCATGCTCCAAGTTCCAACAACCGAAACCTTAACGTCATCAATTTGAACATTACTCGCCTTCGCGTTATCCTCCTTGTTATTGTCACTAGCAAATATAACGTTGGTATTGAGTAACAATACACTTGTAAAAATAACCTTAGATAATACATTCATAATTTCACCTTTATTTTATTTTTATAGCAGAATTTATTATTAACGTAATTCAGAATATAGCTTGTCTGTAATTAACATTTTCCCTGGTGCATGAGTGATGAACATCGGAATTTTAGCGTTATTAATAACTACTTGAGGTGTAACACCACAACCCCAGAATACTGGAATATGCTCTTCATTTATTTCAACAGCATCACCAAAAGATGGGTTACTTAGAGAGTGAATACCTATCATCTCTGGCTTTCCAATATGAATAGGCGCGCCATGAGCCAGAGGGAATTGACTTGTAATTTGAATCGCTTTTATCGCCTGAGCAGGTGTAAACGGTCTCATGGATACAACTACATTACCTTGAAACACTCCAACACTATTGGTTGGAACATTAGTTTCGTACATTGAAACATTACGATTAGACTCTAGGTTTGCGATAGATAACCCTGCTTGCTGTAACGCATACTCGAAACTAAAAGAGCATCCTAATGCAAAAACAACAAAGTCATCTTGCCACAAATCTGATATGTCTTTTTTTACTTCAGTTTTAACTCCATTAACAAAAACACAGTACTCAGGAATATCTGTACGAACATCTATATCTTTCCCTAAGCTTTTTAATAGAAACTGTCCAGCATCGAAAACGTCAATGAGTGGGCAGGCTATAGGGTTTTTTTGACAAAAAAGTAAGAAATCATGTGCCCATATTTTAGGTAAGATGACGATATTTACTTGAACTAAACCTGGCACTAAGCCACTTGTACTATCATCCATCTCGCCAGAACGTATGCTTTTCCTAAGAGAGTCCACAGTGTGTAGCAATGACTCTTTAAAATTATTATTTACTGGTTTCTGCATTCTAATCCATCCATAAAGATATCTATCCCGATGGCTAATATTTATCTTACATCTAAGCCTGCATGTCTAATTGAAACTATTTAACAGCATTGATAAGTTTTGGTTATGATCATGTTAAATTAATGATAACCAACATCATTCCCCCTCTACAATAGGTACTAAATTCATTATTCACACTCTTACTTTAATATTTATGGATAACTAATATTAACGGTAAAGGTGAGAAGCCTAGGTTATAGAACCACAAACCATATACCGATAGATAATATCTATCGCTCACAGTAAATATTAACGATTGGACTTATTTTTTTAATTACCTGTACTGTAATTAGGCTTAACGTAAATAGTAATTAAATAAAAAACTGACAGGACTGTCAATATTGTCCATCAAAAAAACATTATCACTTACTGTCAAATTATTAAAATACATCAAATGAGAACTAAGTTTAACTTGTTGAATTAAAAAAACTCACTTCACAGGTAATAAAAATGAGCAATAAAAATATAATAATTACATTTATAGCTGGTACAGTATTAAGTATGGCATCTGCAGAAGCTGCATTACTTAAAACTGAAGTTAACGATTGGGATATAAATATTGGAGGGTATGTAAAAGTCGATTTAATTATCGATAGTAATCAAGATCAAGGAGACTTGGCTTTTACTGGTGGTTTGAAAACTGGAGATATTGAAGAGCAAAGAAGTGTTCGTATTCATGCTAGAGAAAGTAGGCTTAACTTTACGGCAAAAAATGATGGAATTAAAGCTGTGATAGAAACCGACTTTTATGGTAACGGTGGAAACCAAGTCGTTTCAAATTCTCATTCTCTACGCTTAAGGCTTGCCTATATAGAAAGTGATCATTGGATGGTTGGACAAAACTGGTCAACATTTATGGATTGGATTGCATATCCGAAATTTGTTGATTTTTCCAGTAGTCCAGGTGTGTCATTTATTAGGCAATCTCAAATTCGTTATACCAATAACAACTGGTCATTTTCGTTAGAGAACCCTGAACTGAAAACTTATATGGGTCACTCCAACGATATATTACCCGACATGGTTGTCAAATATAGAAAGCAAGGGGATCTGTTTAGTTATTATGTTGCTGGCCTTATAAGAGCAGCTGACATAACAAATAACTCTGGAGTAGAAGATTCTGTTGTTGCTGCTGCGGCTCACCTAGGTCTTGCCGTTAATCTAGGCGCTAAAGATAAAATTTCTATTAGCACCATTTTTGGTTCTCCTGGACGTTATAATCAAGAAAAATGGTACTCAGCAAATGCATACATTGATAGCAGTGGAGATGCACAAGCCGTCTCAAGCACGAGTGTCGCAGTAGCATTTAAGCATCAACTTGATGATGGTAGCTTCAATGCATCTATTGCACAGTTAAAAATCGACCGTCAAGATGGCTTGTCTGTTGACACCTTTGAAAAATCGATTGAATTCCATATTAATCGCTTTTGGAAAATGGATGATGGCATTGAATACTCTGTTGAACTGCAACACAATCGAAAAGTGGAGTTTAATGGTGATGATGCGAATAATACACGCTTACAGTTAGGTGTTAAGTATGCTTTTTGATGCCTTTTAACTATCAAATATCACTATTATTGCTATCGCTAAAACCTTTGAACATAAGTAATTAAGAACAGTAAAAAATAATCAGAACAACGACAACTTCATCGTCATTGTTCTGATTATTTATCGATATGCTGACTAAATCAAAGATTGAGCACTATGAATCGACAATATCGCTTCAATACACCTTTTAGCATTTTCTCCCTGACGTTACATGGGGTAATTGCAGCTTAAAATGATAAGAAATAGATATATAAGACCAGAATAATGGACTCAGATGATCCCTGAAATTACAACCTATCACCTTTATGGACTATGTCATCACAGAATCATATTCTGATGACTTTACTATCAAACAAGATCATGCCCAAATTTGCCATGATAGACACCCGACGAACTCAGTATTCTTACACCACATTAAATATACTCCAAGTAATACACATTAAAGCCCATGAGTCTCATTACTAGGCTCAAGCAGGTAATAGCACATGAGCTAAGCTAATAATAAATTAGCCTTAGAGAGCACTTTACAGCTCCCTCTAGCCACATAGCTATTATAAAGGAAGTGATGTAGGTTCACAGACACATGGCCATCTCTTATTTTGATTGAATGAGTCTAGAGATGACAACTGACGAGCCAAGTTAAAAAGAATCAAAAATGCACTAAACAGTCTGGTTCAGTACGAATATTTAACAGATAAGCGTGTCTCGCTTATTGATGAGAGCTAAGGTTTTGTTATGAATTTTAAACGTCTTGAAACATTTATGTGGGTTGCTGTTCTAGGAAATTTCCGACTAACAGCCGAAAAAATGAATACAACTCAACCCTCCATATCAGCACGGATTATCGCATTAGAAGAAGAGTTAGGGATAAAACTGTTTGAACGTGATAACAGCCCAGTATCTTTAACATCGAAAGGACAAGAAATATTACCGTATGTAAAAAAAATAATGCATATGGCGGAGCAATTAAAAGAGGTGGCCGATGAAAACTCACCATTATGTGGATTATTGCGACTAGGCGTATCTGAAACTATTGTTCACACATGGCTACCCACATTTTTGAATAAAATTCATAATGCATTTCCTAAGCTAGACGTAGAAATAACCGTTGATGTCACTACCAATTTACGAGAAGGGCTGCTTTCACAATCATTGGATTTAGCTTTTTTAATGGGCCCGGTATCAGACAGTAAAATTGAAAATGTAGATTTATGTGAGTTCTCACTGATATGGGTAGCTAACCCAAAGTTAGGCATGGCAAAAATGACAACATCAATAGAGCAACTAAGCCAGTGGCCAGTCATTACTTATGCCAGAAATACACGTCCATATGAAGATATAAGCAATAAATTTCGTGAATTAAACATTCCACCACCTAGACTCTTTTCATGCAGCTCATTATCTGCATGTTTGCGCATGGTAACTGATGGTATAGGCGTTAGTCCGTTACCCAAACAAATGATTGATGCCGAATTGGCCTGCGGGAAACTAGAAATAGTGAATACGAACTGGGTGCCTAACAATTTACATTTCACCGCATCTTATCCTAAGTCCCCATACAATGGCTTGATAAAAAAAGCCATTGAGTTAGCGCTTGCTGTGGCCAAGTAATCGCATCTTTGCACTGTGATCAAATGATAGAAGTCATACAGTACAGCCAGCTTTATCTCAAATCCCATTGCTCTTTACTTTTGTCAATTATTCATAACAACAGATTTGGATAAAATATTATAACAAACAGACACACATAGAAAACCAGTCGATCGCTAGCCGCCCTCTTCTATCCTATTTACGCAGAGAATAATAAACAGGAAGTGTAAAATTCAGACATAAAAAAACCACCTTTCGGTGGTTTTTTCCTCATTACTGCATCAATGATGATAGTAACAAGTATTGATATGGTGGAGCCTAGCGGGATCGAACCGCTGACCTCAACACTGCCAGTGTTGCGCTCTCCCAGCTGAGCTAAGGCCCCGTCTTAACGATGGGGCGTATCTTACTGATCTGAATTTTCCCGTCAACTGTTTTTTAGCAAACTCGACTAACTTTTCCCCTTTGTTATCAGACAGTTGTTTTTTTGATCAACAAGACCACGCCCTGCCCTTTCACAGGCAAAAGAAAACCCGGCGCGAGGGCCAGGTTTGCTATAGCGAGAGGGCTAGATCTGGATCAGTTACCCAGCTGCGCAGCGATAGCGCGAAACTCTTTGTCCCAGCTCTTGGTCTGCTTCTTCGACGGACCACCAACCACGTTCAGTGCGTTACGAATACGCGCACGGCTCATATCCGGCCCCAGGATCGACATGGAGTCCATCACAGAAACGGTCTGGTTGGTGCCCGCTATGGCGATAAACAGCGGGTAAAGGAAGTCACGGATTTTCAGCTCCAGCGCATCGGCAATCTGTTTCAGATTTTTAAACAGATTATCTTTGTCCCAGCACTGCTCGGTATCCAGATACCAGGCGGTAAACTGCAGGATACGGCTGATATCAGCCTGCTCCAGCGTTTTGTGCTCGAACTGCGCCAGCGTCAGCGCCGGCATGCCGGACAGGAAGAACCCGGCCAGTGGTGCTACATCGGAGAAAGTGTCTACGCGCTGCTGGATCAGCGGCACGATTTGCATCAGGTATTCCGGGTTCAGCGCCCACTGTACATAACGGGCAGCAAACTGTTCCGGGCTCAGATCTTCACGTAGCCACAGACCATTGAGCCAGCTCAATTTCTGCTGATCAAACACCGGGCCACCCAGCGATACGCGCTGGATATCGAAGTTATCAAACATCTCCTGGCGACTGAACTTCTCCTGCTCTTCCGGCATGGACCAGCCCATACGACCCAGGTAATTAAGCAGCGCTTCAGCCATAAAGCCCATGCGCTGGTAGTACAGGATGCTGGTCGGGTTTTTACGCTTGGACAGCTTGGACTTGTCCGGGTTACGCAGCAACGGCATATGGCACAGTACCGGCATATCCCAGCCGAAGTACTGGTACAGCAGCTTGTGCTTAGGCGCGGAGTTGATCCACTCTTCACCACGGATCACATGGGTGATCTCCATCAGGTGATCATCCACCACGTTGGCCAGGTGATAGGTTGGCATACCATCGGATTTAAGCAGGATCTGTGCATCGACCATGCCCCATTCCAGCTCAATCGTGCCACGCAGCATATCGTCGATCTCGCAGACGCCTTCGCCTTCTGGCACCATCATCCGCACCACGTATGGTGCGCCTGCGGCTTTACGCTGCTCTACTTCGTCCGCTGGCAGCGCCAGGTCGCTCTGTTTCAGAGCCGTGTGACCACCGGCCGCACGACGCGCTTCACGCAGCACATTGAGTTCATCTGAGGTGCGGTAACACAGGAAGGCTTTACCTTCATCGACCAGCCGCATAGCGTAATCAGCGTAGATATCTTTACGCTCGCTCTGGCGGTATGGGCCGTGCGGGCCACCGACATCCGGACCCTCGTCCCACTCCAGACCCAGCCAGCGCAGGGAATCCAGAATCGTCTGTTCGGATTCGGCGGTGCTGCGAGTCTGATCAGTATCTTCAATACGCAGGATAAACTGGCCACCATGCTGGCGGGCAAACGCCAGGTTGAACAGTGCGATGTAGGCCGTGCCTACATGGGGATCGCCGGTTGGAGACGGCGCAACACGGGTGCGAACGGTCATTGGAGTCCTTGCAATCGGGTTGGAAAATGAATCGGAATAAAATCAGGCGCTGATTATAGCGCCTGATGCGGGATGCGACGAGCATTGCGCCCGGCCCGATGGATATATTTCAGGAAAAGCCGATCAGGCCATTATCCCAGCACACCCCACCCCAGGTTAACCCGGTGATTATCAGCATCAAAAATACCGCCGCCGAGCCAAGGTCTTTCGCCAGCCCAGCCAGCTCATTACGCTCCGTACCCGCCCGGTCGACCACCGCTTCAATGGCCGTGTTAAGCAACTCAAAGATCAATACCATCAACACCGTCCCCACCAGCGCCGCCAGCTGCACCCCGGACTGGGCCAGCATAATCGACAACGGCAACATCACCGCGGCGGCCCAGCTCTCATAGCGAAACGCCGGTTCATTCTGATACGCCGCCCGTATACCTTGTAGCGAGTACCGTGTTGCATAGTAAAAACGAATAAACCCGGTCATCTTCTGAGTCACTTCAACCTTCCTTCTGACAGCATTATTACGCACGCGAGAAGGCCCATCATAGCAGGCCGAATGTGAAACGGGGGTGAGCCTGCTGTCGATATGCAACAAGCCGTAATAACAACAGGGACCGGTAGAGTCGAAGCAACCTTCTGGCCTGTGTATAATCCAACCAACCCGCCCCGTTGGCGCTTTAGCACTGTACATAATCTGTCTCTTATACACATCTGACGCTGCCGACGAAGAGGATAG